>Ga0209155_1000756_pt1 | contig 15612 bp, 14 predicted proteins | sample GraSoiAngelo_122_FD_185879 | JGI IMG/M metagenome (GOLD analysis project Ga0209155, IMG submission 185879) | Grasslands soil microbial communities from the Angelo Coastal Reserve, California, USA - 14_0927_02_20cm (SPAdes) (version 2) | ecosystem: Environmental > Terrestrial > Soil > Grasslands ... | reverse complement strand
GGGCTGCTCGACCCGAAGCCGAGAATTGCTTCAGTGCGTTTGCGCAGTTTTCTATTGGCTGCGCGATCCATGAAGGCGCGGCGGGCGGCGCCGATTTCATCGAGCGACAAATTCATGGCGCGAAGAATTTCCCTTTCCTCCGGGCTCAACATTTCCCCGTCCTCGTCACTCAAGGCTCGTTTTTGCAATCGCGCGATGATCTCCGTCAAAGCATCGGTACTGGACGCACGAAGGAGATCGATCAGGCGCTGAAAGCTCAGATGAAGTGGAATCGTGGCAAAATCGACATCTTTTTCGTCCGCGAAATCGTCGCGCGGCATGGTCACTTCATCAGATATAGCGACAGAATTCCAAACATCAGCCGGTTGATAATATCCAAGCTCGACATGATACGAGCCGCCTGATCGCGAAACCGTGATGTAGCAACTGCTGGCCATGGGTTCGATGGCGACGCTCTTTTCTTCAACAGCATCCGCGCGATAGAGGCGCAGATGGACTTGACGATCCACAGGCGCGGTTTTCGCAAAAATCGACAACCAATCGACGTTCCAATACGTAAAAATTGTGCGCGGATCGCGCGCAATGGCGAACAGGACAGGTGCACCATGAATCCGCGGAAGTTCGAGTATATCGTGCAACTCGCCGATACTTCTTTCCCGCTCATTATGCAGGCGAACGAGGGGTCTATTCGATATGCCAAAGCCGTTTGCAAATTTGGATTTGCGCTTGCGTTGTTTGGATTTTTTTCTCGGCATGGCGATTCTGATTCGCAACTTGGCGCAACTCGGTGAAAGACAAAAGTGAATCTTGAGTGCTGAACAAAAGTTAAAAGCGCGCAAACGCGTGAAACCGTACGTTATCGTCAACCCGGTCGCGGGATCAATTGTCGATTTGAACGTCGTGCTACGCCAGCTCCGCCGCCTCAATGCAAAGGAAGTACGTGTCACTCAACGCCCAGGCGAAGCAGAAACTCTCGCGCGGGAGGCGGTTCGCGCCGGATCCAGTTACATTATTGCGGCCGGCGGCGACGGCACGCTGAACGAAGTCATCAACGGAGTCGCGTCGCCACGTCCGCCGTTCGAGATCTGCGTGGGAATTGTGCCCCTCGGCACTGCAAATGATTTTGCGCGGTCAATTGGCCTAATGAGCGAGATGGACGCCAACATCAATATCTTGCGAGCAAAAAAAACCGCGCCCGTTGATCTCGGAAGGATGACTGGCGGACACACCCGCTACTTCGTGAATGCTTCATCCGGCGGCTTCAGCAGTGTCGTTGATGAGAAGTTAAGCTCAGAGATCAAATCAAGCTGGGGGCCCCTTGCATATCTGCGAAGCGCTGCCGCGGCCCTTCCGGAATTGCATGCGTATTGTACGACGGTCATCTTCGACGACGCGGAAAGACTGATGATCGATCTTTATAATATTATCATTGCCAATGGACGATTCGTTGCTGCCGGACTACCGATCGCGCCTGAAGCAAACGTTAGCGACGGATTACTCGATGTTGTGCTCGTGCCAAAGCGCCCCGCAGCAGAAATGGCACTGCTGATCGCGGAGATGCTTTTGGGCAAGCATCTCTCCGGCGGTGCGGTTATTTTCCGGCGCGCCAGAAAGATTTCTGTCCAGTCGCGGCCGGGGATGTGGTTCAATGCGGACGGAGAACTGGTCGGAAATGAGCCGAGCGTTTTCCAGGTTCTTCCTCACGCGTTAGACTTTGTCGTTAGCAAGTCATGAACACAAAAATCATCGATCTGGATGAGCTCGCAGAGCGCGCCAAAAAGTTGCGTGCCGCTGGAAAGAAACTGGTCGCCACCAATGGCTGCTTTGATTTGCTGCACGTGGGTCACGTTCATTACTTGCAAGCTGCGCGTGCGCTCGGTGACGTGTTGGCCGTCGGTTTAAACGGCGATCGTTCAGTACGTGAACTCAAAGGATCCGGGCGTCCGATTAATAACGAGCGAGATCGCGCAGAAGTGCTTGCTGCGCTGGAATGCGTCGATTTGGTCACGATTTTCCCGGACATGCGCGCGACTCAATTCATCTCCGCAAGCGTACCCGCCATTTATGTTAAAGGCGGCGACTACACCTCCGAAACGCTGAATGCAGAAGAGAGTGCAGTTCTGCGAAAAATCGGCGCGAAAATTCGCATTCTCCCGTTTGAAAAAGGTTACTCCACATCACTCCTGCTCGAGCGACTGCCAAAGACCGGAAAATGAAGCGGGTTCCACTTGGCATTCTTGGCTCAGGGAAAGGCAGCAATTGCCGCGCAATTTTTGAGAGCATTAAAAGCGGCGCCTTGGCAGCTGAGGTCCGCGTCGTGATCTCGGATGTATTCGACGCACCGATCCTCGATATCGCCCGGGAATTTTCGGTCCCAAATGCTTACTTACCGCCAGGCAGATTCCACACGCGATTGGAGCCGCAAGCCGAGGCCGATCTTCTGCGAATGCTTCGCGAGGCCGGTGTTGAGCTGGTAGTTCTCGCCGGTTTCATGCGCATTCTGAAATCACCGATGCTGGAGGCGTTCACTCGCCGCATCGTAAACATTCATCCGTCTCTTCTACCGAAATTTCCCGGGCTCGAAGCGTGGAAACAAGCGCTGGTAGCCGGGGAAAAGATGACCGGTTGCACCGTTCACTACGTCGATGAACAAATCGATCATGGCGATATCATCGCCCAAAGCGAGGTGCCGATTTTGCCTAACGACACGCCGGAAAGTCTCCATGCTCGTATTCAAATTGCGGAGCACCAATTATATCCGACCGCGATCGGCCAGATCTGCCGGAAATTATCAGCCGGCTAAGTTTGCTCCGCTTTCTGATCGCGCTCGAGAAGTTCCTGCATCGCCCGGGCTGGTGTTTTTTTCTGGTAAAGCAAGGCGTAAACTTCGTCGATAATCGGCGTATCGATGTTAAGCGTTCGCGCGCATTCGTAGGCGCTTTTGGTTGTCGGAACTCCTTCCGCTACCATTTGCATTGCCGAAGTGATTTGCTGAAGCGTTTGCCCGCGGCCGAGATGCTCGCCGACGCGCCTGTTACGACTGTGTTTGCTGAAGCAGGTCGCCATTAAATCGCCAAGGCCGCTCAAGCCGTAGAACGTTCTGAAATTCCCGCCCATCGCGCTTCCGAGCCGAATCAGCTCAGCAAGCGAACGAGTGACCAGTGCCGCCTTCGTATTGTCACCCAAGCCAAGCCCGTCACTCGCGCCGGCCGCGATCGCGAAAACATTTTTCAACGCGCCCCCCAGCTCCACACTGGTGACGTCGTTGTTGGTGTAGATTCGAAAATGCGAACTGCCTAGAAAACCTTGCAGTTCCGCCGCGCATTCGGGATCCCGGCAGCTTATCACTGTCGCAGTAGGCACGCCGCGGACTATTTCTACCGCCAGATTGGGCCCCGATAGCACTGCCACCTTACGCGTTGGAAAAATTTCGCGGAGGATTTCACTCATCCGCATCCCTGTACCATGCTCGATTCCCTTTGTGCAGCTCAGCAACACACCTTGATCTGTGCCGAGCACTCCCTGCAAGCGCATTGCAATTCCCCGCAAAACGGTCGATGGAGTCACAAAAACGACCAGGCCGGCATTCGCGCAGTCGCGCAAGTCGTGTGTGATGTCTACAGAGTCGGGTAATTTCAGTCTTGGCAGATAGTCCGTGTTTTCGCGCGTCTTTTGCATGCGCGCGACGCGTCCAGCGTTGTTGCCCCAAAGCAGAATTTGTCGCCCGTCCTTTCCCCACAGCCACGCTAAAGCTGTTCCCCAGCTGCCGGCTCCAACGATAGCGATTCTGTCGATGTTCACTTTCGTTTGAACCGTGGCTCGGTGCCACGCACCAGACGAGAAAGATTTGAGCGATGTCGCAAAATCACCATGGCAGCAAGACAAATTGAGAAATAAAGCAGCGCCATCGTGCGCGCCTGATCCAGAGAGATCATAATGAGAATGACGATTGGCAGTGCAATCGCGGCGGTTATCGATGCTACCGACACGTAGCGAGTCACTTGGAACATGGCGATCCAAACTGCGGCGCCAATCAGGAGCGCAACCGGCATCAGTCCAAAAAGTGCTCCAGCCGAAGTGGCAACCCCTTTGCCTCCCTTAAATTGCAACCAAACGGGGAAAACATGGCCGGTCACGCAAGACACGGCCGCGACGATTCCGATTAGTTCCATCGACGTCCCTGCGAGTTGAATGTGCCTGGCGATTAAGATCGACACACGTACTGCAGCCAAACCTTTCAGGAAATCGATAGCGAACACCGGGTATCCGTAAGCCTTTCCAAGTACCCGCATCACATTCGTCGCCCCGATATTGCCGCTTCCCGCCTTCCGGATATCAACGCCTGCGAGACGGCCAGCGAGGTAACCAGCAGGGATAGACCCGAGCAGGTAACTAACAATCAGGGCGCTAGCAAATGTGAGCATTTATGGGAATTTGCTAGTACGCCTGACCTGATATTCTAAACTGCAAGTCATTCTTATATAGCCAGATACAGATTATAGCAATATCTGCCGGAGTGATTCCGCTAATTCGCGCAGCTTGTCCCAGCGAGGTCGGACGTAGATTTGCCAGTTTCTGGCGAGTTTCCGCACGCAGGCCCGCGATCTTATTATAGTCTAAGCCATCCGGAATGACGTGCTGGTGTCGGCGTTCTACCTGCCGGTTTTGCTCCGCTTGTCGGATAGTGTATCCCTCGTATTTGAAATCTGTCTCCACCAGTTCCCAGATCTCGATTGGCACCAACGAAGCAATCTCACTCGGCAGATTCTTCACGCCGAAATCCGGTCGCTTAAAGAGACGTAAGACAGGAACCCCGCCTAACCTTGTCTCCGTCGCGACTTTTCGCGCCTGATCGAGAAGAGCCAGCTTCTCTTGAAACCGAAGCCAGCGTCCCTGATTGATCAGCCCGGCATCAAACGCTCGTTTCGTTAAGCGTTGATCGGCGTTGTCCTGCCTGAGAAACAATCGGTCCTCGGCCCGGCTGGTGAACATGCGATATGGCTCTTCGGCCCCCTTCGTCACGAGGTCGTCAATAAGAACTCCGATGTACGCTTCGCTTCTATTTAATACGAACGGCGGGCGCTCTTTAACCTTCAATGCGGCGTTGGTTCCAGCGATCAACCCTTGAGCGCCAGCCTCTTCGTACCCTGATGTTCCATTAACCTGGCCGGCGAAATAGAGCCCACTGATCAGCTTTGTTTCCAGCGTCGGGAAAAGTTGGGTTGGCGGAAAATAATCATATTCTACAGCGTATCCCGGGCGCATGATTTCAGCTCGTTCCAGAGCTGGAATGGAATGAAGAAATTCGAGTTGCACGTCATAGGGCAAGCTCGTGGAAATCCCATTTACATAATATTCCTCGGTGTGCCGCCCTTCCGGCTCAAGGAAGAGCTGATGGGAGGCCCTATCGAAGAATTTAACGACCTTGTCTTCGATCGAGGGACAATATCGCGGGCCCGTTCCTTTTATACGACTGGCATAAAGCGGAGATCGATGAAGGTTATCCCGAATAATTTCATGCGTCTTCTGCACCGTGAATGTAAGCCAACAGGGCATTTGTTCCACGTGGAACTTGCCCTCGCGGGTGCAGTTCAGGGTGAATATCTCCCGCGGGCTCTTGCTCCCGATTTCATCATCATCGTGAAATGCGAATCTCGGAGGCGGCTCGTCGCCTAGCTGAATTTCGCAACGCGAGAAATCGATCGAACGAGAGTTTAGCCGGCAGGGCGTGCCCGTTTTGAAACGCCCTACTTCGAAGCCAAGTTGTCGCAGGTTTTCGCTCAAGCTCGAGTGAGCATCAGCCATCCTTCCGCCCGGCTTGCTGTTCTCCCCAACGTGCAATAAACCGCGCAAAAATGTCCCAGATGTAACGATGATGCTTCGCGCCGCGATCCGCAACCCAAGATCTGTCGCTACCCCCACCGCCTGTCCGTGCTCCACGAGAACGCCAGAAACCGTCGCCTGCTTTAGGTCTAGGTTCTCTGTCTTTTCCAAGATCGCCTTCATCCGAAATTGGTACGCCTTCTTGTCGCATTGAACCCGCGGCGCCCGAACAGAAGGACCTTTTGTCCGATTGAGCATCCGAAATTGAATCCCCGTGGCATCGGCATTCAGTCCCATGGCACCGCCCATTGCGTCGATCTCCCGAACGATGTGGCCCTTGGCGAGGCCGCCGATCGCCGGATTGCAAGACATTTGGCCGATCGTGTCCAAATTCTGCGTCAACATCAGCGTACGACAGCCGACCCGGGCCGAGGCCAACGCCGCTTCGATACCGGCGTGGCCGCTCCCGACCACTAACACATCGTATTCTGTCGGTAGCTTAAACATTTGGTGCAGATCCGATTATTTTCTGGCGCGAGCACGAAAGCAATCCGATTTGATTAGCAACGCGGCGCCCACAGGAAATTTCGAGTAGAGTGCATAGGCATAGCCGCGCGCGCTTGAGGTTGCTTCGATTAAATTGACGTATGACATAAGTTATTTACGACAAATAGTTTATACAAATACCTACATCCCCTTCTCAACGACTCTTTCTGCTATTACGGGCGTCGTCTCGGCCAAGTCGCGTGAGGTTTGTATCGCTCGATATGCAATTCGGCCCAACACCACCAGGAGTAGTGCGCTTGTAACAAAGGCGCCTCCCCATGTCCAATATTCAATTAAGCGTGGCTGGCTCCTGCCACGCATTAACCTAAGTCCAAGCTGACCTAAAGTTCCCACATAGACATACAAAAAAAGCCCTGGAATGCGGCCAATCGAAGACCAAAGCATGTAGCTGCCGAACCGAATTCGTGTGAGGCCGTAGAGATAATTCAGCAGGCTGGTAGGAAAAAGCGGATGCAATTGACTCAAGAGAATGATCTTCCAGCTCTCGCGCTCAATGGCCGGTTCCAAGGCTCGCAGCGTGGGGTTGTGCGAAAGTTTGCGCCGCAACGGCTGCGCAGCTACCCGGCGGCTCAAGGCAAACGAAATCGCTGTCGCAACACCGTTGCCTACGAACACGATGAGAAATCCCCACCACAGGCCGAAAAAGAACCCGCCGCCAACCGCCAGCACACCCCCAGGAAGGAGGAGGATATTGCAGACTGCAAAAAGGAGTGGATAGGAAACCGCGCCCCACGCACCCCAACCCATTACACGCTGTTGCAGCGCCTCGACAAAATCGACGATGGGAAAAAAACGTGACAGCACAGAAATCAGCGCGACTGCTATCACCAGCGCTCCGAGTTGGCAGTAAATTGCTCGGCGGACCTTGGACACCCCGAGATTCTGCGCGTTTCAGAGACTTCGCGCAAATGTCGCCAGCTCTGTCGGCGCCTCGTAACGGAGAAATGGCATGATCAAATTAAACTCCCGAAAATGCTCGAGCGCGGGACAATTATCTTCTCCACGATGCGCCTCCCGCACTTGCGCGCCCGCGGTCGCTCAATTTGCAACCCGCTTGCGAACCTCGTCGCCCGGCTGAACCGTAGGCGCCTGTGCGCTCCGCCGAGGTTGAATGCCGAGACTGTCAAAAATTACGCGCGTGGCGTCGGAGCGATTGAGGGTGTAAAAGTGAATGCCGGCCACGTTGTTATCCAAAAGATCGTGACATTGTTCTAAGGCGAAGTGAACTCCGACGCGCCTGACTCCTTCAGGATCGTTTTCGCATCGTTGAAGAGCGCGCAGAAGCCTGGCCGGAAAGCGTGCGCCCCCGGCCAGCTCCGCAATGCGTTTGAATCCGCTCATCGACGTAACAGGCATGATCCCCGCGATAATTGGGATGTGAATGCCAGCCAGCGCACAACGTTCGCGGAAATCGAAGAAATCGCGATTATCGAAAAATAGTTGTGTCACGATGTAGTCGGCGCCGGCGTCCACTTTCGCTTTGAAGTGATCCATTTCCACCAATCGATTCGGCGTCGCGGGATGTCCTTCGGGGAAACCGGCCACGCCGATCCCGAAACCGCGGCGATCCGGATGCGCGCCGGATTCGTTAAATCGGCGAATGAACTTAACCAGATCGACCGCATGTTGGAACGAATCGCGCGATTTATCGTAGGGAACGTCACGCGGCCGATCGCCCCCAAGCGCGAGGATATTACCAATCGCCGACCTAGCGTATCGAAGTAAAATCGCTTCGACCTCATCTTCGTTGTGGCAGATGCACGTCAGGTGAGGGATCGGATCCAGTTTTGTTGTATGTCGAATGCGCTCGACAAGGTCGTGGGTTAAATCTCGCGTTGAACCGCCGGCACCGTAGGTGACGCTGACAAAGTGCGGCATGTACGATTCAAGATCGCGAATCGTTTGGTAGAGAATCTCCGCAGCCGCCGGCGTTTTCGGAGGAAAGAACTCGAACGAAAACGTGGGAAAATCACCCCGTATGATGTCCGTGATATGCATCTAAAACTTATCTTCGTTCGCGCCGCGACTTTCGGTCAACTGACCGAGCAGCTTTTCGACCATGAAAGCTCAAGTCTAAACTCGAAAAGCCTGTGCCAGCATGGCGTTTAACATTTCGGACCGGCACGCCGCGATCGAGCAGCAACGCCTCCATCGGCCCGTCACCGCAGACGATTCGTCTCTCAAGCTCAGCCACAGACAATGCGATTAATGTCGTGCAGGGTGTGAGTCAAATTAGGGGAGAATTGCAAACACCCGCGCAGGGAATCCTGAGCCGCCTTTAGGTTTTGGAAAACTGACCACCACAATTGCGCCGGATTCGGGAACTTGATCGAGGTTCGTCAGGAGTTCGATCTGATAATGGTTCGTGCTCAAAATGTAAGTTTCGAGTGAATAATCGTCTTTTGTCGTGGCGATTCCAGGATCGGTATCCGTAGTTTCGTGACCTGACGCAGTGATCTTGCGATCCTCGTACAGATATTTCAACGCGGGCAAACTCCAACCTGGATAATGCGCGACGCCATTCGGGTCTTTGTTTTCCATTTTGGCCGCATCTGGCCAGCGCTTAGACCAATCGGTCCGCATCGCGACGAACGCACTCGCTGGTATCCGTCCATGATTCGTTTCCCATTTTTTTAGGCGTTCGATTGACAGTGTGTAATCCGGATTTTTCGCGACTTCTTCGTGTACATCGGCAACGACGAGCGGCAGAATCATTTCCTTTAAGTCAATTTGGTCCACCGTGCGGAGTCCTTTAATGAAATGCGCTGGTGGATCAACATGCGTGCCCCACTGCCCGACATGCGTGAATAGCTCCGAAAAAAAACCCACCCCCATTGTATCTGGCCGTTTGTCATACCAGTAAATCGTTTTGCGGGTTTCATCCGGGAAACCCGGCCAGCGTGGAATACCCGGCGCGAACGCATGTGTAAGATCGACATATTTCTTCGAGGCCAGGGTTCTCTGAAGATTCCAGAGCGAGGTGTCGTCTTCGCTTTTTGCTACAGAAAACGTCGACGTGAAAGTAAGAATTATGAGCGTAACAACGATGAGTTTCCGGACATGCATTTCTCAATTGTTAATTCATCGCGCACCAAGAAGCCAACAAGTTCGAATAACTCCGAATAAGTTTCGTCCTTTTAAGGCATTGCGAATCTGTCGGCCTCGCTTGGACTTATTATCCACCGGCCAGATTACGATGGTAAGTCAAGCCGCCACGTTATGTTATTCGCACGAAGAAGAAGAAGAAAGATAGATAGAATTTGATTCTCTAATCATCGGGCCTGTGAAAAACTTGTTTGACCACAAGACCGTTTGCTCAGTCCTCGGAGACAGGAAAATGCCACCGCACGCAATAACCGCCAGCCAGAAACGAATCGAAACACCGTCGTCGGCAGTTCCGAGCAAACCGAGAACGAAAGAGTACGATGATAGCCTGTTCGAACACGCCGGTTGGATATACGCATTTTGCCGCGAGCATTTGTTCCGAGATGACACCAAGCGCATGATTACAGCCCTTTGGCCAAACGGAGGGCCTGCGCCGGGAACAAGATTGGTTGAACTGGGTTGCGGGCCGGGATTTTACTCGTGCGAGTTGGCGGAACGCTTCCAGTATATTTCAATCACGGGCGTTGATCGCTCTGAGCGTCAACTGAAGCGCGCGCGGGAACGCGCACACGTCCGCGGATTAACCAACTGTTGCTTTAAACGCGTCAATGCGCTGCGGCTTTCCGAAGAGGACACAAGTTTTCATATCGTCATAGCCTCACGTCTTTTCACGATCCTCCCCGAACCAAACCGCGCTATAGACGAGATGTATCGTGTTTTAAAACCGGGCGGTCGCTGCTTCGTTGCGGAACCGCGTTTTGCGTTCTGGGCCTCGATTCCGCTTTTTGCCATGTGGCTGTTGGCCAGAGTCACACATTCACGGAATGGCTATCGTGAGCCGCAGCAGGCGGCAGTGTTCTCAACAAGCGCCTTCGAAACGCTTTTCGCGGGGCAACCTTGGAAGCGACGCACAATCTGGAAGGATGGACGCTATCAGTACGCGCTTTGCGAAAAGCCTTGAGGGGTGGCGAAACGTGAGTGAAGGCTAGCCACCGCGTCCTTAGTCCCGCGGAGCCCAGCGAGATCTCGCACCATCTTTGTGCGCTGGCCGTGATGACTAAAGCACCACGTACGGGCCACGTAAAAACACGTCTCACCCCGCCACTCACTCCGGATGAAGCCGCGGCGCTGAATGCTTGCTTCGTGTGCGACACAGCCATCGCGCTTTCTGACGCGGTTGAGAGCGGGAATAGATCGGGAAAAAATGCGCGTGGCGTCGCGGTCTACACACCGGTTGGTTCGGAAAATGTTTATTCAGACTTATTGCCGCCGAACTTCGAGTTGATCCCCCAGCGCAATGGCAGTTTTGGCGAGCGTCTTTTTTTCGCGGCAGAAGATTTGTTTAAGTGCGGATTCGACTCGGTCTGCTTGATCGACTCGGATAGCCCCACAGTTCCCGCCTCAAGTTTCGGACAAGCGATGGACCTCTTGTCTTTGCCCGGCGCCCGGGTTGTTCTCGGTCCGACGGACGATGGGGGTTATTATCTGATCGGCCTCAAAGAACCGCGACACGAGCTGTTTGAACGTATCGATTGGAGTACAGAACGAGTGTTCGAGCAGACAGTCGAGCGCGCGCAAGAAATCGGAGTCGAAACAAAATTGTTGCCAAGTGGCTACGACGTTGATGATTCCGCATCATTACGACAGCTATGCGATGAGCTGCTCAGCGAGAATTCACCCGCCGATATGGCACGGGAGACGCGCAAGTTCTTAAAAGAAATCATCGCGCGGGAAGGTCGCGAGCGAATCTGGCCGATCTGAATAATAAATTTGTAGCGGCGCTTGTGCCAAGCGCCGAATCTTAAAAGGACAGGCATTGATACAAATGCCTCTACAACGAAATGAAACGCGCGCTCGTCACCGGTGGCGCGGGCTTGATCGGCTCGCACGTCGCTGATCTGCTTGTGCGCGAAGGCTGGGAAGTGCGCGTCTTGGATAATCTTGAGGCGCAAACGCATCGCCGCGGAAGACCCTCATGGATTAACGATCGAGCGGAATTCATTGAGGGCGATTTGCGCGACCGCGAAACGATCAGCGCTGCGCTTGACAAAATCGACATCGTCTTTCACCAGGCCGCCTACGGCGGTTACATGCCCGAGATCGCGAAGTATGTGCACGTCAATTCGCTCGGCACAGCGCAAATGCTCGAAGTGATTTGCGAAAAAAATCTGCCGGTACGCAAAATCGTCGTCGCGAGCTCGCAAGCCGTTTACAGCGAAGGCGCTGGCGAGTGTCCCGAGCATGGGATCGTTTTTCCATCGGTGCGGCCGGTGGAACAATTGCGCAAAGGCGATTGGGAAGTGCGTTGCCCGCTCTGCAGCGCGATCACCCGGAGTGTTCCGACTCCGGAGAACGCGCCGGTTGGCGGCGAAACCGTTTACGGCCTGACGAAAGTGGATCAGGAAAAACTGGTGCTGCTCTGGGGCAAACAAACAGGCATCCCTACGGTGGCGCTGCGTTACTCATGCACATACGGGCCACGCCAATCGATCTTCAATCCGTATACTGGCGTGATTGCGATTTTTTGCACACGGTTGCTCAATAACTTGGCGCCGGTGCTTTATGAAGACGGCGAGCAGACGCGCGATTTTTCATTTGTGGAAGACATCGCGCGCGCCAACTTGCTCGCTGCGGAGACCGACAAGCTGGATGGATCACCGGTGAACGTTGGCAGCGGCACAGGGACCCCGATTCGCCAAATCGCGGAGCAACTTTCCTCTGCTCTCAAAATCGACATCGCGCCCGAGATCAATGGCGAATTTCGTCCCGGCGAGATGCGCCATCTTACCAGCGACACGACCCGCATCCGCGCCATCGGCTACAAACCCGATGTCGATCTTGCCGAGGGAATCGCTCGTTACATCGATTGGATTCGCTCGCAATCGGACATTCGCGATTACTTCAGCGAGGCTGCGGAAATTTTGCGGAATAAAGGAATCGTGCACAAAGTGCAAAAAACAGGGCGATGAAAATCTCCGGCGCGATCGATTTCAACGCGCCGGCGCTGGATTATGCGCGGCAAGATTTTCCCTTGCTCGAAGCGGATGCCAGCGTCGAGAAAGCACTCGAAACCATCCGGCGCGAAGGCGTCGGTGAGCGGGTCATTTACTTTTACGCTGTGGATGAACGCAACTGCCTGGTTGGCGTTGTGCCCACCCGGCGTTTGCTCACGGCCGCTCCGGACACACCCTTGCGCAGGATCATGGTGCCGCGCGTGATCGCTTTGCCCGCAGAAGCGACCGTTCTGGAGGCATGCGAATTTTTCGTGCTCTACAAATTTCTCGCATTTCCAGTGGTGGACGCGGAACGCCGGGTAATCGGAATCGTCGACACGGACGTTTTCATGGAGAGCGTTCTCGAGAGCGATGAAGGCGAGCGCGAAGACACCCGAGGCGACTTTTTCGAGGCGCTTGGTTTTCATCTCGCGCAGGTCCGCGATGCCTCGCCCTGGCGGGTTTTCCGTTATCGTTTCCCGTGGCTGCTGGTGACCGTCGCCGGCGGCACAATCTGCGCGCTTCTCGCCGGCTTGTTTGAAGCCACGCTCGCCCGAAGCTTGGTGATCGCGTTTTTTCTCATCATGGTTCTCGGCTTGAACGAGAGCGTCAGCGCGCAATCGATGAGCGTGACGACGCAGGCGCTGCGTTCCGTGCATGTTTCCTGGGACTGGTTCAAGACGGCATTCCGGCGGGAAATTTCGACCGCGCTTCTGCTCGGGCTCGCTTGCGGCGCGCTCGTCGGAGTGATTGTCTGGAGTTGGCGAGCCGATGTGCGCGGCGCGTTCGTGATCGGCGGAAGCATCGCGCTCTCGCTCGTGAGTGCGTGCCTGATCGGTCTCGGGGTGCCATCGTTACTGCATGCGGTTAAACTCGATCCCAAGATTGCGGCCGGCCCGGTCACACTCGCGCTCGCGGATATTTTTGCGCTCGTCATTTATTTCACGAGCGCCTGGCTGGTCCTGCGATGAACAGTGTGTCAGTCATCATTCCGGCGTTCAACGAAGAAGAACCGATTGCCGGTGTCGTTCGGGAAGTCTCTGCGACAAAAATTCCCGCTGACATCATCGTGGTCGATAACGGCAGCGCCGATCAAACCGCCAACCGCGCCCGCGAGGCCGGCGCTCGCGTTGTGAAAGCGCCGCGCGGATATGGGCGCGCGTGCGCTGCCGGAGTGGCGGCGCTGCGCCCGGAATCCGAGATCGTCGTTTTTCTCGACGGTGATGGCAGTGATTGCCCAGAGTTGATGAACCAACTTGTCGATCCAATTGTCGCGGAAAAGTATGATTTCGTGATCGGCTCGCGCACGCGCGGTCGGCGCGAACAAGGGAGCATGAATCTCCAGCAAATTGTTTCCGGCCGAATTGCCGGGTGGCTGATGTCGATCTTGTACGGCGTTCGTTACACCGACATGTGTCCATTTCGCGCGATTCGGCGCGCTACGCTGGAGAAGCTCGGCATGCGCGAACAAACCTACGGCTGGAATCTGGAAATGCAGATGAAAGCCGCGCGGGCCGGGCTGCGCATTCTCGAAGTCCCTGTGAACCATCGTCGCCGCGCCGGTGGCGAATCGAAAGTTTCCGGCACGGTGCGCGGCACATTTGTCGCTGGCGCGCGCATCTTCGCGACGTTTATTCGCATCGCAGCCGAGAAAAGGCCACAGATGAACACAGATTGACACAGATGTTCTGATCTGTGTTTCATCGTGTTAATCTATAACTAGAAATCACCAGGCGTGAATACGGCCAAGCCATTCTCCATGTGGAAAGCAATCGTCGCCGGCCTATTCGCGGGGTTCATAGCCGGAATTGCCATGACGGTGATGATGTTGTTGCTCGCGTGTTTCGGCGTGGCGACGCCGCTCGTCATCATTGGCGATCGGCTCTCGGTCTTCATTTCCCCGGGCCCATTTCTTTCGCTCATGGGAAAGGTAGGCGGCTACAATCATCTCAAACAGCTCGGCGTTGGATCGACGATCATCGGCCAGCTACTGGTTGCCGCGACTGCCGGAGCAGTTTTTGGCCTGATGACGTGGCGCCGTGCGGGTCGATGCGCGATGCTTTTGACGACCAGCATCTTTGTCGCTCTGCCGACTATTGTGGCAGCGATCGTGCTCTGGCCAGTACTGGGAACCAGTTACGTCGGATTACCAATTGATGCGGGGCGACTAGTCACGCTCATAGGCTTCGCACTCAGTGTTTTTGTTTTCGAGCGAACGCTCGTCGCGAGTTTTCAATTTCTCGTGGGACCAAAAATCCAGCGCGAAGATCAAGAATTCACTCCAACAATCGGGCGACGCGCGTTTGTGCTGAGCGCCATTGGAGTCGCAGTGGCGGGCGGCGGTGTCGCCCTTGCGCGCAAACTTTATCGCGTGGCCACCTTCAGTTACGATGGCACGCAATACAAAGGCCGCATCGTTCAGCCCATCACGCCCAACGATTTGTTTTATTGCGTGACCAAGAACGTGGTCGATCCGCGAGTGGATGTTCGTCTTTGGCATCTCGAAGTGAACGGTCTGGTGCGGAATCGGGCGACCTGGCGATTCCAGGATCTCCTCGGATTTCCGCCGATCGAGCAGGAGACGACGCTGATGTGCATTAGCAACGGGTTGGATGCCGGCTTGATCAGTAACGCCCTTTGGAAAGGTTTGCCCTTGCGCGATTTGCTGGACCAGGCCGCGCCGTTTTCGAGCGCCGCGCGCGTCCGCTTTCACGGCGTCGACAACTACGTTGACACCATTCCGTTGGAGAAGGCAATGGACCCGACGACGTTGCTTGCGTACGAAATGAACGGCGTCCGGTTGCCGCACCGGCATGGTTATCCGCTCCGCCTCATTGTGCCCGGCTATTTCGGCGAAAAACATGTGAAATGGCTCACGCGGATTGAAGTGACGGACCCGAACGCGAAAGGATTTTACGAGACGCAAGGCTGGGGGCCAGATTTCATTACGCCGACTCGTTCACGCATCGACGTGCCCGATCACGAATCGTGGTTTTCATTGGGTCAGCTAAACAGTCCAATCGAAGTCAAAGGCATCGCGTACGGTGGCGACCGCGGCATTTCACGTGTGGAGCTGAGTTTCGATGATGGCAAAACATGGAACGATGCAGAGATTCACTACACC
>Ga0209155_1000751_pt1 | contig 15656 bp, 13 predicted proteins | sample GraSoiAngelo_122_FD_185879 | JGI IMG/M metagenome (GOLD analysis project Ga0209155, IMG submission 185879) | Grasslands soil microbial communities from the Angelo Coastal Reserve, California, USA - 14_0927_02_20cm (SPAdes) (version 2) | ecosystem: Environmental > Terrestrial > Soil > Grasslands ... | reverse complement strand
AGATCAACCGTGTTACGTTTATCTAGCGACCGCATCCTGATCGCGCTCGCCCCCGACTCGCTTGCGCTCCTGCGGGTTTCGGGCGGGGCTCGGCCCCGCGTGAGCGAAAAGCTCACGATCGCGTGCGACCCGGCTCTCGGCACGGCGCCCTGGCAGGGTGCCGCGGCGGCCCTGGGAGAACTCGCCTCAGAAACCAGAGACGCGAATGCGGCGGTGACCGTCGTGCTCTCCAACCACTTCGCGCGCTTTATCCTCGTTCCCTGGAGCGAGGGCCTGGGAAACGCCGAGGAAGAGGCCGCTTTCGTCCGGTACTGTTTTGCCAAGGTCCACGGCGAGCGAAGCAAGGACTGGGACCTGCGGCTGAACCCGACCCCGAGCGGCTCGGCGCGGATCGCGAGCGCAATCGACTCGTCACTCGTGCAGGCCGTGCGCGCCGCGTTTCCCACGACCGCCAGGGCGAGGCTCGTGTCGGTCCAGCCCTATCTGATGTCGGCCTTCAACCGGTGGCGCAAGGACATCAAGGGTGAGCGGGTGTGGTTTCTGCTCGTCGAGCCGCAGCGCGCCTGCCTCGCCCGCCTCGAAGGCGGGCGGTGGTCGGCCGTGCGCAACACCCGGGGAAACTTCGACGAGCCGGGCCAATGGGCCGGGCTGCTCGATCGCGAGCGGCATCGGGTCGGCGGTGACGAGTCGTCCGAAGGCGTCTACGTCCACGCGCCCCGGAACGGGAATTCGCTCTCGGTCGAAGGAAAGGGGTGGACCTTCAGGAGTCTTGCGCTCGCCCCGGCGGAGGGCCTCGCTCCCGCGGAGTCGGAGCCGTTCGCCATGGCGCTCTGCGCACTATGAGCCCGCATCGAATCGAGCTCGATTACGTCGCCGCCCCGCGCCGTCCGGAGTGGATAGGCGTGTCGGTGCTGATCCTCGCGCTCGCGCTCTCGGGCGACATGGTTCTACGCTATCGCAACGCCCTGAACGAGCTCGCCGCAGTCGATGCGGCGCAGGGCCTGCTCAGCGCCAACCGGCGGCCGCCGCGCGCGCTGTCCAAGGAACGGCTCGACGAGGAAGCGAAGATCATCGACGCGGCGGTGCGGCAGCTCAGCATTCCGTGGGCGCAGATGATCGAGGCGGTGGAGGCGGCCTCGACCGGCGAGGTGACCGTGCTGCAGCTGCAGCCGGAAACGCAGCAGCGCAACCTGCGCCTGACGGCGGAGGCGAGAAACCGGGAGGCCATGCTCAGGTACATTCGCCGACTCGGCGAGACCCGGGTCCTTTCCGGAGTACATCTGGTCAATCACCACGTCCAGGTCGAAGATCCCTCGCGCCCGATCCAGTTCGGCGTGCAGGCGGCCTTCAGGAACAACCGTTGAAGCGCGCCCAGAAATGGCTGCACGCGCTGGGGCCGGCCGGAGTCCTCGGCGTCGGGGTCCTCATTTTCTGCGTCCCGTTTTATTTGTCGGCAGTCAGTCCGGCCGAGCGCGAGCTGCAGGCGCAGCGCTCGGTCGCCGAGCGGCTGCGCTCGCGCACTCCTTTCCAGCCCGTTGCCAGCGAAGGCCGCGCGGACGAACTGCGCCGCTTCTACGGCCTGTTTCCCCCGCTGGAGAGACTTCCGGACGAGCTCGAGCGCGTGTACGCTCTCGCGCGCTCCGCTAAACTCGAATTGCTGCAGGGCGAATACCGCCTCGAGAAGCCTCCTTTCGGAATCGCGTTCTACCGCATCACCCTGCCTATCCGCGGAACTTACCCGCAGATCCGGCAATTCGTCGCCGCCGCCCTGAAGAGCATGCCGATCGCCTCGCTTGATGCGCTGCGCTTCGAGCGCAAAAAAGCGGGCGATTCTCAACTCGAAGCCCAGTTGCGTATGACCATCTACTTCCGTCCCGCCAACGAAGGCGAAACCCCATGAAACCCTCTAAGACCCTTTATGCGGCGCTCACCTTGTCGCTCGTCGCAGCCTGCGCCAACCCTCTGATGAACGACACACGGGCGCTGCTGAACGAAGGCCGCACGGAAGAGGCTCTCGCGGCGTACGAAAAAGCGACGCGGGAAGATCCTCAGAACCACGCCTACCGCTCGGAGTATTTCCGCCTGCGCGAGTTCGCCGTCGGGCAGTGGCTCGTCCAGGCGGAATCCCTGAGGACTGCCGCGCAGCTCGAGGCGGCCGAAGAGCTCTACCGCCGCGTACTCAAGTACGATGCGGTCAATGAGCGGGCGAGCCAGGGCCTCGCGCAAGTCGAGCTCGACAGGCGTCATCGGGGGCTGGTGGCCGAAGCGGACAAGCTCGTGAAGGCGGAAAAATACCGCGACGCGCGCGAGCTGCTCGCGACGGTGCTCGCGGAGAATCCGATTCAGCGCGAGGCGCGCCAGCTGCAGCGGCTGATCGAGGAGAGGACGACCAAGCCCGCGGTCGCCCTCCTCCAGCTGAGGAGCTCGGTAACCAAGCCCATCTCCCTGGAGCTGAAGGACGTGCCCTTGCGCACCGTGTTCGACGTGATCGCGCGCGCGGCGAACCTCAACTTCCTGTTCGACAAGGACGTGCGCGCCGACCAGAGGACTACGATCGTCGTGCGCGACGCGCAGGTCGAGGACGTCATCAAGCTGATCCTCGCCACCAACCAGCTCGAGCAGAAAGTCTTGAACGAGACCACTGCGCTCATCTACCCGAACACGCCTCAGAAGCTGCGCGAATACCAGGATCTCGTCGTCAAAAGCTTCTACATCGCCAACGCGGACGTGAGGCAGACCGCGAACCTGATTCGCACCATCCTCAAGACGCGCGACATCTTCATCGACGAAAAGCTGAACCTCCTGGTGATGAAGGACACGCCGAACGCCATTCGCCTCGCGGAAAAGCTGATCGCGGCGCAGGACATCGCCGAGCCGGAGGTGATGCTCGAAGTCGAGGTGCTGGAAATCGGCTACAACCGGCTGCTGGAGCTGGGTGTGCGCTTCCCGGGCTCGGCGGCCGTGAGCCTCGTCGGCGGCGCCGCCACGTCCGGGGCCGCCGGAACGCCCGGCACTCTCACCCTGCCCGAATTGCGCTCGCGCGATCAGAACCTCGTGCGCCTCACCTTCACCGATCCGCTCTTTCTCTTCTCGCTCAGGCAGACCGACAGCCGGACCAACCTGCTCGCCAATCCCCGCATCCGCGTGAAGAACAAGGAAAAGGCGAAGATCCACATCGGCGACCGCGTCCCTGTGATCACCACGACTGCCGCGGTGGCGGGGGGCTTTGTTTCCCAATCGGTGAGCTACCTCGACGTGGGCCTGCAGCTGGAGGTCGAGCCCCTGATCTATCTCGAGGACGATGTCGGCATCAAGGTCGGACTCGAGGTCAGCAACATCACCAACACCATCCCCCAAACCGGCGGGGGCCTCGTTTACCAGATCGGCACGCGCAAGACCAGCACGGTGTTGCGCCTGCGGGACGGCGAAACCCAGATCCTCGCCGGCCTCATCAACGACCAGGACCAGCGCAACGCCAGCCGCGTTCCGGGCCTGGGCGACTTCCCGGTGCTGGGTCGCCTGTTCTCGTCCACGAGCGACACCATCGCCAAGACCGAGATCGTCCTCCTCATCACCCCGAGGCTGATGCGCACGATCGTGCGGCCCGACGCGCGTACCACCGAGTTTGCCGCAGGCACCGAAGCTTCATCGAGCGGCGGCCCGCTCGGGGCGGCCTCCTCGCCGTCCTCATTCGCCCCGATCCAGACCCAGCCCGCGACCCCGCTGTCGCCCGCCCCTGCGGCGCTCCCCGGCGCCGCGCCGCCGGGAGGTACGATCGTGCCTTTCGGCGGCGTGCAGCCGCAGTAGCGGAGGGCCCGCATCCTATGGCCGGCTGTCGCGTTTCGCGAGTAGGCGACCGCCGGGGCTTCACCCTCATCGAGCTCGTCATCACCGTGGCGATCGTCGCGCTGCTCGCATCGGTCGCGCTGCCCGTCAGCGAGCTCGCCGTGCAGCGCACCAAGGAGCAGGAGCTGCGCCGCACGCTGCGCCAGATCCGCGAGGCGATCGATTCGTACAAGCAGGCTTCGGACGAGGGTCTGATCCAGAAGTCGGTCGGCGACTCGGGCTATCCCAAGAAACTCGAGGACCTCGCCGAGGGCGTCGACGACCAGAAGAGCGCGAAGAAGACGAAGATCTACTTCCTGCGCCGCATCCCGCGCGATCCCTTGAACGCCGATCCCACGCTTTCCGCCGCGGCCACCTGGGGAAAGCGCAGCTACGCGAGCCCGCCCGACGATCCCAGTGAAGGCGACGATGTCTTCGACGTCTTCTCGCTCGCGCAGGGAAAGGGCATCAACGGCCAGCCCTATCGGGATTGGTGAAGCGGTGCGGCCCCGTTCCGGATTCACGTTGATCGAGCTGCTGGTGGTGATGGCGATCATCGCCCTTCTGCTCTCGCTCGCCATCCCGCGCTATTTCGGGAGCCTCGAGAGGTCCAAAGAAGCCGTGCTGCGGGAAGATCTCTTTCAGCTGCGCGACGCGATCGGAAAATACTACGGCGACAAGGGCAAGTACCCCGAGTCGCTCGAAGCGCTCGCCTCGGAAAAATACCTGCGCAAGGTTCCCGTCGATCCCATCACCGAGAGCACCGCGACCTGGGTGATCGTCCCTCCAGAGGACCCGCAGAAAGGCGGCGTGTACGACGTGAAGAGCGGCGCGCAGGGCAAGGCCAGCGACGGAAGCGTCTACGCCGAATGGTGATCGTGAACCCGCGCGAACGAGGCTTCACCTACGTGGCGGTCCTCTTCGCGATCGCCTTCATGAGCCTGGGCCTCGCCCTCACCGGAGAGGTCTGGCGTACCGCGCTCGCGCGGGACAGGGAAACGGAGCTGCTCTATGCGGGCAACCAGTACCGGCGCGCGATCGAGAGATACTACCTCAACGGGCCGAGGCAGTTTCCCAGGGCGCTCCAGGACCTGCTGAAAGACCCGCGCAAGCCAGGCACCGAGCGCTACCTGAGAAAGCTCTACTTCGACCCGCTGACCGGAAAAAACGAATGGGGGCTGGTAAAAGCGCCCGACAGCGGAATCATGGGCGTCTACAGCCTTTCGGAGGATAGTCCCAAGAAAGTCGCGAATTTCGGCTTCGCGAACAGGGAATTCGAAGGCGCCTCCAAATATTCGGACTGGAAGTTCATCTACACTCCGGGGGCTCAGCAGGTGCCCATCGCGCAGCAGCTCCCCGCGCCTGGTCCGGGAACTCAGCCGGTGCCCATCCCGCAGCAGCCCGCGCCCGACCCGGGGAACCCGGGTGCTCAGCAGGCGCCTGTCTCGCAGAGCGCGAGATAGCAGGCGGCGCTCGGGAAGAAAGGCAAACGAAAAGGGGGACGTGAGCAAGCGCGTTCTGTTCTGTTTCCCTCGAACGTTGACGTAAAATCCACGATCTTGCGCGAAGCGCTTGGGCGCTACCGCGACGAAAAGACAGTCCACAAAGCAGTGCTGCGGGCGTGCGATAAGCCCGGCATCAAGAACGTGCGTCTCCGTGACCTGCGTCACGAGGCGACGTCCAAACTTCTTCGAGAAGGGCCCGTCCGCGGTCGAGGTCGCGAGCATGACCGGGCACAGGACGCCGAATACGCTGAAGCGCTACTGTCCGCCTGCAGGCATCGATGACTCACCACCGGAGTAGCCCTGCAAAGAATCGGTTCTCTGATAAATCTTTTCGATGACTTAGGGCGCGAAGACAGTAGCACTCGTCCTGCAAGGCAGTGTTATGCCGGTTCGATTCCCACCCCCGCCTCCAATACGGAAGTGCGGATGAACCCAAAGGGCTACGCCGAATCGAGCCATTATGTAATGCCATTGTAATGTACTGCCACCGTGTTCACGCGGTGCCCCGGCCCGCCACAGCGACACATCATAATTTTTTAAGGGAGGAGGGCTCCCGTGAAGAAGCTCGACTTTAGAGCCGAAGCGGCCATCGTGGCGATGGCGCCGCCAGCGACGTCTTCGGGCGATGGCGACGTGCCGAAAATCGTGGAAACGCTCGAGTTCGCGTTGCGCGCCCTCTCCGCGTCGTCGGCCACGCCAGAAGAGCTGGCCGAGATCCGGAGGCTGCTCGACGGGATGCGGACGTCGCCCGCGCTGCGGGCGGTCGAGCCCGTCACGCCGCCGCGATCACACCTGCCGCCGCTCTCCGCTCGTGAGCCCCCTCTCCCTCGGATCGCCACGTATTCCCAGGGGATGCATGGGTTTGGACACATTCGCCGCAACGCCACGATCGCGCACGCGCTGCGCGACGCGGGCACGCAAGCGGTGATCCTCATGATTGCCGAAGCGTGGCAAGCTGGCGCCATCCCGATGCCCGAAGGCGTGGACTGCGTGACCCTTCCGGGGCTGCGCAAAGAGGCCAATGGCGGCTTGAACGCCCGTTTCCTGGACGTCTCCGACCAGGAGCTGATCACGCTGCGCAGCAAAGTGATTCGCAAAGCGATCAAGACGTTCCAACCGGACGTGCTGCTCGTCGACTACCTGCCGCTCGGCGCCGGAGGGGAGCTCGTCCGCACGCTCGAACGCGTCCGTAAACACGGGCGCACGCGCTGTGTGCTAGGGTTGCGCGAGGTGCTGCAGGATCCGGAGACGGTGCGCCGCACGTGGAGCACCGACGGTTGGCTGGACGCGATGCGGGACTACTACGACGCCATCTGGATCTACGGTGATCCTGCCGTGTTCGATCCCGTTCGCGAGTATGGGGTCTTCGATGGCGTCGCGAGCAAGGTGCGCTATACGGGGTATCTGGATCAGCGTCAACGGCTCGAGCTCGCCGGGGCTCAGGCCACGCAGCTCGTGACGAACCTACCTCCACCGCCGGCCAAACTTGCGTTGTGCGTGGTGGGTGGTGGCGTGGACGGGTATGCCCTAGCCGAGGCGTTCGTCGCCGCCGACCTCGGATCCGACACCACCGGCATGATCGTGACCGGTCCATACATGCCCCCAGAGTCTCGGCATCGCCTGCTCGAGAGTGCGCAGCGTAACCCGCGCTGCGAGGTGCTCGAATTCGTCCCCGACCCGGTGCCCCTCATCAACCGGGCCGACCGCATCATCGCGATGGGCGGCTACAACACTATCTGCGAAGTGCTCTCGTTCGAGAAGCACGCCCTCATCGTGCCGCGCGTGCACCCCGAGCCCGAGCAATGGATTCGCGCACAACGCCTGCGGGATCTTGGGCTGATCGACGTGCTGCATCCCGACGACTTGAGCCCGCGCGCGCTGAGTGAGTGGCTGGCGCGCGATCTGGGTCCCCTGCCGACTCACCGCAGCCGCGTCGATGTGGGTGGCCTCACCCGCATACCGACCTTGCTAGCCGATCTGCTGAACGGCGCCGTCACCGGCACACCGACGGTATGAAGCCATCCGCGTCGGCCCAGACGCGTACACTGTTGCTGTACGCGCAGGACAACCAAGGGCTGGGGCACGTCACCCGGACTCTGACACTCGCCCGCCACGTCCTGGCGCGCCATCCGGACTGCATCGCCTACATCGCGACCAAATCTCCTCTCGCCGGGTTCACGCTTCCCGAGCGGTGCGACTACATCAAGCTGCCCACCCTCCTCACCGCCGGCACCGCCCGGCCGACCGCGGCGGAAGAAGAGGCGGCGAAACAACACTTCCGGAGAGTGCGCGGTGAGATCCTGCGGGACGCCGCGCTCGGACTCGCGCCCGACCTCGTCTTGGTGGATCACGAGCCCTTGGGCTCCAAGGGTGAGTTTCGCGAGGGTCTGTGGGCCCTTAAGGCGCAGCATCCCGAGACCAGGTTCGTCTTCGGTCTGCGCGACATCATGGACGACGCCGCGCGCATTCGTGCCGCATGGGAAGAGCTTGGCGCGTACGACGCGCTCGAGAACCTGTACGACGGGATCGCGGTGTACGGCTCCCCTGACCTCTATGATGTCGCGCAGGCCTATGCCATCCCCGCATCGGTCCAGCCCAAGCTCCATTACTGCGGGTACGTCGTGCGCGCTCGGCCCGCGGTTGATCCTGGCATGGTGCGTCGGCGCCTGGGGCTGGCCGAGAACACGCCGTTCGTTCTCGCGACGGTGGGGAGCGGCAGCGACGGGTATCCGGTGCTGGACGCCGCGCGGGCTGCCGTCCAAAGGTTGCAGGCGAAGGTTGCCGATCTGCGCGCGATCCTGGTGACGGGGCCGTTCATGCCTGCCGATCAGCAGGCGATGCTACAGGCACGGGCCACGGACGCATGTCGCGTGGTACCCAGCGCCGATACGTTCGAGCTGATGGCTGCGGCGGACGCCGTCGTCAGTATGGGAGGCTACAACAGCGTGTGCGAAGCCCTGGCGGTGGCGCGACCGCTCGTGATCGTGCCCCGAGCCACGCATAAGGTCGAGCAGCAGATCCGCGCCGAAACGCTGGCCGCGCGTGGGCTGGCCCGGTGCATTCACCCCAAGGACTTGACGGGCCCGGGTCTCGCCGAGGCCGTAGAGTGGGCGCTGCGGTGCGATCGGCAAGCGCACGCGCGACTCGTAGACCAGATCATTCCGTCGTTCGACGGGGCCACCCGGCTCACCGCGTACCTCTCGCGCTGGCTCGGTGGGGACTGATGCGCATCCGGTTCAAGCCCACGCCGGCGCAACGCGCCGCGGTGCGCGCCCAGTTGGCCCGTCTCGAGCAACCGGGCCCGGCGCTCGAGATACTTGGCCCCGCGTTGCCGGCGGACTTCCATGCGGCCGACACGGCCAGCGCCCTGCAAAGCGCGCATTCCGACCGCTTCGTGCTTCGCGTCCTGGTGCGCTCACCCACCGGGCAGGAACGGGCCTACGCCGTGAAAGTGTACGCGGATGATTTCGGAGAGCAGGTGTGGGCGCATTCGCAGGCCCTGGCGGGCGGGCTGCAGCCTAACCACGACGGACCTAGCCTGCCGTTGCGGTACGTGTCGAGAGAGCGCGCGCTGGTGTTCCCATGGGTGGACGGGTCGTTTCTGTCCGAGATCGTCGACGACCGAAAACCGGAGTTGCTGCGCCGCGCGGCCCGCTTGGCCGCGACCCTGCACCGCCTGCCCGTCGTTCCGGAGCCGCCAACGACGCCTCAGATGTTCGTCGCCGAGACGCGGGGGCGGTGCGACCGTCTGCGGCACCGCTGGCCCGAGACGACCGCGGTCATCGAGCCGCTCCTGGTGGCGATCCAGCACGCCGCGCCCCTGCTCGATCCGTCCGAGCCCGCGCCGGTGCACGGCGACCTGGCAGCGGGGCAGTTCCTCTGGACGGGCGATCGCCTCGTCCTGCTCGACCTAGACATGTTCGGGTACGCCGACCCGGCGTACGACGCCGGCCATTTTCTGGCGCAGCTCGAGCGACGGTGCTTGTGGGATCGCACACTCTCGGCGCATGCGGACCACTGGCTCGCCTGCTTCCGCGACGCCTACCTGAGCGCGATGCCCCAGGTATCCCGACGCAACGTGTCGTTTTACCAGGGCCTCACGCTCGTGCGCAAGATCTACACGATCTATCGCAAGCAGACGGCCGACCGCGCGCGGCTCGCGCCTCAGCTCGCCGCGCGGGCGCGGGCGGCACTTGAGGACGTGGTGCCCTCGGGGCAACCGCGATGAACGCGCCGCCCACCACACTGAGTGGTGCGGACCTCGGCGTCGCCCTCGCTGCGGCGCTTCGCGCGGTTCACGGTGCCGACGGGGTGGTCGACACCTGGAGCGAGCATCCCCTCTCCAAGCGCGGGAAACACCGCGTGGTGCGGTACGACGTCCAGGCCCGCATGCCCGGTGGCGCTGAGGTACAACACCACCAGTGGGTGGGCAAATTCTACGAGCGCGACGGGGATGCCTGCGGCGTTGCGACGACGCTGCGAGAGCTGACCGCCTCCCGGTGTGGCGCCCGTGGCGGCTTCGTGGTTCCGAGGGTGCTCGCCTACCACGCCCCGCGTCGCCTGCTCCTTCTGAGTTACGAGCCGGGCGAGTCAGTCGTCAAGGCGATCGCCGCAGACGGTGCCCACGTGCTGGCCGCGATGGGACGCGCGCTGGCCGCCCTGCATGCCGCGCCCGTTACGCTGGCGTCGGTGACGGGTCCTGCCGCCGTGCTCGCCGACCTGCAAGGAAGGATTGTGGAGCTGTGCAGCCGGTTTCCCGCGGAGGCCGCGTCGTTGCAGCGCTGGCGCGACCGGCTGCAGCGTGAGGCCGCGCCGCCGCCGGCCGCTCCGTCGTTTCTGCACGGCGACCTGGGGCTGGTGCAGCTCCGGTGGCAAGCCGGCACGATCGTCTTCCTCGACTTCGACGATTGCACGCGCGGTGATCCGGCGCTGGACCTCGGCAATCTGCTGACCCAGCTGCGCCGGCTCACCCTGCGCAAGCCGGAGAAGCTGCCGGACTTCGCCGCGGCGCGGGCCACGATCCTCGATGCCTACCGGCGCTCCTCCCCCGACGCTCCGGGCTTAGCGCAGCGGGTCGCCTGGTACGAGCAGATCGCTCTCGCGCGGAAGATCCACTCACTCACGTTTGACCGGACTCGCCATCCGGAGGCCGAGGCGATCCAGCGGCGGCAGGCCGAGGCGATCGACCTGCTGGCGAGCGCGCGCTAATCATGCGACCAGGGAAACGCACGCGGTTTCGCCAGATCTTCTTGGCTCACCTACGCCAGGTCAAAGGGCGTTTACTCTTGGCCGCTGTGTGTACCGTGGGCGTTGCGGCCACGGAGCTGCTGAAGCCGTGGCCCCTCAAGATCATCATCGATCACGGCATCCTGCTGAAGCCAATGCCGCATCTCTTGCCATTTGTCCGGGATCTCCTCCCGAGCGGCCAGGTTCCCCTCCTCCTGGCAGCGTCCTGCGCGATCGTGCTGATCGCGGTGTGTGGCGGGCTCTTCTCGTATGCCCAGATCTTCATCACCTCCTCCATCGGCTACACCACGGTCTACGCGCTGCGCCGGGAGCTGTTCGCGCATTTGCAGCGATTGTCGCTCTCGTTCCATAACCAGGCGCGCACGGGGGACCTGCTGACCAGGATCGGCGCGGACACGAACACGCTCAAGGACGTGTTCGCGGAGTCGATCCTCAAGTTTTCCGCACAGCTGCTGACGGTCATCGGGATGTTCGCGATCATGTTCGCCATGAATTGGAGGATCGGCTTGATCGCCTTGGCGACCCTGCCGTTCCTGGGTTACAGCCTGCTGCATCTCTATCGCAAGACGAAGGCCTCCGCCAAGAAGCAAAAACGGCAAGAGGGTCAAGTGGTGTCGCGCATGAGCGAGGTGCTCTCGGCGATACCGCTGGTGCAGGCCTTCGCCCGAGAGAAACACGAGGAAGAGCGGTTCGACGCGGTAACGGGCGAGACGCTGCGGGAAAGCATTCGCATTGCCCGCTTGGAGGCCGCGGCAACACGGTCATCGGAGATCATCACCGCGCTGGGGACTGCGGCGGCAGTGCTGTTCGGAGCGCTGGAGGTCGTGAACGGCAGGATGCTGCCCGGCGAGCTCGTGCTCGTCGTCGCGTACCTCACCAACATGTACAAGCCGCTCAAGAGTCTGGCCAAGCTCTCAACCGACTTCTCCAAGGCCATGGCCAGCGCGGACCGGCTGTCCGAAGTCCTGGACATCGCGCCCGAGATCCAGGATCGCCCCGATGCCATTGAGGCGGCCCCGTTCCGCGGAGAGATCGTGTTCCGGGACGTGTCCTTCGATTACGGCGACGGCCGGGACGTGCTGCGGCACGTTTCGTTTGCCGTGTCGCCGGGGCAGCGGCTGGCCCTGGTGGGTGCGTCGGGGGCGGGGAAGTCCACCATCGTCAGCCTGATCCTGCGTCTCTACGAAGCGCACGAGGGGGTCATTCTCGTCGACGGGGTCGACATCCAGCACTATCGGCGGGAGTCCCTGCGCCGCCAGATCGGGCTCGTGCTCCAGCAATCGATTCTGTTCGGAGCCACGATTCGCGAGAACATCGCCTATGGCCGACCCGACGCGGACTTGGAGGAGATCATCGCGGCGGCCAAGGCGGCAAACGCCGACGAGTTCATCCGGGAGCTGGAGGACGGATATGACTCCGTCATCGGCGAGCGGGGCGCTACCCTCTCGGGCGGCCAGCGCCAGCGGATCGCGATTGCGCGCGCGCTCATTCGCAACGCCCCGATCCTCATTCTGGACGAGCCGATGACGGGCCTCGACGCCGAGAGCGAAGCGAACGTGCGCGAGGCACTCGATCGGCTCATGGCCGGCAAAACCTGCCTCATGATCACCCACGACCTGCAGTCGATTACGGACGCCGATGTCGTCCTCGTGCTTGAGGAAGGCCGGGTCATCGGCCGCGGCACGCACGCTGAGCTGCTGGCCGGGAACGCGCGGTACCGGCAGCTGTACACGCTCGATCTGCAGCAGCCCGCCGCGACCCTCGCGCCCTGATACAGGAGCCCGTACCCGTGCGAAAACAGGCGCTCCCGGCGGCGGTTTCCGTGGACGGGTTCCCGGCGGACCCGGATTTCCCGCAGCTCGAGACCGCCAGCGATGCGCGGCTCATGCTCCAAGTGTTCCGCCAGCGTCTCAAGGCGGTCTCGGGGAAGGCCTACCGCATCGAGGAGTGTGTCCCCTTCCGATTTCGGTGCCGCCAGTCCACGTCGCGCTGCGTCTTGCAATATACGCTCCGCGTCGTCGATCCGAGCAGCGGTCGCAGCTGGGACCAGTGGGTGACCGGCCTGGTGTACGCCGCGCCCGGCGAGGCCGAGCGGCTGTGGCGAGAGCTGCGCGCCGCGGATCCGCGCCCGCAGATTCCGGAGCAGTGGCTCGTGTTCGAACCGATGGACTTCATCCCCGAGCTGCAGATGCTGGTGCAAGTCTTTCCCTTCGACCGCAAGCTCCCGAATCTGCGCCTCGTGCTGGACGGCGCCGTGCACCAGCTCGAGCCACTGCTGCTCGCCGGTCCGGAACCCGGCCGCTGGCGTGCCGAGGAACGGACGATCGAGCCGATGCGCTACCGCACGGAGCTCGGCGCCGCGCTCCGGTACACGCTACAGGCGCGCGACCGGCTGACGGGGAAGGGCGAGATCCGCCGCTGCTACCTGAAGGTCTATCGCAACGAGCGTGGGGCGCAGACCCTCCGACTGTTGCAGGCGCTGGCCGACAACGCACGGGCAGGCCGCGCGCCGTACGACGTGGTGCGGCCCATCGCCTACGTGCCCGAGCTGCGCACCCTGGCATTAGAGGAGGCTCGAGGCACGGCGCTGCAGCAGATCCTGCTGCGCGGGGACGACTGGTCCGCGGCCCTGCGCGCGGTGGCTCGAGCCGTGGCCGCCTTCAATCAAGCGGACCTGCCGCTGACCGAGCGCCATTCTCTAGCCGACCAGCTCGTTGACGTGAACCGCGCGGCAAGTCTCGTGCAGTGGGCCTGTCCGGAGCTGCGAGCGCAGGTCGTGGCGCTCTCGGCGGCGGTCGGGGACGGTCTTACGGAGGCGCCGCCAGCCCCCATCCATCGGGACTTGAAGACCGACCACATATTCGTTTCGGACGACCGGGTGTGCTTCATCGATCTCGACTCTGTCGTCCTAGGCGATCCCGTGCGGGACCCCGCCCACCTGGTCGCGCACATCACGGCCCGGGTCGGTCTCGACGCGCTGCCGGCGGATGAGGCGCGGCGTGCTGCGGATTTATTCGCTGACGAATACTTCGCCCACGTCCCAGCGGGATGGCGCCACCAATTTGCCCTGCATTGCGCCGGCGCACTGATCGAGGTTGCGGGCGGCATCTTCAAGCGCCAGGAGCCGCGCTGGCCCGAAAAGGTCGCAGCGGCCGTCGCCGAGGCGCACCGCACGGCGTCCGGGACACTCTGATGAACCCCACCACTGATCTGCCCGACGACGCGGCGCTGCCCGGGATCGTGGCGATGCGCGCGCTCGGCGTGACCCGCGCGCTGGGCCTTGCACGCGCGCTCCTGGCCTTGGGGCTGGAGGACGCTCCCGTCGCCATGCATCTCGTCGGCTACTCGCCGGGCGAACGCGCCACACTCGAGGTTCGCGTGGGGCAGCGTCGCCTCGCGGTGAAGGCGTACGCCGCAGACCCGACGCCGGAAGTAGTCCTGTACCGGGCCCTCGCGGCCGCCGGCCTCTCGGGCGACTCCGGAGTCCGTGTGCCGCCGCTGCTTGCCTGGGACCGAGACCTGCGGGTCATCGTGATCGGCTGGCTGGAGGGGCCGACGGCGCACGAGCTGGTCAAACAGGGACGGGGTCAGCGCGCCGGCGAGCTGGCCGCGCAATGGCTGCGATGTGCCGCGTCCCTCCCAGTGCGGCTCGGACTGCCGCTCGGCGCGGCTCGCATGCTGAGCCGCGCGCGTGAATGGGTCGCGTGGCTACGTGAGGCCGACCCGACGCTCGGAGACGCGGCCACGCGGCTCGCCGCGACGCTGGCACAGGCGCAGCCGCGGGAAGACAGGTCACAGCTCGTCCACGGCACGTTCTACGCCCGCCACGTGCTCGACCTCGGGGACGGCGCGGGCCTCATCGATTGGGAGCGCTTCGGGCAGGGGCCACTGGAGCTCGATGCCGGAATGTTTCTGGCGACCGTCTGGCGCCTCGGCCTGGACCATGAGGCGCTGGCCGGCGAGGCAACGCGGGCGCTGACTGCGCTGGTCGAGGGGACGCGCGATGTCCTGGACGAGCGCGCGCTCGCTTGGCACCGGGCAGCGGCGCTGCTGCGTCTCGCCAGCAAAGTCCACGCCGTGAAGCGGCGGAAGCCCGACTGGCTGGCGCGGGCACACGCCCAACTGGCCGAAGCGGCGCGGCTGGTCGAGGACGCGTTGGCGTCCGAGGCGGTCGTGCCCGCCAAGCCGCCGGCCTTCAAGCCCAGGGGCGCGGCGCTCGAGCTCGTGTTGCAGGCCCTGTCCACACGGCCGGCCACGCCGGAGGAGCTGGATCAAATCCGCAAGCTGCTCGATGCAACCGACGACCGAGCTCCATGACGCCTAGAGTCGTCCAACTTCGCCAGCGCGTGCGCCGCCTTGCGGTGCACGTCGGGGTCTCGGTCCCGGCGCGCGATCTCGCGCAGGATCGGTACGGAGATCGCCCGCGGCGCTTCGTCGCGGATGCTCTCAACCGCCTCGCGCCGCACGTCGGGGTTCGGATGCGTGCGGGCGATGTCGATGACCACCGGCAGACCGGCGCCGTTCTTCATCCTGCCGAGCGTCTCGAGCGCTTCGCGCATCACGTGCTCATTTGGATCGCGCCGCGCGATCGCGGCGAGCACGCGCACGGTCTCGGCATCGGGGAACGCCGCGCCGAGGCTCTCGACGGCTTCGTCCCGCACGTCGTCGTCGGGATCACTCTGGGCGAGGGCGATGAGGGTCATTCGGGCCCGCGGATCCTTCGTTTGGCCCAGCTCCTTCACAGCATCGTGGCGCACCTCCGGATCACGGGACCCGGTCGCGAGTGCGATCAGCGAATCCGCGGAGGCCGGCAAGGAGCGATGCAGGCCCCAACCACTCCCGATCGCCACCGCCAGCGCGAGCGCCCCGCCGAAGACGCCGGCGAGCCAGCGCGGGAAGGCGTCGGGCGTCGCCGGCGCCAGGAGGCGGCGGACGCGACCGAGCAGCGAGCCGCCGCCCGCCCCGAGCGCGAGCGCCGGTGCGGCGCGCAGTTGCTCCATCCTGAGCAGGGCCGTCGCGTAGACACGCGCGTCGCCACAGGCGGCGACCGCCACGTCGTCGCAGCAGTGCTCGCGCTCC
>Ga0209155_1000749_pt1 | contig 15674 bp, 13 predicted proteins | sample GraSoiAngelo_122_FD_185879 | JGI IMG/M metagenome (GOLD analysis project Ga0209155, IMG submission 185879) | Grasslands soil microbial communities from the Angelo Coastal Reserve, California, USA - 14_0927_02_20cm (SPAdes) (version 2) | ecosystem: Environmental > Terrestrial > Soil > Grasslands ... | reverse complement strand
CTGCTGCGCGCTCATGGGGCGGCGATCCAGGCTTATCGCAGTGAGGGCAGACATCAGATTGGTCTGGTGGTGAACCTCGAACCCAAACATGCGGCCTCGAGCCTACCTGAAGATGCCGCCGCCACCCAGCGAGCGGATGCGTACATGAACCGCCAGTACCTGGAGCCGGTGTTCCTCGGCAACTACCCGCCGGAGCTCAGCGAGATCTTCGGCAACGCCTGGCCGCAATGGCCGCAGGCGGACTTCGAGCTCATCAGGCAGCCAATCGATTTTCTCGGTGTGAACTACTACACCCGCAGCGTGGTGCGCTTCGATGCGGCTGCCTGGCCGGTGCGGGCGGCGCCCGTGCGGCAGCGCCGTGCGCTCTACACGGAAACGCAGTGGGAAGTGTACCCGCAGGGACTCACCGACACGCTGCTGTGGGTGAAGCAGCGCTACGGCGACCTGCCCGTTTACGTCACCGAGAACGGCGCCGCTTTCTTCGATCCGCCGACGGTCGCAGACGATCAGCTCGAGGATCCGTTGCGCGTCGCCTACCTGCGCGAGCACGTGCGGGCCATCCATGCGGCCCTCGAGCAGGGGGTGGATCTGCGCGGTTATTTCGTGTGGTCGCTGCTGGATAACTTCGAATGGGCGCTCGGCTATTCGAAGCGCTTCGGGATCGTGCACGTGGACTTCGAGACCCAGCGGCGCACGCCCAAGGCGAGCGCGCGTTTCTATTCCCGGGTCATCGCCAGCAACGGCGCGGCGCTCGAACCGTAGACCTTTCAGTCAGCCCTTGACGCTCCCCATCAGGATGCCGCGGATGTAATAGCGCTGCAGCGACAGGAACAGCGCCAGCACCGGCAGTACGGTGAGTACCGCGCCGGCCATCATCAGCTCGTTGTCCTGCACGTGTTCGCGCGACAGCGTGGCGAGCGCAATGGGCAGCGTATACAGGCCCTGGTCAGTGAGCACGATCAGCGGCCACATGAAGTCGTTCCAGCTGCCAAGAAAGGTGAACACCCCGAGCGTGACCAGGATCGGCCGCAGCGCCGGCAGCACGATCGAGGTGAAGATACGCAGCTCGCTCGCGCCATCGATGCGCGCCGCCTCCAGCAGCTCATCCGGTATCGTGAGCGCGTACTGCCTGACCAGGAACACCCCGAAAATTCCCGCCATCGCCGGCACCACCACCGCCGCATAAGTGTTGACGAGGCCGAGCCATTTCATCATCAGAAACAGCGGCAACATCGCCACCTGGCTGGGGATCACCAGCGCGGCCAGCAGTACCCTCAGGAGCGGCTCGCGCGCGCGGAAGCGCAGCTTGGCGAACGCGTAGCCCGCAAGGGAATTCAGCAGCAGCGACAGCAGCGTCGTCATGGCCGCAAGCGACAGGCTGTTGGTCAGGTAACGGCCGATGTTCTGCTGGCCGAAGAGCTGCCGGTAGTTCGCCAGCGTCCCATGGGCCGGCAGCAGCGGTGGCGGAAAGGCGCTCGCTTCCCCGCCCGCCATGAACGACACCGATAGCATCCACAGCAGCGGAAACAGCGTGATCGCCGCGGCGCCGAGCAGCAGCGCATGCAGCAACACCCGGGCACCGGAGACGCTCATCGTGCCTGCGCGTCGCGCGTGAGGCGCACCTGCAGCGCCGTGACCGCGAGGATCATGAGGAACAGCAGGAACGCGACCGCGGAGGCGGAACCGAGATTCCACCACTTGAAGCCTTCTTCGTACATGAAGTACAGCACGCTGACCGTGCTTTGCAGCGGCCCGCCCTGGGTCATCACATACGGCTCCGCGAACAGCTGGAAATATCCCGCGACCGTCAGGATGCTCACCAGCAGCAGGGTCGGACGCAACATCGGCAGCGTGATGCGGCCGAGCTCCTGCCAGCGGCTCGCACCGTCGAGGCGCGCCGCTTCGTACAGGTCGACGGGAATGCTGTGCAGCGCGGCCATGAAAATGACCATGTTGTAGCCGAAGTTCTTCCACACCGCGAACAGGATGATAGCGGGCAGCGCCCAATGCGGATCGCCCAGCCAGTCGATCGGGTGAATACCGACGTGAGCGAGCGCATAGTTGATGAGTCCATAGCGCGTATGCAGCAGATAACGCCACACGACCGCCACGGCCACCAGGGTCGTCACCACCGGCGCGAAGAACGCGGTGCGGAAGAACGCGCTGAAGTACGCCAGCCGCGAGTTGACGAGCAGCGCGCTCGCGAGCGAGGCCGCCAGGGACAGCGGCACCCCCACCGCGACGAAGTAGCCGGTGTTGGCTACCGCCCGCCAGAACTGCGGCGCGTGCAACAGCTGGCGATAATTGTCGAGCCCGACGAAGCGCAGATTGCGGATGTCGGCGAGCGCATAGAGGTCGAAGTCGGTGAGGCTGACGATCAGCGCCGACAGCACCGGGACGAAGAAGAACACCGTGATGATCAGCAGCGCCGGCGCGGCGAAGGCCCAGCCAGCATACCCGACTCTCACGGTGTGCGGCCCCGGTCGAGCAGCCAGCGCCGCTTCTGCAGAACGGCATCGACCTCACGGTCGAGATCCCTCGCCCCCTCCTCGACCGAGAGATCGCCGTGCACGACGCGCTCGGCCATCAGACGCATGTCCGTCACGATGCGTTCCCACTCCGGCACTTTCGGCTGGGGCTTCACCCGCTCGAGCTGCTCGCGGAAGGCGCGGGCGTAGAGGTTGCCGGAGAGCTCCGGCGCGCGCCAGGTGCTGCGGCGCGGCGGCAGGTCTCCGGTCAGCTGGTAGAAGCGCTTCTGGGTCTGCGGCGAGGACAGGAACTCCAGCAGCAGCCAGGCCTCCGCCTTGTGGCGCGAGCGGCGAAAGATCACCAGGCTCGCGCCGCCCGCGATGGAAGCGCCCGGGCCATCCGGCCCCGGCATGGGCGCGGTCATCCAGGTGTCCTGCTGCTGCGGCGGCAGGCGGCGCGTGAATTCGCCGATGTTCCAGGGGCCGGAGATGTAGAAGGAAAAGTAGCCGCGCCCGAGCTCGTTCCAGACGTTGGAGATCTGCGTGCTGTCGACCGGCGGCGCCCACTGGCGCTGGAAGATCTCGCGGTAGAAGCCCAGGGCGCGATGAAAGCCGGCGCTGCGGAAGTTGCCGTAGCGACCGTCCGCGCGCAGCAGCGGCTCCGGTTGCTGTATCGAGAGCACCAGTAGCGTATCGAATTCATTCAAGGGCAGCAGCACGCCGTAACGCTCGGGCCCGACGAGGGCCTTGATGGCCGCGAGCATGCGCGACCATTCCGCCCAGGTCCTGGGCGGCTCGGCAAAGCCCGCCTGCGCGAGCAGGTCGCGTCGATAGAACAGCAGCCGCGTGTCGATATACCACGGCACTCCGTAGAGGGTGCCGCCAATGATGTTGGTGTCCCAGATCCCGGGGAAATAGTCGCTCGCCTGCACGGCCGTGGAGCGCGCGAGACTCCGGTCCAGAGGCTCGAGCGCCTTGAGCGCGACGAACTCCGGGATCCAGGTATTGCCGAGCTGACACAGGTCCGGCGTCGCCTCGCCCGCGAACGCGGTGAGCAGCTTCTGATGAGCGGCGGTCCAGGGCAGCTGCTGGATCCGTACCTCGATGTCGGGATGGAGCTTGGTGAATTCGGGCAGTAGCTGCGCGATCACCGCGCCCTCGCGGCCCATCGCCCACACACTCACCACGCGCTGGTGTGGCGCCGGCGAGCCGCAGCCGACGGCGCACAGCAGGGGCAGGAGGACCGTCAGCAGCCAGGGCGGGCGAGGGCTCCTGCCTGCGGTCACGGGGTTGGCGCGAGCGGACTCTGCGCCAACGGCGCAGCAGCAGCGAGGGGATTCTGCACCAGCGGATACTGCTCGGGCGGACCCGGCGGGGGTGGTGTCGGCCCGAGCGGAGGCTCCTCGAGCCACCCGCCCGAGAATCCGGCGCGCTCCAGGCCCTCGCGCATGTACGAGTTGCTGTGCATGACTCGCCACACCAGCGCCGAACGATAGTTCTCGATCATCGCCAGTATCGGTCCCTGATCGATGCCGATGTAGTCCTGGTCAACCCAGCCCGGGAGCGTCGGCTGTGGTGGGCTCTGCGGCCCGGGGAAGCTGGCGTTGAACGCGTCCAGGAACCCGTACGAGGAGTAGATCGAGGAGCCGAAGCGGTGGTACATCTCGAGCGCTGCGGGCAGCACGATCTCGGGGGCAAAGGGGAGCGAGCTGATGGCGGCGGTTGGGGCGATGGTGCCGTCGTCGACGACGCGGCCCAAGGCCACGCCGCGCGCGGCGTACCTCAGGAAGCGGCGATCCCCGCCCAGATTCGACTCGCGCGCAGGTCCGGGGCCATCGGAAGCGCTCATGCCCCACACGTTCTTGCCGTATCCCTGGAATTGCTTCGGATTCGCGATGGCGTACCGGCGCTGCGCGTAGGTGGCCCGGCGGCTGTTCTCGAAGTAGTCGAGTCCATGCTCGCGCATGTACGAATCCTGGATGCCGCGGAAATCCACCCATACGTGCGTGTACTGGTGGCCAAAGAGGGGCGCGAAGCTCAGATAGGTCTGGTCGTAGAGCGTGCCCCAGAACTTGTCGTACGTGCTGGTCCACTGCGTCCAGGCCTGCTCATCGACGGGGTGCGTGGGGGAGCCCAGGGCGAGCAGGTAAACGAGCATCGCCTCGTTGTAACCGTTCCAGTCGAGGCCCGCGAACCCCCCTTCCGGTGTCCAGGCGAGCGCGACCGCCGGCGGGCGCGGCTGGGCCCAGGTCCAGTCCACACGCCGGTAGATCTCCTCGGCCAGCGTTCGGATCTCGATCTCCTCCGGATCATCGCCGTCGAAGTAGGTCTGGCAAAAGAGCATCCCGGCGAGCAGCAGCGCGGTGTCGACGGTGGAGACCTCGCTCTCATTGGAGCGCGCGCCGCTGCGCATGTCGATGAAGTGATAGAAGAACCCGTGCTGATTCGCTTCGCCGGCGAAGAAGCGCAGGGTCGCGAGCACGCGCTGGCGCGCCGCCTGCCGCGAGATATAGCCGCGTTCGACGCCGATGGGGTAGGCGGTGAGCCCGAAGCCGACCGCTGAAATGCTGGCGAACGAGGGCGTCGGAAAGCGGTCGGGAATGAGGCCATTCCTGGGATTACCGGTCTCCCAGAAGAAGCGGAACGTGCGCTCCTCGAGATCCGCGAAGAACGGATCCAGGGGCACGGAATGCGCGGCATCGTCCACCGGATACCTATCGCGCAGCACCCCGATTGCCTCCGGCGCCGGGGTTGCCGAATTGCCGCCGGGCCCGAAGCCCGCGGCCTCGCGCTCGAGCGGCGCGGTCGGATAGAGAATGCGCAACGTGCGCTCCTCGAGATCCGCGAAGAACGGATCCAGGGGCACGGAACGCGAGACATCCGAGGGCGCGGGATACGGATCGCGCAGCACCCCGATTGCGTCCGGCGCCGGGGTTGCCGAATTGCCGCCGGGCCCGAAGCCCGCGGCCTCGCGCTCGAGCGGCGCGGTCGGATAGAGGATGCGCAACGCGCGCTCCTCGAGCCCCGCGAAGAATGGATCCAGGGCCACCGGAGACGACGCAGTACGGAGCGCGCCGGTTGCAACCGGCGCAGGCGTTGGCGAACGGGCGGCCGCATCCGGCGCCGGCGGCAGCGAATTGCCGGCTGCGCCGGTGCGACCGGACAGGAGCGCGCAGATCGCCATCAGTAGCGGCAATCCCTGGCGTCCCCGGGATGAAGTCCCGCGCGTCGGTTCGTAGCTACCCATCAGTCGCCTGCCTCCTTGCAACGTGCTCGACCGCCTGAATGCGCGCCGCACGAGGCGCGCACGACCAGCTCGACCGGCACCGTCTCGACTGACGATCGGCCCGCGGCGTCCGGGTCGGCGATGGCAACGATGAGGCTCTCGAGTGCACGCCGCCCCATCTCGGCGACCTCGACGCGCACCGTCGTCAGCGGCGGACTGACGAAGCGGGCGAGCGGAATGTCATCGAAACCGGCGAGCGCGATATCGTGCGGAACCCGCACACCGGCTTCGGTGAGGGCGAACAGGCACCCGATCGCCATCATGTCGTTGGCCGCGAACACCGCCTGCGGCCGGGTGCCGCTCGCGGCGAGCACCCGGCCCGCAAGGTACCCCGACCCTTCGGTGAAATCCCCGTCGATCACCCGCGCGACGCGGCCGGCGCCGAGGCCGGCACGATAGCCGCGCACACGCTCCAGCGATTGGAAGTCGTTCGCCGGGCCGCGGATGTGGGCAATATCCTGATAGCCGGCGGCCACCAGGTGCGCGGTCATGGCGCGCGCGCCACCGAAATCATCGACCACGAACGCCGCTCCGATGCCGGCGGCCTCGTGGGTGTTCATGAGCACCGTCGGCAAGCCGCTCGGCAGCGCGTCTTCCAGGCTCGCGCCGCCGATGTACGGCGACATCATCAGCAGACCATCGACGCGCCCGTTCATCGATCGCAGCGCCTCGGCTGCCTCCGCGTTATTGCCATGCGTGCTCGAGACCAGCAGGTGCAGGCCGCGCGCCCGCGCCGCGCGGTCCACGCCGCGGATCAGCTCGGAGAAATACTCCCCGTGGATATCCGGCAGCAGCAGCCCGATGGTGTGGGTACGGCGGATGATCAGGCTGCGCGCCCCGGCATGGGGCGTGTAGTGCAGCCGGCTCGCGGCGCGCAGCACGCGCGCGCGAACGTTCGGGGTCACCGAGCTGGAGTTGTTGAGGGTGCGGGACACCGAGGCGATCGACACCCGCGCCCGCCGCGCCACGTCCTTGATCGTCGCTGCCACACACTCTCCACAGCAGCCGCGATGCCGCCATCCCGGCGCCAAGTAAACGTTTTCAGAAAGTCTAGCCAGCCCCTCTTGCGCGTGTCAAACTCGTCCGAGGCTCGAGTCGACCTATTGGGCCCCAAGCACGTGCGAACAACGCTTTTTGTGACGCTGCTCGCAAGCTGCGTGATCGCAGGGTGCGCGGCGCGCCAGACCTGGGTGCTCGCGCCAGGTCAGCATGGGCCGGCCATGATCGAGGCGATCAAGACCTGCGGCGGCGATGCGCACCTCACCGTGTATCCGGACACGGTCACCGCGGCCTACGCGCAGGCACCGATGCCGTCGGCCGCGTTCAGAACTTCGCGCTCAGCGTCATGCGCAGCGTCCGCGGAACACCCAGGATGTTTCCGATCGGGTTGTAGGCCACCGAAGTATGGCTCACGACTCCGTTATCGCCACCCCCGGTGTAGTCGTTATAGTTCTTGACGTTGAAGAGGTTCAGCACGTCGACGCGAACCGATAAGGTCGACACGTCGCGGACGTCGAAATTCTTGGTCACCTCCATATCGAGGCTGCGATAACCGAGGCCCGGCGGCGTCGCGGCAAACGGCTGGCAAGTGCTCCCGGTCGGAAAGTAAGGCGGCGTATTCTTCAGACAAGTGAAATCGTTCCACGGAGTCGGTGTCTCGACGGTGAATTTGGCGGCGATGATCACGTCCCACGGGATGCCGACCGAACCGGTCATCACCAGGCGATGTTTGGGCACGGCGTTCGAGGCAATGAAGAGATACTGCCCGATGGTCGCCTCGTCGAACGCGTAGTGCTCGCCGATGGCGCGATTCTGCGAAGCACTGGTGTAGGTGTAGGCGAACGTCGCCCCCCAGTGCGATGCCGGCGTGAAGGGCTTCTCGGCCGACAGCAGCAGTTCGGTATTGCGGGTCTTGATCCCGTTGTTGCCGATGATCAGGCTCCCGAATCCCGGAACCGGGTTGTCGAACTGACTACCGCCGTTCACAAAGAAGGCGCCGTTCGGGTGGCGATTGCCGAGGCTGAATACGAAGCCATCGTAGCTCAAGATGCGAGCGAGTGAGACGCTGGTGTTCCAGTCGCCGACCCGGTTGCGGATACCGAGGCTGAACTGATCCGAGTAGGGAACCTTGAGGTTGTTGTTCAGCAAGTCGACCTCGGCGTGCGCGTTCGAGGCCGCGACCAGCGCCTGCAGGTTCGAGAGGCCGTTGAGGTATTTCGGGTCCCACGCCACGCAGGTCGGCGAGGCCATGCACGGATGGTCGGGCGGCCTGTTGAAGAAAATCGTGAATTGGGGCAACGCCTGCTTGGTCTCCTCCAGCTGCAGATAGTCGAACAGATCGCGGTCGTAGGAGCGACCGACTCCGCCGAAGATGACGTGCCGCTGATCGGCCTGCAGGTCATAGGAGAACCCGAGGCGCGGCTGAATCTCGCCGGCGTACGCCGAGCGGTTGTGCCCGTTGCTGATGTAGTCGTTGACGTTCACACCCCCGAGCGCCAGGGCCTGTGCGTAGGTCTGACCCGGTGTCAGCGGGTTCGGGTTCGGGCCGATGAGCGCGGCCACCACATTGGGGGGCGTCACGAAATCCAGGTAGGACGGCGTGCGCTCGTAGTCCCAGCGAATACCGATGTTCAAGGTCAGTTTGTTGGTGGTCGCCCAGTCATCCTGCAGATAGATGCCGAACTGTTTATTGTCGGAAGTGGCTACCGGATTCAGGCCCGGCACCGGATCGGTGAAGAACGCCTTGTAGGGAATGCCCGCGGTGCCGGTGGCGCTGACGTCGTAGAAGAACTGCGGGTTGATGTTCGCGGCGTCCTGCGCCGTGAGCTTCACCCATTTGTACTTGATGCCCGTCTTGACCGTGTGATCCCCGGTCCACCACTGCAGGTGGCTGAACGTCAGCTCGTCCCCCACGGAGTAGCCCTTCTGACCCTTGTTCTGAGTGGCCCCAGGGGTCGCTGGACCTGTGGTCAGGACCGGCTGGTCGTTGCCGGGTGCGAGCTGGAACGTGTATTGCGCACCGTTACCGAACGCGCGTGCCGTCGGCGAGTCGAACGAGTCCTCGTACGTGACCAGCACCTCGTTGAACCAGCGGTCGGCGCTGCGCTCCCAGCGAGCATCGATGCGCGTGTCGTCATTGAGAACGTCGATGCTGGCCGACGGCGCGATGAAACCCGGGCTGTCTCCACTTTGGTCTTCGCGGCGTACTTTGGCGGTCAGCACGAAGCGATCATCGGTGGTGGGCTCCCAGTCCAGCTTGCCGAAGTAGAGGTTCTCGTCGAAGGACTTGCTCGCCGGTCCGAGTTCCGCCAGGGCGCTCGGCGGCAGTTGAGCGACGATATTCGCCGGCGCCGCGTTTCCGGGAGTGATCGCGATCGGCGTGGTGAATCGCTTGGCCTCGTAGGTCACGAAGAAATGCAGCGCGTTCTGGATGATCGGTCCGCCGAACGCGAACCCGAACTCCTTGTCCTTGGAGGGGGTCTTGATGTTCGGGTTCGAGGCGAGTTCCGAGGGCGTTTCGGCTCGGAAATTCTGACCGGTGTAGGTGCCGAAGACCTCCCCTTCGAACCTGTTGGTGCCGGACTTGGTCTCGGCGGTTACCGCAGCGCTCGAGATCTGGTCGTACTCGGCCTTGTAGTTGGAGGTGATCACCTTGTACTCGCCGATCGCGAGCTGCGGGAAGGGATTGCCCTGGGTGAAGAACTGCCCGCTGACACCGCCCTCCTTGACGTAGTTCTTCTGGCCCACGCCATCGATGTACACATTCACCGAGGTGGTGTTCTGCGCTCCGCCCTGGAGCGAAGTGTTGCCGCCCGCGTCCACCTTGAACTGCATGCCCGGCACGGTGTCGGCGAACTCGAGGAAGTTGCGGGTGAGCTGCGGGACGGTCTCGATCTGCTGCTGCGAAATGATGGTGCCGATCTCGGAGGTCCTCACCTCGGCCAGGCGCTGGGCCGTGCCCGAGACCGTGACGGTCTCCAGCTTCTGGAGGTCCAGCACCGCCGTGGTCGCGACGTTCAGCGTGACGGTTTGCTGCGTCCCGGGCCCCGCATCGACGTCGTAGGTCCCCGCCGGCAAACCCACGATGGTGTAGATGCCGTCGGAGCCGGCCTTGGTATGGCGCGTGAGACCGGTGTCGACGTTCTTGGCCGTGACTTCGCTGTCGGCTTCGGCCTTGCCCTGCAGGGTGGCACCGGATTCCTGCGCCCAGGTAACGCCCGGCGCGCCGGCGGCCAAGGCGAGCGCGGAGGCGACGAACGATGCGATGAGACTTCTGTTGCCGCCGTGTAATTGCTTCTTCATTGGCTCCCCCCGTCGAAATCGATCGCGCCGTCGCTACGATGCTCTGCTCGAGCGGATCGGGTGCCGCTCGGATGCCGGTGGTGGTCGCGCCCCGCAGGATGCCCGCACCACCAGCTCCGCGGGCACCGTCTCGGTGGTGGTGGGTGCGGCGTCGGGCGCCTCGATGGCGGACGCGAGCCGCTCGAGCGCGCGTGCCCCCAGCTCCGCCATGCGCACGCGTATGGTGGTAAGGGGCGGTGACACGAAGCGCGCCATGGGAATGTCATCCACACCCGCCAGCGCAATATCCGCCGGCACGCCCACGTGCGCCTCGTTGAAGGCAAACAGGCTCCCCAGCGCCATCATGTCATTCGCCGCGAACACCGCATCCGGCCACTCGCGGCCCTGCGGCGTCAGCAGGCTCTGCGCAGCGCGGTAGCCCGACTCTTCGGAGAAATCGCCGGGCAGAACCCGCTCACCCGCCTCGAGGCCGAGCTCGCGCAGCGCTTCGCGGTATCCCGCCAGGCGCTCGGTGGCGTCGAAGTTGTCCGCGGGTCCGGAGATGAAGGCGATGCGACGGTGTCCGATGGAGGCCAGATGGCTGACCATCACGCGCGCACCACCACGGTTATCGATGCAGAACGCGGAGTGGCCGTAGCCGCGCACGGGCGTGTTCATCAGCACCGCCGGCGTGTCGGCGGCCGAGTGCTCCTCGAGGAACGCCGCATCGGCGTACGGCGACATGATCAGCAATCCATCGACCCGGCCCTTGAGCGCGCGGATGGCGCGCGCCGCTTCCGCGGCCGAGCCGTGCACACCCGACAGCAGCAGGTGCAGGCCCCGAGCGCGCGCCGCCTGATCGATGCCGCGAATGATTTCCGAGAAGAATTCGCCGTACAGGTCCGGGAGCAGCACGCCGATGGTGTGCGTGAGGCCGGTGCTGAGACTGCGTGCGCCACTGTCCGGCACGTAGCGCAGCCGCTCGGCAACCCCGAGAATGCGCTCCCGAGTCGCCTCCGAGACGTTGCCGTGCCCGTTGATCACACGCGACACGGTCGCGGTGGACACCTGTGCCTCCCGCGCGACGTCCTTGAGGGTCACGCCCATCCCCTCCCCCGGCCAGCGTGCAAGCGCTTACATCTGAAATGTAAGCGCTTGCCTGAAAACGTGAGGGAGCGTACTCCTCCCACCGGGCTCGTTTCAAGAAGTGGTGCCGGCGCGACGTGGCGTTTAGCGTCTCATTCCGGTCTGCGGCTGCACGGGGTGCGAGGCGTGCCCTGCTGCCGTACGAGGCACGTGCTGCTGCGGTGCGATTCGCCGGATCGCCCACGCGCTCGCCTGTCCGGCGATGGCCCAACTCCTGAGGGGAAGGCGCATAGTCGCGCCCATGATCCTTGGGATGTCCACCGGTGCCTTTACTCTGCTGCACGTGGCGATCAGCCTCATCGCCATTGCTTGCGGCGTGGTCGTCACGATCGGCCTGTGGCGCGCGCGGCGGATGCCGGGCTGGACCGCGGTCTTTCTGGTCACGACCATCGCCACGAGCGTCACCGGATTCTTCTTTCACTCGAAGAGCTTCGGCGCCCCGCACGTGGTTGGGGTCATTTCACTGGTCATCCTCGCGCTGGCGCTCGTCGCGCTCTACGGCTATCGGCTGGCCGGAGCGTGGCGCTGGATCTACGTGGCCGGCGCGCTCGCGGCGTTTTACCTGAACGTATTCGTGGCGGTCGTGCAGGCGTTCCAGAAGCTGCCGCTTCTCAAGGCGCTCGCGCCGACCGGATCTGAACCGCCGTTTGCCATCACCCAGTTGCTGGTGCTGGCAGGATTCATCGCGCTCGCTGTCATCGCGGCCAGGCGATTCCATCCCGGCGCGCCTGCCCCCGCGCAGGGTTGAGGAATCCATGGACCGGCATGCAGCCTTCGAGCTCACCGTACCCGTCAGCCCGATCGATCACCTGACCGGCGCCGAGCACGCCGCGGTGACCGTGGTCGAGTACGGGGATTTCGAGTGCCCGAATTGCAAGCAGGCGCAGTCGGCGGTCAAACTCCTGCTCGAGCGGTTTGACGGCCGGGTCCGGGTCGCCTTTCGCAACTTTCCGCTCGAGGACGTGCATCCTCACGCGCTGGCAGCGGCCGAGGCCGCGGAGTGCGCCGGCGGGCAGGGGAAGTTCTGGCCGATGCACGACCTGCTGTTCGCCGATCAGACACACCTGAAGCCGAAGGATCTGCACGGCTACGCGCAGCGGCTCGGCCTGGACATGGCGCGCTTCACCGCGGAGATGGACGATCACGTCTACCTGCAGCGCGTGCGCGAGCACCTGCAGAGCGGCGTCGACAGTGGCGTGCGCAGCACCCCGACGTTCTTCGTCAACGGCAGGATCGAGGACGTCTCGTTCGGCATGCGGGCCCTGTTTGACGCAGTCGAAGCGAGACTGCAGCCCGCCCGCAGCAAGTGAGATTCGCCGGTGCCGGGGCACGCGGCGTTCAGCTCTGTGGCTGCGGCGGCTGCGGCGATGAACGATTATCGCGGCGCTGCTCGGGCGGCGGGTCCTCCATGACCTCGTACCAGATGGCGTTCAGTACGCCGAACGCCAGCGCCAGTCCGAGGCCTAGAATCCAGCTGAAGTACCACATGATGCAGTCGCTCCCGATCAGTACCGGCCCGCGTGCCGCCGGATCTCCTCGAGCGTGATCCGGCCCCGGAGGACGCGGAACACCCACGCGGTGTAGGCAAGGACCACGGGCAGAAACACCGCGACAATCACCAGCATCAAAAACAGCGTTGGCGCGCTGCTCGACGCATCCCACACGGTCAGGCCCTGATCCGGCTGCGCGGACGAAGGCATGAGGAACGGGAACAGAGCGAGGCCCGCGGTCAGAATGGTCCCTGCCAGCGTGAGGCAGCTCGACACAAAGGCGACGCCGGGCCGACGCGCCCCGAGCAGGCCCCAGGTCACCCCGGCCGCGAGCAGCGCGATCGCGGGCGCCAGCCACAGGATGCCGTGCGCACGGTAGTTCCCGAGCCACGCTCCCTGAATGACGGCCACGTGCTTGGTCATGGGATTCGACGGCCCGAGCACATTGGCTTGCGAGACGATCTGATGACCCGCAATGGCGCTCGCAACCCACATGCCAGCCGCGATGAAGCAGATCGCGTACACGAGGGCCGCCACGCGCCCGAGCGCCGCGGCGCGCCCCGACATCGGCTCGCCGACCTTGAGTGCGGCGTACACCGAGCCGTGCATGATCAGCATCGAGAGGCTGACCACTCCGGCGAGCAAGGCAAAGGGGTGCAGCAGCCCGAAGAATCCTCCCGTGAAGACCGGCCGCTGCAGCTCATCGAAATGAAACGGCAGGCCGAGGAACAGGTTTCCGAACGCCACCCCGAACAGCAGCGCCGGGACCGCGCCGCCGATGAGCAAGGCCCAGTCCCAGGCGTTGCGCCAGCGCGGATCGGGGATCTTGTTGCGGAACACGAACCCCACGGGCCGCAGGATGAGGGCCAGCAGCAGGACGAACATGGCCAGGTACAGGCCCGAGAACGAGGCGGCGTACAGCAATGGCCAGGCCGCAAACACCGCGCCGCCGGCCAGGATGAACCACACCTGATTGCCCTCCCAGACCGGCTCGATGGATTCGAGCAGCGCACGTCGCTCCTCATCGGTGCGCCCGAGGAAGCGAAACGTCGCCCCGATGCCCAGATCGAAACCATCCATGATCGCAAAGCCGATCAACAGCGTCCCGAGGATCAGCCACCAGATCAGGCGCAGGGTTTCATAGTCGGGCACGGCGCTCTCCTCTTCACGGCACGCCAGCGCGCTCGGGCGGCCAGTACCCGAGCCCGTCCGGTCCGCCGCGGATCATCCGCACCAGCAGGTACACGTCCACGACCGCGAGCGCAGAGTAGAAGATCACGAAGCCGGCGAGCGACAGCCAGACGTTGGTGACCGGTGTCACCGACACGCCCAGGAAAGTCGGCAACAGCCCGTCGATCGACCACGGCTGCCGGCCATACTCGGCGACGATCCAGCCGAGCTCGGCGGCGATCCACGGCAGCGGCAGACTGATGAAGGCAATCCGCAGGAACCAGCGGTTCTGCTCGAAGCGGTGCCGCGCGGACAGATAGAACGCCGTGGCGAACAGCAGGATGAAGAACAGGCCGAGCCCCACCATTACCCGGAAACTCCAGAACAGCACCGGCACATCCGGCACCGTGGACCACGCGGCCGCCTCGATCTGCGCAGGGGTCGCGGTGGTGGGGTCACTGACGTAGCGCAGCAGCAGCAGCCCGTAGCCCAGGTCCTGCTGGTGCGCCGCGAAGCGCGCCTGCGCTGCGGCGTCGGTGGGATCGGCGCGCAGCGAGCGCAGCGCCGCATGTGCCTCGATGCCGCTCTCGATGCGCACGCGGGCCCGCGCCACCAGATCGAAAATCCCTGACACCGGCCGATCGATGGAGCGCGTCGCGATGAGTCCCAGCACCCACGGCACCTTCAGCTCCGCGTGTGTGGTGCGCGCCTGCACGTCGGGAAATCCGAATACCGTGAAGCCCGCCGGCGGTGCCTCGGTGCGCCATTCCGCCTCGATCGCCGCGATCTTCATCTTCTGGTTGTCGCTCGCCAGGTACCCGGACTCGTCTCCGAGCACCGCGACCGAGAGCGCGCAGGCGAGGCCGAAGCTCGCCGCGACCGCCATCGAGCGCTTCGCGATGTCGACGTTGCGGCCGCGCAGCAGGTACCAGGCACTCACCGCCAGCACGAATACCGAGCCTACGACGTAACCGGCCGCCACGGTGTGCACGAACTTCGCCTGCGCCACCGGATTGAAGAGCACCTGGCTGAAGGAGAGCAGTTCCATGCGCATCGTCTGGGGGTTGAACTGCGCGCCGACGGGGTGCTGCATCCAGGCGTTGGCGATGAGAATCCACAGCGCCGAGAGGCTCGAGCCGAGGGCCACCAGGGCGGTCACCGCGAGGTGCCCGACCCGGGAGAGCCGCTCCCAGCCGAAGAAGAACAGGCCGACGAACGTCGCTTCCAGGAAGAACGCCATCAGGCCCTCGATGGCGAGCGGGGCGCCGAAGATGTCACCGACGTAGTGGGAGTAGTAGGCCCAGTTGGTGCCGAACTGGAACTCCATGGTGATGCCGGTGGCGACTCCCATGGCGAAGTTGATGCCGAACAGCAGGCCCCAGAAGCGCGTCATGCGCTTCCAGATTTCCCGCCCGGTCATCACGTACACCGCCTCCATGATCACCAGGATCATGGACAGCCCGAGGGTCAACGGCACGAACAGGAAGTGATACAGCGCCGTCAGCGCAAACTGCAGGCGCGACACATTCACCAGCGCGAGGTCAATCACGGCGGCTCTCGCGGCCCGCAGGGCTCGCTGTCGGCGCGCTCACGGCCGGGGGCATCATGCCGAATCGCCGGCTCGCCGCGCGCCCGTCCACGGGGCTGTGGTGCGGCGGGGAGAAAAACAGCCACCACAGCAGCGCCAGCGCCGCGAGCTTCAGCGTCATGAGCCAGGCGAGCTCGCGCCGCAACGTGCGGCGCCATGGCGGGTGATTCATATTGGTTTCCGCCGCGGATCTTAGCGCCGTTGGTGCGCTTGCGGGCGGCCGACGCCGCTCGTCAGGGGCGATC
>Ga0209155_1000727_pt1 | contig 15865 bp, 11 predicted proteins | sample GraSoiAngelo_122_FD_185879 | JGI IMG/M metagenome (GOLD analysis project Ga0209155, IMG submission 185879) | Grasslands soil microbial communities from the Angelo Coastal Reserve, California, USA - 14_0927_02_20cm (SPAdes) (version 2) | ecosystem: Environmental > Terrestrial > Soil > Grasslands ... | reverse complement strand
CAGCCGCGCTTCCGGCGCCGGCCCGCGCCGGATCCCGAGGGCGAGGACTCGGACGGTCCGCTGCCAGCCGCCTTGCGGCAGCACGACGATGTCGCCCATACGGATCGGATGATTGGCCTTTTTGACGGGAGAGCCGTTGACCGTGACGGCTCCGGCAGCACAGAGCCGCGCCGCCAGCGAGCGGCTTTTGACGAAGCGCGCAAACCACAGCCATTGATCGAGCCGGGCCTTGGTGCGCTCGACGCCTTCAGTCATGTCCATCAAGCGAAATTCAGCTCCTTCAACTTGGCAAAGGGATGTCCGTCGCGCGGGGTACGCCCGCGGATCTTCTCCGGGACATCGCGGCGGCGCGGCCTGCCGATGAAGAACTCCTGTTCGCCCTGGATAACCGCGCGATAGCCGAGCGCGGTCACCACCCGGCGCAGCTCGCCGATCGCGACCCCGGCGATTGCCGCCAGCTCGGCATCGGCGACGAACCGCCCGCTCCGGGCGCGCTGGCGCAAGGCCGCGGCGAGCCGCTCCAGCCGGTCGGCACGAACCGCCCATCCGCCGACGACCCGCCGCCCGATCGCGGCGTAGAACGAGGCCGGGAGGTCAGGATCGATCGCTATTGTCCTGCCATGCCGCCGGCTGCCCGGCACCGGAGGCGCGGCACGGCCGTGCCGCACCGCCCATAGGAGGGCTCGAAAGCGCGCGGTATCGGCTCCCAACAGCCGCTCCAGATAGACGCTCTCGGTCCCAAACCGCACGCCGATGCGGGCGAGCGCCCGCCGGCTCTGACGGTCGAGACCGCCGAGTGTCGTCCCGAGATCGGCGAATGCGACCGAGCCGAGCGCGTCCACCAGCTGGAACACGAGGCCGCGCGCGATCCCTTCGAGCGGTAAGGATTGCACCGCAAACAAAGGGGCGAGCTGGCGCTCGATCTCGGCCTTCACAAACAGCTGGAGCCGCTGGCGGACCCGCTCGCGCGCCTCGCCGTCAAGAAATTCAGCGGCCTGCACCTCGGCCCGCGGCGACAGGATTGCCTCGCCGGCCGCGAGTCGCCCGACCGGACCGCCCCGCCACTGCAGCCGGCCTGAGCCGTCGAGCACAAACGCCTCGTCATCATCATTGGCGAGGCGGCGCGCACGGGCCGCGATTTCGGTCCGGAGCACCCGGTTTGCCGCCGCCATCAGGGTGCGCGCGGCCGCTCCGTCCACCACATCCGGCGCAAAACGGAACCCGTCGAGACGGCCCACCGGAGTACCCTCGACCTGCACAATCCCTTCCTTGTCGACCGAGGCCAGAAGCTCGCCATCCTTCGCCAGATGGCGCACCAGAAATGCCGAGCGGCGATCGACAAAGCGTTGGGTGATACTGTCGTGCAGCGCATCGGACAGGCGATCCTCGATGCCGCGGGCGCGTTCCTGCCAATCGGCGGCTTCCTCGATCCAGTCGCTGCGGTGGGTCATGTAGGTCCAGGTGCGGATGTGGGCGATCCGCATCATCAGCGTGTCGATATCGCCGTCGAGCCGGTCGAGCTGCGCCATCTGGCTGCCGACCCAGGGGCTCGGCAGCCGCCCTTCCGGTCCGGCCAGGTGCACAAAGCAATGCGCCAGGAACCGGGCATGGCTGTCGCTCATTACCTTGCGGAAATCAGGGATTTGGCAGACCTCCCAGAGCAGCCGGACCGCACCGGGATGGGTCGCCAGCGAGGTTACCTCGGCGTGGCGCGACAGCAGCTGGAGCGCGCGGTGGTCGTCGGCGTCGCGCGTCTGGACCAACCCGGGCCCCGACGGCCGCTCGTCGAGGCTGCGCAGCAAGGCCCCGACCGACCGGAACTGCAGCCGGGTATTGCGCCAGGACAGGCGCGTCAGCGGGTCAAACCGGTGCTCTTCGACCGCGGCGACGAGCTCGGGATCGAGCGGGCCCTGATCAGCCGTCGCGCCGAACGTGCCGTTGCTCATATGCCGACCGGCGCGGCCGGCGATCTGTGCGATTTCGGCTGCCGAGAGCTGGCGCGGGCCGCGCCCGTCGAACTTGCCCAGGCGGGCAAAGGCGACATGGTCGAGATCCATGTTGAGGCCCATGCCGATCGCGTCAGTGGCGACTAGGTAGTCGACCTCGCCGGCCTGGAACATGCCGACCTGAGCGTTGCGGGCCCGCGGGCTCAGCGCCCCCATGACGACCGCGGTGCCGCCCCGTTGGCGGCGGACGAGCTCGGCGAGCGAGAAGACGTCGGCCATGCTGAACGCTACGACCGCGCTGCGAGGCGGCAACCGCGTGACCTTCTTGTAGCCAGTGTAGGACAGCGTCGAGAACCGCGGGCGGTTGACATATTCGGCCTCGGGCACGAGCCGCCGCATCAGCGGCCGGATCGTGTCGGACCCCAAAAACATCGTTTCGCGCAGCCCGCGGGCGTGCAACAGCCGGGCGGTAAAGACATGGCCGCGCTCGGGATCGGCGCAGAGCTGGATCTCGTCCACCGCTAGGAACTCGACCGGGCGGTCGAGGGGCATCGACTCGACCGTGCAGACGAAATAGGCCGGGTTCGGGGGGAGGATCTTTTCCTCCCCGGTGATCAGCGCGACGGCGCGCGCGCCTCGCAGCTTAACCACTCGGTCGTAGACCTCCCGCGCCAGCAACCGCAGCGGGAAGCCGATCATGCCGCTTTGATGATCGAGCATCCGCTCGATCGCGAGGTGGGTCTTGCCTGTGTTCGTCGGCCCGAGTACCGCGACGAGCCGCGGTCCGGAACGCAGCATGGCCATACCGCATGTATCGGGTCGGAAAGGCCCGCGGGCAAGGGAAAACCGTTAAAAAAACGCGCCCTGCGACACTGGGGGCCCCTGTAAATGGCCGGGTAATGGCCGGGCGTAACCGAATTTTTACGATTATTGCCTTACCTGCTAAGCGAACTGACTCGGCTGGCAAAGACGACTGATGAGCGACGGCCGACGACGCAAAGGCGAATCGCTGCTGGAGACTTATTGTTCTCAGCTGGGGACGCTGCTTGACCGGCCGGTCACCGGTTTGGCCTTCGTGAATGCCAAGGAAAATGCCGAGGCGGCTGCGGATGTCGCCAACCAGCAAATGTTGCAGGCGCAAGCGTCTGATCGCGCCAAGACAAAGTTCCTCGCGAATATGTCACATGAATTGAGAACGCCGCTCAACGCCATCATTGGGTTTTCGGAAGTCATCAAGCTCGATGCACAGCAGCCGAAAGAGCGGTATCCCGAATACGCGCAATACATCCACGACGCGGCTATTCACCTGCTCGAATTGATCAACGGCATCCTTGATCTGGCGCGAATAGAGGCCGGCAAGGTCGAGCTTGAAGAAGAGGCCGTCTCCGCGGCCGATCTGATCTATTCCGCGGTTACGACCGTCAGGCCGCTGGCCGACAAGAAACTCGTCGCGATCGATTGCCGGCATCGGCGGATCGATGTGGTGATCCGGGTCGACCAGACAAAGTTCAAGCAGGTCCTGCTCAATCTGTTGTCCAACGCGGTGAAGTTCACCCAACCGAGCGGCCGCGTCATCGTGGATTGCAGGCGGGACAAGCAAGGCGATCTTTTGATCACGGTCAAGGATACCGGCGTCGGCATCCCGCGCGAGCAACTCGAAAAGGTGCTCGAACCTTTCGAACAGGTCGAAGACCATCTGACCCGCCGCAACGAGGGCACCGGTCTGGGCCTGCCGATCGCCAAGGCGCTGATCGAGCTGCATGGGGGCGAGCTTCACCTCGAAAGCGAGCTCAATGTCGGCACGACTGCCGAACTCCGCGTGCCGCGCGAGCGCATCGATGTTCCCAAGCGCGCGATGATCGCATGAGCGCGCGCGATATTGTCTTCAACCGCCGAGACGCCGCCCTTGGGCCGGCGCTTTTGGCATAAGGGAGTCACGGCCTTATGGACGGTAGCGATATCGGCGCCCTCAGCGACGTGCGGATCGGCCGCATCATCGCGGTCTCGGCCTCGCAAGCCGTCGCGCTGCTCGAGCGATGCGATCCATCGCGCGCCTCGGAGCGCGACTGGCCCGTGGAAATGGGCGCCTTGGTCAAGATGCAAACGCGCGTCTCGACGGTTTACGGGATGGTCAGCGGCCTTCGGGTCCCCCTCCCAAATCTGTCGCCATCCGACCAGGAATTGAAGGTCATCGAGCTTGAATTGGCGGGAGAAACGTTGCGTGAGGAGAATGGCGAACAGGGCGCGTTCCGCCGGGGCGTCTCGGCCCATCCGGCGCTCGACGAGCCGGTCTATCTCGCCTCGCCCGCTGACCTCGCGCAGGTCTATGCGCGGCCAAGCGTTGCGACCGCACGGATCGGCACCCTGCATCAGGACAGCGCGGTGCCAGCCTATATTTTGACGAACGAGCTGTTCGGCAAGCATTTCAGCATCGTCGGCACGACTGGTTCGGGCAAATCCTGCGTTGTCGCAACGATCCTCAGCGCGGTCATCGAGCGCAACCCCAACGCTCATGTCATGCTGATCGACCCGCACGGCGAATACGCCGCCGCTTTCGGCGACCAGGGACTCGTTCTGAGCCCCGGCGACGGGCTGCACCTGCCCTACTGGCTATTCAATTTCGAGGAGATCGTCGAGATCGTCCTCGGCTCGGATCGTCAGCCGGAGCAGGCCAAGATCCTCGGCGACGCGATCCTCGCCGCCAAGCAAGCCTATTTCGCGAAACAGGGGCTCGATAAGACCGGCACGGTCGATACGCCGGTCCCCTACCGCATGTCGGAGGTGCTGCGTCATCTCGACGTCGCGATGGGCGCCCTCGACCGGCCCGAGAACGTCGGCGCCTTCCAGGGCCTGCAGCAGCGGCTTCAGACCCTCCAATCCGACGCCCGCTATGCCTTTGTCTTCGGCCAGCGTCTCACCGTGCGCGACGAATTGACGGCGATCATCGCGCAGCTGCTGCGGATCCCGGTCGATGGCAAGCCGATCACGATCCTCGATGTGTCCGGGATCCCTTCCGAGGTGCTGAACGTCGTCGTATCGGTTCTGTGCCGCCTGACCTTCGACTTTGCGCTGTGGAGCGACTCGCCGGTGCCGGTGACGATCGTCTGTGAGGAAGCGCACCGCTACGCACCGCGCGACACCGGCCTCGGCTTCGAGCCGGCCAAGCGCGCCCTGTCGCGTATCGCCAAGGAGGGCCGCAAATACGGCGTTTCGCTTTGCGTCGTGACCCAGCGTCCCTCGGATCTGGCGCCGGGCCTCCTGTCGGAGTGCAACACGATCTTCGCGCTCCGGATGACCAACCATGACGACCAGGAGATCGTGCGCGGCGCCGTCCCCGAAGCCTCGCATGGGCTGATGAATTTCCTGCCCGCCTTGCGCAACGGCGAGGCGATCGCGGCCGGCGAAGGCGTCTCGATGCCGATGCGGGTCTGCTTCGACGTGCTGCCGGACGACCGCCGTCCGCGCAGCGCCACCGCCTCCTTTACCGGCGCCTGGTCGGAAGAGAGCGAGGCCTCGCAGGTCGAGCGGGCGGTCGAGCGCTGGCGCCGCGGCGTCCGCCACGCGGCTTAAGCCGGCGAACCGGGCTGCGGCTTCGGGCCGGCCCGGCCGTTCGCGCACAGTTTAAGAGGCTAATTAGCGCGCCGCGATCTCTTGCGGCGGCGGCGTGCGGCCCACATATTGCGGCGGTCCCCCAACACGCCTGCACCGCACAATGACCCTGGATACCGCGCCGGAAACTACCGCCGAACCCAGAGCCGAAACCCGCAGCTTCCAGGCGGAAGTCAGCCGCCTCCTCGATATCGTCGCGCACTCGCTCTATAGCGAGAAGGAGATCTTCCTGCGCGAGCTGATCTCGAACGCGTCCGACGCCTGCGACCGGCTGCGCTACGCCGCGCTGACTGAGCCCTCGCTTGCCGAGGGCGACGCGAGCTACCGCGTCGTGCTGACCCCAGTGAAGTCGTCGCGAACCCTGACCGTCGCCGATAACGGCATCGGCATGAACCACGACGAGCTGGTCGAAAATCTCGGCACGATCGCGCGCTCGGGCACAGCGGCCTTTGTCAGCGAGCTGACCGGCGACGCCAAGAAGGATATGAGCCTGATCGGCCAGTTCGGGGTCGGCTTCTATTCCGCCTTCATGGTCGCCGACAAGGTCGAGGTGCTGAGCCGCAAAGCGGGAGAGGCCGAGGGCTGGCGCTGGACCTCGGACGGCAAGGGCAGCTTTACGATAGAACCGGCCGCGAACGTGCCGCGCGGCTTCCGCATCATGCTGCATATCCGCGAGGGTGACGAGGAATACCTCGATCCGCAGCGCATCCGGCAGATCGTCAAGCGCTACTCCGACCACATCGCGCTGCCGATCGTGCTCGCCGACGGCAACAAGGAAGAGACGATCAACGTCGCCTCGGCCCTCTGGACGCGGCCGCGCTCGGAAATCACGCCGGAGCAGTACAAGGAATTTTACCATCACGTCGCGCACAGCTTCGATGAGCCGTGGCTAACCTTGCACGGGAAGGCGGAGGGCGTCCTCGAATACAGCTTCCTGCTGTTCGTCCCGGCGGCGAAACCTTTCGACCTGTTCGATCCCGAGCGCAAATCGCGGCTGAAACTCTATGTTCGTCGTGTCTTCATCACGGACGAAGGCACGGAGTTGGTGCCGCCCTATTTACGGTTTGTGAAGGGCATCGTCGACAGCGAGGACCTGCCGCTCAACATCAGCCGCGAGATGCTGCAATCCAACCCCACGTTGGCGCGCATCCGTCAGCAGCTGACCCGACGCGTCCTCTCCGAATTGAGCAAAAAGGCGAGCGAGGCCCCCGACGAATACGCGACATTCTGGGACAATTTCGGCGCCGTGCTGAAGGAAGGCCTTTACGAAGACCGCGAGCAGCGGGACCAGATCCTGCCGCTCGCGCGCTTCCGCTCGACAACGCGCGACGGGCTGATCTCGCTCGACGACTATATCGCTGCGATGCGGCCGGGCCAGGAAGCGATCTACACGATCACCGGCGACAATCTCGACCTGTTGATAAAGAGCCCGCAGATCGAAGGGTTTCGCGCGCGAGGCGTCGAGGTCTTGTTGCTGACCGATCCGATCGACGAATTCTGGGTCACGGCCATCGGCGCCTATACGGAGAAACGATTCAAATCGGCGACGCGCGGCGGCGCAGATCTCGACAAGATCACGTCCCCCGACGAAAAGGAAAAACCGGCAAAACCCGAGCCGCCGGCCAAGCTCGCCAGCCTGATTGCGATCTTCAAATTAGCGCTCGGCGACGCGGTCAAGGACGTGCGCAGCTCGGAGCGGCTGACCGACAGCGCGGTGTGCCTGGTTGCCGACGAGGGCGATGTCGATATGCACCTGGAACGGCTGTTGAAGCAGCACCGTCAGCTCGACACGACCGCCAAGCGCATCCTCGAAGTGAACCCGCAACATCCGCTGATCGTGCGGCTCGCCGCCTCGGTGGGCGAGAGCGGCGCGTCCGAGCAGCTGTCCGAATTCGCGTGGCTCTTGCTCGATCAGGCGCGCATCATTGAGGGCGAGCAACTGCCGGATCCGCCGGCTTTCGCGCGCCGCCTCGCTTCTCTGCTCCAACGCGGCCTCCCTGCGGCGGCCTGACCGTCAGCGGGTCTGTTTCTCCGGATCAACCCAGCGGATTGCCGGGCGCGACGAACCGGAGCCGCGGCTTGCCCGGCCGGGCATGGCCTGCAAGGAGGGCTCACTGGGCTCCGGCGGCGACAAGCCGGATGCGGCAGGCGCGTCAGCGCCGGGAAGAGCCGCCTCGGGCTCGTCACCCCCCGGGCCATGCGAGCGCCGATGCCGCCAATGGCCGTGATGATGGTGATGCCGGATCAGCAGCAGCAGCTCGGGGGCCGCTGACGAGACGGATACAGGCATCGCCGCGTGCGGCAACGCGCTGGCGGGCGCAGCCCATGCAGACAGTGCCAACCCCAACGCTCCGATCACCGCCGCTTTGATCGCGCCCACGCTTTGTCCCTGGATGATGCCGCCCGCCACCGTCCTTCAACGGTGCCCGCCAGCGGCCTGTTCCCGAGGCGGCGGCGCCTATGAAACCGGAAGGCGCATGGTGGCCCTTGATTCGGGCGTCGCGGGCCTATTCGAAAAATGGCGGCGTCTCACCCTCAGGCAGCGCGACCTGGAACACGTTCAACATATTTCCGATCAGCGTGTAGTAGCCGATGATCGCGATGAGCTCGACGACGCCCTGTTCGCCGAGCGCGCTCACCGCTTGACCGAAGCTCTCATCGGACAGCCGCTGCGTCCGGAAGATCTCGTTGCAAGCGCGGTAGACAAGCGCCTCGTCCTTATCGGTGAACACCGGTGTGCCGCCGGTGCGGATCATCTCGATCGCTACCGCCGGCACGCCGGCTTTCTCGGCAAGCGGCGCATGCGCATACCATTCGTATTGCGCCCGCCAGAACCGCGCCGTCGTGATGATCGCCAACTCCGATAAGCGGTCCGGGAGTGATGTGCCCCAGCGTAGATGCTCGCCGAGCTTTGACGCGTATTCGCAAATCTCGGGCGACCGGATCAGAATGTGAAACGGGCCGCCGAACCGGCCGCGCTTGCCGGCGATGATCTGATCGTGCACCCGCTTCTGCGCCGGGCTCATTTCATTTGGGGCGATCTCGCGATAACGGCTCATAGCTTGGCTCTCCTGCTGGAAGGCAGGCAGGATAACCAAGCCGCAACTCAGCCGCCATGCGGCGGGGTGCAGGCGAGGTTACGGCGAATTAATCTCCCGGAAAGCCGGCTGAAAGCTTGGGCTGCCATTGTTCTAAGCAAGCGCCCGGCCGCGTTGCGGGCGCGCCGATTGATCGCATCAGCGCAGCAGGAGATCCTTGATGATGCAACATCCGGCGGATGTCTTCCGCCAGCCCTGGTTAAAGAAGGCGCGGGTCGCCGTCCTCGGATTTGGGCTCGGCGCCACACTCGCCATGTCGCCGCTGGTCTGGGCCCAAACCCCGCCGGCGGACAATTCCGCCAGTGCCGCACAGACCTTGGCGGTACCGCAGCAGAGTTTCGCGCCGTTGGTCAAAAAGGTGTTGCCGGCGGTCGTCAACATTTCGGTCACGGAGAAGCCCGGCTCGGAGCAGACCTCGGCCCAGATGCCCGAGGACTTCCGCGGTGGCGCGCCATTTGACGATTTCCTGCGCCGCTTCTTCGACCAGCATGGCGGGTCAGACCAGCATGGCGGTCAGGGCCAGCAGATGCCGCGCCCCTTCGGCGGCGGCCCGAATGACGAGGGGAGCGGCTCCGGCCGCATCGCGCTCGGCTCGGGCTTCATCATCGACCCGTCCGGCACCGTCGTGACCAACAATCACGTCGTCGGTGAAGCCGCAAAGGTCTCCGTCACCTTGCAAGACAACACCAAGTACACCGCGAAGATTATCGGCCGCGACCCGCGCACCGACATCGCGGTCCTGAAGATCAAGGCCGACAAGCCGCTGCCCTATGTCAGTCTTGGCGACAGCAACGCGGCGCAGATCGGCGATTGGGTCATCGCGGTCGGCAACCCGTTCGGGCTCGGCGGCTCGGTAACGACCGGCATCATCTCGGCGCGCGGGCGGGACATCCATGCCGGCCAGTTTGACGATTTCCTGCAGATCGACGCGCCGATCAACCGCGGCAATTCCGGCGGCCCGACCTTTAACCTGAAGGGCGAGGTCATCGGCATCAACACCGCGATCTACTCGCCGAATGGCGGCAGCGTCGGCATCGGCTTTGCGGTGCCGTCCAACGTCGCGAAGACCGTCGTCGCGCAACTCGAGCAGCACGGCAAGGTCAGCCGCGGTTGGCTCGGCGTCCAGATCCAGGAGATGACGCCGGCAATCGCAGCGAGCCTTGGCCTGCAGGGGCAGCACGGCGCGCTGATCGCGGCGGTCACCGCCAACAGCCCAGGCGCCGAGGCCGGCCTCAAGCAGGGCGACGTCGTCCTGTCGTTCAACGGCACCGAGATCACCCAGCTCCGCGACCTGCCTCGCGCGGTTTCGGCGATGGCGCCCGGCTCGGCCGCGACGCTGACCGTCTGGCGCAACGGCCAGAAGACAGAGTTGCAGGCCAAGGTCGGCGAAGCGCCGGAAAACCCGCGCGTCGCCGCAGCTTCCGGCAACGGCGCACAATCCGACGAGGACCGCGCCCAGGCGGCGGGCCTGCACTTTGGGTCGATGACGGCCGACATGCGCCGCGAGCTGCATCTCGGACGCGACATCACTGGCGTCGTCATCACCAGCGTCGATGACGGCAGCGCCGCCGACGCGCTGGGGTTGACGCGCGGCGATGTCGTCTTGGCGATCAATCAGCAGCCGGTCGGCACGCCGCAGGAAGCCGCGCAGAAGCTCAAGGAGGCGGCCAGCTCGCCTCGGAAGAGCGCGCTCCTGCTGCTCAACCGGCATGGCGTCACGCAATATGTCGGGCTCGATCTCGGCAAGAACGAAGGCTGAGAAACCTCTCTCTGTCCCTCTCCCGCCGGTAGCGGGAGAGGGATTTTTCTTGCCCTAAACCGCGCCGCCGATCGCGCGATAGCGCAACAGGTGATCGGCGAGCACAACGGCCATCATCGCCTCGCCGACCGGCACGGCACGGATGCCGACGCAGGGATCGTGTCGGCCATGCGTCTCGATCTCGACCTCGTGACCCTCGCTGTCGATCGTGCGCATCGGCTTCGGGATCGAGCTGGTCGGCTTAACGGCGAAGCGCACGACAATCTCCTGCCCGGTCGAGATGCCGCCGAGAATGCCGCCGGCGTTGTTCGAGAGAAACACGGGCTTGCCGTCCTTGATGCGGATCTCGTCGGGGTTCTCCTCACCCGACAGCGCGGCCGCGGCCATGCCGGCGCCGATCTCGACGCCCTTGACCGCGTTGATCGTCATCATCGCGGAAGCCAGATCGCCGTCGAGCTTGTCGTAGACCGGCTCGCCCAGCCCCGCCGGAACACCGCTCGCGACAATCTCGATAACCGCTCCCGCCGAGGAGCCGGCCTTGCGCACACCGTCGAGATACTCGGCCCAGCGCGCCGCCATCTTACGGTCCGGGCACCAGAACGGGTTCTCCTCGACCGCCGTCCAATCCCAGGTCTTCCTGCCGATCGTGTGCGGGCCGATCTGCACGAGCGCACCGCGGATCGAGATGGTGGAGCCGAGCACCTTTCGCGCGACCGCCCCGGCCGCAACGCGCGATGCCGTCTCGCGCGCGGAGGCGCGGCCGCCGCCGCGGTAATCTCGAATTCCGTATTTTTTCCAATAGGTGTAGTCGGCGTGCCCCGGCCGGAAACGGTCGGCGATGTTGCGGTAGTCCTTCGAGCGCTGGTCGACATTCTCGATCAACAGCTGGATCGGCGTACCGGTCGTCTGCCCCTCGAAGACGCCGGACAGGATCTTGACCTCGTCGGGCTCGCGCCGCTGCGTCGTATAGCGCGACTGGCCGGGCCTGCGCCGGTCAAGCCAGTGCTGGATGTCGGACTCGGCGAGCGGGATCCGCGGCGGCACGCCGTCGACCACGACGCCGATCGCCGGTCCGTGGCTCTCGCCCCAGGTCGTAAAGCGGAACAGCGTCCCGAAGCTATTGCCGGCCATCGGCCTTCCGCTCCGTCACACCACCGCGATGTCGGGCGCGTCGGCGCGCTTCATGCCGACGACGTGATAGCCGCAATCGACATGGTGGACCTCGCCGGTGACCCCGCTCGACAGATCGCTCAACAGATAAACCGCCGACCCGCCGACCTCCTCGATCGTGACATTGCGCTGCAGCGGCGAATTCAGCTGGTTCCATTTGAGGATGTAGTGGAAATCGCCAATGCCATAAGCGGCCAAGGTCTTGATCGGCCCAGCCGAGATCGCATTGACCCGGATATTATCGCCGCCGAGATCGGCCGCCAGATAGCGCACGCTGGCTTCGAGCGCCGCCTTCGCCACGCCCATGACGTTGTAATGCGGCATGACCCGTTCAGCGCCGTAATAGGTCAGCGTCAACAGGCTGCCGCCGTTCTGCATCAGCGGCACCGCCCGGCGGCACACATCGGTGAAGGAGAAGCAGGAGATCTCGAGCGTGCGCAGGAAATTGCCACGGCTCGTCTCGATGTATTTGCCGGTCAGCTCGTTCTTGTCGGAAAAGGCGATCGCGTGCACCAGAAAGTCGAGCCGCCCCCAACGATCGGCAATCTCCGCGAACAACGAATCGAGGCTCGCCTCGGAGCCGACATCCGCCTCGACCACGAAATCGCTCTCCAGGCTCTCGGCCAGGGGCCGCACCCGCTTTCCCAGCGCGTCGCCCTGATAGGTAAAGGCGAGCCGGGCGCCCTGCGCATGCGCTGCCTTGGCAATGCCCCAGGCGATCGAGCGCTCATTGGCGACGCCCATGATGAGGCCTTGTTTTCCGGCCATCACGGCCATTTTGTTCTCCTTCCGCCGCGGCTCGGTTGGCGGGGACCGGGGCAGGCGCCCCCTCGCGGCATCCTACACGAAGCCGGTAGGCCCGGCGAGCAACCCCCCGATCTCCTGCACATAGTGACCGCGGGGTTACCAGGAGCGCGGCGCTGTTCATTTAACGAGATCCGCCGTATAGGGTCGGGGATGCAACAGACCGAGAACAATCGCCGGGCCGGGTTTATCGGCGCGCTACACGAGAGGCTGGTGGCGCTGGCGACCTTCTCCCGCTACGCGGTGCACCGGTTCAGCAGGGACGGCTGCTTTGCCGCCTCGGGCGCGCTCAGCTACACGACGCTTGTCTCTCTCGTCCCGCTCGGGGTGATCGCGCTCGGCATCCTGTCCGCCTTCCCGAATTTCGCCGATGTGCGGCAGGAGCTGCTCGACCTCGTATTCCGCAACTTCATCCCAACGATCAGCGAACAGGCCGCCTGGTGGTTCCAGTATTTCGCGGGCTCCGCGGGCCAGGCGACCGCGATCGGCATTGTCGGCATCGCCGGCACCGGCGTCTTGCTGCTGGCCACGGTCGAAGATCAGCTGAACGCGCTGTGGCGCGTGACGACGCCGCGCCCATGGGGACAGCGTGTGCTCGCTTACTGGACCTTAATCACGCTGGGTCCGCTACTCGTCGGCATGAGCCTGACCTTGTCGACGTATCTCGACACGGCGGCGCGCCGCGCCGGGTTCGACCCGGAAGCCTTTTATCAATTCGCCAGCGGCTGGCCGCATCTGCTGGCGCGGCTGGTACCGTTCCTGCTCGAGCTGATCGCCTGCGCGCTGCTCTACTGCGTCATCCCGAATTGCGCGGTGCGCTGGCGCGATGGGCTGGCCGGCGCGGCGGTCGCGGCGATCGCGATCGAAATCCTCAAGATCGGCTTTGCGATCTATATCGGCTCGATGTCGTCCTACCAGACGGTCTACGGCGCGCTGGCGGCAATCCCGATCTTTCTGTTGTGGATGTACGTGTCCTGGATGGCGGTGCTGCTGGGCGCCGTGGTCGCGGCCAATCTGCCGACCTGGCGGGTCGATGAGCGCCTCGCACATCTCAGCACCGGTGGGGTGCGGCTGGGCTTCAGCCTCGCCTTGATCGGCGCCCTGGCGCGCGCACAGCGGCGCGGCCTAACGAGCCGCATCGCCAGCCTGGCGGTGGAGCTCGGTGTCGCAACCTCGGTCATCGACGAGCACCTGCAGCAACTCGCGCGCGCCGGTTTTGCCGCGCCGACCCAATCCGGCGGCTGGGTTCTCGCCTGGAACCCGGAAACGGCAACGCTGCACGATCTCTATGAAGCCCTCGACCTGCCGCTTGCCGGACGCTGGCGCGATCACCCGGTGGCGCCCTGGCAGGTGCAGGTCGCGCCGGCGATGGACCGCATCGTCAAGGCCGAGAGCGCGGCGATGCGCATGACCTTGGCCGCACTGTTGACCGAGATCCATGCCCCCGCCCCGAGCCCGATCCGGGCGGTGGCCGACGGGTTCGGCGGCGAGTAGCGCATGCCTCGGCAGCGGATCGAAGACGGGGCGCCTGGCCGATGACCGACGACATCGCTGAAGACGAACCGCTTGCCCCGTTCGCGCGCTGGTTCGCGCTGGCCTCTGAAAGCGAGACGCTGGCCGAGACGATGACCCTCGCGACCGCAACCCCCGACGGCGTCCCATCGATCCGCGCCGTGCTGCTCAAGGGCGCCGATGAGCGCGGCTTTGTGTTCTACACGAATTTCGAGAGCCGCAAGGCCGAAGAACTGTTCGCCAACCCGCACGCTGCCTTGTGCTTTCACTGGAAGTCGTTGGGTCGGCAGGTGCGCATCGAAGGCGCCGCCTCGCTCGTCTCCGATGCCGAGGCGGACGCCTATTTCACCTCGCGGCCGCGCGATAGTCAGATCGGCGCCTGGGCGTCGGAGCAGTCACGCCCGCTCCCTGACCGCGCCACGCTCGAACACCGCTTTGCGGAGCTGACCCGGCATTATACCGGCGACGCAGTCGTGCCGCGGCCGGCCTATTGGTCCGGCTTTCGCGTCACTCCCGAGCGCATCGAGTTCTGGCAGGAACGGCCGTTCCGGCTGCATGATCGCGTGCTGTTCACCCGTGAGGGCGAGGCATGGCGCAAGACGCGACTCTTTCCCTGAGCGAGCCCCCCGCGGCGCACCGGTTGCGGGTGCGCGCGACCTATGCCTCGCTCGCGGTCGCGGCGGTGCTGATCGCGGCCAAGCTCGTCGTGTGGATCAGCACCGACTCTGTCGCGCTGTTGTCGAGCCTTGTCGACTCGTTTGTCGACGCCGCCGCCTCGCTCGTCAACTTCTTCGCGGTGCGTCAAGCAATCGTTCCCGCCGACCGCGAGCACCGCTTTGGCCATGGCAAGGCCGAGCCCCTGGCCGCGCTCGGCCAATCGGCCTTTCTGATCGGCAGCGCGATCCTCTTGATGTTCGAGGCGGTGCGCCGGCTCGTATCGCCGGCCCCAGTGGAAGGCGCAGCGGCCGGAATCGCCGTCATGGTGTTCGCGATCGCCGTGACGCTCGGCCTCGTCGCCTATCAGCGGCATGTCATTCGCCATACCGGCTCGATCGCGGTCGGCGCCGACGAACTGCATTACCGCAGCGATCTGATCCTCAATCTCGGCGTGATCGCGACGCTGATGCTCGGCAGCACGCTGCACCTGCCGATCCTCGATCCGCTGTTCGGCGGCGCGGTCGGCTTATGGATCATCTATGGCGCGGTAAGAATCGCTCGGCTGTCGCTGGTGCAGCTGATGGACCGCGAGATGCCCGATACCGAGCGCGCGCGCGTCCGCGCGATCGCGGAAGGCCATCCCGAGGTCACCGCGGTCCACGACATCCGCACACGGATTGCCGGCCCGACGACCTTTATCCAGCTACATATCGAAATGGACGGCGGCATGAACCTTCTGCGCGCGCACGAGATCTCCGACGCGGTCGAGGCACAAATACAGGCCGCCTTCCCGCAGGCCGAAATCCTGATCCACGAAGATCCGGCGGGCATCGAAGAGCGCGTCGCGTTTCCGCCGCGCACCGCCACCCGGTCCTAGCAACCCCGTCAGCGGAACGGGAAGCTGTACATCAGCAGGATTTCCTGCTCGCCCGGATTGTGCTTACCGAGCCCGGCATTCGAGATGTGATGCACGGCAACGCCAAGCCGGCTCGTATCGGCAAAGCGCCAAGCCAATTCTGCGCCACTGCGGAATTCCAGGGCATAGCCCAGCCGCGTCCCCGATCCTGGCGCGAAATAGCCTGCCGCGACATTTGGCGTCAGCACCAAATTCGGCGTGAAGTTCACATCGACGCCGAACCCGCCATACCCGTAGAACGCGCTGTCGCTGGTGCCCTGCACGCCGACAAACGGCGACACCAGCCAAAACATGTCGCCGAACCGGTATTCGCCGCGGAATTCGGCGGCCGTCTTGCTGTCTCTGTGGTTGCTCGGGGTGATGTCGAAGGCGCCGGCGCCAAGCGCGATATGCG
>Ga0209155_1000723_pt1 | contig 15884 bp, 13 predicted proteins | sample GraSoiAngelo_122_FD_185879 | JGI IMG/M metagenome (GOLD analysis project Ga0209155, IMG submission 185879) | Grasslands soil microbial communities from the Angelo Coastal Reserve, California, USA - 14_0927_02_20cm (SPAdes) (version 2) | ecosystem: Environmental > Terrestrial > Soil > Grasslands ... | reverse complement strand
TGGTGGCCAGGGACGGAGTTGAACCGCCGACGCCAGCCTTTTCAGGGCTGCGCTCTACCACCTGAGCTACCTGGCCACGCTTTTGCACTCTGGTCCGAAACGCCGCGCGACGCGCACAGCTAGAGCGGAGGTTGCCCCAACCAGGGCAGTCAGGGCACTGAGAGCGCGTGGAACAGGCCCGATTATAGCAACGCAACGGAAATCGCTCAATCAGGTGATCGGAGCCGGTGTCGGTCTTCAGCGTTAGATCTAGCTGTGGGCAGAACCTTTCAACCCGCTGTGCTGTTCGTCCCATTCATAACCACGAATGCGCAACGATTCGAGGCGAACCAATATGGGATCTCGCGATAGTCGCAGACATCAAAAACAGAGAGATCGGCGTCTTTCCCCGCCTCAATTGAACCTTTGCGATGCTGTAATCGTAGCGCACACGCGCCATTGATTGTCGCTGCCGCGATCGCTTCGGCCGGCGACATCTTCATATGCGTGCATGCCAGAGATAGAACGAACGGAATGCTCGGCGTAGGCGAGGAGCCTGGGTTGAAATCTGTTGCCAGGGCAACGGCAACGCCGGAGTTGATCAGCTTTCGCGCGGGCGGGAAGTTTTGCAGGCCGAGGAAATAGTTGGCGCCGGGGACTAGAGTAGCCACCGTGTCGTGCTTAGTTAGCTGCGAGATGTCGTCATCACTAACGTAGTCGAGATGATCCAGTGAGCTCACGTTGAAGCGCAGCAGCGGCCGTAGCAGAGTATGGCTCAGTTGGCATACATGGGCGCGCATCCCCAGCCCGTGCTTCGCAGCGGCATCGAAAATGGCCTCTGTTTCCTCAGGGCTGAAGGCGCTTCGTTCTGTAAATACATCCACAAACTGCGCCAGTCTTCGCTTCGCGGCGCGGGGAATCATTTCGTTGCAGACGAGTTCGACGTACTTTTGCGGGCGTCCCTCAAACTCCATGGGGACAACATGGGCGGCAAGCAGCGTTGAGACAACTGTCCCCGGCCAATACGCAGCGGCGTCACGAATTGCCTCGAGCGATTTCAGTTCCGCTTCCAGCGTGAGGCCGTAACCTGATTTGGCTTCGACGGTCGTCGTACCCTGAGCAGCCATCTCGCGCAGGCTGGATAAGACTCTATCGGCTAATTCATTTCGCGATGCCTTTCGCACCGCATCAACGCTGGAGCGAATTCCGCCGCCCGCTTCAGCGATTTGCTCATAAGTCGCGCCCGCGATGCGCTTTTCAAAATCCACAAGTCGCGGGTTCACAAAAACCGGGTGCGTGTGCGAATCCACAAAACCCGGCAAGACCACCTGGCCGCCACAATCGATCTCGATAATTTTCTTCCGGTTCTTCTTGATCCAGGGATCGGATAAGGCGTCTTTGGTTTTGCTCACAGAGACAATCTTTCCGCCTACACACAGCACAGCGCCGTCTTTAATAATGCCGAGATCGTTGAGTTCCGGCCCTCGCCGCGGTCCAGATTTGCGGGATGGAGAACGGAGGGTAACGAGCTGGCGAATGTTTAGCAGGAGCAAGGGAGAATATTGCGGTTTGGCTGATTGAACGGTCACCGGGTGGATAGTTTAGCAGCGGCTGTAGGTTCCCGGAGAATAGAGCATTGTCATTCCGAGCTGTTCGGAGCCGAAGGCGAGAACTGTGAGGAATCTGCTTTTTCGTGGCAAGGTGGCTCTTCCGTTTCGGAATGACCGGAATCTGACGCCGGCTCGGTACGACAGACGAAAAGCAGATTCCTCACGGCTAAAGCCGGTTCGGAATGACAAAGGGTCACGGTACGGAATGGTAAAGATTAAACGAATGCACGGAGTGACACCATTTCTTTCTCAGCAGCGTGCCTGATCGGTGGGTAGCTCACACTTACTTTTCCATCGGAATCCTCACGCCATTTTCTCTCGCGAACTCCTTCGCTTCCTCATATCCCGCATCCGCATGCCGAACGATCCCCATTCCCGGATCAGCCGTGAGCACGCGCTCGATACGCTTGGCCATGGCTTCGGTTCCGTCGGCGACCGTCACTTGCCCGGCGTGCAGCGAATAGCCAATGCCTACGCCGCCGCCGTTATGTATCGAAACCCAGGACGCGCCAGCGGCGGTGTTCAGCAGGGCATTAAGCAGCGGCCAGTCGGCTACGGCGTCGCTGCCGTCTTTCATGCTTTCGGTTTCGCGAAAGGGAGAAGCCACTGAACCGCAGTCGAGATGATCGCGGCCCATCACAATTGGCGCTTTGAGCTTGCCTTTTTTAACTAATTCGTTCATTGCAAGCCCGAATTGTGCGCGTTCGCCGTATCCAAGCCAGCAGATGCGTGCGGGCAGTCCCTGAAATTTGATTCGCTTGCGCGCCAGATCAATCCAGCGGCGCAGGATGCGATTATCCGGAAACAACTCCAAAACGAGGTCATCGGTCACAGCAATGTCCGACGGCTCACCCGAAAGCGCGACCCAGCGAAACGGCCCGCGCCCTTCGCAGAACAGTGGCCGGATGTAAGCGGGGACAAATCCAGGAAAATCGTAGGCATTCTTTACGCCGTGCTGAAAGGCAAATGTCCGAATGTTATTTCCGTAATCAAATGTGACCGCACCCATTTTCTGCAGTTGCAGCATGCCTTCTACATGCCGCGCGATCGCATCGAGAGATCGTTCTTCGTAAGCTTTCGGGTCACGCTTGCGTAATTCAAGCGCCTGTTCCAGCGTTATTCCATTCGGCACGTACCCATTCAGCGGGTCGTGCGCAGAGGTCTGGTCGGTCAAAATGTCGGGGACGACCCCGCGCTCTGCGAGTTCTGGAACAATGTCGGCGCAATTTCCCACCAGGCCGACAGAGATATTCTCCTTCTTGCGCACTGCGTTCTTCAGGATGCGCAGCGCCTCGTCGAGCGTGGTGACCATGAAATCGCAGTAGCCCGTCTTCAGTCGCTTCTTGATGCGCTCGGGATCAACATCAATCCCGAGAAAAGCCGCGCCTGCCATGGTCGCCGCCAGTGGTTGAGCGCCGCCCATTCCGCCCATGCCGCCGCTGATGATCAGCTTGCCTGCGAGATCGCCGCCAAAATGCTCCTCGCCCGCCGCAGAAAAGGTCTCAAACGTCCCCTGCACAATTCCCTGCGAGCCGATGTAAATCCAGGAACCGGCCGTCATTTGACCGTACATCATCAACCCGGCGCGCTCGAGTTCGTTGAACTTCTCCCAGTTTGACCAATGGCCGACGAGGTTTGAATTGGCGATCAGCACGCGCGGCGCGTAATCGTGTGTCTTGAAAATGCCGACCGGCTTGCCCGACTGCACCAGAAGCGTTTCATCGTTTTCAAGATTCTTAAGTGAGTTGACGATGGCGTGATACGCCTCCCAACTGCGTGCCGCGCGGCCCGTCCCGCCATATACAACCAAGTCTTTCGGGCGCTCGCCGACTTCTTCGTCGAGATTGTTCATCAGCATGCGCATAGCAGCTTCCTGATGCCAGCCTTTGCAGGAAATGCTTGTGCCGCGAGGAGCGCGGATGGGAGTGTAGGTTGTCGGCGTGATTTCTGTTTCGACTGGCACGCTTAGATGGTAGTGCTTTCGGCAGGACAGGCGCAATGCATTGATGATGGGAATTCGCCAGCTATCTCAGGGCGAGGTACGTCGCGACTTAACCACAAAGGACACGAAGGAGAACGAAGGAAGCCGTTTAGGATTCAACCTTTCGCGTACCTTCGTGTCCTTCATGGCTCATTAAATTAAGACACACTACCCAGAGCAAACAAGAACAGCAGGAAAGCGCAAAGACTGAGCACAGTACGTACTGCATGCAGGAGTCCCCAATGCCGCAGGAGTTGCAAGGGGACATCCGAATTCAAGTCAAGTGTGCTGTCGAGCAACCTGCGATTTGTCGGCAAAATGACAATCAGCGTAAACGGTATGACCGCGCCGATCAGCAGAGACCCGATGAGCCAATTCAAGCTTGCTCCCTCCAACCATGTTGCAATTCCTGTGGCGAAAGAAACAGCGGCCAAAGATGCCTGCATAACGGTTGCGCGCTTGTAACTCGGCCGGAATTCGGTCAGGGCAACAGCAACGTCGCATGACATCCTGGCAGGGTGTTCGACAAGATTTATGTAGAGAGCGGCGCCTGCGAAAAGGCCGCAGGAACAAAGCGCCAAAAATTCGAAAGCCGATTTCATCTTACTTGCTTCTGACAAACGCGGGGAAACTCTAAGAAGCAGATTCCTCACGGCTGAAGCCGGTTCGGAATGACAAGGTGAAGGCTTAGGGGCAACGAGTAAACTTCTGGCCTTCCCAATTTCCCTGAGTCGGTGTTTTCCGCACCTAATCAGGATAAAACCCCGCTCTACCAGGTTGAGTACGCGGTCCCATCACTAGAGATCGCGCTCGATCCGCTGTGCACGTCACTTATACCGGGTTCCTGCTGATCCACCGACAGCAGCGTGTCTTCCTGATCTACCGTCCACGTATCTCTCGCGTTTGTCATGGGATCAATCGGAATCTGCTTGAGGTATCCGGCGGTGATCAGGTCATCGAGCGCTTGCGGAGCTTTCTGCTTATCCAGCGTGTATTGCGAGATCAGGGAGCGCAATTGGAACAAATCCTGCTTCAGCACAGACTCCTTCGCGCGCATGATGGAGCGCTGGTAGTTCGGGACTGCAATGGCCACAAGGATCATCACCAGGCTGATCACGATCAGCATTTCGATCAGGGTGAAGCCCCGGCTTTGATTTTTGTTGCGAGTTGCCATTACCAATCCTTGTACTTGGTTCCATCCAGCCCCGTGCCATCTGACTTCGTGAACACATCGAATACGTTCTGCCCGCCCCAGGAGTCGGAGGCGGGGTCATCCTGCATGGAACGAAGACCCCAGTCCGTGCTGTTGGTCATAGGATCGTTTGGAATGCGGCGCAGAAAGCGCACCTTCTTGCCGCCAACGTCCACACCATCAACGAGCGTTTGCAGGTCGGGTGGATACCCTTCTGTGCCCACTTTGATCTGGAAAGCGCCGCGATCGGCGGCGTCTTTGTAACGGTCAATTGCATCACGCATTTCCCATAAATCGTGGCGCAGCTCGTGTTCTTTCTCCCGTTTAATCGTGACTCGTGCCAAGGGAACGGCCAGGCCGGTCAGAACGACCAGAATCGCCGTGGCCACGATCAACTCGATGAGCGTGAATCCCCTGGACTGATTGTGTTGCGCTTGATTCACAGTTCTAACACCACCATTTCCTTTGGATGCGGCGGGAGAATTTTTTGGGTTTTGAGCCAGGCACTTCATAGAGCTACGAATTGGTAATCGGCTTTTATTGTCCCAGGCTTGAATCCTGAGTGAATCCACTACCACCCACGACGCACGCTGTGGGCTGCATTCTCCCCGCCGCTTCGCGGCTCAAATATCTCGAGGGCGCTTCCCGCTTTTCAACTATGAGTTTACTGCACCGTTATCGTCGCCACCGCCCCTGATACCGGCAGCGACTGCATATTTGGATCTTTCGCGCCGCCTTTTGAAATTGTCAAAGTTGACTGACCGCTTGCCTTGGCCATGAACGTCAGGGTCACAACTGCGCCCTGGCCGGAAATGCCCGCAGAGCCGGGCGGGCGCGTCGCTGTGATTTGAAGCGCGCCGCTCTGGTCGTCATCGCGATGGACCAGGGCCACGGACTGGCCATCCTGCGAAAGCAGGCCGCCGTTTGAAACATTCACCACTTGCAAAACTTTGGGATCATAACTGACCTGTAGCGGAACGGAATATACGTTCTGCGCGCCCGTGAGCAGCACATTAACTGCGAACGTTGAACCCGCAGGTTGAGTGACGTTTGCCGGATCAAACATGAAGCTGGCGGCTCCGCCAGCCGATCCCTGTGAAGGTGGAGGCGTCTGAGCGGGAGGAGGCGCTGATTGTGCCGGAGGCGGAGTTGGCGTGGGTTGCGTGGGTGCACCGCCATCCCCAGGCGCCGGTCGGCTCACTCGCCGCAGCTCGATAGCACTGGCTGTTCCCACTTGCAGCGCCCTCTGATTCAGCTCACTAAGATCTTGGGAGCGCACAATGTGCGGGATAAGGGCAAACACGATTTCATTTTCCCGGTGCTCGGTGTTCGTCTGGCCAAAGAGATAGCGCAGAATCGGAATCTGTGACAAACCTGGAATTCCGCTCAAGGATTTCGTCGTGCTGTCTTCCAGCATCCCGCCAAGCAGATTTACTTCACCTTCTTTGAGCCGAATCTCGTGCTCGATTTTTCTTTGGCCGATAATCGGCTGACTTATGCCGCCGATGTTCGACTGCCCGGTGACGTTGGAAATATCCATTGATATTTTCAATGTCACTTCCCGCGCGGCATGTACCCTGGGCGTGATGTCAATGTTCACGCCTACATCCAAGTACTGGAATTGTGTATTAACGAGGGGATTGATGCCAACTCCACCAATACCGGGCTGGAATGAACCGGTAGCCACAGGAACGCGATCACCGATTTTCAGCGAGGCTTTTTGTCCATCCACAGCGCGAATTTGCGGGTTCTGAATGATCTTAGTGGTGCTGTCATTGAAGAGCGCCGTCGCAGTGGCCGGATTAATTGTGACCGTGAAATCGGTCGCGTTCAGATTGCCGAGACGATTGAGGTTGATTTGATTCGCCGAGCCGGACGTGCTGCCGGTGTTTCCGGTCGTTGTAGTTGTGCCACCTGTGGTGGTGGTGGGGGTGGTTGTATTGATGTTGTTTTGCAGCGCTACTGTGGCACTGGTGGGCGGGTTAATGCCCAATGTCCGCGCCTTGTCGCGGCTCACCTGCATGACAGCAACATCTACGATCACTTCGGAGCGGGCTTTATCCAGATCGCCAACGAGTTTTTCTGCCAGCGCAATCTGGTCAGGCGTCCCGCGCACCACCAGCGCTCCCTGGGACGGCAGCGGCTGAATGCGGGATATTTCCAGGATCTGCCGAAGCGCGTTTACAACATCCTGTAATTCTGTCGGCTGGGAAAGATTCGCCAGATAGAAGGTTTTGATGACGCTCTGCTCCACGTCCTTGCGCTTCGCAGGTGTATCGCTAGCGACAAAAATCGTGTTCGGAGTCACGGGCCGCCAAAAGGTCTTGGATTCCAGTGCGATGATCTGAAGCGCCTGCTCGAGGGTGACTCCGTTCAGTTCGATTTTGACCCGGCGCGAAGTGTAATCCGGATCGAAAAGCACGTTAATTCCGGCCAGCTTGCCGACTGTTTCGTAAATAACTTTCGTATCTTCAGTGAGCTTGAGTGTGATTGGGATATTAGAGATCGTCGCCAACTCGACGGGGCCTTGCGCTTCCTGAACCCGCTGCTGAAGGCCACTAGGCGCGGCGGCGGCGGCCTTTGGACCAGGGGCTTTGGCAGCGTCGATCATTTGCTGCGTCCGCCGTATTTCCTGTTGAGCAATGGGGCTGGAAGGATCGACCTCAACCGCTTTTTGGAACTCAGCCAGAGCTTCGTCGAGCTTGCCCGAATCGCGCAGCAACTGGCCGCGCTTCACGTGGGAAGCTCCGGCGTAAAAACGCAGCCTCTCGTAAGCGGCGCGGTAGGCAAGATCTTTGGGTTTCAGATCGTAAGCCTGTTTGTAGTACTCGTAGGCTTGCTCGTAATTCTGCCGGGCCTCAGCGTCTTTGCCCTTCTTAAACAACGAGTTGGCGCTTGCGGCAGCAGACAGGCTTATGGCCACGACGAGCAGAATGATCGCCGCTGGGCGAATCAAGCGTAGCATCACTGGTTCCTCGCAGGCAGTCTTCTCCCAAAGGTCGGCCACGACCCTTGGCTGGGTTTTCGATTTGCTCCGATTGAAGACGTAAGCTGCGTGATTATAGCATCGCTCCATTCATGGGAAAGTGACTGTTCTGGTTGCAGTTAACTCGCAGGTTCTAATCCCCGCATGCTCTTGGACAAGGTCTCATTCCAGTCGTTCAGGGAAGGATTCTCCCTTTACCGGTCGGCCGCCCAAGGCTAGAGCAGAAACAACTCCTTAGCATGAAGAATGCTTTTGCCGACCCTGACATACGCTTGATTTCACTGCGGCCTGACACTCCCCGCGCTCCTATGAGATAACTGTGGCATGGCGCGCCAGCCGGCACATCAAACCAAACCGAATCCGGAGAAAAATCCTCGCCGGGATCCGACTGCCGCTGGTCAGCGTGATGCAGCTGTAAACAGGATCGCTTCCCACAACTACTTCTTGCTGGAAAAATTTGAGGCGGGGGTGGCCCTAACTGGAACGGAAGTCAAATCGGTACGAGCTGGCCGGGCCAACCTGAAAGATTCCTATGGCTTGATCAAAGATGGCGAACTCTGGCTGCTTAACTGCCACATCGGGCCGTACGAGCATGGCAACATCTTCAACCACGCTCCGCTGCGTACCCGCAAGCTGCTCATGCATAAAGAAGAAATTCGCAAGCTGATCGGTAAAACGCAGCAGAGGGGGCTGACGCTCATCCCCACGCGTATGTACTTCAAAAATGGCAGAGTAAAGGTTGAACTCGCGCTGGCCAAAGGCAAGCAGCTCTGGGACAAACGCGAGACCGAGCGGCGCCGAACCGCGGACCGCGAGGCAAGAGAGGCTGTCGCCCGGGGAAGAAGGAGATAGTTCGGAATCCCGTCCGAAGGTTGGTAAGGGAAAAATCTGAGCGGCACGGACCCTGATCCGTACCGCTCATTAGCGGCCTCTCACTGTGCAGTTGGCGTTGTTGTCGCTGACGCAACTGGAGTCTCCGTTCCAGGCAGCTCAACTTGCTTAATCTTCACCGTGGCTAGAATCTTCTCCAGCCGGCTGAAAACCTTCTCGCGATCAACCTGGGTTGTGCCGTCCGTTTCATCTCCCGAGGTGCCGAGACCCAGAGCGAATTCGTAGCAGGCTCCGTTCTGGAAAATGTGGTAATACTTGGCATCAGCCTGCTTCGGCGTTTCGACGTTGATGCTTTCGATTTCGTTAAACTCGAGCGCGCCAACTTTTGCCTGAGCCGCCGAGGCCGCATCCGTGCTCACTTGCGGAAACGCGAACTGGGCGCATTCGTCGGACGTCACAGCGTGGTTCACGCTCACGTTGACGAACGCCGAAGCGAAGTCCGTGTCAGGATACAAACTGGCGGGCAACTCCACCGCTGCCAGCATAACCCCACCTGGCTTTACGAAATCAGTCGGAACCGGACCCAGTCCCGGCCAGGACAACTGCGCCTCATCTCCAAGCTTCAAGCCATACTTCCTTGGATACGTGATCGAGACGCCATATTCGCTATTCACGTAAGTGGCGGTCGTTGGCCGATGCTTCTTCACCTTTTTCGGAGCTGTCGGGATCGGCGCGATTGCTGCCGTTGCTGGGGCCGGCGTTGCCATCGGCGCAGCCGGAGCAATCGACGCGATCGCAGCCGGTTCGCTGCTCTTCCGCGAACAACTCACGACAGCGACGAAAACCGTAACCATCACCAAGCCTGCGAACAGCGCTGGCAAACGTTCGGTGCTCCAAAACGGCGAGCGCTGATCTGAAGAATGCTGCTGAGACTTTCTTTCCTGATTGTTTAATCCACTTAGCTGTGTCATATCTCCCTCCCGGTACTGCTTTCGGGGGAGAAGTCGCACGGAGCAGGCCAAAGCGGAATTCGCTGAAGGGAAGGAACTTGTCAAAAACCGCGTCGAAAAGATTTGTGGGGGAGAAGACACAGTGTGGCGTGGCAGACGCCATGCGAGCCTGGCATGCAGAACGCCGAGGGCTGGGGCTCTCGTGTTCTGCACTGCGCTTGCGCATTTGCACATCTCCCAACGATACTGTTCTGCATAACATGAAAACGAATCTTTCTTTTTCCACTCCTGCGGAAGTTGAAACCGAGTGCCTCGTAGCGGTCGTTCTCGATCGTGGCGAGAAGGAAAGGACCGAAGCCTTCGTCGCTACGAACGACAAAGCCGTACAGGATGCAGCCGCCGACGTGATCGCGAGCGGGGAAGTCACAGGCAAGAATTTCGAAACTACGCTCTTGCACAAACCCGCCAAGCTGAAAGCCAAACGGCTGTTGCTTGTTGGCGGCGGGAAAGCCAGGCAATTTTCTTCAGTGGAGCTGCGCAAGCTGGCTGGAGCCGCGGTGCGCACCCTGAAGGCGAAGAGCTTGCGCAGTTTTGCCTTCCTCGCGTCAGAAGGCATACTGGCGGATGAGGCGGTCAAAGCCATTGTGGAAGGTGCATTCGTCGGCAACTTCGATCCCGACACTTACAAGAGTGACCGCAAGGACCAAACAATTGACGCACTAACCGTCGTAGCTCGCGGCGACCAATCCACACTGCAAAAAGCGGTGGACGAGGCTCGCATCCTCGGAGAATCGCAGAACTTCACTCGACAGTTAGTCAATGAACCGGGTAATCGTATGACGCCGACCATCCTGGCCGATCATGCCCGCAAAATGTCGCAGGAAGTTGGGCTGAAGTGCGAGGTCTACGGCGCGGAGAAACTGAAAGAGCTCAAGATGGGCGCATTTTGGGGCGTGGCGCAGGGCTCCGATGAGCCGCCCGCGCTGATCGTCATGCGCTATGAACCGGTAGGCGCACCGGATAAGCCTGTGCTCGGGCTCGTAGGCAAAGGCGTTACGTTCGACACTGGCGGCATCTCTATCAAGCCCGCTGATGGCATGGAGAAAATGAAATACGACATGGCTGGAGGAGCCACCATGATTGGCGCAATGCGCGCCATTGCGCTACTCAAACCCAAGGTAAAGGTCATTGGTATCGTCTGTGCCACCGAAAATATGCCCTCCGGGAAAGCCCAGAAACCCGGGGACATTCAGACTGCAATGTCAGGAAAGACGATCGAAATCATAAACACCGACGCCGAAGGCCGCCTGGTGCTGGCCGATGGACTCTGCTACGCACGGCAGCTCGGCTGCACCCATTTGGTCGATGCCGCTACTTTAACGGGGGCCGTTGTAGTCGCATTAGGTTATGCCAACGCCGGCATATTCGCGAATGATGATGCCATGTACGAGCGCTTCACTAAGGCACTGGCCAAGGCCGGAGAGAAAATGTGGCGTCTCCCTCTTGATGACGAATACAAAGAACAAATCCGTTCAAACATCGCTGACATAATGAACACTGGCGGGCGCTATGGTGGCGCAATCACGGCCGCGATGTTCCTGAAAGAATTTGCTGAAGACACTCCCTGGCTGCACCTAGACATCGCCGGCACCGCCTGGATGGAAGACAACAAACCCTGGATCGCCAAAGGCCCGTCCGGCATTGCCGTACGCAGCCTAGTCGAATTCGCCAAGAGTCTCGGATCGTAGCTCGGAGCAGCCGATTCGACCTTGGATGCATCCCACGCCGGTTGGACGGAGGCTTTCATGAAGACCTTGTTTGTAGTCGGGCTGGTGGTACTCGTCCTAGGTATTCTGTCGTTCTTTGTTCCGATTCCACATTCGGAGAACCACGCGCTCAAAGCTGGTGACGTGAGCATCGGGGTGCGAACTGAACACAACGAGCGCGTCCCTCCCATTGCCAGCGTCGTAATGGTAGCCGCCGGTGCAGGAATGATGATTGCCGCCCGTGGCAGAACGTAGTGCTTCGGTTTTCTTCTCTGAGAGCGCACTTATGCGGCATCGTGAAAGATGATCCCCAGTGTGTAGCGCTCACCGCTGAGAACTTCGCTGACGCCGTGTCGGAAATTCGTGCGATAGTAGCCGCGCGATCCTTTTGCTGGACGATATCGCGTGGTAATGACTACGGCTTCGCCCTGTTCCATTCGAATGGCGTGACCAATGGATTGCGCTCGCGGCCGCTGTTCGACTAAAAGCAAGTCGCCGCCCGTGAATTCGTCTTCCGGCCTGCTGAGTGCAAAGATCACCTGAAACGGAGACACGATCTCACCGTACACATCCTGATGCAGGCAGTTGTAATCGCCTTTCTCGTAGCGCAGCAGCAGCGGGGTGGGCCGCTTCTGTCCGCGGCGATGGCATTGCTTGAGAAACGAATCCAGATTGGCGGGGAAATCCGCTGGGATTCTCAACGCGGACATCCACTCGTTCGCTGTTGGAGCAAGAAAACGATAGAGCTCTTCACGAAGCTCGGCGACGAGCGCCGGCAGGGGATTGGCAAAATACTGGTACTCACCTCGGCCGAAGCGATAGCGTTCCATATCGATGCGGCTCCGAAACAACGATGCATTGGAATACAGCGATCGCAGTTCCTCGCACTGAGCACGGGTTAGGAGTTTTCCCATGCGTCCGAATCCACGCGTCCACAAGCCACTTCGGATTTCCGTCCAGGGAAGGTTAGGGATAGCAGATGAAACCATAACGCTGACAAGAATACGGTGTCTGCAAGTGAACGATCTATCCGGTTTTTGCGATTAATTCGACAATGTCCTAATTTCATAAACCACGAAGGACACGAAGTTACACAAAGGGCGGCTTCCTTCGTGTTTCTTCGTGCCCTTCGTGGTTAAATCCGGAACTACCATTAATTCTTCTCTCTTGACATTCCACAGCCGCAGGCGTAATCAGAGGGAGCACTTTGCTTCTGGTGCTGCTGCAAGCTCAATAGGGAAGCCGGTGAGAATCCGGCACGGCCGCGCCACTGTGATCGTGGAGAACTGGCCAGTACGCCACTGACGAAAGTTGGGAAGGCGGTCAGTTCGACGAAGCGAGAGTCAGGAGACCTGCCAGAAGCGGGATGAGATCGCCTTCGCGGGAAGGTGAATCGTGATAACCCGCTTTCAGCACGTTCCTTCCTTAAGTTTTGCTGAGCGCTCGTTGTCTCAGTTTTCCTCCCGATTGAAAGCTCCTCGTCCGCCAAATCATTCTCCGTCGCTGGACAGGAGGAGCAATGCGCAGGTTCTCAGGAATTTTGTTATGTGTCTTCTCTCTCACCGTTTGGGCTCAAGAGCGAAAGATTGCCGGAACCGTTCTCGATCCTGACCGCGCCGCGGTCCCTCGCACAACCGTGCGTTTGCTGAAGCCAGATGGCGCTGAAGTCGAACGCACCCTCACCGATTCGCTGGGGCATTTCGAGTTCAAACAACCATGTTTCGTGGAATGCCGCACCGAGGTGCGCGTTGCCGGGTTTCAGACACAAACTCAGCCTGCGGGTCAGAAAATAATCGTACTGGGTCTCGCTCCGGTGCAGGAAAAAGTTGTGGTAACTGCTACTCGCACGGAGACTCCGACTGAGCAAGTCGGCGCCAGCGTCACTGTGATCTCGGGTGAGCAGATCGAGCAGCAACAGCAGCTTCTCGCCGGCGATGTGCTGCGGCAGGTTCCCGGCCTCACCGTGATCCGCAGCGGAGGCCTGGGGACTACCACCTCCGTTTTTTCGCGAGGCGGTAATTTTGATTACAACAAAGTTCTGCTGGATGGGATCCCACTGAACGAGCCAGGTGGCAGGTTCGAATTCAGCAGCCTCGCAGCTGGCGATCTGGATCGCATCGAGATCGTGCGCGGACCACAGTCGGCGCTGTTCGGCTCGGATGCCATGGCGAGCGTCATTCAATTTTTCAGCCGTCATGGCGAGCAGGAATATAAGAGGCCTCATTTTGCGCTCAACTTCGATGCCGGCAATTACAAGACTTTCCACGGCGGGGCAGATCTAAATGGAGCGATCGGCGGTTTCGATTACGATCTCAGCTATGACCGCCTGAACACCGACAACGAGATACCTAACAACGATTTCCGCGACTCAACTGGCTCGGCAAACTTCGGATTGAGCTTGGGGCGGCATACGCAGCTCCGCTGGATTTCGCGTGGCGACTCAACTTTTACGGGAACGCCGGGACAAGTTGCGTTTGGACAGCCCGACATCCCCTCCATTCTCGATTCGTATTTCCGGAAGGCTGACGGATACACGGGCTTCAGCATAACCAACCAAACTACCAGCCGATGGGACCAGCGACTGGTTTACGGTTTCGCCCGCACGCGCCAACGATCGACGGAGTTCGGGCTCGATCCTCCGTTCACGCCCCATTTCGGCGCGAGCCAGGCACCCTTCGAGGTCTTCGATTTCCTTTCGAATTTTGTGAATGATACCCGGCGCCACCATCTCGATTACCAGAGCAATTTGCGATTGGGATCCGCCGGCCAGAGTTGGGGACAGCACATTTTCACGTTCGCATTCGAGTGGGATCGCGAAAACGGGTTTCTCAACGATTTCGCGTTTACGCAAGCTCCGACTCGTGCGCAGCGTGATAATTTTGGCGGCACCTTTCAGTATCAGATGGCTATTGGCCGGTTCTTCTTGACGAACGGTGTGCGTGTTGAACAAAACGGCAGTTTCGGGCGTGCCGTGGTTCCCCGGAGCTCTGCCGCTTATCTGCTTCGACGAGGCTCAGGTCGCCTTGGCGCAACCAAGTTGAAATTTAATTTTGGGCTGGGGATCAAAGAGCCAAATTTCACCGAATCCTTCAGTCCTGATCCACACTTTCTCGGGAACCCCGATCTTCGGCCGGAGCGGACAAGCAGCTTGGATTTCGGACTGGAACAGCGCCTGTTGAATGACCGGATGAAGGTAGAAGTCAACTGGTTCGACAACCGCTTTCGCGACCTGATCGAGTTTCAAGTCACCAATTTCCAAACATTTTCGGGAACATTCTTCAATCTGAACCGCACCAAAGCGCAAGGGGCTGAGCTGATTTTTGAAGCAGCTCCGTTGAGCAGTTTGCGATTGACAGCGTCTTACACGTATCTGAATGCAGAAATCACCAACAGCAACGTGCCTTCCGATCTTGTATTTGGAGATAAGAAGCAACTACTCCGTCGGCCACGCCATTCAGGCTCGCTGGGGCTCGTTTGGGATTGGCGGCGGCTGACTGCCAGTACAAACGCGATCTACGTCGGACGCCGGGCGGACAGCGACTTTCTCGGCTTGGTGCCGCCGCTGACCAGCGATGCCCCGTATACCAACTGGCAGCTAGCTTTTGCGTATCGGATCACGAAACATTTTTCCTATACGGGGGAGGCGGCCAATTTGCTCGATCAACATTATATGGAGGCCTTGGGTTTCCCCGCGCTGCGGATTAGTTATCGAACCGGAGCCAGATTCAATTTCTAGATTGTTGAATGTAGCATCGGCGTCCTCGCCGGCTGTCGGGTGGGCGTCTCGCCCGCGTACGGGCAATTATGAAAGGAGAGCCTTATGGTTTATTTGATAATTGTGTTGGCGGTTTTGGCGCGCTTCTTGCCTCATGCGTGGAACTTTTCGCCAGTGTATGGGGCACTGCTGTTCGGCGGGGCGCGATTGAACAAAAGAGAATCAATCTGGTGCCCAGCACTGCTTCTGGCGATCAGTGACTTTATCCTTACTGATTTCGTTTACCACCTGCATCTCGGCTGGAAAGTGATCTTCCAGGTCGCGGCCTTTGCTTCGATTTCCTTTGCAGGATGGCTCTTGCGTGAGCGGATCGGCCTGCGCCGGTTTATCTCTGCAAATGTGCTGGGCGCAACGGCTTTTTATTTGATCAGCAATTTCGGCGTGTGGGTGGGATGGCATACTTACCCTCCTACGTGGAGCGGCTTGGTGCAATGCTATGTCGCAGCCATTCCTTTCTTCGGGCGCACGCTTGGCAGCACAATTATTTTTTCCGTGGTTCTCTTCGGAGCTTACGAATACTGGCGACGTGCGTACCTGGTTGAAGCACGCAGCAGATACGGGTGAGTTGAAGGTTCTCCTGGGTGACAATTATGAGAATCTGTTCGTTTCTGCCGTCCGCAACTGAAATTCTATTCGCGCTTGGTTTGGGCGACTCGGTTGTGGGAGTCACGTTTGAATGTGATTACCCGGCCGAGGCTCGTAGCAAAGCCATTGTTGTTTACACCAAGCTCCCGCCGGGTCTGCCGGAACGCGAAATTGATCGCCAGGTCAACGAGTTCTCATCGCAGGGGCGTAGCCTCTATCGGCTCGACGC
>Ga0209155_1000721_pt1 | contig 15895 bp, 17 predicted proteins | sample GraSoiAngelo_122_FD_185879 | JGI IMG/M metagenome (GOLD analysis project Ga0209155, IMG submission 185879) | Grasslands soil microbial communities from the Angelo Coastal Reserve, California, USA - 14_0927_02_20cm (SPAdes) (version 2) | ecosystem: Environmental > Terrestrial > Soil > Grasslands ... | reverse complement strand
ACGCTGTTCGATTTCATCCGGCGCGCGATGCCGTACCAGCAGCCCAGGACGCTCACCAACGACGAGGTCTACGCGCTTACCGCTTATATCCTCGCGCTCAACAAGCTGATCGGCGAGAACGAGGCCATGAATGCCCAGACGCTGCCGAAGGTGAAGATGCCGAACCGGGATGGATTCATCCCGCGCTTTCCCGACAAGTTATAAGCATGCCGGTCGCGCGCTTTGCTGCCCCATTACTTGGGAGGTTTTAGCAGCAAGGTGGAGGTGCTGTTTAGGATGTTCGTGATTAGCGGCAGGACCGTGGTCGTGGTCGTGGTCGGGGCGAGGTTTGTGCTCGTCACCACTTGGGTCAGCGTGGTGGTCGTCGTGGGGTTGGCCGGATCCACTACAGGGGTCAGCATGATCTTGTCGGCGCCGGTCACGACCGGCGCCAGCGGGACAATGGTGAGCGGCGCTGTCCGAATTGGAGTCGATGTCTTCGTCCGTGCTGTCTGAATGGTCGGTGACGTCCCCGGCGCGTCGATGGGGGTCAACAAAAGGGTTTGTGGCGTGACCCGCGGGAGCGGCGTGGTCCGGCCGAAAAGGGCTGCCGGCGGCGCCACCAGTACGGGCGGCGTGGTGCCCTGCAGCGCGGCGAAAGCGGTCTGGTCGCGGCTGACGAGCAGCATGACCCCGGCTCTGTTCTCCATGCTTGTCACGCCCTCGAAGACGTGGTCGTAGGTTCCCGCCGGCACCTCCAGAGACGCCGCCTGCAGCGGCACATGAACGATCTCGAAATCCGTGCCGCGCACGCCAATAGTCACCGTCGCCGTTTTGATCCGGTAGCGTTCGCGATTTTGGCGTCCTATCACGCCCGTGATCGAGCGCAGTCCACCCTTCAGGACCGACATCAGGAAGCTGGCGTTGCGGTCCTGCTCGCCCGCGTAAGAGAACCTTTCGAGCTTGATTTCGGTATCGCCGCGCACCGACATCAGCGCGCCGTCGGTCATGCGCAGCTGGGCGAGCGCGCCGACTGCGGTGACGATGGATTCGCCTTCGTAGAACTCGGCCGCGCGCTGCGCCACGCGCTGTGGCGCGCCTTCGCGACCGACGCGCACGTCGCCGACGACGGAGAGGAATCGACCCGCTTCTGTGCCTTGCGCGCAGACCGGGCCTGCGGCTGCGGCCAGCGCCGCGAAGAGCATCAGGGGCCAGCAAGATTTAACAAACATTTGCACGTATCCTCGCTAGAAGTCCAAGCGCAGACGTTAGTTCCCGCGCTGTACCCTGCCAAGGAGAAATGCCCAACTCTCTCGCTCAACGCACAAACATTTGCAACTATCGTCGCTAAAAGTCCAAGCGCAGATTGATTGACGCATCCGTCCGCTCGTACTCGAAAAGCGGAAGATTGCTCTTGTTCTTGTAGTAAACCACCTGCGGACGCAGCGACCAGCTTTTTGCGAACGACCATGTCACACCGGCAGTAAGGTCGTAAACGCTGTCCACGCGCTTCGTATCGAAAAGCGCATTGACTTCAGAATACTTTCCGCGCTGAACCCCGCCAAGAAAAAATGCCACGACTCTCTCGCTCAGCGCGGTCTGGGCCGTCAGGCGCGCGCCCAGAAACGGTTTGTCGCCATCCGCACGGCCGTTCATCGCCTTCTCGCGGCCGGCGAGGACGGTGAGGCCGAACGCGCCGCGTCCGTCGGCCGCCCCGCGCAACCATCCGACCGCCATCTGGTACAGGTCGAAGTTGTTGACCTTGAACGACTCGGGAATGAACAGGAAGCGGGTTGCCCCGGCATTCACGCTGAGCTGGTCCTGCCTGGTCAGAAGATAACGGTAATCCGCATTCAATCCAAAGCTGTCGCGGGTCTTCTCGTGGTCCAGCCAGTACCGTCCGCCATTTACACCGATGCGCACATTCGTCGCGCCTTCGCTGTACCCCACGCCCGCGCGCGCGTCGAGTGCTGAAAAATCCGCGACATCTACGTTGTTGTACCAACGGCTGCGCAAATCTCCGCCCCCGAACGCCGAGAAGCGCCCGGTCAGCGCGTGGACCAGCTCGCCGCCGAGCGAGAGCGCGTGGTAGTGGTCGCTGCGCTTCAGCGAGGACGGGGGCAGGATCAGCGTGTTGCCGTTCACCACGCTGATCTCGCTGGTCCTGGTCGCCGACTGTGCGTTGGAGTCGTACCCGAACCCGTACTCCGCGTAGCCGTAGCCGACAGTCTTCTTGCCGGCGATGTATTCATCCGCCGCCTTGCCGTAGATCTGGGCCTGCTCGCGCAGCCCGGGCGGCAGATTCTCGAAGCGCAGCACCGTCTCGAATTCGAGCTTCGCGCGGACGTAGTCACCGAGCGCCAGGTACGCCCGCCCCATCTCCAGGTGGACGCCGACATAGTTCGGCTCCTGCGCCAGGATGCGCTCATAGATGAAGCTCGCCTTGCCCGGGCGGCCGGTCTCGAGCGCCGAGCGGGCGAGCAGGTAGTCGAACTTGAGGTCGCCGGCGAGCCTGTCCTCGTGCGGCTCGAGCAACTGGTAGGCATCGGCATAGCGGCCCGCGCGCACGAGCGCCTCGCCCTGCGCGAGGATGTCGGCTTGAGCCCACGCCGCCAATGCGAACGCCCACAGGAGCGCGGCCACGAAGGCGCGCCATGGAAACGCTCGACCGGGGCGTGACTTGTGGTTCTCGGTATTTATTGTCAATAAAACAGCGACAACAGGCACTTGATCGTAGTTCAGGGATCCCGGAAAAGCAATTAGACTTGCGCGGTTGGAGCGTGAGTCTTTGACCTGCCATGGCACCCCGGACACGAATCGAACGTGCGACCTGTCCCTTAGGAGGGGACTGCTCTATCCACTGAGCTACCGGGGCGCGTCGCGCAATTTTACCGCTTGGGTATTTCGTTGATTCTGCTGCCACGGGTGGCTGTTGTGTTCTTCGTCGCCTCGCTCCCGCTGCACGCGCAGCCGCAGGCCTGGGGCTGGGACGACGGCACCGTGCCGTACGTCAATACGCCCATGGAGATCGTCGAGCGCATGCTGCGCATGGCGGAGGTGAAGAGCGGCGATTACCTCATCGACCTCGGCTCGGGCGACGGCCGCATCGTGATCGAGGCGGCCAAGCGCGGAGCGCGCGGCCTCGGCGTCGACTACGATCCGCGGCTGGTGAAGGTGGCGACCGGGAATGCAAGGCGTGCGGGTGTCGCCGATCGCGTGCGCTTCGAAACCCGCGACATCTTCGACACCGACCTGTCCCGGGCGAGCGTGATCACGATGTACCTTCTGCCCGACTTCAACGCCAAGCTCCTGCCGCGGCTGCTCGGGCTGAAGCCCGGCACGCGCATCGTCTCGCATGACGGCGGCATCGGCGACTGGCCGCCCGACGAGCGGCTCGAGGTGCGCGCGCCGGAAAAGACGGTCGGCGTCGGCGGGCTGTCGCGAGTAGAGCTATGGATCGTGCCCGCCGACGCGCACGGCGCATGGTCGAGCGAGCTCGGCGCACATGGGGGCGCCTGGCGCTTCAACATCGCGCAGAAATTCCAGGTGCTCGAGGTGGGCGCGGTGGCGCAAGGGCGCGACCTTCTGGTGCGCGCGAGCCGCCTGCGCGGCAAGGAAATCAAGCTGGTGGTCACCGGCGTCGTGAACGACCACGCCTGGCACCACCTGTTTACCGGCACGCTGCGCGGCGAGCGCATCGACGGGCAGGTGACCGTGTCCGACGGCAACGTGACGAAAATCCATCCATGGCGCGCGACGCGAGCGCGGTGAGCTCAGCGCCGAGACAGCTGCTGTCCCTCTCGGATGGCATCGTCCTGATCTGCGGCATGGTGATCGGCGCAGGCATTTTCAAGGCGCCGTCGATCGTCGCGGCCAATACCTCGAGCAACGCGGAATTCCTCTTCGCGTGGATCTTCGGGGGGGTCGTGTCGGTGTGCGGCGCCCTGGTGTACGCCGAGCTTGCCTCGCGCTATCCCGAGACGGGAGGCGAGTACGCCTATCTGGCGCGCGGCTTCGGCCGCGGCGCGGCGTTCGTCTTCGCCTGGTCGCGCATGACGGTGATCCAGACCGGCGCGATTGCCGCAGTGGCGTTCGTATTCGGCGACTACGCCTCCGAGATCTTCCGTCTTGGAGACAAGAGCTCGGCGATCTACGCCGCCCTCGGCGTGGCGGTGCTCACGCTGCTCAATTTCGCCGGCACCGTCGAATCGAAGACGCTGCAGAAGATCATGCAGGTCCTGCTGTTCGCCGGATTGCTTTTCATCGCCCTCGGGGGGCTGATGGCCGGCGCCGCCCCCGGGCCGGCGCAGCCGGCCAGCGGCGGCTCGTTCGGGCTGGCGATGATTTTCGTCCTGCTGACCTACGGCGGCTGGAACGAGGCGGCCTATCTTGCCGGCGAGGTGCGCGATCCGCGCCGCAACATGATCCGCATCCTGGTCGGCGGCATCCTGGCAGTCACGGCGCTTTACCTGCTGGTCAACCTCGGGTATCTCGCCGCGCTCGGCCTGGGCGGCATGCGGCAATCCAAGGCGGTGGCCGCCGACCTGATGCGCGTCGTGACCGGCGAGAAGGGCGCGCTGCTGCTCGCCCTGATCGTCTGCCTTGCCGCGCTCACTACGGTCAATGCCGCGATCTTCACCGGCGCGCGCACTAACTACGCGCTCGGGCGCGATTTCGCGCTCTTTGCGCGCCTGGGCAGCTGGCGCGAGGCGGGAAGCACGCCCGGAAACGCGCTGCTTCTCCAGGGCGCCATCGCGCTCGCGCTGGTCCTGGTTGCATCATTCACGCCCGACGGGTTCAGCGCCATGGTGGCCTACACCGCGCCGGTGTTCTGGACGTTTTTTCTGCTTACCGGCCTGACGCTTTTTATGTTCCGGAAGGCAGGCGGCGACACTCCGGCATTCCGCGTTCCCCTCTATCCGGTCGTGCCACTCGCGTTTTGCGGCATGTGCGCCTACATGCTTTACTCGAGCGTGAACTACGTGCGCTTCGCCGTGGAATTCGGCGTGCCGGTGCTCGCCGGGCTGGTCATCATGCTTGCCGGCATCCCGCTGTATTTCCTGGCCAGAAGAAAAGCGTGACGCTGACCGAGCTGCGCTACATCGTCGCCGTGGCGCGCGAGCGTCATTTCGGCAGGGCGGCGGAGACCTGCTTCGTGTCGCAGCCGACGCTCTCCGTGGCGGTGAAGAAGCTCGAGGAAGAGCTCGGCGTGACGCTTTTCGAGCGCGGCTCCGCGGAAGTCGCGGTCACGCCTGCCGGGCAGAAAATCGTCGAGCAGGCGCAGCGCGTGCTCGAGGAATCGGCGCGCATCAGGGAGCTCGCCGCCGCGGGCCGCGATCCGCTCGCCGGGCCGCTTCGCCTCGGCGCGATCTACACCATCGGGCCCTACCTGCTGCCCAAGCTGATCCCGATCCTGCGCCGCGCGGCGCCGGCCATGCAGCTGCACATCCAGGAGAACTTCACGCACCGGCTCGCCGAGTCGCTGAAGAGCGGCGAAGTCGACGTGATCCTGATCGCGCTGCCGTTCCATGAGCCCGGCGTAGAGATACGCCCGGTGTACGACGAGCCGTTCTTCGTCGCGGTGCCCAAGGGTCATCGGTGGGAAGGCAGGAAGCGCGTGACCTCGGACGAGCTGACGCGCGAGAGCCTGCTGCTCCTTGGCGAGGGCCATTGCTTCCGCGACCAGGTGCTCGAGATCTGCCACGCCGTGCGCTCGCGCGAGCGCAACCCGATCGCCCGCACCGTGGAGGGCGGATCGCTCGAGACGATCCGCCAGATGGTCGCGGGCGGCGTCGGCGTCACCGTGCTGCCTGCGACTTCCATCGGCGCGGGCGGCACGGGCGAGCTGATCCGCGTCCTGCCCTTCGCGCGGCCGGTGCCGGTGCGGCGCGTCGCGCTCGCCTGGCGGCGCAGCTTTCCGCGCCCCGAAGCGATCGAGGCGCTGCACAAGGCGATCCTCGCCTGCAACCTGCCGCAGGTGGAGAAGCTGAGCTAGACTCGGTGGCATGAGCCCAAGGCAGGAATTCTGGGTGAAAGCCCTGGCAGTGGCGCTGTTCGCGTTCGTCACCGCCGCCGCCTTCTCGGCCTACCTCAAGCCGGCAATGCTGATCGAATTCGCCAACCTGGTGCTCTGTACATGACCAGCGACAAGGCGGCCCGCTTTCGCGCGCTGCACCGGGGACCGGGCGCCTTTCTGATTCCGAATCCGTGGGATGCAGGCTCCGCGCGCGCTCTAGCCGGGCTTGGCTTCCAGGCGCTCGCGACCTCGAGCGGCGCGTGCGCCGGCACGCTCGGCAGGCGCGACGGCAAGGTGACGCGCGAGGAGGCGCTCGCGCATGCGCGCGCCATCGTGATGGCGACCGACCTGCCGGTCTCGGCTGATCTGGAAAAGGGTTTCGGCGATGCACCGGCGGCGGCGGCAGAGACGATCCGCCTTGCCGCCGGGGTCGGGCTGGTCGGCGGCTCGATCGAGGATGCGACCGGCGACAAGGATCAGCCGCTCTACGACCTCGAGCACGCCACCGAGCGCGTCGCCGCGGCGGCCCGGGCGGCGCGGGCGCTGCCTTTCGCGTTTACCTTGACCGCCCGCGCGGAGAATTTTTTGCGCGGCAGGCCCGACCTGCAGGACACGATCAGGCGCTTGCAGGCATTCGAGAAGGCGGGCGCGGATGTGCTGATGGCGCCGGGCCTGCCCGACCTCGCCGCCGTGCGCGCGGTGTGCGCCGCGCTGTCCAAGCCGGTCAACTTCATGGCCGGCATCAAAGGCAGGTCCTTCAGCGTCGCCGAGCTCCAGGCGGCCGGCGTGCGGCGCATCAGCCTCGCCACTTCGCTGTATCGCGCGGCGATGAGCGGCCTGCTCGAGGCGGCACGGGAGGTCAGTGAAAAGGGCAGCTTCGGTTATCTCGAGCGTTCGCTGACCACGCCGGAGTTGAACGCCTTCATGGAGAATTGAAACTGCATGCACGACGAGAAAATCAAGGTACGCACCGAAAGCGGACAGACCATCGAGGTGGTGGTGCTGAACAAGCGGGCCGAGTGGATCGACGTGGTCCTGGGTGAAGGCATCCACAACGTCAAGTGCCAGCTTATTCCGACCCGCAACGGCATGGCCTACGTCGGCAAGGTGATGGGACGGGAAATTGTCTACGAGCGCAGTCGCGAGCAGGTCCAGGCGGACATCGACAGGCTCAATCCGGCGCTGCGCAAACCAAGACCGCGCTAGCGATTGCCTCGGCGCCCCGGCGGGCGTAAGGTAGCCGACCAATTCGTCCTGGAGGAGTGGCAGCGATGGCCAAGCTCAATGTCAACGGCAGGATGCGCAACGTGCAGGCGGAGGCCGACACCCCCCTGCTCTGGGTGATCCGCGAGCAGGTGGGCCTCACCGGCACCAAATACGGCTGCGGCGTCGCGCAGTGCGGCGCCTGCTCGGTGCACATCAACGGCGAGGTGCGGCGCTCCTGCTCCATTCCCGTCGGTACGCTGAAAGCGAGCGACAAGATCGTCACCATCGAGGGTCTTTCAGCCACCAGCTCGCATCCCGTGCAGGAGGCATGGGCGGCGCTCGACGTGCCGCAATGCGGCTACTGCCAGTCGGGACAGATCATGGCTGCCGCGGCGCTGCTGAAGAAGAACCCCAAGCCGACCGACAAGGACATCGACGAGGCGATGACCAACATCTGCCGCTGCGGCACCTATCAGCGCATCCGCGCGGCGGTCCACTTGGCCGCTGGAAAGAGGGCTTGACATGAATCGCCGCAAATTCATCCTGCGCTCCGCGGCCGCCGCCGGCGGCGGCCTCGCGCTCGGCTTCAACCTGCCTTTCAGCCTCTCGAGCGCCGCCGCTGCGCAGACTGCGGCTGCTGCCGGAGCCGAGATCAATGCCTGGGTGGTCGTGAAGCCCAACGATACCTGCGTGATCCGTATCGCGCGCTCGGAGATGGGGCAGGGCACGATTACCGGCCTCGCCCAGCTGGTCGTCGAGGAGCTCGAGTGCGACTGGAAAAAAGTCGCCACCGAGCAGTTCACCGCCGGGCAGAACCTCGCCCGCAAGCGCGTGTGGGGCGAGATGTCCACCGGCGGCAGCCGCGGCATCCGCATCTCGCAGGATTACGTCCGCCGCGGCGGCGCCGCGGCGCGCATGATGCTGTTGCAGGCGGCGGCCGACGAGTGGAACGTTCCGGTCGGCGAAGTCACGGTGGCGAATGGCGTCATCACGCACGCGGCCTCGCAACGCTCGACCACCTACGGCAGGGTCGCCGGCGCGGCGGCCAGGCTGACCCCGCCGGACCCCAAGAGCATCCAGCTCAGGGACCCGAAGGAATGGAAGATCGCCGGCAGGCCGATGAAGCGGCTCGACACCGCCGACAAGCTCAACGGAGCCAAGATCTATTCGATCGACCTCAAGCTGCCGGGCATGCTGCACGCCGCGGTGAAAGCTTGCCCGGTATTCGGCGGCAAGCTGGTGAGCTATGACGAAAGCAAGCTGTCGGGGCGGCCTGGCGTGCATCGCGTCGTGAAGGTGAACGACTCGACCGTCGGCGTCGTCGCCAACACCTGGTGGCGGGCCAAGACGGCGCTCGACGCGCTGCCGATCGTCTGGGATGAAGGCGCTGGCGCGACGCAATCGAGCGCGACGATCGCTGCGCGCCTCAAGGAGGGATTGACCGCGAGCGGCGAGCCGCTCGCCGGTTGGCAGGAAGGCGATGCGCTCAAGGCGATCGAAGGCGCCGCGAAGAAGGTGGAAGCCGTGTACAGCACGCCGTTCCTCGCCCACGCGACGATGGAACCCATGAACGCGACCGCCAAGGTCACGCCGGACAGGGTGGAAGTCTGGGTGCCGACGCAAAATGCGGAAGCGTCGCTCGCCGCCGCGACCGAGGAGGCGGGACTGCCGCTCGACAGAGGCGAGGTCTACAAGCTCGACCTCGGCGGCGGCTTCGGCAGGCGCGGCGGCACGCAGGATTACACGCGCCAGGCGGTCGCCATCGCCAAGCAGTTCCCCGGTGTCCCGGTGAAGCTGATCTGGACCCGCGAGGAGGACCAGGCGCACGACTTCTACCGGCCGATCTCGCAGTGCAAGCTGTCGGCCGGCGTCGATGAGAGCGGCAAGCTCGTTGGACTGCACATTCGCGTGTCCGGGCAGTCGATCAATGCTTTCCTGAACCCGCAGGGAATCAAGGACGGCAAGGACATGCGGCAGCTGCAGGGTTTGTCGAAGGAGCCGGGCGACGCGCAGTTCGGCTACACCGTGCCGAACCTGCTCATCGAATATGCGATGCGCAACACGCATGTGCCGGTCGGCCCCTGGCGTGGCGTCAACACCAACCAGAACGGCGTGTACCTGGAGTGCTTCATGGACGAGGTGGCGCGCGCGGCAGGGCAGGACCCGCTCGAGTTCCGCCGCGCCCTGATGGCCAACCATCCGAAGCATCTGGCCGTCCTGAATGCGGCGGCGGACAAGGCGGGCTGGGGCAAGCCGCTGCCCGCGGGCGTGCATCGCGGCATCGCGCAGTTCATGGGATATGGCAGCTACTCGGCGGCCGTCGCCGAGCTGTCGGTGAGCGACAAGGGCCAGGTCAGGGTGCATCGCATGGTGCTGGCGCTCAACTGCGGCCATGCCGTCAATCCCGACCAGATCGCGGCGCAGGTCGAGGGCTCGGTGGCATACGGGCTCACCGCGACACTCTATGGCGAATGCTCGGTCGAGAACGGGCGCATGGTGGAATCGAACTTCCACGACTACCCGATCCTGCGGCTCGCCGAGATGCCGAAGGTCGAGACCGTGATCGTGCCGTCGTACGATTTCTGGGGCGGCGTCGGCGAGCCGACGATCAGCGTGGTGGCGCCATCGGTGATGAACGCCATCTACGCGGCGACCGGCAAGCCGGTGCGCAGCCTGCCGCTGAAGAAGCTCACGCTCGCGTAGCGCATGGTCACCAACGCAGGCCTGGTGATCCGGCCGCTCGTCGGGCTGCTCTTTCTGGCGGCCGGCATACTGCTGCTCAGGAATACGGCATCGCGCGCCGGCGCCTGGATGATCAGCGTCGGCGCGCTGCTGTTCCTCGGCTCGGAGCTCTACGGCGTGTTCACGCTTCGACCCTTCGTCGGCAGGAACTATGACGAGGCGTGGTACGAGCAGATCGCCACGGTAGACGCGCTCTCCACGCTGGGGCTGTTCGTTTGCGCGGTCGGCCTGGTAGGACTCTCCTGGAGCCGAAGAGCTGGCTGATCTGCATGGCGCCGAGGCGCCGTCCGAGTGGGTAGTGCGCTGGGCGCAGCTGGTGACGCGCGGCCCGGTGCTCGATGTAGCGAGCGGGGCGGGTCGACATGCGCGTTTCTTTGCCGGGCGCGGCCTCGCGGTCGTCGCGGTAGACAGCGTTCCGCAGTCGATTCCCGGCGTGACGTTCGTGCAGGCCGATCTCGAGAGCGGCCAGCGCTGGCCGTTCGCAGGTCAACGCTTCGCGGCCGTGATCGTTACGAATTATCTGCACCGGCCGCTGTTTGCGCAGCTCGAGCTGGCGCTCGACGAGGGCGGTGTGCTGATCTACGAAACATTCATGGCAGGCAACGAGCGTTACGGCCGGCCGTCCAATCCGGCCTATCTGCTGCAGCCCGGGGAGTTGCTGCGTGCTTTCAAGGCGCTGACAGTAGTGGCGTTCGAGCAGGGGACGGTGGAGCGGCCGAAGCGAGCGGAGATGCAACGGATTTGTGCGCTACGAGGGCCGGCCGAAAGCGCTAGAATCGCGCCCTGAAAGGGAGTCTTGCATGATTACCGGAAGCCTGGTCGCAATCGTCACGCCGATGCACGAGGACGGTCGCCTCGACATGGCGCGCTTCAGGAGCCTGATCGACTGGCACGTCGCCGAGGGCACCGACGGCATCGTGGTGGTCGGCACCACCGGCGAATCGCCGACCGTGGATGTCGAGGAGCACAAGGAGCTGATCCGCGTCGCGGTCCAGCATTCCCGCGGGCGTATCCCCGTGGTTGCGGGAACCGGCGGCAATTCGACCGCCGAGGCGATCGAGCTGACCGAAGCGGCGAAGAAAGCCGGCGCGACCGCATGCCTGTCCGTGGTGCCTTACTACAACAAGCCGACGCAGGAAGGCCAGTACCGCCACTTCCGCAAGATCGCGGAGACCGTCGACCTGCCGATGATCCTGTACAACGTGCCGGCGCGCACCGTCGCCGATCTGCACAACGACACGGTGATGCGCCTCGCGCAGGTGCCCGGCATCATCGGCATCAAGGACGCGACCGCCAACATCGAGCGCGGCACCGATCTCATCAAGCGCGCGCCGCGCAACTTCGCGATCTACAGCGGCGAGGATGCCACCGCGCTCGCGCTGATCCTGCTCGGCGGCCACGGCGTGATTTCGGTGACCGCCAACGTGGCGCCGAAGCCGATGCGCCAGATGTGCGCGGCGGCGCTCGTCGGCGACGTGAAGAAGGCGCGCGAGCTCAACCTGCGCCTGCTGCCGCTGCACCAGCGCCTGTTCGTAGAGGCCAACCCGATCCCGGTCAAGTGGGCGCTCGCCGAGATGGGCATGATCGAGTACGGCCTGCGGCTGCCGCTGTCGCCGCTCGCCGAGAAGTTCCATCAGACGCTGCGCGAGGCGCTGCACGAGGCGGGCATCGCGCTGCCGGGGCTGCGCGTGGTGGAGGGCCGCGCCTGATGAGGAAAGCCGCAGCTGCCGCTGCGCTAGCGCTGCTTGCCGGCTGCGGCACCAGCCTCTTCGACAGCAAGGTCGACTACAAGTCGGCGGGCACGCTGCCGAACCTCGAGGTGCCGCCCGATCTCACCGCGCCGGCGCGCGATACCCGCTTCGTCGTGCCCGAGACCGGCAAGTCCTCGGCAACGTTCTCCGGCTACCAGGCCGAGCGCAAGGAGCAGACGAGGGCCGGCAACACGGCGGTGCTGCCGCAGGTCGAGAGGATGCACATCGAGCGCGCCGGCGCCGAGCGCTGGCTGGTGGTGCAGGACCAGATTCCCGAGAAGCTCTGGCCGCTGGTGAAGGACTTCTGGCAGGAGAACGGCTTTCTCATCAAGACCGAAGCGCCCGAGGCCGGCGTGATGGAGACCGACTGGGCGGAGAACCGCGCCAATATCCCCGAGGGCGGAGTTCGCTCGCTGCTGGGCAAATTTGCCGACCAGGTCTATTCCACCGCCGAGCGCGACAAGTTTCGCACGCGGCTCGACCGCACTCCCGACGGCAAAGGCACCGAGATCTATATCAGCCACCGCGGCATGAAGGAGGTCTACACCACGCCGCGCGACGTGGCGGGAACGACCGGCCAGACGATGTGGCAGCCGCGCGAGTCCGACCCGGGCCTCGAAGCCGAGTTCCTGCGCCGCGTGATGGTGCGGCTCGGCGCGCAGGAGGAAAAGGCGAAGCAGCTCGCCGCGGGCGGCGGGGCGCCGCTGCAGTCCCGCGCTGAGCTCAAGAAAGGCGGCGATGGCAATGAGCTGCTGAAGGTCTACGAGCCGTTCGACCGGGCCTGGCGGCGCGTCGGCCTGGCGCTCGACCGCGTCGGCTTCACCGTCGAGGACCGCGACCGGCAGAAGGGCCTGTACTTCGTGCGCTACGCCGATCCGGAGGCGGAGATGGGCAAGAAGGACCGCGAGCGCGGCTTCTTCTCGCGGCTGTTCAGCTCGGACGATTCCAAGACCAAGGCCGAGCACTTCCGCGTCGAGGTGAAGCAGGACCCCGAGGGCAGCCTGGTCAACGTGCTCAACAAGGACGGCGGGACGGAGGGCTCGCGTACCGCGCAGCGCATCCTCAGCCTGCTGCTCGAGCAGCTGAAATAGCCGTTGGTGCGATTTGCCTCGCTAGCCAGCGGCAGCAAGGGCAACTGCCTGGTGGCCGAGGTCGGCGGCACGCGCCTGCTGGTCGATTGCGGCCTCAACCTGCGCGATACGGAGCGCAGGCTCGCTCGCCTGAACCTGATGCCGTCTGAAATCGACGGCATCCTCGTCACCCATGAGCACGGCGACCACGCCTGCGGCGTGTTCGACTTCGCCGCCGCGCACGGCGCCACGGTTTATCTCACGCACGGCACGCTCGGTGCATTAGGCGCCGAAGGAAAAGTCGTCGAGGGGGTACGCATCAGCATCATCAGCAGCAAAGACGTTTTTTCAGTTAACTGCATGGAAGTACGGCCCTTCACCGTGCCGCACGATGCGCGCGAGCCGGTGCAGTTCGTGCTCTCGGACGGCGCCGCGCGCCTTGGAGTGCTCACCGATATCGGATCGCCCACCGCGCACGTGGAGCAGGCGCTCTCCGGCTGCGACGCCCTGGTGCTCGAGTGCAACTACGACCTCGAGATGCTGCGGGGCGGCGCCTACCCGAGGTGGCTGAAGGAGCGCATCGCGGGGCCGCTCGGCCATCTGGACAACAGGCAGTCCGAGCGGCTCCTCGGCGCGCTCGATTGCTCGCGGCTGAAGCACGTGATCTGCGCGCACCTGTCGCAGCAGAACAACCGGCCGGAGCTGGCGCGCGCCGCGCTGGCGCGCGCGATGGGGTGCGAGGAAAGCTGGATCGGACTCGCTGGGCAGGAAGAAGGCTTCGACTGGCGGAGCATCTGAGCGCTTTGCCGGCCCCCTGACAAGGGGGCCGTGAGCCGAAGGCGAGCGGGGGGTTTGGCGAGCTTTGCGAGCGAAGCCTTATGGCAAATAAGAAAAACTTCAGCGCGGTGCCGTCGCTGCGGCCGGTATCAGCGGAGCCGCAACGGGACGGCCGATCTTGGCGAGCGCGGCGCGGATCTGCTCCATCTTTTCCGCGGCCGCCTTCTCGCCTTCGAGGATGGCGAGGTGCTTGGACTGGAAATCGGTGCCGCCGATGCTGCCGACATCGGGGCGGATGACCACGTCGGCCTGGCCGAGCTGGTATTGCGCGACCGTCGTGCTCATGATGGTGAACGTCTGCAACAGCACGTCGATCATGCTCGACACCTTCGCGTTTTTCGGCTTGGACGAGATGTCCACCGCGATCACGAGATCGGCGCCCATATCACGCGCGACTTTGGCGGGCACGGGGCTCACCAGCCCGCCGTCGACGAATTCCCGCCCGCCGATGCGCACCGGCTGAAAGACGCCCGGAACGCTCGACGACGCGCGCACCGCGAGGCCGACGTCGCCGCTGCGCAACACCGTCATTTCACCGGTTTGCAAGTCGGTCGCCACCACCGCCAGCTTGCGGGGCAGCGCGTTCATCGGACGGTTGACGAGCGCCTTGTTGACGAAATTCTGCAGCGCCTCGCCCCGGATGAAGCCGCGGTCGGGCAGCACCCAATCGCTCACCGACCCGTCCTCCATGCTGAGCGCGAGCTTCTGCAATTCGAAGCCGTTTGCGCCGCCTGCATAGAGCGCGGCGACCACGCTCCCTGCGCTGGTTCCGACGATGATATCCGGGACGATGCCCTGGGCTTCGAGCGCCTTGATGACGCCGACGTGCGCAAATCCCCGCGCCGCGCCGCCTCCCAGCGCGAGCGCGATCTTGGGCGCGGCGGGAGGCGCGGCGGACTTGTCCGGCAAATTCGCGCACGCCGACAAAAGAGCGAGGAGCGCGATCGGGGTGGCACGGAGCATGGGGGTACCCTGAGGGAAACGGACGGAAACGGACGGGTCCTTGCCGGAAACCCGACCCGAAATGGAGATTGTAGCGGATTCTTCGCCCGTTCCGGTGCGGGCAGGTATTTTCCGCCTCTCGTCAAAAAAGGATAGGAAATTCCTTCGCGTCCGTGCCGCGGCCTTATGGCAATAATGGGTCTGATCGACGAGCTGAACAGCTTGAAGAAAAAGTATCGCCTCGCCGCCACGCGTCAGCCCGCCAAGCGCCAACTCACCTGGCTGCGCAGCTTTCCCGACCTACTCCGGCTCGACGCCGGCGGCGCGCAGGATCCGGCGGTAGCTCTCCATCTGCTCCTTGACGAAGGCCGCCAGCTGCTCGGGCGATGACGGTGTCAGCGCGAACGCCTGCTTTTCCATCGCCGCCCGCACCTCGGCACGCGCCATCGCCGCGCCGAACTCCTTGTTGAGGCGCTCGACCACTTCGCGCGGCATGCGCGCGGGGCCGAACAGGCCGGCCCACGAGGTGATCGAGAATTGCGGCATGCCGGCTTCCGCGATGGTCGGCACCTCCGGCAGCATGTGGCTGCGCTTGCCCAGCGTGGTGACGAGCGCGCGCAGACGGCCGTCGCGGATCTGCGCGATCGAGGTGCTCGAGGAGCAGAACATGAGCTGCACGCGCCCGGCGACCAGATCGGTGACCGCCTGCGGCTCGCCCTTGTACGGTACGTGCACAAGCTGGATGCCGGCGAGCGAGGCGAAGTAGGCGGTCGAGACGATGGAGGTGGTGTTGCCGGTGGCGTAGTTCAGCTTGCCCGGGTTGGCGCGCGCGTGGTCGATCAGCTCGGCCAGCGTCTTCGCCGGCACGCTCGGGTGCACGAGGATGAAGAAGGTGTAGCGGCCGATGCCGGTGATCGGCGTGAAGTCGGCCACCGGATCGTACGGCGGGCTCTTCTTCATTGCGGGCACGGCTGACATCGGGCTGTTGGTCGCCATCAGCAGCGTGTAGCCGTCGGGCGCGGCCTTCGCCACCTCGGCGGCGGCGATGGCGCCGTCGGCGCCCGCCTTGTTGTCCACCACCAGCTGCTGGCCGATCGACTGCGACACCGAGTTCGCCAGCACGCGGGTGACGATGTCGGTTGAGGAGCCGGCGGGGAATGGAACCACCACCCGAACCGGCTTGTTGGGGTACTGCGCATGCGCCGCGAAAGAAATCCACAGGAAGGCCAAACCCCACAGGACCTGTTTCATGTGATTACCGCCTGAGCCATCCGCGCTTCATCGCCAACACGCGTCCGGGGCCATGCGCGGCCGCAAACAGAAGGCCCGCAGCAAACGTGAAATGATCGATG
>Ga0209155_1000719_pt1 | contig 15946 bp, 15 predicted proteins | sample GraSoiAngelo_122_FD_185879 | JGI IMG/M metagenome (GOLD analysis project Ga0209155, IMG submission 185879) | Grasslands soil microbial communities from the Angelo Coastal Reserve, California, USA - 14_0927_02_20cm (SPAdes) (version 2) | ecosystem: Environmental > Terrestrial > Soil > Grasslands ... | reverse complement strand
ACGCGCGTGACGGCCGCGTCCAGCTCCATCACCCGCTGCGCGAGCGCGCGCAGATCGGAGATCGGCACCACCGGCAGGCCCGCGCCGAAGGCCAGCCCCTGCGCCACGCTCGCCGCCAGCCGCACGCCGGTGAAGGAGCCTGGGCCGCGACCGAAGGCGATCGCACTGAGTGCGCTCAAGGACACGTCGGCCTCTCGCAGCAGCTCATCGGCCATCGGCAGGATGTGCTCGGCGTGGCCGTGCTCGAGTAGCTGCTCGCGCGCGATCAGCCGCCGGCCGATCAGCAGCGCGACCGAGCAGTTCTCGGTGGCGCTATCGAGCGCGAGAATCCTCACGGTGCGCTCGCCGAGCGCACCCGCGGCGCCGCGCGCGGCGCATGCCGGCGCAGGAAACGCCGTGCGTCCTCGGGATCCTGCGTCACGGTCATCGCCGGCAGGGCGGCGAGAAACACCCGGCCGTAGCCGCGGCCGAGCAGGCGCGGATCGCAGATGACCACCACGCCGTAGTCGTCCTCGCTGCGAATCAGGCGCCCGGTCCCCTGCTTGAGCGCCAGTGCCGCTTCCGGAAGCTGGTAGTCTCGAAAGGCGTTGCCGCCGCTGGCGGTGAGGTGCTCGATGCGCGCCCGCACCAGCGGATCCTCGGGCGAGGCGAACGGCAGCTTCTCGATCACCACCAGACGCAGCGCCTCGCCCTTCACGTCCACGCCCTCCCAGAAGCTCGCCGTGCCGAGCAACACGCCGTTGCCGTCGGCGCGGAATTCCTGCAGCAACCGCTCGCGCGGCGCCTCCCCCTGCACGAACAGCCGGTAGGGTGCGGCATCCGCCCAGCGCGCGCGCAGCAGCGCTGCGCCCTGCGAGAGGGCGCGGTGGCTGGTGAACAGCACGAATGCGCCACCGCCGGCGGCCTCGATGAGCGGCACCGCGGTGTCGATTACCGCCGGCACGTAGCTCGCTGCGGCCGGCTCCGGCAATCCCGCGGGCAGGTACAGCAGGCTCTGCCGCTCGTGATCGAAGGGACTGTCGATCCTGAGCGTCGCGGCTTCGGTGAGCCCGAGTCTGCCGGTGAAATGTCCGAACTCCTCGCCGAGGCAGAGCGTGGCGGAAGTGAAGATCCAGGCGCCGCGGCGCCCCTGCACCAGCGCCCGGAAGCGCTCCGAGATGTCGAACGGCATGAGGCTGAGCGCAAAGCCGCGGGTCGTGACCTCGAGCGTGCGCGCGCCTTCGAGCTCATCGATCGCGGCAATCCGCGCCAGGCTCGCCGCGAGGTCCGCGGTGCGCGCGCCGAGTTGCGCGAGCGCGCTCTGTGGATCGGCGCCGGCGAGAGCTGCCGCCAGAGCTTGCAGCCCCTGCATGAGCCGCTGCACCGCCGCGCTCACTGCGAAGTCGCCCGGGTTCCACGCGAACCGCCCGGTGGGGCGCGCGCTCGCGGCGCGCACCTCACCCAGGGCATCCTCCGCCGTGCGTACCGCCTCGGCCGCCTCGCTTGCACCCTGCCCGGCACCCGCGGCGCGCGCGCTCAGCTCGAGCCGCACATCCTTCAGGAGCAACTCCACCTGGCGGCTGCCCACGTGGGCGCCGAAGAACTGCGTGGCGAGATCCGGGATCTGGTGAGCCTCATCCAGAATGATCGCGTCGGCGGATCCGAGCAGGTCGCCGAACCCGTCCTCCTTCAGCGCCAGATCCGCCAGCAGCAGGTGGTGGTTCACGATGACGATGTCCGCATCCAGCGCCTCGCGTCGCGCCAGCACCACGTGACAGCGGGAGATTTCCGGACAGCGCACTCCCAGGCAGCTCTCGCGGGTGGCGGTGATCTGCGGCCACACCGGATGCGAGTCCGACAGGCCCCGCACCTCCGCCAGGTCACCGCGCCGCGTGGTGCGCGCCCAGCGCCGGATGCGTGCCAGCATGGGCTGCGAGGCGCGCGGGCGCGCCGCGGCCGATTCCGCCAGCCTCAGTTGCTCGCCGCCCTCATCCGCGCGCGCGAGGCGGTAGCGGCACAGATAGTTGGCGCGACCCTTGAGCAGGGCGACGCGCGCCGGCCGGCCGAGCGCCGCGGCCACCAGCGGCAGGTCCTTGGAGAACAGCTGGTCCTGCAACGTGCGCGTCCCGGTCGAGATCAGCACCCGCACGCCGCACAGCAGCGCCGGCACCAGGTAAGCGAAGGTCTTACCGGTGCCGGTGCCCGCCTCCACCACCAGCGACTCGCGCGCGGCGAGCGCGCCGGCCACGCGCTGCGCCATGAGGAGCTGTTCGCGCCGCACCTTGAAACCGGTGAGCGCCTGCTCGAGGGGTCCGCCGTGACCGAAAATGTCCTCAAGATCCAACATGCCGGTAAGCGCCTGCGCTAAGTGGTGACCATCCTGGCGCGCCTTCGGGGGGCGTGTCGAGACGCATATCTTGCTGAATTTCCTGCAAACTGGTGCGCGGCGCGCCGATGAACGAGAATCGAGGTTCGCATGGGTACTGTATCAGGGCCAGGGACCGCCCCGGGATATACTTGGAGCTACGGATGGCTACGGCCGCACATGCACTGACCCCGCTTGCGCAGCTCAGCCGCGACGTGGCCGAGTGGGTGGACGCGGTGCGCGAGCTGACGCAGCCGCGCGCGGTTCACTGGTGCGAGGGGACTGAGGCGGAAGCCCGGGAGCTGACGGCGCAGCTGCTGCGCGGCGGGGAGCTCACGGCGCTCAACCCCGAATACTTTCCCGGCTGCCACCTGTATCGCTCATCCCCGGGCGACGTGGCGCGCGTGGAGCATCTCACCTACATCTGCACGCGCGCGCAGGAAGATGCCGGCCCGAACAACCACTGGATGGACCCGCAGCAGGCGCACGCGAGGATGCGCGAGTTGTTTCGGGGTTGCATGCGCGGGCGCACTCTGTACGTGATCCCGTACTGCATGGGGCCGATCGACTCGCCACTGGCGCGCTGCGGCGTGGAGATCACCGACAGCGCTTACGTCGTGCTCAACATGCTGATCATGACGCGCGCCGGCCGCGCCGCGCTCGAGCGCATCGCGCATGAGGGCGGTTTCGTGCGCGGGCTGCACTCCGTCGGCGAGCTCGATCCTGAGCGCCGTTTCATCATGCACTTTCCCGAGGAGCTCGCGATCGAAAGCTTCGGCTCCGGTTACGGCGGCAACGCGCTGCTCGGCAAGAAGTGCCACGCGCTGCGCATCGCCAGCTGGCAGGCGCGCACCGAGGGCTGGCTCGCCGAGCACATGCTGATCGTGGGCCTGCAGAATCCGCGCGGCGAGACGCACTATCTCGCCTGCGCCTTTCCCTCGGCCTGCGGCAAGACCAATCTCGCCATGCTGATTCCACCGGTCTCGCTCCCGGGCTGGCGCGCGTTCACCGTCGGTGATGACATCGCGTGGCTGCATCCGGGTGAGGACGGACGCCTGTGGGCCATCAACCCGGAAGCGGGCTACTTCGGCGTGGTTCCGGGCACCAACCCCGAGACCAACCGCAACGCCTACGAGATGATCCGCCGCGACACCTTGTTCACCAATGTCGCGCTCACCGCCGATAATCAGCCCTGGTGGGAGGGCCTGTCGAGCGGCAAACCGGTTCTCGACTGGCAGGGACGGCCGTACGATGCGGCGCGCGGCCCGGCGGCGCATCCGAATTCACGCTTCACCGTGTCCGCCCGGCGCAACCCGGGTTACTCGCCCCACGCCGAAGACGCCCGCGGCGTGCCGATCAGCGCGCTCGTGTTCGGCGGCCGGCGCCGCGAGGTCGCGCCGCTGGTGTACGAGGCACGCGACTGGCAGCACGGCGTACTGGTCGGCGCATCGCTCGCCTCGGAGACCACCGCCGCGGCGGTCGGTCAGGTGGGTGTCACCAGGCGCGACCCGATGGCCATGCAGCCGTTCTGCGGTTACAACTTCGCCGACTACTGGCAGCACTGGCTCAACATAGGCGCGACGCTCGCGCGACCCCCACGCATCTACCACGTCAACTGGTTCCGGCGCGACGCGCACGGCAAGTTCCTGTGGCCCGGCTACGGCGAGAACCTGCGGGTGCTCGCCTGGATGCTGGAGCGCTGCGCCGGCAGGGCGGGCGCGACGGAATCGGCCGTCGGCTGGCTGCCGCGGCCCGCGGATCTGGACACCCGGGGGCTCGACGTAGGCGCGGATGCGCTCACCGCCCTGCTCAGGGTGGATGCGTCGCTGTGGCGCAAGGAGCTCGCCGAGCTGCGCGAGTATCTGGGCAGGTACGGCCAGCGCCTGCCGGCGGCGCTGCTCGCCGAGCTCGAGTCGACCGAACGGCGGCTCCCCTGAGCGCGCGGCGCCCCCGCGCCCGTCAGAGCTCTTCGCAGGTGTAGCCGATGGTCTGCGGGGAGCCCTGCTCGGGCAGGCGCCCGAGCCCGATCATGCCCCGGCCCTTGATCTGCAGGCTGTCGCGGCGCACGAAAGACTCCTCGCCGTCGGAGCTCTGCACGAACGTGCCGTTGGTGCTCTGATCGATCAATACGAACTTGTTGCGGCTGATCTCGATGCGCGCGTGCAGGCGCGAGATCAGGTTGCCCTTGATCACCACGTCGTTGTCTTCGGCCCGGCCGATGGTGATGCTCGAATGCCGCTCATCGACCAGCAGTTCGCGATCCTGACAGCGCAACCGCAGCCGCATGTGCTGCCCGGAGCGTGGCTCGCTCGCAATCCCCGGCACCATGCTGGTCACGTCCTCGGTCTGCCACAGCACCTCGTAAAGGACGACTTCGCTCCCCTGACCCTTGAGCGTGGCGACGTCGATCTGGCGGCAGGACGCGCGCCACTCCGGTGACAGCTTGTCCACTGTCGCCGCGGTGGTCACGATCTGTCCGGCCTTGGCCTGGCTGGTCATGCGGTTGGCGGTATGTACGGCGGCGCCGAACACGTCGCGATTCTCGAGCATCACCGGACCGTAATGGCAACCGATGCGGATGGCGACCGGCTGTCCGTCGACCTTCAGCTGCGCGTGCGTGGAGATCTGCTGCTGCATCTGCGCCGCGGCGTTCAACGCGGCGTCGGCGCTCGGAAAGGTGGCCATGACCTCATCGCCCATGGTCTTGATGACCGTGCCCTGGCGCTGCTCGGTAGCGCCGCGCATCACGTCGATGCAGATCGCCACCATGTCGCGTGCGCGCAGGTCACCCATGGTGTCGTAAAGCCGGGTCGATCCGACGACGTCGGCAAACAGGATGGCGACTTCGATATCCTTGCCCATGAGTGCGTCATGATTATACGCATACGCGAGCGCTCTCGCCCCGCTACCAACGCGCTCAGGGGCGTGCCGGTGCGGGAATCGCCCGTCGCAGCAGCTCCACCCCCGCTCCGGCCGCCTGCGCGCCTTCACTCAAGGTACGCCGGAAGTCGCGCGCCCCGGGCTCACCGCTGTACAGGCCGAGCATGTGGCGGGTGATCGCCCCGAGTCGCTCGCCGGCGGCGAGCTGGCGCGCGACGTAGCGCTCCATGCGTGCGATGAGCGCCTCGCGCGTGGGCACGGCGCCGGCACCCGGGTGCAGCGTCCGGTGCAGCTCGGCGAGCACGTAGGGCCGGTGGTAGGCCTCGCGCCCGAGCATGACGCCCTCGCACCAGGTGAGCGCCTCGAGCACCGCGCGCGGCTCGCGCAGACCGCCGTTGACCACGATCGGCAGAGTGGGGAAAGCGCCCTTGAGGCGCCGCACGATGTCGTGGCGCAGCGGCGGGACCTCGCGGTTGTCCTTCGGCGACAGCCCCCCCAGGACCGCCGTGCGCGCGTGGACGATCGCTGCCTGACAGCCGGCATCGCGTACGCTGGCCACGAAGTGCCACAGGCGCTCGGCGTCGCGCTCGTCAAAGCGCTCGAGCGCGTCCTGCACTCCCCCGGCGCTCTCATCCGCCACGCCGATGCGCATTTTCACCGTGACCGGCGCGCGCACCGCCGCGCGCATCGCGGCTACGCACTCCGCCACGCGCGCCGGCTCGTGCATCAGGCAGGCGCCGAAAGCGCCGCTCGCCACGCGCTCGCTCGGACAGCCGCAGTTGAGGTTGATCTCGTCGTAGCCGGCTTGCTCGCCGGCGCGCGCCGCTGCCGCGAGCTCGCGCGGCTCGCCGCCGCCCAACTGCAGCGCCACCGGGTGCTCTTCGGGATCGAACGCCAGCAGTCGCACGCGGTCACCGCGCACGATCGCCGCCGCGGTGATCATCTCGCTGTACAGCAGCACATCGGGCGAGAAGCCGCGCAGGAAGTAGCGGCAATGGCGGTCGGTCCAGTCCATCATGGGAGCGACTGAGATCCGTCGATCGATCCTTTCGGCCTTTTGATCGGAGGAAATGCCTATTTTTCCAGTGCTTTCCATGCTGCGCGTTCCTGCGTCATTCCTGGGTGTTCCGGCGAGTTTACACCGCGATCGTACGGCTCCGTCGTGGCAGGACAATAGTCCATCAGGAGGCCAGGACGTTCGCGCACATCCGCTTTCATGCCTACTCGGCGGCCGTGGCGCAGGCAAACCAAGTGAACTGAAAGCGTGACCCGCGCATCCCTGGAGGAGATGTAAAGGCGACAAGCATTTCCAGGTCTCCGTAAGTGCCTGACGGGTAAGGAAGGTAGTCGGTCCAGTCCATCATCGGGGTCACGGCGACGCGGCGATCTAACCTCGACGCGGCGATCTAACCTCGACGCGCCGACGGAGTTACTACTCAGACGCGCCGTCATCCAGACCCTTGCCGGAGTCGCGCTCTAACTCGCTGCGCTTCGACGAGTCACGCGTCCTCGCGTGAAAGTCGCGGGTGATCTGGTCGCGCATTCGACCGCGCAATTGCTGGTCAATTTGGGTCTGCTCCAGCAATGTAAACAATCGCTCCTCGGAAACGATTCCGCGACGAGCAAGTTCACGTGTGAATATCAGGTCCTTCTCACGCGCGGCGGCATGCTTTGCGATAGCGAGGTCATGAGGCTCGAGGCACAGCCCTCTCACGCCCTCGGTCTCGCCGGGAGGCAAGGTCACCAAACGCTCTTTCCAGCCCTTCGGAAGGGTCGCCGTATTCAAGTCAACCGGGTCAGCGTAGTAGCCGAAACTTTCGTGAAAAGGTGAATCGACCCCTATTGCGTTGAGCCATTCGATTCGATCTGCATTTTTCGACGCGACCAGATCCACCTCAAACGAGGTGAGGATCTCGTCGGCAATATCCGGGTACTTTCCGTGGAGAGACTGGCTCCCGATAATGATGAACTGCTTCTCGCCAGCGATGCGGCCGGCAGCGCGCAGCACATGATCAACCTGCTGCTTCTTCATTTAATTTTCTGACTTGCTCTTTCGGAAGTAATCCGACGAACGGCGCCGATTGTCGAAGTCGGACCGCGTTCTCGTCACGTCCGAGCATTGCGGCGAAGAGCTCTCCATCGTCTAGCCCCTCCGCAATGTCTTGCCATTCTTTGTAAGCCGCACCCCAAACACCCTGCCTTCTCCAACGATGCAGGTTCGCGAGAATCTGCGCGCGTATTTCGCGGGGCGTGAACCGGCGTACGACCTCAAGCGCCATGGTTCGCCTGAGCTCGTCCAATTCATGGTGCATGAAGCCTCCCCGCCCAGCGGGACGAAGGCCGTGTTCCGTCAGGTGCATAGCGTCGCCCTCGCCCACGCCCCACGCGTCGAGGGTTGCCTTCGGAAGTAAGACCCCGAGGGAATTTCCGATGCGCCGTACAGCAACTTTCACAGTGGGGTTATAACATGTTATTACGTCTGCGGCAAAATGTCCGGCAGATTGAACACCGGGGCGACGTAGCGGTTGCCCAGGCGAGGTAGAGGCGACAGGAATCCCCTGTCGCCTCCGAGCTCGCCATGAGGCGCATCGAGCTACTTTCGGAGCTCACGTCGCGTCGACCCAGCCCATGGGGCTCCCCGGCGCCGGATTCGCAGCGCTGCCGCGTCTCGTTCAGAGCCTGTTCTGCCAGGGCCGCGATTCGTAGCAGTCGCTCACTTCAAGGAACCCACGGCTGGCGATGCACCGATTGCCTGCATACCCCTCGCTGAATTGCCGGCCACCGCTGGCGGCCGCACCTCGATGACACTCATCATCCCCTTGTCCTCGTGCTCGGCTATGTGGCAGTGATACACGAAATTGCCGATGTCAGGGCCGCGGAAGTCGACGAGCAGCTTGACGTTGGGGAACGGGTGGCTCGGGTTCTGGTCCCAGTACGGAACCTCGACCGTGTCCAGGTACTGGCCAGTGATCCCCGGCGCGCGGTGCGCCCCGTTGATCTCGAAGTCGTTCTGCGACTCCACCAGGAAGTGAAGTTGATGGACGTGGAATTCGTGGTTCTCGCCGGTCCGATTCTCCACGGTCCACTCCTCCACCGTTCCCTGAGTGGCCACGATCGACGCCGGCGCATTGGGATCGAACGGCTGTTCCGGCTGCCCCTCCGCGGCCATGAAGAACGTCGTTTCGCCACTCGCATCGTCCTTCTCGTCGAAGTACAGCGTGCGCCGTGCGGCGACCGGCGCGGAACTCAGCCCCGCGAAGCGCCGCTGATGAGGATTGAACGCGCTGAACACACCTACGCGGCCATCGTCTCGGCCCTGGTTTGCGCCGACGCCGGCAGCGGCGCCATGCACCAGCGCGGCATCCCCGACATCCACCAGCTTGATGGTCGCCAGAGGCCGCTGCGGATCGTTGTCGCCTATCGGGCCGGTATCGACGCCCCGCGTAATGAGCTGCGCGAGTTGCACCGACGCCGGCGGTGCGGCGACGATAAATTCGACCCGTGCGGCCGGCGGCAGCCTGAAGTGCCTCACCCGGATCGGCTGACCGGGTTGCGTGCTGTCCTGCGAGCCGACCGGCACGCCATCGATGCCCACCAGCTGCATGGTCTGGGGGACTCCGTCGAACACGTACTGCAGGTCGAGGATGGTATCGGCGCAGGAGTTGGAAACCCTCCAGAACTGCCTTTCTTCCGGTTGCATCTGCAGGCTGGCTGGAACGAAGTCCGTGACGCCGGGATCTCCGGGCGAGAGAATCGGCACATAGTTCAGGGTGACGTCCCAGGCCGGAACGTTGCCCACAGGGGCCGGCTCGCCGGGTACTTCCTGATCGCGAACGATCAGGAGCCGCTGGCGCAGGCCGCTGACGGCCGGCTGGACGTTTTCGATCCCGTCCACCACGATCACTCCGTTTGCGCCGCCCTGCACCGCATGCTCCACCTGGCCGTGAACGTGCGGGTGGTACCAGTAGAGCCCGGGAGGCTCGTCGGCCGGAAAGGCGACGTTGTACTGAAAGGTCTCGCCGGAATTGATGGTCGTCTTGATCACCTCATCCGAGTGACAGGTCGGCGAGGTGTTGGTGCCGTGATAGTGGAGGTTGAGCGAGGATGGCCCCATGCTCGAGGCACCGCAGTTCGGCGGGTTCACCGTCATCGTCAGCGGCAGCGCCGGGGTATTGTTGGTGACCGTGATGATGAGGTGGTCCCCGGGACTCACATGCAGGGTTGGATTCTGCAGCCCCTCGGGCGTCATGAAGCAGAGCATCTCCCGGTTGTTCGCATCGATCCTGTGTTGATACGAGAACCTGACGTTGAGCACGCCATTGGAGCTGAACAGCGCCGGCGGGTTCTGCACCACGTCCCCCGCGGCGAAGCTGCGCGGGCAGGGGTCGGCGACCGGTGGCACCGGCGCCGGCGCGCTGTCGCCGGTCTCAGCGGACCGGGCGACCGCGCACACCTGTATCAAGGCAAGAATCAGCACGCCAGGCGCCAGCCTTGGAATCGCCTGCCATGTCTTTTCAAGGTTCATCGACGTTTCTCCTCTTCAGCGTTCGCTCGACCGCTGCCGCCCCTTTCCAGAGGCGTGACCAGCGGCAGAAACACATCGTCCAGATCCTGGCCGGTCGGGCCTTCTGTTCGAAGCCGCGTTTCACGACGGCTGCGAGCTCCTCGAGCGTTCTCGAGGCTGGAAAAATCGATTTCCGGGAAGAAATTCGCGGGCAGCACGAGGCTGCCGTGCCGGTTGAGAATGAACGATTTCAAGGGACCTCCTCCTTGAGCTTCACCGCACGATGCAGTTGCTACATCGCGCAGTTTAGTAGCGTCCGTTTGTTACGCACTCATTACGCACTCAAGTCCGTATCTCCCAGCCGACACCGCGGATGCGGCCACGCTTGGCGCGGACCCAACTTGGTGTTGAGCGCGGCGCTGCGGCTGACTTCCTGTTACCGCAACCGGCGACTTGGCGTAGTCTGCAACGACGATCTCGTCATCAGATACGTCGAAATGATTGCAGGACTTCGCAGGATCTCATCGGGCGCCTCGCTGGTGCGCGGCGAGGAATCGGCCGCCATCAGTGGGTATCGTCGTCACTGTGTAGAATGCTCCAGCGGACCGGACCACCTTCATGCTCAACCTCGTCGCTGCCAGCGCCTGTTTTCTGCTCATCCATTTTGGCGTTTCCGGCACGCGCTTGCGTGACACGCTGGTGCTGCGCCTCGGCGAAGGTCCTTATCGCGGCGCCTTCGCGCTCGCCTCCGTGATCGGGCTGGTTTGGATGATCTACGCCTACGGACGTGCCCCGACGGTGGGTCTGTGGGCGCCGCTCCCGGGCTTGCGACCGGCGGCGTTCGCGCTGGTGTTCGTCGCGTTCCTGTTCGTCGGAATCGGCCTTGCCACCCCCAGCCCGACGCGAGTCGGCATGGAGTCGAGGCTGGCGCAAGGCACCGACATGGCCCGCGGCGTGGTTCGCGTCACGCGCCATCCCTTTCTGTGGGGCGTGGCGCTCTGGTCCCTGGTCCACCTGCTCATGAACGGCGACCTGGCATCCGTCATTCTCTTCGGCTCGCTACTCCTGCTGGCGCTCGGCGGCACGGTTGCCATCGATGCCAAGCGGCGCCGCAAATTCGGCGACGCTTGGACACAATTCGCGCAAACCACCTCCAGCGTCCCATTTGCGGCGATCCTGAGCGGCAGGAACAGGATTGATTCGGCTGTGAGCGAGATCGGGATTGTGCGGCCGCTCGTTGCTGCCCTCGCCTACGCGCTGATTTTCTACTTTCACGGGCGATTTTTCGGCGCGCCGCTTGTATGAAGGTGTGACTACAACGGTGCGCTCAATGCGCAACCCTCCGCTTAGGACTCGAGCGGCTGAGTCAGTAGACATACGCCGCACCGGCGAGAAAGTCGCACTGCAAGAACGAGGAACCCCGCACACGCACCCGGCAAAACGCACCGCTCCCATCCGAGCGGCAGAAAAGCTCGCTATCCGTGTTGACCGGCGTGAGAAGACCGCGTCCCTCGAGGCGCAGCGAGAAATGGCGGCTCACCGGCATGCGCACGCCGAGTGCCAGAGATACCGAAAAGCGCGTGTCTTCGTGACCGAGAGCAGGATCCGGGCTGAGCCGCGTGATGCCGAGACCGCCCGCGAGATAAGGCTTCAGGCGCGGCTCCTCATCGAGCGACACTGTGCCGCCGATGTGCAGATATTCGACATCAATACTGGCGGGGGCGAGGGCATCTGCCCGCAGCGCCGTGGACTGCCGACCGTAGAACAGCTCGTATTGGGTGGACTCGTCGGCGCGCGCATCGAGCGCGAGCGCGAAGGAGCCGTGGTCATCCAGCTCGACGTGCTGGCCGGTGTCGACCAGCTTGAAGCCGCCGCCGACGCGGTAACCAATGAACGGACTCACTTCGAACTGCCGTGCCTCGCGCACCGGCGGCTCCGCCGTGGCGGACGCGCTCACGAGCACGGCGGCGCCGAGCAACAGGGCACGCAGTGGTGTTCGCGGCATACGCATTAGCCTACGCGAGGAACGCTCTGAAACAAGCGCGTCGCAGTACAGGTGAGCGATCGAGTCATATCGGCACAGGCGGTTTGCCGTCTGATAGCTTTCTGGCTATCGTGTCGACGTGGCTCAGACAACGGCATCAGGACTTCTGGTCTGCGCGCGGCGCGGTGCCGGGCTGACGCAACGCGATCTGGCGCGCCGCGCGCGCACGTCACAGTCCGTCATTGCCCGTATCGAGAGTGGCGCTGCCAGCCCAAGCTGGAAAACCCTGCAGCGTCTGGTGAACCGTGCAGGGTTTGACTTGCAAGGACTACTCAGTCCGAGGCGCAGCCACTCTCATATGCTCGACGACGTCCCGCGCATACTGCGATTGACTCCGGAACAGCGTCTGCTTGAGCTGCATCACGCGGCGCGTTTCTTTGCGGCCGCGGCGCGTGTCGATGATGGGCCCGTTTGACCCGGAGCGAATACTTCGCGCCCTGTCGAAGCGCGCAGTCCGCTACATCCTCGTGGGCGCCACCGCGGCGCGCCTGCAGGGTTTCCCGCGTCTCACGGCTGCTGCCGACATTACGCCAGCCACCGATCCTGGCAATCTCAAACGTCTGTCGGCAGCGCTGCGCGATCTGCATGCGCGCGTTTACACCGAATCCGTGCCGGAAGGGCTGGCTTTCGATTGTGATGCCGAAACCCTCGCGCGCGCCAACGTCTGGAACCTGACGACCGACGCCGGCCGGTTGGACCTCATCTTCAAGCCGAGTGGCACACAAGGCTACGACGATCTGGCCAAGTCGGCCGTCACCTATCAAGCCTTTGGTATCGAATTGCGCGCCGCGAGCCTCAACGACATCCTGCGCTCAAAGCTCGCATCGAATCGTGCTCAGGACCAGCAGGATGTGATCATCCTCACCGAGATGATGAAGCCGTTAGGAGGCCAAATGCTCCTGCCCCGTCAGGCCTCGAGCCCGAGCTCATCGAGCGAGCGCAGCAGTTCGGCCGGATCGCGGTAGACGCGATAGGCTCCGGCGCTCAGGAGCTCGGTTTCCCCGTAGCCGCCACTCAGCAGCCCGACGCTCAGAATCCCCGCGCGGCGCGCCGCGAGCTGATCCCAGACGGCATCGCCGACGACGTAGCACTCGCTCGGCGCAACCCCGAGTCGCTGCCCGCAGGCGATGAACAGGTCCGGCTCGGGTTTGGCGCGCACGACGTCGCCCCGCTCGACGACCACGACGTCGCCACCGATGCCGAGTGCCTCGAGCGAGCGATCGATCTCGGGGCGCCGGCCGGAAGTGGCGATACCGTACGCGATCTTGCGCCGGCGCAGGTCCCTCAGCAGCTCCACGGCGCCGGGAAGCGGGCGCCGCTCCGGGAGGAACTCGCGGAATAGCTCCCCGTGGCGCCTCTGCAGGTCTTCCGCTGCCGAGGCATCGATGTCGTGCCCGAGCTCGCGCGCCGCCGCGCGCGCGAACAAGCCGCCGCTCATGCCGATGCGGCGGTGAATACGCCAGCCGTCGATGGCAAGACCCGCCTCGGCAAATGCGCGTTGCCAGGCAAACACGTGCGCGTAAACGGTGTCCACCAAAGTGCCATCGAGATCGAAGATGAGTCCGCGCATCACGGGGGTCTGCTCCCTACACGGTTTCCTGGCGGCTTGCTGCGCCTTCCTCGGCTAACGGGTGTTTGCGACTACCCTCTGCGGCTGGCGCGGGTATGAAGCATGCTTGCCGGTCAGATTGTCGCAGCTTTCGGCGCCGGCTCACAGCCGAGCCATTTGAGGTGGCTTTCGTCGACGGCTGGGCAATGTTAGCGTGCACACGCTAGCCACGACTGTTTCGTTGGGAACCTGTTCGACGGGAAGGGATGCTATGAGCAGCGGCGGATACAAGCTTTACGGCAGGGCGAACGCGGGGTCGCTGGCCGTGCAAATCGTCCTCGAAGAGATCGGCGCTCCTTATGAGCTGCTGTGGGTCGGCACGACTCCCGCTGAGCTGGAGGCGTTCCGCCGCATCAATCCGGCCGCAAAGGTGCCGGCGCTGGTGCTGCCGGATGGCACACCGGTATTCGAGTCCGCCGCCATCCTCATTCACCTGACCAACGCACATCCCACAGCGGATCTCGCGCCTGTCGCCGGCAGCACGGCGCACGCCCGCTTTCTGCAGTGGATGTTATTTCTGTCGTCGAACGTCTACGAGGCGGCGCTGCGAATCTCCTACCCGGAGCGCTACTCCACGGTCGGAACGGCCGCGGCCGCCCAGATCAAGGCACAGGCCCTGCAGGACTACGCCCGCCACCTCGAACTGATTCACGGCGCGCTGGCGCCCTATGTACTGGAGCGACTGTCCGCGGCGGACCCGTACCTGCACATGCTCGCCGGGTGGTATCCGCAGGACGCCCCGGCGCTGGGCTCCCGACTGCCGAAGCTTGCGCAGCACGCCGCGCTGCTGCGCGAAAGGCCGGCGACGCGCAAGGCCGAACGGGATCACGCCGAGACCTAGACGGCCAGGATCATGAGTCTCGCTCCTTTGCACGGCATTCGCGCCTGCGTGTTCGATGCGTACGGCACTCTGTTCGACGTCGCTGCAGCCGCGCGGACCTGCAGCGCCGAGCTGGGTGAGAAGTCGAGCGCCCTGAGCTCGCTTTGGCGTGAGAAGCAGCTCCAGTATACGTGGCTGCGGGCGCTGCAAGGCCGCCACGCGGACTTCTGGCAAGTGACCGGTGAGGCCCTCGACTTTGCGCTCGAGACACTGCGGCTCAGCGGCAGCGGGTTGCGGGACCGGCTGCTGAGCCTTTACCTCACACTCGACGTCTTTCCGGAGGTGCGCGACACGCTGGCGCGCCTCAAGCAGGCCGGGATGAGGACCGCAATACTTTCCAACGGCTCCCCGCACATGCTGCAGGCCGCCGTGGAGGGTGCCCGGATCGCGCACCTGGTGGACGCCGTGCTCTCGGTCGAGGAGGTCGGGATCTACAAGCCGCACCCGCGGGTTTACCAGCTCGCGGTCGAGCGCCTGGGGCTCGAGGCGGGCGCGATCGCGTTCCAGTCCTCCAATGCGTGGGACGCCTGGGCGGCATCCGCGTTCGGCATGCGGGTGGTGTGGTGTAACCGCTACGATCAGCGTCCCGAAAAGCTCCCGGGCAGGCCTGATCGGGAAATCAGGTCGCTGGCGGAGCTGCCGGCCCTGTTAGGTCTGAACTGACGCGCCTTCGCGAACGGCCCGGACGATCCTGGCGGCAATCTCGGCCGGCGCCGCGGTGGATGGAATGGCCACGCGAATCCGTTGTTGCGGATCAACCAGCAACACGAACGCGCTATGTTCCACCAGGTAAGATCCCGACTTCGCATCGAGCGTTCGCCGGTCGAAGAAGACCCGGTACTGTTGCGCGACGCGTTCCACCGCCCGCGGCGGACCGGTCAGGGCAACGATGCGGGCATCGAAAGCCTTCACATAGACCGACAGCGCCCGCGGAGTGTCCCGTTGCGGGTCGACCGAGACGAATACCGGGAGGATGCGCGCCGCATCGGGCCCGAGCTCATCGAGAGCCTGATGAATCCCCATGAGGGTGAGCGGACACACGTTCGGGCAGGTGGTGAAGCCGAATGTGACGAGGCGATAGCGCGTGGCGAGAGCGTGCTCGTCGAGGGCCGCGCCGCGTGTGTCGCGCAGCCCGGCGAATGAGACCTCGATGCGCTCGCCGGCGCGGGGGAGCGACGGCACCGAGCTGCCGGACAGGGTCTGAATGAGCATCCAGGCGGCCAGCGCGCCGCTCACGGTGAGACTCACGGCGAGCGCGATACCGGTGCGGCGAGCCCTGCGGATCGCAGCGCGTGCCCTGCTTATTTCCTTGCGGTTTGGAGTCGTCATTTGTGCTCCAGCAGCGGGGTCACGATGCGCGCCAGTCGTTCGCGCGTCCACTCGGGATGTCGCTCCTTCCACCCGTCATCCACCAGACGCCCGGCGCGGTCGATGGTGAAGTTTACGGGAATGCGCCAGATGCGTCCGTAGCCCGGTGCGCTGGCGGCGGCCAGGAAGCCCACCGGAAAGCTCAGCGTGCGCGCCACGGCGCGCACCTCCTCGAGCTCGTCGGGCGTATTCAGAGTGAATCCGAGCACGGTGAGTCCCTGAGCGGCATGCTCGGTGGCGTACCTCGAGAGCAGGGGGAGCTCGTCGCGGCAGGGCACACACCAGGTGGCCCAGAAGGTGAGGATGACGACCTGGCC
>Ga0209155_1000714_pt1 | contig 15981 bp, 15 predicted proteins | sample GraSoiAngelo_122_FD_185879 | JGI IMG/M metagenome (GOLD analysis project Ga0209155, IMG submission 185879) | Grasslands soil microbial communities from the Angelo Coastal Reserve, California, USA - 14_0927_02_20cm (SPAdes) (version 2) | ecosystem: Environmental > Terrestrial > Soil > Grasslands ... | reverse complement strand
TTTTCTCAAGAATTTTGACGAAGGCCGAAATGCGGGGCTCGTCAGTGTAGGCGGGCTCATTTGCCGCGGAAGAAGAACCGGTCTCCGGACCGGGCGGGGACAAATTCCGACCGGCCACAACGGGTTCGGAAGACTTGGCGATTAGGGCGTAGGTGTTCTCGCGGAAGAGATCGGCGTCGGCATGCGTGATTCCCGGGAGTTCCCTGCCGGCCATGGGATGGCCGCCGAGGAAAAGCGGGTCCTTTTCGCCAGGAAAGAGTTCGGCGGCGGCTTGGGCGATGCGGACTTTGGTGCTACAGGCGTCAGTGACGAGCGCGTGAGGAGAAGCGTGGCGCGCGATTTCCGGAAGAAGATCCATCGTCGCGGCGATGGGAAGCGCGATGTAGATGAGATCGGAGTTTTGCAGGGCGGGAGCGAGGTCGCCGGAGAAGGCTTCGTTGACTGCGCCGCGAGTTTCGGCTTCACGAACGACCTCGGGGCGGTCCCAGCCGGAGATGTGCATCTCGGAGGTGTACTTGCGGAGAGCGAGGGCGAAGGAGCCGCCGATTAAGCCGGTGCCGACGATGGTGACGCGCGAGATGAGGTGGGCGCCGGGCATGGGTCAGGCGATGCGCCGGCCGATGGCTGGGGCGATGATGCGGAGCTCGGCCATGAGTTGGGTAAAGGAAGCGGGCTCGAGAGATTGGGCGCCGTCGGAGAGGGCGTGGTCGGGATCGTTGTGAACCTCGATCAGCAGACCATCGGCACCTGCGGCTACGGCAGCGCGGGCCATGGGTGGCACTTTGTCGCGGCGTCCGGTGCCGTGAGAAGGATCGGCGAGCATCGGCAGATGGGAAAGTTTTTTGATGACCGGAATGGCGGCGATATCGAAGGTGTTGCGCGTGTAGGTTTCGAAAGTGCGAATGCCGCGCTCGCAGAGAATTACGTTGTAGTTGCCGCCAGCAAGGATGTATTCGGCGCTCATCAGAAGTTCTTCCATGGTGGCGGACATGCCGCGCTTGAGAAGAACAGGTTTGCGGATTTCGCCAAGCGCGCGAAGGAGATAGTAGTTCTGCATGTTGCGCGCGCCGACCTGGAAGATGTCGACATAACCCATCATCATCTGAATCTGCGAAGCGTCCATCACTTCGCTGATGGTGAAGAGGCCGAATTTGTCGGCGGCTTCGCGCATGAGCTGGAGGCCCGGTTCACCTAGGCCTTGGAAGGCGTAAGGAGAAGTGCGCGGCTTGAAGGCGCCGCCGCGCAGGATCTTCGCGCCGGCCTTGGCGACGCTTGCGGCAACGGAATGGATTTGCTCGCGGGATTCGACCGAACAGGGGCCGGCGGCGACGACCACTTCCGCGCCGCCGATGCGAACACCCCGGCCCAGATCGACGATGGTGCCTTCGGGCTTAAACTGGCGGCTGGCAAGTTTGAACGGCTGAGTAATGCGCACGACCTCGCGCACGCCGTCGAGCAATTCGAAGTCGCGGTGATCGAAGTCGCGGTGTACGCCGACGGCGCCGAGGACGGTGTGCGATTCGCCGGTGGAGCGGTGAACGTTGAAGCCGCTGGCGACGAGGCGGTCGATGACATGCTGGATTTGGGCGTCGGTGGCCCCTTCTTGCATCACGATGACCATAAGAGTTTCCTGTTCCTTCTCTAAACCATTCGAAGCGAAAAGCACGGGACAAAAGTCCCGCCACTGCAAATACCCTTCCAAAAAGAGCGGCTCATTCCGGCCCGCCTTTGGCACTGCCGTCGCCAGAGTGCATGGCGTCGCGTTCGGCGGCGCGGGCTTCGTCGATGATGCGTTCGAAGAGACGGCGAATGGCAGCGTCGGTCAGCGGACCGGGATTATTGCGCTCGGCGTTCTCCAAGACTTCGTTTTCGCGGTCGGGCTGATAGAGTGGAATTCGCGCCGCTTGTTTGAGCTTGCCGATTTCGAGAGCGCAGCGCGAGCGTTCGTTCAAGAGTTGCACGAGCTTCTTGTCGATTTCGTCGATACGGCGGCGCCAGTCGCTGAGGTTCATGGGATCGCCTCTAGCCAGAAACGAAGTGGTTGCCATCGATGGACGGCGGGCGGGTTGGTCGCCCGTGTTGACGCTGAGATCTTTCCTCGATCCTTGTGGCATGGCCCCAGGATGACAGCGGCGTGGCGCAGTGCGAAAACTCGAGCGGTGCACATCATGGGGCGACCTCGCGGCGGGAGAGGCCGTGGCGGGCGGCTTCTTTGAGCGCGTGGATGCGATTGCCAAGCGCAGTGAGGGCATCGCTTGGGGCGGCGGACTTCGTGGCACTTTCGATTTCGGAAACGAGAGCGGAGCCGATGACGGCGGCGTCGGCCAGGCCGCCGAGAACGGAAACGTGGCCGGGTAGTGAGATGCCGAAGCCGACGGCGATGGGAAGTTCTGTGACGGCGCGGGAGCGGCGCAAAAGGGCGGGGAGATCGTCGGGCAAGGCATCCTTTGCACCGGTGACGCTGGTTCGCGAAATGAGATAGAGGAAACCGGAAGAGCAGGCGGCGATTTTCGCGAGGCGGTCGTCGGTGGAAGTCGGAGCACCGAGAAAGATGGTATCGAGGTGTTGAGCGGCGAGAATGCGGCGATAGTCGTCGGATTCTTCGGGCGTGAGATCGGTGGCGAGAACGCCGTCTGCGCCGGCGGCCGCCGCCGAAGATGCGAATTTTTCGAGGCCCATCTGCAAGATGGGATTGTAGTAGCTGAACAGGACGAGAGGAACTTCGCTCGCGGGCGGAGTCGACTTGCGAATGCGGCGAACTAGATCGATGACGCCGGCGAGGGTCGTGCCGGATTTCAGGGCGCGTTCGGAGGCGCGCTGGATGGTGGGACCATCGGCAAGCGGGTCGCTGAAGGGCACACCGAGTTCGATGAAGTCCGCACCGCCCTCGGCGAGTGCCAGCACGTATTTCAATGAGGCCTCGAGGGAAGGATCGCCAGCGACGATGTAAGCGACGATGCCAAGTTCGCCGGATGCGCGCAGTTCGGCGAAGCGTTTGGAGATGCGGGTCGAGTTGGGAGGCGTAACCATCATTTGAGCCTGAAGAAGATTAGCAAAAACCGCACCTAAATATAGGACCTCTTGAGGAAAGCATCACCGCTGTGGGTCAGACATCCCATCCGCGGTCTTGGGCCGCAGTTTGGAGCCGATCTCGCATGGTTCGAAGTAATTCTTCATATTCTGCAATCGGAGGCGGTGCAAATACGTTAAACGCTGCCTGCCACGCTCTTTCTCGACCAAACGCCACAATCTCCGTGATGAATTTGTTGCCCGTTCTCCATCAGCCTGTCAATCGCTCTCCGGCACAGAGGCCGTCGATTGATCCAAAGTATTGAACAGCTACGCTGAAAGCAGGCGGGAGTAAGTGTCCATGTCCTTGTCGCCGCGGCCGGAGAGGTTGAGGATAACGAGATCATCTTTGCTCATTTTGGGCAGGCGCTCGATGAGTCCAGCGATGGCGTGGGCGGATTCGAGCGCGGGAATGATGCCTTCGGTGCGGGATAGCAGGCGCGCGGCGTCGAGAGCGGCTTGGTCGGAAACGGCGGCATACTCCGAGCGGCGCTGGTCGGCGAGCCAGGCGTGCTCGGGACCGATGGCGGGGTAATCAAGGCCAGCAGAAATGGAATGCGTCGTGGCGATCTGGCCGTCTTCGTTCTGCAAAACGTAAGTGTACGTGCCTTGGAGAACTCCCGGGCGCGCTCCAGAAAAACCCTGATGAGCGGCGAGGCGCGCGGCGTGTTCGCCGAGTTCCCGGCCGCGGCCACCGGCTTCAATGCCCATCATTTTCACACCAGCATCGCGGAGGAAATGGTAGAAGAGGCCAATGGAATTCGAACCGCCGCCGACGCAGGCGAATAGGTGCGTGGGAAGACGCTTTTCGGCGGCCAGAATTTGCTCGCGGGCTTCGCGGCCGATGACCACTTGAAAATCGCGAACCATAGTGGGATAGGGATGCGCGCCGAGGACAGAGCCAAGGAGATAGTGGGTGGTGCGAACGTTGGTGACCCAATCGCGCATGGCTTCATTGATGGCATCCTTGAGCGTGCGGCTGCCGGAATCGACGCCCACGACTTGTGTGCCAAGCATGCGCATACGGGCGACGTTGAGCGCCTGGCGCGCCATGTCTTCCGTACCCATGTAGACAACGCATTCGAGGCCGAGATGCGCGGCGACGGTGGCGCAAGCGACTCCGTGCTGGCCTGCGCCGGTTTCCGCGATGATGCGCGGCTTGCCCATTTTCACGGCGAGCAGGCCCTGGCCGATGGCGTTGTTGATTTTGTGCGCACCGGTGTGGAGCAAATCTTCGCGCTTGAGATAAATGCGCGGGCCTCCGAGTTTTTCGGTGAGGCGCGAAGCAAGTTGCAACGGTGTGGGGCGGCCAGCAAAATTTTTCAGCAGGTATTGAAATTGAGCGTGAAACGTCGAATCCGACTTCGCCGCTTCATAGGCTCGCTCCAGCTCGAAGAGCGGCACCATGAGCGTTTCGGGAACGTAGCAGCCTCCGTAGGGGCCGAAACGTCCCGGTGCCGTTTTTGGGGAAGGTAGGATCGAACTCATAGATTTCCGTGAATCTCCGCTCCGATGATTCTATTTCCGCTCGCCGCGGCGGACTTCCTGAATGAACTCCCGAAGCAGGCCGTGATCTTTGTTTCCGGGCCTTGATTCTACGCCGCTGGCGACGTCAATTCCGTAGGGCCGTACAATGCGCACCGCCGCAGCTACATTTTCAACTTTCAGACCACCTGCCAAAATGATACGTCGGCCAACCGCGGCGCGCCGAGCAACATCCCAATCCGTGGCGCGGCCCGTACCACCATATTGTCCTGTGTGCGCGGCGTCAAACAGAAAGGCAAACGCCTCGGGATATTCATCCAGAATACCCAAGGGAAAATCAGGTTCGACGCGGAAGGCTTTGACGACCGGGAGGTTGCGGGCCAGCTCGGCAACGGTTTCCGGGGTCTCGTCGCCATGAAGCTGGGCCGCATCGAGCTTTAGCGATTTGCAAACTACGGCGACGTCAGCAGCGGGGGCATTGACGAAAATGCCCACCGCGTCGACCTTTTTCGGAAGCTGCGGGCGGATCTTGGCGACTTCGGCTTCGGCGATATGCCGGGGACTCTGGGAGTAGAAATTGAACCCGAGGAGATTGGCGCCGGCATCGATGGCGGCGAGGGCGTCCACTGCGTTGGTGATGCCGCAGATTTTGACGCGGATCATGGCCACCTACGGCGTTCCCGGCGGAGAAATGAGGAGGGCGGAAAGCGCCGCTGCGGGATCGGGAGAGAGCATAAGATGCGTGCCGACGAGGAAAGCGTCGAAGCCTGCGGCGCGAAGCTTCACGAGATCGTCATGGGTGCGCAAGCCGGATTCGCTGACCGCGATGCAGTCGTCCGGAATGCCGCCGATCAGTTCGAAGGATGCTTCGACACTGACGGTGAGGGTTTTGAGGTTACGGTTGTTTACACCGACGATGCGGGCGCCGGCGGAGAGCGCGCGGTCGAGTTCTTGCGCGGTGTGCACCTCGACGAGCGGCTCCATGCCCAGCTCGCGGCCCAGGGCGATGAGGTCGCCAAGCAGCGCATCTTCAAGTACGGAGACGATCAGGAGAAAGCTATCCCCGTCGTTGGCGCGGGTTTCCCAGACTTGCCAGGGATCGAAGATAAAATCCTTGCGAAGCACCGGGAGCTGGATCGACTTGCGAGCATCACGGAGATTTTTTAACGAGCCTCGGAAGAACTCGCCTTCCGTTAGAACGGAAAGGGCCGAAGCACCCGCGGACTCCAGCGTCTCTGCGAGGGCCACGGGATCGAAGGGATCGCGAAGGATACCGCGTGAAGGCGAGGCGGGCTTCAGTTCGGCGAGAACATTTAGGGTATCGCGGCAGAGCGCTGCGGAAAAATTGCGGAGCGGGGTGGCAGCCTTCACGCCGTACCTCAACGCGGTCTCGGGTAAGACGCGCTTGCGATGATCGACCTCGGCGCGGCGCGCTTCGAGAATGCGGTCGAGGACTGCCCCGGTGTTCGTTTGAGCAGACATGGTCGTAAGTTTGTATGCTAGGGGTGCAGAAGGAGAGAGTCAAATCGGAAGAAAGTGGATAATCAACAGTTGAAAGTCGAAAGCTGAGAGTCGCGGGCACGAGTTTTGGGCCCCGGGATACCATGGGAGAAGCAATGGGATACGGCGAAACGTATGGGCCTTTGTTGGAGGCCATCGCGGAGCAGGCGGATTCGATTGCGATGCGGTATTTCCGTGCCGAGGAGCTGCGCACGGAGAGAAAGGGGGACGGGACAGCGGTAACGCAGGCGGACCGAGCCGTGGAAGAGATGGCGCGCGCAAAAGTGGCGGCGGGTGGGCTGGCGCTGGACGTTCTGGGTGAGGAGATGGGCGGCGGAGACTGGCATGCCGCGAGCAAGTCGGGGCGAGCGAGGATAATCATTGATCCCATCGATGGCACCGAAGAGTTTTCGCGGGGGATTCCGACGTTTGGGACGCTGTTGGGAATCGAGTTAAACGGCGAGATCGTCGCAGGAATCGCCAGCGCGCCCGGACTGGGGTCACGCTGGTGGGCCTACCGTGGGGAAGGCGCTTATCGCAACGGAAAGAGGATCCATGTATCGCAGGTCGGGAAGCTCAGCGAGGCCATGATTTTTACGACCGGTACGGGTCCGAGCAAGAATCGTGAAATCATAGAAAGAATACGACGCTTGCCGGACGCATCACGGAACAGCCGCGCGTTCGGAGGATATTGGCAACATATGCTGGTGGCCGAGGGGGCCATTGATGCGGCGTTGGATTGGACATCGAAGCCGTGGGACCTTGCTCCGCTGGGAATCATCGTGGAGGAGGCCGGTGGCCGTTCGACGAATCTTCGCGGCGAGAGAACGATTTATTCAGGGCAACTCGTGAGCACCAACGGCAAGATTCACGACGAGGTACTAAAGATTTTGGAGTGAAGCAGGGGATGATCCGGATCAAAAGAGTCTACGACCGTGCATCGAAAGAGGACTGCTGGCGCGTGCTGGTGGATCGGCTGTGGCCGCGGGGGATGAAAAAAGAAGCTGCCAAGATCGATTTGTGGATGAAGGACATTGCTCCAAGCGATGCATTGCGGAAATCCTACGGCCACGATGTGAACAAATGGCCAAGCTTTCAAATGGACTATAGGACGGAGCTAAAGAAGAAGAAGCATCTGCTCAAGGAACTGCGCTGCATGGAGCAGGAGCACGGAACGTTGACACTTCTTTTTGGCGCAAAGGATGAAGCGCACAACCAGGCGTTAGTTCTGGCGGAAGTACTGAAGCAAACTGAATGAACACTTCCGGGCATTGTCCAGCGACGTTCACGAGAGATTCGGCAAGGGCCTTTCTTCCCTGGAGGTTTTCCGATGAACGCCCGCATACAATCCGAGAAAGCCGAGCAGTTCCGAAAATTGCACGGAGGACCTGGTATCCTGGCACTCCCCAATGCCTGGGATGTGGCCAGTGCCAGAATTCTGGAAGAAGCTGGCTATCCGGCGATCGCCACAAGCAGCGCGGGTATTGCTTTTTCACTCGGGTATCCGGACGGCCAGCGCATCTCGAGAGACGAAATGCTCGATGTGGTGGCGCGCATTGCGAATGCTGTTCGGGTTCCCGTGACCGCGGACATGGAATCGGGCTATGGCGCCACCACCGCAGACTTGACAGAAACCGCGAAGGGCGTGATCGCCGCGGGAGCTATCGGAATGAACCTCGAAGATGTGAACGGAGATGACGAGAGCTCGCAGGTTTCCTTGTCTTTGCAAGTGGAAAAGATCCGCGCCATCCGGGAAACGGCTTCAGCGGCTGGTGTTCCGCTGGTGCTAAATGCGCGTACGGATATTTACCTGATGCCGATCGGTGAAGCCGCCACGCGCTTCGAACGAACGGTGGAGCGGCTGCGCGCTTATCATCAAGCGGGGGCGGATTGTGTCTTCGCTCCAGGAGTCAGCAGCCGGGATACCATCGCCAAGTTGGTTAAGGCGATCCCCGCGCCGCTCAACATTCTGATCTCACCCACCTGTCCCTCGCTCATGGAAATGGAAAAGATCGGAGTCGCCCGGGTGAGCGCAGGTTCCGCCGTGATGCGCGCTACGCTCGGACTCGTTCGGCAGATTGGGAGGGAATGGATGGAAGCAGGAACGTGCGCCTCCCTGTTCGATGGGGCTATCCCCTTTGCCGACGTGAACCGAATCATGGGGCGTCAGATCTCCTAACCTCATGGCTGAAAAACAATTGTTGCTGCGCATTCTGAATGAGGAAATTGTGACTTGCCGGAAGTGTCCGCGGCTGCTGCGCTATCGGGAGAACGTAGCGCAGAAAAAGCGGCGTGCGTATCGCGAGTGCACCTACTGGGGGAAGCCAGTCCCGGGATTCGGAGATGCTCACGCGCAGCTTTTGATTCTGGGACTTGCACCCGCAGCGCATGGAGCGAATCGCACGGGGCGTATGTTCACGGGCGACCGCTCGGGCGATTTTCTGTGCGCGGCGCTGTACCAAGCGGGCTTCGCGAATCAGGCTACTTGCCTGCACAGGAATGATGGGTTGCGGCTCGAGGACGCCTACATCAGCGCAACGTGCAGGTGCGCGCCGCCGGACAATAAGCCGTTACCGGAGGAGGTTTCGAATTGCAGAGGCTACCTCGAACGCGAGATGGAGATTTTGAAGCCGAGAGCGGTGCTGGCGCTGGGGAAGATCGCCTGGGACGGGTATCTCGACATCTTAAAGCTACGCGGATTGATTTCTTCCCGCGCGCCCTACCAATTTGCGCACGGCGCGGAAGCCCAAGTGGCGCCGGGCGGTCCTCGACTGTTTGGCGTCTACCACCCCAGCCAGCAAAATACCCAGACCGGGCGCGTTACTCCCGCCATGTATCGCTCGGTGCTGCGAAGAATTTGGCACTTCCTTCGAAAATAGTCTTGCAGTTCTTGAACGGAGCATGTCGGGAAATCCTTGCGGACCGATGGCGGGATTCGCCGACAGCAAGATTGGCATGTGCATGGGGTGCCCGGTAACACCTCCAAGTGCATCTTTTTCAATCCCTTGCGGCACTTCCCGGCCTCGGTCATGGTACCCAGCGTGCATTCCTCGACTGCTCAGCATTTACGGGAGGAAAAACATGGAACGAAGAAAACTCAACCGTGTATCCGCCGGAATCGCCATCCTGCTTCTGCCGGGAGTCCTTGGTGTTGCCCAGGAGCCAGTCGATGGACCGGCACGACAAGCCCCCATGCCAGCGGCAGACCAGCAGCGTCAGAAGGCCGACGGTGAACGCCACGGACTGCCGATGGAAACGTTTGCCGTTGTTCCGGGGACGAAGTTTCTGGTGCGGCTCGAAAATGAATTGGGTACCATGGGCCCAAAGCAAAACGAAAAATTCAAAGTAAAGACGCTCGAACCACTCGAAGCAGGCAGCGGGATTTATCTGCCGTCCGGCGCCGAGATTTGCGGACACATCAGCCATGTGGAGCCGGCGGGAGTTGCGGGGCGAGCGAAACTCTGGCTGACGTTTGATGAGATTCGAACCACCTTTGGCGCTCTGCCGATCGTAGCGGAAGTAGTGAGCGTGCCGGGCGATCATAGTGTGAAGCCTGGTCCGAGGCAGGAAGGTTTGATCGAGGGACGATCCAGCAATCAGCATGACGCGGCGGAAGCCGCGGCTGCGGGCGCGGCGGCTGGCGCGGTGAAAGGCGTGAAGGACAAGGACAAGAAAGAAGCCGCGGAAGGAGCGGCGTTAGGGGCGCTGACGGCGTATCTGATGGAATCTGGCCGTGGCCACGAGCTGAATCTTCCCAAGGGCGCAAAACTCGAGCTGGAGCTGGAGCGCGCGCTATACCTCGTGAAAGAGTGATTGCTCCAACAATGCACAAGCTCATGGCTGGATTCCTTCTTTAGCCTGGCGTCGCACCAGCCGATACGCCACAGCGCAAGACGGCCTTACTGGCCGAAGCTGCCAGAGTATGCCGGACTGGACGCTCCTAGGTGGCCCATGCCAGACGACGTCGATTTTTGTTTTCAGGTGGACGACCACTTTTAGGCGCCCGGCATCGTCAGCGGGGAGTACATTGAGCAGTAAGGCGGAAGTCATTGTTGATGATCGAAGGAAAGAGTGTTGAGATGATCAAAAAAGACAAGCAAATTATGGTCAATCGCTCACCGAATCAGTCTCCGCCTGACCAGCGTGCATGACCACCCGTTTATTCAGTGGACTCCCTGCGCTCACAACTGACAACCTCCCTCCGCTGACACCTCCGCTGACGACCAGCTTGGCAACTCGGTGCCCTCTTGTTAGAGTCGAGGTGTCCCGCAAGTCGAGGGTAAGCCATTCATCAAGAGCATGCCGAAGAGAGGTAATACCGATGGGGGAAGAGACTCGTGCGGCGGTGCGGGCCATCGAAATGGTGGAGCGGAAGGACCGCGTTCTCATTGTCGAAGATGAAGACAATGCGCGAAAGGGCTACGAACAGCTCTTGCAGCGCTGGGGATGCGACGTTGTGGGCGTGGGAACCGCGGAAGAAGCCCTGGCGAGATTTGCGAGCTACCAGCCAGACACGTTGATCGCGGACGTCGAATTACCCGGGATGAACGGGCTGGACCTGCTGAAGCAACTCGGGGCGGAGCTCCACGAAGTGCCGGCCATCGTCATTACCGGCAAGGGCAGCGAAGAACGCGCGGTGGCGGCGATCGAGGCGGGGGCTTTCTGGTACATCGAAAAGCCGCTGAAGGGGCCGGTGTTGCGCGCGCTGCTGGACCGCGCTCTGAGCAAGGCGCGAGATGCGCGGCAGCTCGCGCTGCTGCAGCGGCAACTGCGCGAGACCGGAAGGCTGGGGGACCTGGTGGGCACGTCGAAGCCGATGCAGGAAGTGATGCGCATCGTGGAGATGGCCGCGCCGAGCTCGGCGTCCGTGTTGATCACCGGAGAAACAGGTTCGGGCAAGGAAATCGTCGCGCGGACGCTGCACAGGCTTTCGCCGCGTGCCAATGGACCGTTTGTGGCCATCAATTGTTCCGCCATCCCCGAGACCTTGATGGAGAGCGAGATTTTTGGCCACGAGCGCGGCGCCTTCACGGGGGCAGCCGAGCGGCGCATCGGCTGCTTCGAGCTCGCCGACGCAGGAACGCTGCTGCTGGATGAAATCGGCGAAATGCCCGCCCCGACGCAGGCGAAACTATTGCGCGTTCTGGAAGATCGCAAAGTGCGCCGACTGGGGAGCAAGAGTGAGACACCGGTTGACGTACGCGTTCTCGCGGCAACCAACAAAGAACCTGAGCAGGCCGTCAGCACCGGCCAGTTGCGGCAAGACCTTTACTTCCGCCTGAATGTGTTTCACATCAATCTCCCGCCGCTGCGCGAGCACAAGGACGACATTCCGCTTCTTGTCGAGCATATTCTGCGCGACGTCAACGCCAAGCATGGGAAACATGTAAAAGGGATCGGCGCTGAAGTTCTGGACATTTTTGTGGGGCACACCTGGCCGGGAAACATCCGTGAGCTGCGCAACGTATTGGAGCGCGCCTCCATCATGTGCGAAAAGGACCTGATCACCCGCTCGTGCCTTCCGGGGGAATTCGGAAAGTCGGCGGCGAAAGGCCCGAGCGATCTTTCGGCGATCAAGTTTCCCGTGGGGACGACGGTCGATGCGATGGAGCGCGAGCTTATACTGCAAACGCTGGGCGCAACCGGAAACAACAAAACGCGGGCGGCAGAACTGCTCGGCATCAGCCTGAAAACACTTCATAATAAGCTCAAGGAATACGGCGGCGATCGCGCCGAAACGGAGTAAGGACGCAGAATGCAGCTGCGGCTGCGGACAAAACTCACACTGGTGATGACGGGCCTGGTGCTGCTCGTTGTAGCCGTCCTGTCTGGTGTGTTTTTTTGGCAGCTACTGGAACAAGTGCTCCGCGAAACTACCAAGCGCACGGTAGATCTGGCGACAGACAGTTTTGTGCAGGTGGACCGCGCCCTCGCCGATGCTAGCAGCCACGGCTGGCGGCCGGAATCGAACTCGGCCGAAGACATCCGCGACTATGTGCGTTACGCGCTGCAAGCCAGCGAGGGGCTGCAGGCGCAATTGAAAGCCGCCATTGCATCAACCGCGATTTATGAAGTCTCTATCATCGACCAGGACGGCATGGTTCTGATTTCCAGCGACAAGTCACAAGAAGGGAAAATTCACTTACGGCATAGTCCACTTTCGGAACTTATGCAACGCGGCTTCTTGCATGAGGTCACTGTGTTGCGCGGCTCACCGAGAATCTACGAGTACAGTTTCCCGTTTAAAGCCGGGGGGCAGCCTTTCGATATTCGCGTGGCCATGTCGACCGGGCTGCTCCTGGATGAGATTTCTCCGAGCCTGCGCAAGTCGGGAACCATCGTACTGGTGGCGGTGGTGATCTCGACGCTACTGGCCGCAGTGGTGAGCAGGGCGACGCTGGCTCCCTTACGCGATATCGCCGCACACTTGGATCGTATCTCGGCAGGACAATATGACGCGCCTTCTCCGGACGTCAAGGGTTTCGCGGGAAGCGGCGATGAACTCGGGCTGGTGAGCAGGAAAATCACGCAAGTCGGCCAGCAGCTGCGCGGCGTGCATGAAATCTTCAGTACCATGCGCGAAAACATGAATTCCGTCATGGCGGGGCTCGAGGACGGCTTGCTGTTGTTCACCCGGGACGCGCGCGCCGTAATGATCAGTCCTGCGGCGGAGAAATTTCTGGGCGCACCTGCTGGACACCTTCTGGGGCGGCGCGTGACGGAGATTTTCCCTCTGGGTCACCCGCTGCACGAGGCGTTACACATTGAAAGCGATGAACTGAGTGAAGTGGCGGCCGAAACGGAGCTGCAGACAAGTGCAGGGCCGAGGCGCGTGAGCGTCACGGTGCAAGCCATCCAGGAAGATGGCGAGCGCATGGGTGCACTCGTGACGCTACGCGATCTTGACTCGCTGGAAAGCATCAATACCCAGCTTCAAGTGAGTGAACGCCTGGCGGCGTTGGGGCGCATCACCGCGGGCGTAGCGCACGAAGTCAAGAATCCGCTGAATTCGATGCGGCTATGGCTGGAAAACCTGAAGGAATCGCTCGCTGCAGAACAAGACGGCGCTTCGCAACAGGCCGTTCAGGTGCTGGACAAAGAAATCGACCGGCTGGACGCGGTGGTAAAGCGCTTCCTCGATTTCACCCGGCCCATGGATATCCGGCTCGAAGCAACGCAACTCGCAGAGCTTTTGAAGGAAGTCCTGGAGGTAGCAAGACCACAATTTCAGAAATCCAACATCCAACTGGCGCAATTGCTGCCAATCGATGTGCCGGAGGTGTACGTGGATCGCGCGCTGCTCAAGCAGGCGGTGCTGAACCTGGTGCTGAACGCCGCAGAGGCCATGCCCAGCGGTGGGCAATTGCGGCTGGTCCTAAGCCGCCGCGGCGAGATGGCGGAAATTACGGTGGGCGATACCGGCAAAGGCATTCCACTGGAAAACCGCCAGAAAATTTTCCAACTATTTTTCACCACGCGTCCCGGAGGCAGCGGAATAGGACTGGCAAGCACCTTCCGAATTGTGCAGCTTCATAACGGTTCGATAGACTTTACTTCGGAGGTCGGCCGGGGCACGACGTTCCGCATCGAATTGCCACTCGCGGCCTGAACATGACGGAAACCCCAGCCCGGTCCCTAACAGTGTCGCAGCACAGCTCCCTCTATTCGGTGGTGGTTTTTCTCTGTTGTGCTGCATGCGTATTTGCTGGATGCAGCATAAGGAAACGTCCGACTATTCCCTGGGCTGCTGCGGTACAGGTGAAGCCTGTAATCGAACCACAGACTGCGGACACAACCAGTGTTCCGGATGACGCGCTCCCGGAGCTACGGCCCGAACTGCCACCTTTTCCCGGTCATCTGATCACCGTGCGGACCGCACCTCCGCGGCCACACGCCAGCACGTCGCCCTCGGCAGTCGTGGGGACCGATGCCGAAAAGCTGGAAGCTCCGATGATTGCCCCGGAGCTTACGCCACAAGAATCCGCGGTTGCCCAGCAGCAGACCAACCAGAGTCTGGGCATCGCGGAAAAGAATCTGGAGTCCGCGCGCGGCAAAAATCTGAATGCAGCACAAGCGGACTTGGTGTCCAAGATCAGAGGCTTCATCAAGGACGCGCGAGAAGCCGCGCAGATCACGGATTGGAGCCGCGCTCGCGGTCTGGCCAAGAAAGCGCAGGTCCTCTCTGAAGAACTCACCGGTTCACTTTAGTTTCTTATTCTCCTCAAGTGTTTTTTTGCCGGGGTAGGCAATCAGCCCATAAAAACTTGCGGCCATCAAGGAAGCGCGCCAGCAGATGGGCTAAGATGAATTTATGAAGAAGTTCGATGTGGCCATCGCGGGCGGTGGAGTGATTGGGGGGGCGATCGCACTGGAGCTTGCGCGTGCCGGTCTGCGCGTAGCGGTCTTCGACCGGCAACACCCGGGCCAGGAAGCGTCCTGGGCCAGCGCCGGAATCCTTTCCCCGGCACCAGAGAATCCCGGGATGGTGACCATGGTGCCGCTGGGGAAGGCCAGCCTCACACTCTATCCAGAATTCGTTGCGCAGGTCGAGGAGATTTCCGGAAAGACCACCGGCTTTCGACCGAAGGGGACGCTCGAGGCGTTGTTCTCGCGCGATGCGAAAGCGGAGCTCAGCACGATTATCGCGCTGCATCACGGCCTGGGATTGAGGGCCGAGCCGCTTGGGGCCGAGGATGCCCGCCAGTTTGAACCGGCGCTGAATGAAGAAGTCGCAGCCGCCGTGTTCAGGCCGGATGAAGCATCGGTTGACAACCGCGCGCTGACGGCTGCCATTTTCGAAGCAGCGCAACGCAGTGGAGCGGAGGTCTTTTCCGGCAACGGTGCGAAAGCGATGTGGCGCGAGAAGAATCGCTGTGCGGGGTTGCTCCTGCAAAATGAGAGAGTGGCAGCCCAATGGACGATCATCGCGGCCGGCTGCTTTTCAGCCACCATCGAAGGCATTGCGACGTACGCGCCGGCGCGGCCGGCGAAGGGCCAGATGGCCGCGCTGCGCGCGGACGATTTGAAGATGGAACGCGTGCTCTGGTCCGAGAAGGTCTATCTCGTGCCGAGGAACGACGGGCGAATTGTCGCCGGCGCCACCGTCGAGTACGCCGGTTTCGACAAGCGAACCACTGCGGGTGGCATGGAGAAAATTTTTTCAGCAGCCATCGAGCTTGCGCCGGGCCTCGCGGACGCGCGCATCGAAGAAATGTGGGCAGGCCTGCGGCCCGATTCTCCCGATCACCTTCCCATTCTCGGCCCCACCGACATCGACGGCCTGCTGATAGCCACCGGACACTTCCGCAGCGGAATCCTGCTGACGCCCGTGACCGCGCGCCTGGTCCGCGAATGGATCATAGAACAACGCGTGAGCGTGGATTGGGACCGCTTCAGCCCGTTGCGATTTCAGACCGAAAAGACCGATGCGACAAATACGATGCCTGCTCGAGACCGAGCGCGGTCTTAGAGCAGAACTCTTGTCAGCTCCCTAAAATTGCAGAAACGGAAGCGGCAAGCCAAGCGGCGTGCGGCTTCTGGGGCGTTCGCGCGCATGGGTCTCCTGTTGAGAATGGACCGGCCACAGTGGTTGAGAGAGTCTCCCTGGATCATTCGCCGGCAAATGATCGACGTCCAGGATAAGCTCGTGATCGAAGACGACATCCAGCATGGTGCCGCGGTTTTCGTGGGTCGCGGTAATGTCGAGGAAGCACAATTCGTCAGCGCCGGCCGCGTCATACGCAATCGCGGCTTCGACGGGATCGCCGGCATCGCGCAGGTCGACGAAATTAACGCCCTTGACCACACGGCCGTCCTTGACGTCGAGGCAGGGGATCACGCGGACTTTGAACATGGCGAAACTCCTAAAGCGTTTTCAAGCGAAGTGGGTACCGGTTCGCGTGAAGAAAACGCGTCAAAATAAAGAGG
>Ga0209155_1000713_pt1 | contig 15986 bp, 9 predicted proteins | sample GraSoiAngelo_122_FD_185879 | JGI IMG/M metagenome (GOLD analysis project Ga0209155, IMG submission 185879) | Grasslands soil microbial communities from the Angelo Coastal Reserve, California, USA - 14_0927_02_20cm (SPAdes) (version 2) | ecosystem: Environmental > Terrestrial > Soil > Grasslands ... | reverse complement strand
CGGGAGTGCACAGCGCCGGCCGGCGCGCGGGTAAAACGGTGCCAATCGTCACCTCGTTCGGGCACACTCCGCCGGATGCGCATCGAGCGGCTGCCGATCTCGGTTCTGCGGACCCGCTACGTGCCCGGCGGCTGGGACCTGCTCGCCCTGGTGCTGGTGTTTGCCTTCTTCGTGTATGTCGCGCAGGCGGCGCACGGACTCGCCGGCTCGCTCGCGCGACTGCAGGCGACGCCGATCTCGCTCTCGCCCGCGGCGCTCGTCGGCTACGCCGCGCGCACCGCGCTGCGCATGCTGATCGCGATGCTGGCGTCGCTCCTGTTCACCTTCACCTACGCGACGCTCGCCGCCAAGAGCCGGCGGGCGGAAGTGATCCTGGTGCCGCTGCTGGACTTCCTGCAGTCGGTGCCGATCCTGGGCTTCTCGATCACCATCCTGTTCTTCCTGCAGCTCACGCCCGGGCGTGTGGCGGGCGCGGAAATGGCCGCCATTTTCCTGATTTTCACCAGCCAGGCGTGGAACATGGCGTTCAGCTTCTATCACTCGCTGCGCAGCATTCCGGACGAGCTGGTGGAGGTGGCGCGCAATTTCCAGTTGAGCCCCTGGATGCGCTTCTGGCGCCTGGAGGTGCCGTTCGGCATGCCGGCGCTCATCTGGAACATGATGATGTCCATGTCCGGGGGCTGGTTCTTCGTCGTGGCCGCCGAGGCCATCAGCGTCGGCAACACCACGGTGACCCTGCCGGGCGTCGGCTCCTACATCGCGCTCGCCATCGAGCAGAAGAACCTCGCCGCCATCGGTTGGGCGATTGCCGCGATGTTCGTGGTCATTCTGATATTCGACCAGCTGCTGTTCCGTCCGCTGACCGCGAGCGCCGACTGGTTTCGCCTCGAGCAGGAGACCGGGCTCACGCCCAGCCGCTCGTGGGCGCTCACCATGATGCGCCGCTCGCGCTTTCTCGGCCTCATCGCCCGCGCGTTTGCCGCCGTGCTGCGTGCCGGCATGAAGCCGCGCGCGCCGGCGGCGGCGCCCCGGCCACGCCCGGGCGGCCCCCGAGGTGCGCGCTGGATCGACTACGCCTGGTACGCGCTGCTCGGGCTCATAGGACTGGCGGCGCTGTGGAAGACCACGCGGTTCGTTCTCGGGGAGGTGCATGCGGCCGAGATCGGCCGGGTCATCCTGCTGGGGCTTCTCACGCTGCTGCGCGTGGCGGTGCTGATCGCGCTCGCCAGCCTCATCTGGGTGCCGATCGGCGTGTGGGTCGGGCTGCGCCCCCGCGTCGCCAGCATCGTGCAACCGATCGCGCAGTTCCTGGCCGCCTTCCCGGCGAACCTGCTGTTTCCCATCGTGGTGTCCGGCATCGTGCTGCTCAAGCTGAACCCGGACATCTGGCTGAGCCCGCTCATGATCCTGGGCACTCAGTGGTACATTCTCTTCAACGTGATCGTGGGCGCCTCGGCGCTCTCCCCGGACCTGCGCTACGCCGGGGAAAACCTCGGGGTGCGCGGCTGGCTGTGGTGGCGCCGGGTCGGCTTGCCGGCGGTGTTCCCCTTCTACCTCACCGGCGCCATCACCGCCTCGGGCGGCTCGTGGAATGCGAGCATCGTGGCGGAAGTGGTGAGCTGGGGCAGGGAGAAGCTCACGGCGCACGGGCTCGGCGCCTATATCGCGGAGGCCACCAGCGCTGCGGACTTTCAGCGCACCGTGCTCGGCATCATGGTGTTGAGCCTGTTCGTCGTCACGCTGAACCGGCTGTTCTGGCGGCCGCTGTATGCGCGCGCCGAGCGCAAGTTCCGCATCAGCTGAAGGGTCTTCGGGCGAGGAGAACACCGTGAACGTGACCGCCCCGGCGCTCAATCTCGCGCCACTGCTCGACGTGCAGGGTTGCTGCAAGTCCTTCCGCAAGCCCGACGGGGACGAGCTCCTGGTGCTCGAGAACGTCAATCTCACGCTGCGCCCGGGCGAGATCGTGGGGCTGCTGGGGCGCTCCGGTTCCGGCAAGTCGACGCTGCTGCGCGCGATCGCCGGACTCGACGAGCCCTCCGCGGGCGTGGTGAATTATCTCGGCCATGCGGTGACCGGCCCGGCCGCGGGCATCGCCATGGTGTTCCAGAGCTTCGCGCTGTTCCCGTGGCTGACGGTGCTGGAGAACGTGCAGCTCGGCCTGGAGGCTCTCGGCATGCCGGAGCCGGAGATGCGCCGGCGCTCGCTGCAGGCGATCGACCTCATAGGCCTCGACGGCTTCGAGTCCGCCTATCCGCGCGAGCTCTCCGGCGGCATGCGCCAGCGGGTGGGCTTCGCGCGTGCGCTGGTGGTGCATCCCAACATCCTGCTCATGGACGAACCGTTTTCCGCTCTCGATGTGCTGACCGCCGAGACCCTGCGCAACGACTTCCTCAACCTGTGGGGCGAGGGGCAGTTGCCGATCAGGTCGGTGCTGCTGGTGACGCACAACATCGAGGAGGCGGTGGAGATGTGCGATCGGCTGCTGATCTTCTCCACCAAGCCGGGGCGCGTGGTGGGCGAGATTCCCGTCGATCTGCCCCAGCCGCGCCATGCGCTCGACCCGCGCTTTCGCGCGCTCGTGGACCGGGTGTACGTGGAGATGACCGCCAAGCCGCGCGGCGAGCGCGTCGGTCCGAGGACCGAGCGCTTTCCCGGCACCGGCATCGGCACGACGCTCACGCACGTGTCCTCCAACGTTCTGGCGGGTCTGATGCAGGCGGTGAGCGAGCCGCCGTACGACGGACAGGCGGATCTGCCGGCGATCGCGCAGGCGCTGCACATGGAGGTCGACGACCTGTTCCCGGCGGCGGAGGCGCTGCAGCTGCTGCGCCTTGCGGAAGTCGAGGGCGGCGACATCCGCCTCACGGAAGCCGGGCTGCAGTTCGCCCGCGACGACACCGACGATCGCAAGAAGCTCTTCGCCCGCCACCTCATTACCTACGTGCCGCTCGCCGCGCACGTGCGCCGGGTGCTGGACGAGCGCGCCAGTCACTCGGCGCCCAAGAGCCGTTTCTTCGATGAGCTCGAGGACTACATGGCGGAGGAGGCGGCCGAGCAGACCCTGCGCACCATCATCAGCTGGGGCCGCTACGGGGAAGTCTTCGCCTACGACGACCACCGCCAGGCATTCAGCCTGGAGAACCCGGCGTAGGTTCGGGTCGCTCCGCGGGCCCCGCAGCCGGCGGCGCTCGGCTATCGCAGGCTGTCGGCGCTCCAGCCCCCGCCCAACGCCCTGAGCAGGTTCACACTGGCGGCGAGGGAGCGGTTGGTGATGTCGCGCCAGGCGCGCTCCGCGCTCAGAGAAGAGTTCTGCGCGGACACCACGTTGAGGTAATCCACCGTGCCCGCCTTGTACTGGTTCTGTGCGATCGTGAGCGTCTCGGCGGCCGCATCCGCGGCGGCGCGCTCGGCGACCGATTCCCTGGCGAGCACCGCCAGCGTCGCGAGATTGTCTTCCACGTCCTGGAAGGCGCTCAGGACCGTCTGCCGGTAGGTGGCCACGCTCTGATCGTAGTTCGCGATCGCGGCCCGCACCTGGTAGTGACGGGCGCCGAAATCGATCAGGGTGCCGGCGAGGTCCGGCCCCAGCGACCAGAAGCGGTTCGGCAGCTCGAACAGCCTCGAGAAGCCGTCGCTTGCGTAACCCCCGGAGGCGGCGAGCGAGAGCGTCGGAAACCATGCCGCGCGCGCCACGCCGATCTGGGCGTTGGCGGCGGCGGCGCGGCGCTCGGCGGCGGCGATGTCAGGGCGGCGCTCGAGCAGCTGCGAGGGCAGCGTCAGCGGGATCGCAGGGATCGCCGGCGTCTCATCCTTGCGCGCGATCGACAGCGCCGCCGGAGGCTTGCCGATGAGCACCGCGATGGCGTGCTCGAGGGTCGCACGGGTGATGCCGAGGTCGAGCCACTGGGCGCGCGCGTTCTCGAGCTGCGTCTGCGCCTGGGTCACGTCCGAGCGCTGCGCGACGCCTGCCTGGTAGCGATTCTGCGTGACCTCGAGCGCCTTCTGGTAACCGTCCATCGAGCGCTCCAGCAGTGCGAGATCCAGGTCCGTCACGCGCAGCTGGAAGTAAGCCTGGGCGAGCGTCGCCTGCTCCGAGAGCAGCATGGCGGCCAGATCGCCCGCGCTCGCCTGCGCCGAGGCGCGGTTGGATTCGACGGTGCGGCGGACGCGCCCCCACACATCGATCTCCCAGTTGGTGGCGAGGCTCACGCGATCCTGGGTGGTGGTGCTCTTGCCCGCCGCCGCCGCGCTGGCGGAAGCGGTGCCGCTGCCACCGCCGCCGCTCTGGCTGCGCGTGGAGGAGACATCGGCGGTGATCGTGGGAAAGTAGCCCGAGCGCGCGGTGCCGAGCAGCGCCAGCGCCTGGTCGTATTTGGCCGCTGCGAGCAACACGTTCTGATTGGACACCTGCACCTGGCGCATGAGGGCGTCGAGGTCCGGATCGCCGTAGAGGTCCCACCAGTTGCCGCGCGGCTTCGTGTCCTGTGGCTCGGCCGGCTTCCAGTCCCTGGCCTCCTTGTAGCTTGCCGGCACCTCGATGCTCGGGCGCTGGTAGACCGGGCCGACCGGCAGGTACTGGCAGCCGGCCACGGCGGCCAGAGCGAGGAGCAGGAGGCGCCGCGCCGCGCGCCGACGGGCAGCGCCCCGACGGGCCGCGCCGCTCACGAGGCCCCCTGTTCAGCGCCGCGCACCCTGGCCGGGCCGCGCGGGGGCGCGGACTCGAGCGGGTTCGAGAAGCGCTGCAGGCGCGCTTTCGCCCACAGCCGGAAGCGGTCGAGATACAGGTACATGACGGGAGTCGTATACAGAGTCAACAGCTGGCTGAGGAACAGCCCACCGACGACCGCAATGCCGAGCGGGCGGCGCAGCTCCGCCCCATCGCCATTGCCGATCGCGAGCGGCAGCGCGCCGAACATCGCCGCCATGGTGGTCATGAGAATCGGGCGCAGGCGCAGCAGGCAGGCCTGGTAGATGGCCTCGCGCGCGCTGCACTGGCGTTCGCGTTCGATCTGCAGCGCGAAGTCGATCATCATGATGGCATTCTTCTTGACGATGCCGATGAGCAGGATCACGCCGATGAGCGCGATGATGGTGAAGTCCTGGCCGGTGGCGAGCAACGCCAGCAGTGCTCCGACGCCCGCGGAGGGGAGCGTGGACAGGATGGTCAGCGGGTGCACCAGACTCTCGTAGAGGATGCCCAGCACCAGGTACACCGCGACGAGCGCCGACAGGATGAGCAGCGGCTGATTGCCGAGCGCATCCTGGAACGCCTTGGCGGTGCCCCGGAAGCTGCCGCGCACCGTGATGGGTGCGCCGAGTTTCGCGAAACCGTCCTCGATGGCCTGGGTGGCCTGTGACAGCGACACCCCCAGCGGCAGGTTGAAGGAGACGGTCGAGGCGGCGGACAGGCCCTGGTGGTTCACCGCGAGCGGGGTGGAGGTCGCCTCGTAATGCGAGAAATCGCTCAACGGCACACGCTGGCCGCTCGTGCCGGTCCCCGCAGTGCTCGACGTGGCCGCGCCGGTCGTCGCAGCCTTGGCAGCACCGCTCCCCGCGGTGCCGGTCGCCGCGGTGCTCGTCGCCGCGGTGCTCGTCGCCGCGGTGCCCGTCGCCGCGGTGCTCGTCACGTACACGGTGCGCAGCGTGTCCGGGCTCTGCCAGTACTCCGGCGCCGCTTCCATGACCACGTGGTACTGGTTCAGCGGATGGTAGATGGTCGATACCTGGCGCTGGCCGAAGAGGTCGTTCAGCGTGCCGTCGATCTCGGCCTGGTTCAGGCCCAGGCGCGCGACCGCGTCGTGGTCGATCACGAGGCTCGTCTGCAGTCCCTTGTCCTGTGCGTCGGTGTTGACGTCGGCGAGCTCGGGGAGGGCGCTCATCATGAGCCGCACCCGCGGCTCCCAGGCGCGCAGGTCGGTGATGGTGTCCGCCTGCAGGGTGTACTGGTACTGGGCGCCGGAGGAGCGGCCCCCGACGCGGATGTCCTGCCAGGGCTGCAGGTACAGGTTTGCGCCCGGCTCGTGCCCGAGCTTGCCGCGCAGGCGCGCGATCACCGCGTCCGCGGTCATCTGGCGCTGCGCACGCGGCTTGAGGGAGATGAACATGTTGGCGCCGTTGCGCTTGCCGCCGCCGGTGAATCCGACGACGGTGCTCACGGCCGGATCGTGCAGCACGACGTCGACGAAATAGCGCAGCTTCTCGCGCATCGCCTGGAAGGAGATGGCCTGATCGGCCTGGATCTGGCCGCCCATGAGACCGGTGTCCTGCTGCGGGAAAAAACCCTTCGGCACGCGGATGTAGAGATAGATGTTCAGGGCCACGGTCATCGCCAGGATCAGCATCACGGCGGGGCCGTCGGCGAGGGCCCACTCGAGGGACCTGCGGTAGCCGTCCTGCAGGGCGTTGAAGGCGCGCTCGCTGAACTGGTACAGGCGGCCGCGCTTGCGAGCTGCGTCCTGTTCCTCGGTCACGCGCGCACACATCATCGGCGTCGTGGTGAGTGACACCAGCAGCGACACCAGGATCGCCGCCGAGAGCGTGATCGCGAATTCGCGGAACAGCCGCCCCACCACCCCGCCCATCAGCAGGATCGGGATGAACACCGCGATCAGCGACAGGCTCATCGACAGCACCGTGAAACCCACCTCGCGCGCGCCCTGCAGCGCCGCCTGCAGACGCGGCACCCCGGCTTCCATGTGACGCGACACGTTCTCCAGCACCACCACCGCGTCGTCCACCACGAAACCGGTCGCGATGGTGAGCGCCATGAGCGAGAGGTTGTCGAGAGTGAAGCCGGCGAGATACATGACCCCGAAGGTGCCGATCAGGGACACCGGCACCGCGACCAGTGGCACCATGGCGGCGCGCGCGCTGCGCAGGAACATGAACACCGACAGCACCACGAGCGCGACCGAGATCGCCAGCGCCCGCTCGACGTCGTGGAGCGAGGCACGGATCGTCGGGGTGCGGTCCATGTACACGTTGAGGGAGATGCTCGCCGGGATGGTGGCGCGCAGGTGTGGCAGCAGCGCGCGCACGCGATCCACGGTGGCGATGATGTTGGCGCCGGGCTGGCGGAACAGGATCAGCATGACGGCCGGGTCGCCGTTGGCGAGTCCGTCGTTGCGCAGGTCCTGCACCGAGTCGCTCACCTGCGCGATGTCGCCGAGGCGCACGGCCGCGCCGTTGTGATAGCCGACGATGAGCGGGATGTACTCGCCCGCGGTCATCGCCTGGTCGTTGGCGAGGATCTGCCAGCGCCGCGCGCCGCTCTCGAGCGCGCCCTTGGGACGGTTGGCGTTGGTGGTGGCGAGCGCCACACGCACCGCCTCGGGGTTGATGCCGTAGCCGTTCATCGCGGGGAGGTTGAGCTCCACGCGCACCGCCGGCAGCGAGCTGCCGCCCACCGTGACATCCCCGATGCCGTTCACCTGCAGCAGCTTCTGCGCCAGTATGGTGGAGGCCGCGTCGTACATCTGGCCGCGGGTGAGCGCCTTGGAGGTGAGCCCGAGGATCATGATGGGCGCGTCCGCGGGGTTCACCTTGCGGTAGGTGGGATTGCTCGGGAGCCCCGTCGGCAGCAGCGCGCGCGCGGCGTTCAGCGCCGCCTGTACGTCGCGCGCGGCACCGTCGATGTCGCGGCTGAGGTCAAATTGCAGCGTGACGTGGGTCGAGCCGAGCGAGCTCGAGGAAGTCATCTCGGTGACCGCGGCGATGCGCCCGAGCGAGCGTTCGAGCGGTGCTGCCACGGTGGCGGCCATGGTCTCGGGGCTGGCGCCCGGCAGCCCCGCATTCACCGAGATGGTGGGGAAATCCACCTGCGGGAGCGGCGCCACCGGCAGGTGCACGAACGCCGCGGCGCCGGCCAGCACCACGCCGAGGGTGAGGAGGGTCGTGGCGACCGGGCGCTCGATGAAGGGCCGCGAGAGACTCATGCCGGGTGCGCGTGGGTCTCTGGGCTCACGTGCCCCAAGCTCGCCGGCGCGGTGGCAGCGGGCGGCGCCGCGCCGCGCCCCCGCGCGCGCCAGCGCGCGAGCCGCACTGCCAGGCGATCGAAGTACAGGTAGATCACCGGCGTGGTGAACAGCGTGAGCACCTGGCTCATCGCCAGTCCCCCGACCATGGCGATGCCGAGCGGGCGGCGCAGCTCCGAGCCCATGCCGGAGGCGAGCATCAGCGGCAGCGCCCCCAGCATGGCCGCCATGGTGGTCATGAGGATCGGCCGCAGCCGCAGGAGCGCTGCCTGGTAGATCGCCTCGCGCGGCGGCTTGCCCTCGCCGCGCTCGGCCTGCAGCGCGAAGTCGATCATCATGATCGCGTTCTTCTTCACGATGCCGATCAGGAGAATGATGCCGATGATGGCCACGACCGAGAGGTCTTCGCCGGCGATCATGAGCGCCAGCAGCGCGCCGACGCCGGCGGAGGGGAGCGTGGAGAGAATGGTCACCGGGTGGATGTAGCTCTCGTACAGCACTCCGAGCACGATGTACACGGTCACGATCGCGGCGAGGATCAGCCACAGCGTGCTGCCGAGCGTGCCCTGGAACGCGAGCGCCGCGCCCTGAAAGCTCATCTGCACGCTCGCCGGGATCTGCAGCTGCTGCTGCGCCGCCTTGATGGCGCTGACGGCCTCGCCGAGCGAGGCGCCGGGGGCGAGATTGAAGGAGACGGTGGCGGCCGGGAACTGCCCGAGGTGATTGATCGCGAGCGGCGCGGTCCCCTCACGGATGCGCGCGACACTCGCGAGCGGGATCTCGTTGCCGTTCACGGCGGCGACGTACAGGCCCGCCAGGGGTCCCGGGCCCTGCGGGTCCCCGGGCTTGAGCTCGAGCACCACGCGATAGATGTTGGATTGCGTGAAGATCGTCGACACCAGGCGTTGGCCGAAGGCGTCGTACAGCGCATTGTCGATCGCCGCCGGAGTCACGCCGAGGCGTCCGGCGGCATCGCGGTCGATTTCCACGTAGGTCTGCAGGCCCTCGTCCTGCAGGTCACTCGCCACGTCCGCGAGCTGCGGCAGAGTCTTGAGGCGCGCCACCAGCTTCTTGACCCACACCGCGAGCTCATTCATGTCGGGGTCTTCGGCCGACAGCGCGTAGAGGGTGCGGCTGACGCGCGCATCGATGGTCAGATCCTGCACCGGCTGCATGTACACGGTGATGCCGTCCACGCCCGCAAGGGGCGGCTGCAGGCGGCGGATCACCCCGGCGGCGTCGAGGCTGCGCGCGCTCTTCGGCACCATGTTGATGAGGAGCCGGCCGCTGTTGAGCGTGGTGTTGACGCCGTCCACGCCGATGAACGAGGAGACGCTCTCGACCGCCGGGTCCTGCAGCAGCACCCGGGCGAGCGCCTCCTGCCGCTGCGCCATGGCCGCGAAGGACACCGACTGCGGCGCTTCCGTAATGCCCTGGATGAGGCCGGTATCCTGGGGCGGGAAGAAGCCCTTGGGCGTGAGGACATACAGGACCACGGTGAGGATCAGGGTGCCGATGGCGACGAGCAGCGTCATGCGCTGGCGGTCGAGCACCCACCTCAGCGATCGCCCGTAATGCTCCGCGAGGCTCTCGAAGGCGGCCCCGGCGATGCGCAGCACACGGCTCTCCTTCTCCGGGCGCGGCGGCTCGAGCAGACGCGCGCACATCATGGGCGTGAAGGTGAGCGAGACGACCGCCGAGATGAGGATCGCCACGGCGAGGGTGATGGCGAACTCGCGGAACAGCCGCCCGATGACGTCCCCCATGAACAAGAGCGGAATCAGCACCGCGATGAGGGACACCGTGAGGCTGATGATGGTGAAGCCGATCTGCTGCGAGCCCTTGAACGCCGCCTGCAAACGCGCGCTGCCTCGCTCCACGTGCCGTGAGATGTTCTCGATCATCACGATCGCATCGTCCACGACGAAACCGGTCGCGATGGTGAGCGCCATCAGGGTGAGGTTGTTGATGGAGAAGCCCACCAGGTACATGACGCCGAAGGTGCCCACCAGCGACAGCGGCACCGCGATGCTCGGGATGAGGGTGGCGGAGGCGCTGCGCAGGAAGAGGAAAATGACCAGTACCACCAGCACCACCGCCAGCAGCAGCTCGAACTGCACGTCCGCGATCGAGGCGCGGATGCTGACGGTGCGGTCGGTCAGCACCGCGACGTTGATCGAGGCGGGCAGGCTCGCCTGCAGCTGCGGCAGCATCGCGGTGATGCGATCCACGGTCTGGATGACGTTGGCGCCCGGTTGGCGCTGGATGTTGACGATGATCGCGGGGGCGGGCTGCGGCTGTCGCCGGTCGGCGGCCCACGCCGCGAGCTTGACGTTCTCCGCCGTCTCGACCACGGCGGCAATGTCCGACACCCGCAGCGGCGCCCCGTTCCTGTACATGAGCACGATGTTGCGATAGTCGTCCGCGGATCTGAGCTGGTCGTTGGCGTCGATGGTGGAGGCGCGTAGCGGGCCGTCGAAGCTGCCCTTGGCCTGGTTGACGTTGGCGTTGCCGATCGCAGTGCGCACGTCCTCGAGCGAGAGCCCGTGCGCGGCGAGCGCCACCGGGTCCACCTGGATGCGGATGGCGGGCCGCTGGCCCCCGCCCAGGCTCACCAGGCCCACGCCCGGGGCTTCGGAGAGCTTGGGGGCGAGGCGCGTGTCGACCAGGTCCTCGACCTTGGTGAGCGGCAGGGTCTCCGAGCTGACCGCGAGGCTGAGGATGGGCGCGTCCGCCGGATTGACCTTGCTGTACACGGGCGGCATCGGCAGGTCGGTCGGCAGGAAGGAGCTCGCGGCGTTGATCGCGGCCTGCACTTCCTGCTCGGCCGTGTCGAGCGAGAGGGCGAGTGCGAACTGCAGCGTGATCACCGAGGCGCCGCCGGAGCTCGCCGAGGTCATCTGCGACAGGCCCGGCATCTGACCGAACTGGCGCTCGAGCGGCGCGGTGATCGCCGAGGTGGTCACGTCGGGGCTCGCGCCCGGATACAGCGTCGTGACCTGGATGGTCGGGTAGTCGACTTGCGGCAGCGCGGAGACCGACAGGGCGCGGTAGCCGACCGCGCCCGCCAGCAGAATCGACACCATGAGCAGCCACGTCGCGACGGGGCGCTCGATGAAGATCGCCGACGGATTCACGACGTCATCCGCTTGGGGCGCGGCGTCACTGGCGCGCTGGCCGCGGCGGTGCGGCGCCGGTGCGGGTGCTGTGCGGGTGGGGGCGGCGGTGCGCCGGGGGCGGTGGCGCCACGGATGTTGTCGGCGATCAACGCGACCTGAGCGCCGTCGCGCAGCTTGTCGAGTCCGTCGATGACCACTTTCTCTCCGGGTTGCACGCCATCCTGCACCGAGACCAGCTCCCCGCTGGCGGGTCCGAGGCTCAGTTTGCGCAGGCTGACCGTGTTGTCGGCATTGACCACATAGACAAAGGTGCCGGGCGCACCGCGCTGCACCGAGGCGGCGGGCACCAGGGTGGCGCCGGAGAGGGTGTCCATCTTGAGCCTCGCGGTCACGAACTGATCCGGAAACAGGGCGTCGTTGGAGTTGTCGAACTGCGCCTTGATCCTGATGGTCCCGGTGCTGGTGTCGATCTGGTTGTCGACGGCGGCGAGCTTGCCGGAGGCCAGTACCTTGCCGTCGCGGTCGAGCGCCTGGACGGTGAGCGCATCGCCGCGGCTCCAGTGCGGATAGATCTGCGCGAGATGCGCGGAGGGCACCGCGAACACCACGTAGATCGGGTGCGTCTGGGTGAGCACCACCAGCCCGTTGGTATCGGAGGCATGAACCATGTTGCCGGGATCGACCTGGCGCAGCCCCACGCGCCCGGCAAACGGCGCGGTGATGCGGGTGAAGGTCAGCTGCAGCCGTGCGGTCTCGACCGCCGCCTTGTCGGCCCGCGCCGCGCCCTCGAGTTGCTGCACGGTGAAGCGCTGCGCATCGACCGTCTGGCGGGCGATGGAATCCTTCGCCAGGAGCCCCGTGTAGCGGTCGAGGTCGACGCGCGCACCCGCGAGCTGCGCCTGATCCTTCGCGAGCTGCCCCTCGGCCTGGTCGAGCGTCGCCTGGAACGTGCTCGGGTCGATCTGGGCGAGCAGGTCTCCCGCCTTCACGAGCTGCCCTTCGTGAAAGGGCACCTTGAGGAGCGGCCCGTCGACCCGGCTGTGGATGGTCGCGGTGTTGAGCGCGCTCACGGTGCCGAGCGCATCGACCGTGACCTCCACCGTGCCGGTGGTCGCGGCCACGGCCCGCACCGGGACCGGCCCGCCGCTGAATGCGCCCCGGCCCGCGCCGCCGGGCCCGCCCGCGGACTGACTGCCGGGCTTCATGGCCCAGGCGATCACGGCCGCCAGCACCGTCGCGGTCACGGCCGCGAAGATGAGGCGCCTGCGGCGCGCCTCGCGCGCTTGCCCTGGGGCGGTGATGTCATGCGGGACCGGATCGGGGGTCATCGGCGCCTCTCGTCTGACTGCCCGCACGATGGCGCAACTGCACCTTCTGCCGCAAGCGCGGCCCGCGAGGCAAAAATTGCGGCGGCGCGCAGGAGCACCGCGCCACCCCCCAGGAGAACGACACGTTGGCACAGGTGTTGGCTCGGTGGTGTAAGCAACCGGTAAAGAAATGCAAAGAAATCTGTGTTTCCCTGCAGCCGGGGCCGGGAAACCCGCGGAGCGTGTATCGTCGCGGTCATGAATCCGGCGGACGCCCCGGGCGAGTCAAAGCCGACACTCCTCATCGTCGATGACGATCAGGAGCTGTGCGCGATGCTGGCGGAGTACCTCGCCCCGGAGGGGTTCCTCACCCTCACCGCGGGCACCGGGCCCGCGGGACTGGAGCAGCTCGGGCGCGCGGCGGTGGACCTCGTGGTGCTGGATGTGATGCTGCCGGAGCTGTCGGGCTTCGAAGTGCTGCGCCGCATCCGCGCCGTCAGCCGTGTGCCGGTCATCATGCTCACCGCCCGGGGCGAGGAGGTCGATCGCGTGGTGGGACTGGAGATGGGGGCCGACGACTACCTCGCCAAACCCTTCAGCCCGCGCGAACTGGTGGCGCGCATCCGGGCGGTGTTGCGGCGCATGCCGGGGGAGGGCCAGAGCGCGAGCGGACTCATCCTGTGGGGGCCGCTGCGCCTCGACCTGCGCGCGCGCCGCGCCGACATCGCTGATCGCGACCTGGAGCTCACGTCCGCGGAGCTGCGGATTCTGGAGCTGCTGGTGCGCGCGGATACGCGCACCGTGACGCGCGATGAGCTCATGACCCAGGCACTCGGGCGCCGGCTGCTGCCGACCGATCGCAGCCTCGACACGCACGTGAGCAACCTGCGCCGCAAGCTCATGAAGCACACCGACCGCCTCACGCTGCAGAGCGTGCGCGGCTCGGGCTACGCGCTCACCCTCGCGCCCGCGCGCGCACCGGCGTCGCAGGGTTAGGCGCATGCATTCGCTCTACTGGCGGATCTTTCTCGCCTTCTGGGTGGCGCTGGCCCTGATCCTGGTGGGCACGGTCACGGTCGCGGTCAACGCCACCGCACACCGCACCGACCGTCCGTCGGTACAGCGCGGCCAGCTGTACGCGCAGGCGGCGCGCGCCTTCGAGTCCGGCGGGCCCGCAGCGCTGCGCAGCTGGCTGCAATCGTTGCCCCCGGAACCCTTGGGCCGCACCTACGTGGTAGAGCCCGCAGGCCGGGAGCTCCTCGGGCGGCCGCTGCCGCCTTTCCTGAGAGGCTCGAGCGCTACGGCTGCGGCCCCCGGCGGCGGCACGCAGGCAGGCAGCTCCGCGGGCGCCATTGCACCCAGGGGCGGGGCGCTGGTGCTGGTGGCCCCAGGCGGCAGCACCTATCACGTGGTCATCGGCCCGGTGCACGACAGACCGCGCCTGTTCGGCGAGCTGGAGCTGCCGGGTGTGCCGCTGACGCTGCTGGCGATCGCCCTCGTGGTGAGCGGGGCGGTGTGTTACGTCCTCGCCCGCTACCTCGCCGCTCCCGTCGACCGGCTGCGGCTCGCGACCCGCCGGCTCGCCGCGGGCGATCTCAACGTGCGGGTGCTGCCGGCGCTCAAGGGGCGACAGAATGATCTCGGGCTCCTCGCGGCCGACCTCGACACCATGGCGGAGCGGCTGCGTCTGCTCCTCGAGGCGAAACAGCAGCTGCTGCGCGACGTCTCGCACGAGCTGCGCTCGCCGCTGGCGCGGCTGCAACTCGCGCTGTCGCTCGCGCGGCGCGAGGAGGGTGCCGTGGAGCGCAATCTCGAGCGCATCGAGTGCGAGGCGGCGCGTCTCGAAGCTCTCATCGCACGCACGCTGAAGCTCGTGAGCCTGGAGCGCCCCGTGCACGCGCTCGAGCGCTCGAGCGTCGACGTCGGCGAGCTGCTGCGCGCCATCGTCGCGGACGTGGCCATCGAGGCGGATGCGCAAGGGTGTCTCGTGCAGGTGCGGGCGCAGGGTCCGGCGCCGGTCTGGGGTGATCCGGAGCTGCTGCGCAGCGCCTTCGAGAACGTGATCCGCAATGCGGTGCGTTACAGTCCGGCGGATGCCGTGGTCGGGATCGCGGCTGATCGCGTGGCGGGCGAAGGGCAGCAGGGGGGCCTGGTCGAGGTCGTCATCCGCGATCAGGGTCCCGGCGTGCCGGAGCAGGAGCTGGGACGCATCTTCGAGCCGTTCTACCGGGTGGATGCGGCGCGCGGACACGGCCGCGCGGGCGGCGAGGGCCTGGGGCTCGCGATCGCCTCGCGCGCGGTCGCGCTGCACGGCGGGCACATCGCGGCGCGCAACGCGGAGGGCGGCGGGCTCTCGGTGACGATCACCCTGCCAGCGATGGGCCGCGCACGCTCGGCGGGACTGACGGCGGCGGCGACGGCTTAGGGGGACGCGAGCGCGGGAGTTTGCGGCTCGGGCACAGGCGTCGCATCCCCGCTGGGGTCGCCGGTGTCAGCAGTCGTGTCGTCATCCTGGTTGGGAGGGGGGTTGACGAGGTTGGCGCCGGCGTCGATTGACCCGGTGCCGCGAGCCGGCTGAGCCGGCACCGGCGGGCTCAGGCAGAGGACCGCTATCGCGAGGCAGGCCGCGAAAGCGATCAAGCCGAGCTTCTTGTTGTTCATCGTGCCACCGTGCCAAGGCTCAGGATGCTGCGCTGCAAGCAGCGTGCCGCTGCCGGTCGCACGATGGTTTGCCAACGACTTGCACGGCGCACGTGACTTAATGAGCCGCGGTGCGCGCTCGAGGATGTAAATTCCGGCGACTCTTCGGCGCCGCTGCGATCGCTCAGCGCGCTCCTCAACGGGGGAGCCGTCGCGCTGCCGGCGCGTCAGGGGTGGCAGTTGCCGCAGTCGTGAACGGCATCACGCTGTGCCGTCGCTGGTTCTTGTCACTATCGCAGTGCGGGAAGTGCGTATGTCTCGCAGTGCGCCGGCGCGGCATCCTCCCTCGGCGATCCGTGCCGCGTGATGCGGTCAAATAACATAACCAAGGCGCGTACCGCGTCTGATAGCGCTTATGAGCTCGGATTTCGTCTCGATACTGGTTGCCACCCGTTGGGGGTCGCTCGGCCTGATGGTCATCGTGCTGCTCATGATGACCTATATCCTTTGTCTGCGTGCGGTACTGCTCATGAGGGAGCGCCGCTACGCCAGGCTGTCCGCGCGGTGGACTCCGATACTGCTCGAGGGCGCTGCGAGGAATCCCAGGCCCCTGCCGACCGTTCCTCCCGGCGAACGCTTCCTGCTGCTGATACTGTGGAACACGCTGCGCGAGCGGAACGAGCAGGATGCGGGAATCTGCCACTGGATGGGCCGCGTCGCCGCCGTCACGAAAATCGACTGCCTGGCCCGCCGGCTCCTGGGCCGCCGCAGCGTGCGCAGGAAGCTCTTGGGCCTAGTGACGCTCGGCCAGCTGCGCGACAGGCTCGAGTGGCCCCGCTTGTGCCAGATCGCCCAATCCGGGCACCCGTTGCTATCGCTGGCCGCGACGCAGGCGATCGCGCGCATCGATCCGGCGGCAGCCACCGAGACGGTCGTGTCACTCG
>Ga0209155_1000706_pt1 | contig 16087 bp, 19 predicted proteins | sample GraSoiAngelo_122_FD_185879 | JGI IMG/M metagenome (GOLD analysis project Ga0209155, IMG submission 185879) | Grasslands soil microbial communities from the Angelo Coastal Reserve, California, USA - 14_0927_02_20cm (SPAdes) (version 2) | ecosystem: Environmental > Terrestrial > Soil > Grasslands ... | reverse complement strand
CGAACATGCAGGCGAACCCGACCATCATGAAGTAGGGCGCCGCCCGGAAGAGCACGTTGTCCGCTTCGGCCGGGATCAGGTCTTCCTTGAAGAGCAACTTCACCGCGTCCGCGATCCACTGCAGGAACCCGGCCGGGCCGACGCGGTTCGGTCCTACGCGGCTCTGCATCCGAGCGGCGATGCGCCGCTCGGCCCAGGAGAAGATCCCGCCGGTGATGGCGGCGAAGTTGATCACGATGAACGAGAACAGCCCCATGAAGCCGACGTAGACGAACTGCGTCCAGGGCCAGGTCGCGGGGTCGTATCCCCACCCGCGGATCAGGTTGTCGATGAACCCCTGCATCTAGCGATCGATCTCCGGTGCGACGACGTCGAGGGAAGCGATCAGCGCCACCAGGTCGGCGATCATCAGGCCGCGGGAGAGCGCGTCGATGATGCCCATGGCGGTGAAGCTGCCGGTCCGGATCTTCACCCGGTGCGCGTTCTCGCCCGGGCCGGCGACCACGTAGTACTGCATGTCGCCGCGCGCGCTCTCGATGCGGCTGTACGCCTCGGTGCCCTCCGGGATTTTGATCTTGCGCGGCACCTTCCCCATGATCTGGCTGTCCTTGGGGAGCTGGGCCAGCGCCTGGCGGAGGATGCGGCAGCTCTGGCGCATCTCCTCCACGCGGCACCAGAAGCGGTCCCAGGCATCGCCCATCGTTCCGACTTCGCCCTTGCCCACCGGCACGTCGAACTGGAAGTCCGGATAGACCGAGTAGGGCAGGGCCTTGCGCACGTCGAAGCTCAGACCGCACGCGCGCAGGTTGGGACCCACCAGGCAGTAGTCGATGGCCATCTGAGCGGGGATGGGCGCGAGATGCGCCAGCCGCTTGATGAAGATCTCGTTGTAGGTGATCAGCCGGTTGAACTCGTCGAGGATCTTCTCGAAGTGGTCGAGGAAGGTCGAGACCTTGTCCTCGTACCCGCTGGGCAGGTCGAAGGCGACCCCCCCGATGCGCAGGTAGTTGTAGGTCAGCCGCGCGCCACAAAGCTCCTCGAGCAGATCGTTGATGAACTCGCGCTCGCGCAGCGCGTACGGGAAGGGCGTCACCGCGCCGATGTCCATCGCCATGGTGCCGACGGAGATCAGGTGGCTGGAGATGCGGTTCAGCTCGCAGGCGATCACCCGGCAATACTCGGCGCGCCTGGGGATCTGCATGCCGAGCAGGCGTTCCACCGCCATGGCCCAGCCCTGATTGGCGAACATGGCGGCGATGTAGTCGACGCGGTCGGTGTAGGGCATGTATCCGTTGTACGTGCAGCGCTCGCCGATCTTCTCCAGGCTGCGGTGCAGGTACCCGACCTCGGGGATGGCGCGCTTCATCACCTCGCCATCGGTCTGGACGAGGAAGTTGATCACGCCGTGGGTGCTCGGATGCTGCGGCCCCATGTTGAGCAGCATGTCCCCGCTGATCTCGATGCGGCGGAGAACCTCCTTGTTCTCCATGTCCATCGTGGGGACTTCGAGGGGCTTGCTCACTGCGGCAGCTCCTTCTTCGAGGCCGCGGCGGCTTCAGCGGCCTTCTTCTTCAGCTCGTCGAGGCGGACGTAGCCTTCCAGCGAGTTGTCGCGCGTGGTGGTGATGTTGTGCCACTGCGCCTGCTCCGCGTAGTCCTTCCGCAGCGGGTTTCCCACCCAGTCGTCCGGCATCATGATCCGGCGCAGGTCGGGATGTCCGGTGAACTGGACCCCCATCAGGTCGTACTGCTCGCGCTCGAGCCAGTCGGCGGACTTCCAGAGCGATTCGATGCTGGCGATCTCCGGCTTTGCCCGATCGAGCTGCACCTTGAGGACGAAGGCGTGCCTCCTCCGGTAGCTCCAGAGGTGGTAGACGACCTCGATCTGGTTCCTCTTCGGCCAGTCGATGGTGGAGAGGTTCATCAGGCAGTCGAAGGCCAGGGCCTCGTCCTCCTTCGCGTACCGGCAGATCTCCACGATGTCCGCCGCCTGCACCACGAGGAACGGGTCCTTGTTCGCGGGGGAAAGTGCGCCAATGCGCTCACCGAACTTGCCGGCGAGGCGCTGCTGAATCTCTTCGAACGTCATCTAGGCGGTCACCTTGTAGTCGACGCCCAGGGAGGGCTGACCCTGGCCGACCTTCTGGCGCGCGCTGAACCACCGCTCGCGGACGATCTTGTCCTGCACCCGCATCAGGCCTTCGGTCAGCGCCTCGGGACGGGGCGGGCAGCCGGGTACGTAGATGTCCACCGGCACGAGCTTGTCGACGCCCTTGCAGACCGAGTAGGCGTACTGGAAGAGGCCGCCGCAGGAGGCGCAGGAGCCCATGGAGATGACGTACTTCGGCTCGGCCATCTGCTCGTAGAGCAGGCGGCAGCGCTCGGCCATCTTGTAGGTCAGGGTTCCGGCGACGATCATCAGGTCGCTCTGGCGCGGCGTCGCCCGGGGGACGGATCCGAATCGGTCGATGTCCGCCCGCGGACCGCCGGTCTGCATCAGCTCGATCCCGCAGCAGGCGAGCCCGAAGAGCAGGTAGAAGATGCTGCTCTTGCGCGCCAGGTTGATGATCTCGTCGATGAACGAGGTCTTGCTGGTGATGATGGAACCGAAGTCCTGCTGGTAATCCCTGGCCATCTCTACGCCGCCTTCTTTTCGTCTTTGCCCTGGAGGGGCTTCTGCTTCTGGTCCCGGATCGACTGCAGCACGTCCTGCTTCAGCCCCTTCACCCACTCCAGATCGCCCATGGCCCACACGTAGGCGAGGCCCACGGCCAGGATGGCGACGAAGACGAAGATCTCGATGAAGGCGAGCAGCCCCTGGCCCTTCTCGATGAACGCCTTGTAGACCGACGCCACCGGGAACATGAACGCGATCTCCACCTCGAAGATCACGAACACCAGCGCGATCAGGTAGAAGCGCGGATTGAAATTGAACCAGGCGTGGCCGATGGGCTTTTCGCCGCACTCATAGATCATCGACTTCTCTCGCGTGGGCGCATGCGGGCGCAGGAAGCGCCCAGCGACCAGCGACCCGAGGACGAACAGGACCGCCGTGGCGGAGAAAAGCAGAACGTTGGCGAAATGGAAGGGCATCCGCTCCTCGAAAAACCCGCGAATTTCGAGGGGCAGAGTCTACGGCCGAAGGGGTCCAAGTCAAGCGTGCTGGCCGCTCCAGTCGAGTGGGAACGGCTGGTGTCCGGCGGTGCGGCAATCAGCCGCGGAGTCGAGCCGCCGGGCAAGCGGTGGAGGTCGGGGTGTGCCCGACTGCGTTCCCTGGAGCAGTCTGGAGTCCGGCGGCGACGTTGACCTCCAAATGGGCATGGTCCCTGGACTTTGGTCGCCGCGCTCCCCTGTGGCAAGCTGTCGCGAGTCCGAGGGGAGAAGCATGGGCCGCCGCGTCGTTCCACGACTTGCGCTCGCCGCAGTGTGCCTGGCCGCGCTCGTCGCGTGCGTAGTGAACCTGAGCTTCGACATGGACCAGCCCGGGCTGGCGCTCCAGACCGGGGTTGCCGGGCCCGTCTCGCAGTGGACGCTGGTCGACCTCGGCAGCAATAGCGACGTCCGCGCGCACCAGAGCGATATCCAAAGCCTCGATATGGAATCCGTGGACGTCACCGTCACGTCGGTCAATACGGCCAACAACCTGGCCACGATGCTTTCCGGCACAGTCTCGCTCCGTAAGGTCCTCGACGATGCCTCGACTGAAGTGAAGATCGGCGATCTGCAGGCCTTTCAGGCCGTGAAGAACGAGCACCGCCGCATCAGCGGCAACCCGGCGCTCGACGCCTTCCTCCTCGAGCGCCTGCACGATGGCGGCAAGTTCTACCTCCTGATCAGCGGGACGACGGACGGCCGGACGGACCTGGTGCTGGACGTCGTCCTGCACGCCTCGATGGGGTACAACACCGGTCTGTTCTGAGACGCGGGGAGCGGCCGGGCAGCCTGCCTAACCGCGTTGACACGCCCTAGTTTTTCAGCGTGGCCATCCTGCAGGCGCTGATCAGCTATCTGGGCAAGTCGGCGGGCAAGGCTCTGAACGCCATCTTCGGCTGGGCCGTCCTGGCATTGTTCGGCACCACCTCCGCGAAGGAACAAACGCTGCTTTCGGCGGTGGTCGCGGCTGCCGCGGCATGGCCCATCCTGCTGCTCGGCGTGATCGTTCCCAAGATCGCGCTGCTCATCGTCGCATTCGTTCCGATGGGCAAGTCGGTGCCGAGCTTCTGGCTGCGACTGATCTGGATCGCGCTCGCCGTCCTGGTGCCCATCGTCGTCGGCAGCGTGGTGGCGAAGCGCGGCTCGCAGGAGACGATGCCGGAGCCGGGCTGGAAGAAGTTCCTGCGCGGCTTTCCGGTCACGCTCGCGCTCGCCTGCGCCTTCCTGCTCATGCTGGTGGTCGCGCCGATCCTGCGCATTGCCACGGTGATCCGCCGCCGCGAGATCGTGCGCATTCCGGCAGTGATGGACAAAGGGATCACGGCGCTGACGATGGCGGCCTTGGCCGACACGCTGGAGCGTCACGGCATCGCGCTGCGCTCGGCGAAGGCGCCCTGGTACCAGACGGCACCGGCGAAGATCCTGCTCAAGATCGGCGGGCGCCCGTTCGCGGCGATGGCCAGCGAGCACGTCGAATACCGGCGCAATCCGCAGCTCGAGCTGACGGTCCTGCCCAACGAGACCATCCTGCGCGGCGTCCCCGTGTTGGTCGGCCAGGCGCGGGCCCTCTGCACGGAGGTGTACGGACCGCGGCCGATCATCCAGACCTTCGACGCGGGCGCGCGCGAGCTGGAGTGGCACGCGAAGCGGGTATGGGCCATCTACCTCGAGCAGCCGGACGCGCACGAGCGATCCGACGTGCTCGAGCATCGCGTGACGGAGCTCTCGGCGCAGCTGTCGCGCCTCAACCTGCCCTGGGACGAGTGGCAGATCATCTACCGCCTGCTCCTGCAGGTGGACCGCGCCGTGCACGGCGACGAGCCGCTGCTCGAGCACGCACAACGAGTGGAGGAAAGGGACATGGCGGACGAGAAGGCGCTGCCTGCGCCGCGCAACATCGAGAAGCTCCCCGCACGACGACAGGGCCTGCAGACAACGGTTCCCATGTCGGTCGAGGGGATGTCGAACCGCGAGCTGATCGGGCACGTGATCGAAAACGCGACCCAGCTCGCCAAAAAAGAAATCGAGCTGGCCAAGTCCGAGCTGCGCGCCGACGTGAAGAAGGAAGTGGCGATGGTGAAGGGGCTCGGCGTGGCCGGCCTCTGCGCGATCTGGGCGGTGAGCCTGATGCTCGTCGCCATCGCGCTCGCTCTCGGGAACGTCATTCCGGAGTGGGCGGCGGCGCTGATCGTCGCCGGCGTGGTGCTCGCGGTAGGGACGGTGGCCGGCCTGGTCGGGTGGGGAAAGCGGGTCAAGAAGCCGCTGGAGGCGACGCGGCGCAGCCTCAAGGAGGACGCACTGTGGGCGAAGGAACGTCTGGCGTGAAAGAGGGGAACGGCGCGGCGTCCGCTGCTCAGGAGCGCGCTCCGCGGGAGATCGAGCGCGATATCGAGCACCTGCGCACGCGCCTCGACCGCTCGCTGGCGGAGTTGGATCGGCGCCGCCACGAGCTGATGAACGTGAAGCTGCAGATGCGCAAGCATCCGGTGGTCTTCATCGGTGCCGGCGCGGTGGTGGTGCTGCTGCTGGGAGGAGTCGGGTTCGCGATCTACCGCTCGCACAAGCGGGAGGAGATCCCCCAGAAGGCGAAGCGGCTGCGGATTGCCATCGGGCGCGCGGTGGACGAGCCGCACAAGGTGGCGCGCGGCGACGCGCCGGTCTGGGAGAAGATCGTCGCCGCCGTGGGGACCACCATCGCGGTGAGCCTGACGAAGAAGATCATCGAGCGGACCTGGAACGAAACAGTCCAGCCGTCACGCAGCCGCTGATCTCCTGCGCGAGGGGATGCGTACCGTTCCGATCCTGATCGCCGCGCACGTCTGCTCGATGCTCGGGTTCTCCACGTTCGCGGCGCTGCTCCCGCAGCTTCGCGACGAGTGGTCGCTCAGCAACGCGCAGGCGGGCATCGTGGGCGGGGTGTTCTTTGGCGGGTACATCGCCTCGGTCTCGTACTGGACCGCGCTGACGGATCGGGGCGATGGGCGGAGGGTCTACGCCGTGGGCAGTCTCGTCGCTGCCGCCGCCAGCGCGGGTTTCGGGTGGCTCGCGAGAGGATTTGCCAGCGCGCTCCTTTTCCAGGCGCTGCTGGGCGTCGGGATCGCCGGCACGTACATGCCCGGGCTGCGGCTGCTCTCGGACCGGATCTCCGGATCGAAGCAGAGCCGATCCATCGCCTTCTACACGGCGTCCTTCGGCCTCGGAACGGCGCTGTCGCTGGCGCTGGCGGGCGCCGTCGCATCGCGCGCCGGATGGAAGGCGGCGTTCCTGGTCGCCGCCGTGGGACCGCTGATCGCCGGCACTCTGGTGGTCGCGCTCCTGACTCCGCTCCAGCAGGCGGGAGCGCCGGGGCGATCGATGGCGTTGATCCCGTTTGCCTCGTGGGGACCCATCCTGCGGCAGCGAGAGGTGGCCGGGTACATCGTCGGCTATGCGGTGCATTGCCTGGAGCTGTTCGGGTCCCGCAGCTGGATGGTCGCTTTCCTCACCTTCTGCGCCGGCTTGCGCGCGGGCGGGCCAGGATTTCCCTGGAGCGCCCAGTCGATCGCCGCCGTCGTCAATCTCATGGCGGTGCCGGCGTCGATCGCGGGAAACGAGATCGCGCTGCAGGTGGGTCGCCGCAAATGGATCCTGCTGGCGATGGCCGCGTCGGGCGCAAGCGGAATCGTGCTCGGGTTTTCGGCCCGCTGGCACTGGATCGTGGTGCTGGCGATCCTGGCGGCGTACTCGATGATGGTGATGGCGGAGTCGGCGACGCTCACGGCGGGGCTCGTCGCGGCGTCTCCGCCGGAGCTGCGCGGCTCGGCGATGGGCCTCTATTCGCTCGCCGGATTCGGCGGCGGGATGCTCGGTCCGGTGATCTTCGGCGCTGCGCTCGACGTCGCGGGTGGCGCCGCGAGCACCACGGCCTGGGTCGTCGCATATGCGGCGATCGGCAGCGGCTGCCTCGCGGCCCCCGTGGTGGCGCGCTGGTTCGCTCGAAACTAACCCTGGGCCCGGTCTTCGAGCAGTAGCGTCTTGATGTCGTTGAGCAAGACCTGCGTCTGCAGAAACGACGTGCTGTAGATCTCCCGCACCGAGCCGCGCCGATCGATGAGGAACACCTTCAGCACGTGCGAGAGCGAGCCGGTGCCCGCGCGCGGCATCCACACATCCTGACCGAGGCCGCGCAGGAGCGGCTCGGTCTCGCTGCGCGAGCGGGTGGTGAGGAAGTGCCATGGCACTCCGCCGCCGCCCGACACGAATCCGCGGCGGTACGCGCGCATGACCGCGGGGGTGTCGTGATCCGGATCGAAGCTGAGGCTGACGAAGCGCAGCTCCGGAACCAATCCGGGCTGCTCGTCGATGCGCTCCTTCAGCTCTTTCATTCGATGCGTTGCGAGCGGACAGCCCATCCCGTCGGTGCACTTCGTGTAGATGAGGCTCAGGACCGTCACCTTGCCGGTGGCGAACTGCGAGAACGGCCGGGCCTTGCCTTGCGCATCGAGGACTGTCCCCGCAGGCGCGGAGATGATGTGCTGCAGCTTGTACGTACCCGGCGCAGGAGGCGCGAAGTCCTGCGCCAGCGCCGCCGCCGAGGCAAGCAGCAGAGCCAGGGGGCCTGGTGTCTTCATCATTGGGAGTCGAATGCCGTCTTCAACGCCTTCGACCCGAGCTTCATGTGGTGGGCGCGCCCGAGCTTCTGCTGGAGGAAGTCGACTTCGAACGCCTGGGTCAGCTCCTTGCCGTCCCACTTGAACCCGCGGAGGAACTGCTCGTTGTCGGCGCCCTTCTTGTCCCAGTTCGCGAGCAGCGACGAGGTGATGTAGACGCGCTTGCCGTCCCAGCTCTGCGAGATCATGTTCACCTGCTTCCCCGTCGCCTTCTCGTAGGCCTGGACCGGCTTCTCCGGATTGCTGAGGTCGAAGTACCGGGTCTTGCCGTCCATGAATGTGTTGACCCAGAGCCCCTTTCCGTCCGCGCTGATGCTGATGTCCACCGGCAAGGGGATCTTCGCCGGATCACCGATGTCGGCGACGGCCTGCCCCTGCCAGTTGCCGCTCGCATCCTGCTTGATGAGCCAGAGCTTGGAGGTGAGCGCGGCGGCGGTGACGGCCCAGTTGTCCTGGGGATTGAGCGACCAGCGGATCTCCAGGGGCGCTCCCGGCACGGCGAGGATCTTCGTCGGTTTCATCGCCTTGAAGTCCCAGAGGGCCATCGTGCTTCCAAAGTGCTTCATCGCCTCCTGGTCTTTCACCAGCGTGCCGAAGTCCATCATGTAGTTCTTCTGTCCCGTGAAGCTCGAGGTGAGCATCACGTTCTTCTTGGGATTGATCGCGATGTCGTAGCCATAGCCGTCCCCACCTCCCTCGGTCGGCATCGGGTACTTGGCGATCAGCTTGCCGTTGTTGTTGTAGAGCGCCATCCCCGTCACACCGCCCTGATCCTTGGAGTTGGAGAGCGCCTGGATCAGCATGCGCCCCGGCAGCGCATAGAAGGTGTGCGGCCCGACATATCCGGTCTTGGCCGGCAGATCGGAGATGGTCTTCGCCAACCGCGGCTTCGCCGGGTTCTTCGAGATGTCGAACACGTAGATCTTGCTGTCATCGAGCCCACCGGCCCAGAGGAACCGCCGGTCGTCGGTCAGGCCCATGTGATGCGCTTCACCGCGCGCAGCCACCGAAGCGCTCGAGATGACCTTGCCGTAGCTGCTCGACCGCGGATTGACGTCCACGGTGACGAGCTTGTCCGACCCGTCACCGAGCCCCTCGATCCCCAGGGCCCAGACGTACACGTAGTCCTCTTGTCCTTTGATCAGGTTCCCGACGTAAGGCGAGTTGCAGGTCTCGTCCGCGACGGCGATCGAGCTCGCGCCGATCACGAACACCACGATCCAGAAATAGCGGGCCATGCGCTCATCCCCTTTCCAAGCGCCCCTGCCGTGCTGCTCCTGGGTGCCCGCGCTGTCAAGACGCGGGCCGTCGAGGCCTTTCCACAGGGCATTTCCTTTCCTCGGTACTGCCACGCATTTCGCTGCCGGCAGACACTGGTTATAGGATGGCCAGAGCGCTGGGGGGCGCATGCAGCATCCTCTGCAAATCGTTCTGGTGGTCGACGACCACAGGGATACGGCCGAGATGATCGCGGAGTTCCTCCGCGAAGTCGGATTCGATTCCCATACCGCAAACACTGGCTTGGATGCCTTGCGCATCTACGACGCGCTGCGGCCCGCCTTGATCATCACCGACGAGTCCCTTGCCGGGACCATCGCGGGCTCGGAGCTTGTCCGCGTCCTCCGACGTAAGTACGGCCCGGCCGTCGGCCGCGCTCTGTTTCTCACTGGGGCGCCTGACACGGTGAGCTCGCTGCCGACGGACGTCGTACTGGAGAAGCCGGTGGATCTGGAGACCTTGATCGCTGCGGTCCGGTCGATCCTCGGCGGCCCGCCCGCCGCGCGCGAATCGGGAGCGGCTGCCTCGGCTCGTCGTTGATTCGGGACAGAGTGCTTCTAGATTGGCGAGCGGAGGTCTGACCGAGGACCGTTCGTGGCTACAAGAAAGGGCGAGCGACTACCGAGGGCGCATGGACCGAAAAGAATTGATCGCGGAGATCAAGTTGTTGAATCGACTTCTCGATGAGGCACACAACCGCGCTGTTGCTCAGTTTGCCTTGATCGACAAGCTCACGGCAGCGAGCCTCCATGTTCAGGGTCTCTTGAAGAAGCTCGCGCTGGAAGGCTCGGGCGCCGCCAAGAGGCGACGCAATAAGGGCTAGAGCCAAGCCGTGCCGCCGGTGACGGCCCCGCGCCAACTACATGTACAGGCCGCCGTTCACGCGGAGCACTTCCCCAGTAATGAACCCCGCCCGGTCCGACGCCAGGAACGCGATCGCCTCCGCCACCTCCCGCGCCGTCCCCGCGCGCCCCAGCGACGCTCCCTCTGCCATCGCCTTCTTCGCCGCCTCCGGCAGTTCCTTCGTCATGTCCGTCTCGATCCACCCCGGACTGACCGCATTGACCCGGATGTTCCGGCTGCCCAGCTCCCGCGCCAGCGACTTGGTGAACCCGATCAGCCCCGCCTTGGCCATCGAGTACACCGTCTGCCCCGCGTTCCCCTGCTCGCCGACGACGCTGGTCAGGTTGACGATGCTCCCCGACCGCTGCCTCATCATGGGCCGCACCGCCGCCTTGCACAGGTGGAAAACGCTGGCCAGGTCGACGTCGAGCATCCGCCTCAGGTCGTCGGCCTTGTAGCGCATGATCAGGCCGTCGATGGAGATACCCGCGTTGTTCACCAGCACGTGCAGCCCGCCGAGCTTCTCCACCGTGTCGTCGATGGCCTTCGCGCACGCCTCGGGGTTAGCCACGTCGAACTTCAGCAGTTGGATCGCGGCCGCCCCGGCTCGCTCGCACTCCGCTCTCGCTTCGTTCGCCGCCGTGTCGTTCCCCGCGTAGGCGATCGCCACTTTCGCGCCGCCCTCCGCGAGCCGCACTGCCGCGGCGCGACCGATCCCGCGCGATGCGCCGGTCACGAGCGCCACTTTGTTCTCGAAGTCCTTGGGCATGGGGCGCCTCATAGCAGAAATGAACATTCCCGCTGCGATCCGGGCGGCCGAATGCATGCCCGAGGACCATCGGGCGCTGACCGCTTGCACTCCTCCGGGCTTCGCGGTACGTGCGACCACGGACGCGAGGAGCGCCATGTAATCGCGGATTTGGGGGATGGGACGGCGGCGAGGCGGATGGAAATTCTGAATGTCCTGGTAGTCGAAGACGACGCCGATCTCAGGTTTTTGATCGGCGACATCTTTCGTGACGTCGGTTGTTCGGTTCGCGATGCCGAGCATGGCCAGCAAGCCCTCGACGTGCTGGAGGGGTGGCGGCCCGACGTGATCGTGCTCGACGTCGCCATGCCCGTAATGGACGGGTTCACGTTCCTCGCGCAAAAACGGCAGGTTCCTGACCTGACCGACATTCCGGTCGTCGTCGTCAGCGCGACCGCGCGGGGGCCCATCGACGGGGTCGAATACGTGCTCGCCAAGCCGGTGGACGCGAACCAGCTGCTCCTGGCGGTAAAGCAGCTCGCCGCCTGAACCACCTCCAGAGATGCATTGCGGCATCCGCCGCGCTCTGGTACGTCGCCTCCGGCAAATGCACATCGGCGTGATCGGCCTCGGCGCCATCGGCGGCGTCACTGCGCAACGACTGCTGGGGGCCGGGCTCGACGTCGCGCTCGCGGCGGGCCGGCACGCGGCCGAGATGGCCGACAAGTTCCCCCAGGCTCGAATCGGCGCGACCCTTCCCGGATCCGACCCATACGGACTGATCCTGCTTTGCGTCCGCAGCCCGGAGATCGAGACGGCGCTGACCCCCGCCGTGCCCCTCCTCAAGCCGGACGGAGCGGTCGTCTGCCTGCAGAACGGCTTTCCCGAGGAGCGCGTCGCGAAGCTCGTCGGCATGCAGCGCGTGCTGGGCGCCGTCATCGGGTGGTCCGCCACGATGACCGAGCCCGGCGAGTACGTCGTGACGGGAGGGGGCAAGTTCACCCTGGGCGGCGCCTCCCCGCGCCTCGAGCATGCGCGCCTCGTGCTCCAGCACGCCTTCCCGGTGCGCGTCACGAACAACCTGCAGGGCGCGCGCTGGAGCAAGCTGGCGATGAACTGCGCCATGTCGACGCTGGGCGCCGTCAGCGGACTCTCCCTCGGCGAGCTCGCTGCGCGCCGCGAGGTCCGCTCGCTCGCGCTGCGCGTCATCGCCGAAGTCGTCCACGCCGCCCAGGCGCGCTCTGTCCGGATGGAGCCCATCGCCGGCATCCGGCCCGACGCGTTGGTGAAGCTTCCGGCGCCCGTGGCGCACGCCTCGATCTGGCTCGCGGCGCAGCTCCGGCCGTCGCAGAAGTCCGGGATGATCGCCCGCCTGCAGCAGGGCCGTCCCTCCGGCGTGGAGGACCTGAACGCGCTGATCGACGGTTCCCTGAACCGCGCGCTCGTGCGGCAAGTGCAAGAGATTGAAAAGGGCCAACGTCGCATCTCGCCGCAGAACCTGGCGGAGCTTTCGTGAAAGGCTGGCGCGGCGCGTACGTCGCCGCGGCCGTGCTCGTCGTCGCCTACCACTACCGCCTGGCGCTCCCCGGCAGCGCGCTGATCAGCAACGACTTCCGCAGCCTCTTCATCCCGCTGCGCGCCTGCCTGCAGAACACGCTGCGCGAAGGTTCCTGGCCGTTCTGGCAGCGGGGCATGTTCCTCGGCTATCCGATCCTCGGCGACATCCAGTTCCAGCTCTTCAATCCTTTCACCTGGCTGACGCTGCCGCTGCACCCGGCGCGCGGCATCACGGTGCAGTCGCTGATCGAGCTTTGTCTCTGCAGCGCCGGGATGGCCTTCTGGATGAAGCAGCGCGGCCTGAAAGCGACAGAGGCCGTGTTCGCCGGCGCCGCATTCGCGCTCTGCCTCAAGCAGACGGTCCACCTGCATCACTGGACGTTCGCTTCCTCGACCTGCGCCTGGCCCTGGATGCTGGCCGGCCTCGACGGCTTCGCCGCCACAGGCCGCGCCCGCTTCGCCGTGCTGACGGCGCTCGCCACCGCGGGAACCTGGATCGGGAGCTCGCCGCAGATGGCGTACTTCGGCACCGGCCTCGCCTTCCTCTATGCGCTGGCGCTCGCTCCGGAGCTCCTCCGCCGCAGCCGCGAGCACGCCGCGGTCGGTCTCTGTGCAATTCCCATCGGCGTCGCCTTGGCCGCGCCGCTGCTGCTCCCGGTCCACGAGATGAACGCGCTCGGTCCCCGCGGCGCCGGCGTGACCTACCGATTCGCCGCTTCCTGGAGCTGGCCGGATCGCTCCGTGTGGACGGCGATGCTGCTGCCGCGCGCCTGGGGAGGGCGCCCCGATTTTCGCGGCCCGATGAACTACTGGGAGCTTCAGGGCTACCTGGGCCTGCTTCCCATGGCGCTGCTCTTTGCCACTCCGTTGCGCCAGCGCCGCAACTGGCTGCTGCTCGCCGTCGCCCTTCTCGGTGTCTGGGTCTCCTTCGGCGAACATGCCTGGCTCGATCTGCACCGCTTCGCCGTCCGCTGGGCGCCGGGATACGGCGGCTTTCGCAATCCGACCCGCGCGCTGATGCTGACCGCGTTCTGCGTCGCGGCCCTCGCCGCCGAAGGCCTGGACCGCCTGCGCGAGCAGCCGCGCGCCAGATGGCTGGTGCTCGCCGGGCTCGGCATCGTCGGCATCTGCGTCGCGCTCGCCGCGGCCTTTCCCGCCGGCTACTTCATCCAGGGCTTGCGCGACGACGCGGAGGTGGCGGTCTGGCTGCTCGCCGCATCGGCCGTGTGGGCCTTCTTCGCCCGCGCCGACTGGCGCTGGGCAGCCGTCGCCATTCCGCTCTTCATCGCCGACGTCAAAGTCCAGTGCTGGGACTCTCCGGAGGTCGGGCCGGCTGCCCGCGAGGCGCGCGCACTGGAACCGTTCGCCGAGACTGTGCCGAAGGCGCCCCTACCGCGCCGGGTCGCCGCCGTGCTCGAGTGGGAGGAAGCGAACGCCGTGCTCACGCGCGGCTGGGAAGGCGTCACCGGCTATGGCCCGACGCCCATCGAACGCGTCCTCCGCCTCTTCGAAGCCACCTGGACCGGCGCCATCCGGCCACAAAAGCAGATCAACGAGGACGAGAACTTCCCCCGCTTCCGCACCGACTCGCCGCTGACGCCGCTCTTCGCGGCGCCGTTGCTCGTCGCTGACCGCGAGGCCAGCGTCCCCGCCATCGCCCGCGACGGCGCCGTCCGCCTCTACCGCCTGCCCGCCCTGCCGCGCGTCTTCTGGACGGGCGCATGGCAACAAGCCTCCGACGAACGCTCGTCGTTTCTATTGGCCCAGGCCGCGAGGGGCGCCCTGGCCGTGCTCCCGGAGCCGATCGCGCAACCGTCGGGTCCACCGGGGCCGGCAACAGCCGCCGAGCACGTCGAAGTCCGCGCCAACGAGGTCACCGCGCAGCTCGCCGCGCCCGCCGACGGCCTCGCCGTGGTGCTCGAGCCCTGGTTCCCCGGCTGGAAGCTCACCGTGGACGGCGCACCCGCCCCGCTGCTGCGCGCGAATTTCCTCTTCATGGCGACGCCGCTGAAAGCCGGCGTGCACACGCTGCGCCTCACCTACTTCCCCGCTCGCTTGCTCCCTGGGATCGCCGTCGCCATCCTCGCGGCCGCACTGCTGGTTCTCCTCTGTAAACTCACGATGCACCGCGTTGACACCCCATCCACCGGCGGCTATTTTCCGCCGCCCTGAAGATGGACTATCTCTCTCCGTACATTCCGATCCTCGTCCTGCTCCTGCTCACCGGCGTGCTCTGCACGGCCATCGGCGTGCTCGCGACGGTGCTCGGCCCCAGGCGGATCACGCGGATCAAGGAGACGGCGTTCGAGTGCGGCTCGCCTTCCACCGGCGATCCACATGCGCGCCATTCGGTGAAGTTCTACCTGGTCGCGCTGCTCTTCATCGTCTTCGACATCGAGAGCGTGTTCATCTACCCGTGGGCTGCGCTCCTGCGCGACCTGCACGGCGAAGGGCTGGGCTGGTTCGCCTACTTCGAGATGCTGTCGTTCATGGTGACGCTCGCGCTGGGCCTCGTCTACGTCTGGCGCAAGGGCGCTCTGGAGTTCAACCTGTGAGCGACAACCAGTACCGCCTGCCCATCCTCAAGCCAGAAGGAAACGTTCCGGAGTCGCCGCGGGTCGGCGGCGAGGAGCAGAACGTCCCGGTGCTCGCCACCCGGCTCGACGACGCCATCGGCTTCTTCGAGAAGAACCTCTCCGACGTGCTGGGCTGGGCGCGCAAGAACTCCATCTTCCAGTACCCCTTCGTCACCGCCTGCTGCGGCATGGAGTACATGAGCGCGATGGCAGGCCGCTACGACATCGCCCGCTTCGGCGCCGAGTTTCCCCGTTTCACCCCGCGTCAGGCCGATCTGCTGATGATCGTCGGCACCATCAACGTGAAGCAGTCCCCGGTGCTCAAGCGCGTCTACGATCAGATGACGGAGCCCAAGTGGGTGATGGCCTTCGGCGTCTGCGCCAGCTCGGGCGGCTTCTACGACAACTACGCCACCCTGCAGGGCGCCGACCGCGTCATCCCCGTCGACGTCTACGTCCCCGGCTGCCCGCCGCGGCCGGAGCAGGTGCTCGACGGCCTCAAGATCCTCCAGGACAAGATCCAGAACCAGCGGCACCGCGCGGCCACCATGGAGAGGGCGCCGGAGGTGCAGCTCGATCTCGCCGCCCGGCAGCGCGAACACAAGACCCGGAGCTTCCTCGGCAAGCTGCTGGGGAAATAGGCCATGTCCCAGGCGCTGATCGATCTCGTGCGGGAGAAGTTCCCCGAGGCCGTGGTTTCCTCCCACAGCCACCGCGGAGACGACGTGGTGACGGTGATCGTCGACGGCGCCGTGCGCATGCGCGACCGGGTCATCCCCGGCGTCGACCTCGGGACCATCAGGGCTCAGGCGCAGCAGGCGGGGGAAGCCGTATGGTCCCGCGTGCAGGAATGGGATCCGCTCGGACGCACCGCCGAGCAGATGAGTCCCTGGTCCTTCCCCCTCGTAACCGACGGTTAGGTTCTGGGGGGGGAGCGACCGCCGCTCCTCCCCCAGACCCCCCCACCGGAGCGGAGTGAAGAGTCCAACCGGCCTCGTTGCCTTACTACGCCTTCAGCTGGCCGGAGGTGATGATCTGGTAGCTCGCCATGCCGGTATCGGGCGGCGAGCCGCTGATCATGGTCACCATGGTCGCGATCTCGCTCCGATGGTGCGTGGCGTGGTTGGCCACGTGGATGAGGAGCGGCGCGAGGGGAACCCGAAAGGCTTTCCCATCGGCGTTCTTGTACTCGACGACTCGCTCGAGCTCAGCCGGCGTCAGCGACTCCAGGAACCCCTTCTGTTCGCTCTCGAACGGGGCCCAGACGGAACGGACGGCGGCCAG
>Ga0209155_1000703_pt1 | contig 16116 bp, 17 predicted proteins | sample GraSoiAngelo_122_FD_185879 | JGI IMG/M metagenome (GOLD analysis project Ga0209155, IMG submission 185879) | Grasslands soil microbial communities from the Angelo Coastal Reserve, California, USA - 14_0927_02_20cm (SPAdes) (version 2) | ecosystem: Environmental > Terrestrial > Soil > Grasslands ... | reverse complement strand
CCAGGAGAAGCGATGATCCGCGCGGCAATCGTCGGGCTCGGCCGCTGGGGCCAAACCCTGGTCAATTCGGTGCAGGGCAAGAGCGAGAAGCTGCGCTTTACGCATGCCGTCAGCCGCGATCCCGTGCGGGTGCGCGACTTCACCGCAGAGCACGGTCTCGAAACCATCGGCGCGCTCGCGGCGGTGCTCGAACATTCCGCGATTGATGCGGTGGTGCTTGCGACGCCGCACTCGCTCCACCTGGAACAGATCCTCGCATCGGCGCGTGCCGGGAAAGCCGTGTTCTGTGAAAAACCGCTGACATTGACAAAGGCCGATGCGTTGCGCGCGGCCGAGGTGTGCCGCGAGGCCGGTATCGTGCTCGGAACAGGCACCGACAAGCGCTTCTTCCCGGCGATGGCGGCGCTGGCACAGATCGCGGCGAGCGGCGAACTCGGCCGGCTGTTGCATATCGAGGGCAATTTCAGCAACGAGGTCGCGGCAAAGCAATTCTCGCCGTGGCGCGACTCGTCCGATGAATCGCCGGCCGGCGGGCTGACCGGCACCGGCATTCATGTGCTGGACTCGTTTGTGCGCATCGCGGGGCCGGTGCGCCGCGTCACCGCACAGCTGCTGTCGCACAGGCCCGCGCCCGATCCACTCGACACGTTGTCGGTTCTGCTTGAATTCGAGGGCGGCGTCAGCGGCCTGCTCGCGGCGGTGCGCTCCACCCCCGCGTTTTGGCGCGTGCACGTCTTTGGGCGCAGCGGCTCGGCCGAAGCGCTCGGCCGCACCGAGCTGATCATCCGCAAGAGCGGCAAGGAGCCCGAGCGGCGGACATTCGCGCCGGCGGATTCGGTGCGCATCAATCTCGAAGCCTTTGCCGATGCGGTGGCCGGCCGCGCCCCCTACCCGATCCCGCCGCGCGAAATCGTCGATGTCGTCGCCGCGTTCGAAGCGATCGTCACATCGGCCGGATCGCACGGCCGCCCTGAGGACGTTTGATTGACATGACCGATCGCGAAACCCTGCCCTATGGCGCCTGGCGCTCCCCGATCACCTCTGAGCTGATCGTCGGAGAGACCCTCGGCCTTGGCGACATCCGCGTCGATGGCCACGACATCTACTGGATCGAGGGGCGCCCCTCCGAAGGCGGCCGCAATGTGCTGGTGCGCCGCGCGCCATCCACTTCGACGAATGGCGGCGGCTCGATCGAGGACATCACGCCGGCGCCTTATAGCGTCCGCACGCGGGTGCACGAATATGGCGGCGGCGCGATGAATGTGCATCGCGGGTTTGTCTATTTCACCAATTTCGCCGATCAGCGGCTTTACCAGCAGGCCGGCGGCTCGCCGCCGACACCGCTGACCCCGCCACCCGATCCCGAGCGGGGCGGCATCCGTTGGCGCTACGCCGATGGGCTCATCGACGACGAGCGCAAGCAATGGATCGGGGTGCGCGAGGAACATGCCGAGGGTCGCGTCGATAACACGCTGGTCGCGGTCGATCTCGCGCAGCCCGGCCCGGGCATCGTGCTGGCGCAGGGCGCCGATTTTTATGCCTCCCCGGCTTTGTCGCCGGACGGCAAACGGCTCGCCTGGCTGCAATGGAACCACCCGAACATGCCGTGGGTGGGGACGGAATTATGGCAGGCCGACATCGCCGCCGATGGAAGCCTCGCCTCCCCTCGGCGCGTCGCGGGCGGCGACAGCGAGTCGGTGTTTCAGCCGCAATGGTCGCCGGATGGCGTGTTGTATTTTGTCTCCGACCGCAGCGGCTGGTGGAATTTGTACCGCTGCGATGCGAATAGCGGCGGCGCGGTGCACGCGCTCTGTTCGCGCGATGCTGAATTCGGTCAGGCGCAGTGGAATTTCGCGCAATCGACCTACGCCTTTCTGTCGGCGGCGCAGCTTGTCTGCGCCTATACCGAGGCTGGGCATGACCGTCTCGCACGGCTCGACATCGCCACCGGCAAGCTCACCCCGGTCGATCTTCCCTACTCGGATTTCGGCCAGATCCGCGCCGTCGGCGACGGCATCGTGTGCCGCGCCGGTTCGCCTACCGACCCGCCGGCGATCGTGCTGATCGATCCGGCGACCGGCGCCTCGGAGATGTTGCGCAGCTCCGCCTCCGCTTTGGTCGAGGACGAATTGCGCAGCTACATCTCGGCGCCGCAGCACCTCTCCTTTCCGACCGAGAACGGCCTGACGGCGCACGCCAATTTCTTTCCGCCGCACAATCCCGATTACGCCGCACCGGCCGGCGAGAAACCGCCGCTCGTCGTCAAATGCCATGGCGGACCGACCGCGTCCGCGTCATCGGTCCTCAACCTTCGCAACCAGTTCTGGACGAGCCGCGGCATCGCGGTGCTCGATGTCGATTACGGCGGCAGCACCGGCTATGGCCGCGCCTACCGCGAGCGGCTGAAAGGCGACTGGGGCATTGTCGATGTCGAGGATTGCGTCAACGCCGCGCGCCACGTCATCTCGGAAGGCATGGCCGATGGCGAGCGCGCCGTCATCACCGGCGGCAGCGCCGGTGGCTACACCGTGCTCGCCGCCCTGACTCGCGGCACAGTGTTCAAGGGCGGCGCCAGCTATTACGGGGTCAGCGATGTTGCGGCGCTCGCCCGCGACACACACAAATTCGAGTCGCGCTATCTCGATTGGCTGATCGGCCCCTACCCCGAGCGCGAAGAGCTATACCGCGAGCGCTCGCCCTTGACGCATGCCGGTGCGCTCAACTGCCCCGTCATCTTCTTCCAGGGCGCCGACGACCGCGTCGTGCCGCCGAACCAGACCGAGATGATGGTCGAGGCTTTGCGCGGCCGCGGCATCCCGGTCGGGTATCTGCTCTTCGCCGGCGAGCAGCACGGTTTCCGCCGCGCCGAGACGATCAAGCGCGCGCTCGATGCCGAGCTGTATTTCTATGCCGCGCTCGTCTTCCGCACGCGTCTCGAATTCTGAGCTGTCCCGTCAGGCTGCCCGCCGGGCCGCCGTCCCGGAGGTCGAAGCCGCACCCCGGCGCAGCAGCCGGTCGAGGCTCCACTCACCGCCGCCCGCCAACCACAAATACAGAAAGACGAAACAGTAAAGTACGGCCAGCGTCCCGCCGTTGCTATAGGGATAGAAGGCGCGCGGCGCATGCGCCATGAAGTAGGCAAACGCCATCTCGCCGCTGAGGATGAACGCGGCCGGCCTGGTGAACAGGCCGAATACCAGCAGGATGCCGCCGCCCACCTCCAGAATCCCCGCAAGCCCCGGCGCAAGCGTAAAGAGGTCGTAGGGGCGTTGCGTTGCTGCCGGCGGAAAGTTGAAGAACTTGTTCAGCCCGTGCTGCAGAAACAGCAGCCCGGTCATGATCCGCAGAATGCTCAGGATGCGCGGTTCCCAGGCCAGCTTGAGGCTTGTCCAGTCGGCCATTGCTCCCCTCCCTTTCGGCTCTGCTTCGCCGGCCGCGCCGTTTGGCCGGCGTGCCAGCAAACCTAACGCGGACGGCCGGGCGCGCGCGATCAACGCTTTGTGAAATACCCGGCCGGCGCAGAGGGGCCGCGGCCGCGGCCCCCTGCACGGAACCGGCGGCGGTCCGCCCCTGTATGCCTACTGCGGTACAGCAACGCCGCGGATGGGGGGTGCCGAATGCCGAAACCCGACAACAACGTCCTGATGCGCGATGCGCAGGACTGGCTGCACGAACTGCGCGGGTTGCAGGCCAAAGCCCTGGCCCGCCGGGACTTTGTGCAGGCCGAAGAGTTGCGGGCCGAGATCGCCGAAGTGACGGCCTGTCTCGACGGCGTCTTGGAGTCGGCTCAGGGAGCCTAGTCCGCCGTCAGAGCGGGGCTGACTCAATCCTGTCAGCGCGGCGGGAGAATGGTGCGCCCGAGTGGAGTCGAACCACCACTCCTTTCGGAACACGGACCTGAACCGTGCGCGTCTGCCAATTCCGCCACGGGCGCCCATCGGTGGCCGGGCGGAGATAAGCTGCCCCCGCATTCATGTCAACCGCGCCGGCCGGTTGGCCGGCCGCGGCGGCTGCTACTTGCGAGAGCCGCCGGTTTCGGGAGCAAAGAGCTCGGCGGCGTCAGTGGCGAGCGCGGCACGCGAGGCCGAGCGCATATACATCATATGCCCGCCCTCATAGACACGCACGCGGATGCCGGCGCGCACCGCAGCGGGCACCGACATCTGGTCGATCAGCCAGCGCGACGAAAGATAGGGCGTTACGAGATCGTAGCGGCCATTGACGACGAGGAGCCGCGTCTCGGGATGCGCAAGCAGGGTGTTCTCGAGCGCCGATAAGGGGAGGCCCAGCGCGCCACCCTCATGCCCGGAATCCCAGTTCCACTGGCGCGACACCTCATGCGGCAAGACGCGGTAGGGCTGCTCGGTGTGGTAGCCGAGCGCGTCCGCGGCATAGGTCGCAAAGGCCGCCGTATAGGATCCGACCGAGGCGTCGAGCACGGGGTCGCCGGCATTGTCGTTCTCGGGATCGGCGGCGCCCGGCCGCGTCACGGTTGCGTCGTATTGGCTCAGCACCTCGCTCTGCCCCCGGCGCAGCTCGCGCGCGAAGAGATGGCCGGAGACGCGGCCGCGGGCGCGCCGCACGACCTCCTCGGGCAAACCGATCAGCTGCGCCAGCCGGGCGATAAACGGGTCGCCGGGCGCCGGAACGCCCTTTAATGCCGCGAGCCCGGTTTGGTAATCGGTCAGCGCGAACCGCTCGGCATCGCCGATCGCCTCGCCCGTAGCCGGGTGGCCACCGAGCGCCGCCGCCGTTGCCGCGAAGGAGGGAAGCCGAAAGGCCGGGGCCAGCGTGTTGCTGATGTCCGGGTGCAGGATCTCCATGTCGAGCGCCGGTGAGACCAGCACGAGTCCGCTGACCGTGACCCCGACATCGCGCGGCAGGCTCCGCGCCATCGCCGCGGCGCGGTAGCCGCCATAGCTCTCGCCGACGAGATAGACCGGCGACGTCCAGCGCTGATGCCGGGTCAGCCAACGGCGGACGACCGCGCCCAGCGAGTTGACATCGCTCTGCACATTCCAGAACGGCTTGTCCGGGTTGTCTTCCTTGCCCTTGCCGCGGCTGAACCCGGTCCCGACCGGATCGACAAAGACGAGATCGGTGAAGGCGAGCCAAGTCGAGGGATTGTCGACAAGAGCGACCGGGGGCGGCGGCACCGCGCCGGTCGCCGGCGTGTCGAGGATGCGCGGCCCGAGCGCGCCCAGATGCAGAAACACCGAGGCGGCGCCGGGGCCGCCGTTGAACACGAAAGCGACCGGCCGCCGCTCGCCGGCGGCCGGCTCGGCCAAATAGGAGACTGTAAAAATCGATGCGGTCGGCTCTCCCTTCTGGTCGGTTATCCCGATCGTCTCGGCAATCGCACGGTAATCGAGCGAATGGTTGCCCAGTGTGACGCTGTGGCGGGTCTCGACGCTTTGCGGCGGCTCAGTGGGCGCGGGCTTGTCGTCGGCAACGGCCGAGAAAACCAAAGATCCTGCCGCGAACCAGCCGCAAATGAAGGCGAGCGCTGGACGTCGCGTTAACTTTAAGTTAACTATAGATGTTAACTTTGCGTTATTTATGATAGCCTCTTCCTCGTGTACGCGTGTGCAAAAGTTAGGGGAAATTAAACGATAGAGCCGTTGTTTCAGGTTCAGAGCGCGATGTAGGCCGACATCCTGCCGGGATGAGAGCCGACAACGCCGGTCACGCAGAACCTTCGCGAGGAACGCCGGAAAAGGAAGAGACATGACTATCGATGCGCGCGCCGCCGCTGCGCGGCCCTCACCGTTTCGCTGGCTGCAGCTGGCTTTTGGCATCGTCTGCATGGTGATGATCGCCAACCTGCAATACGGCTGGACGCTATTCGTTTTGCCGATCGATGCCAAATACCATTGGGGTCGTGCGGCAATTCAGGTCGCGTTCAGCATCTTCGTCTTGACCGAGACGTGGCTGGTGCCGGTCGAGGGCTGGTTTGTCGACCGCTTCGGCCCCAAGCTCGTCGTCCTGATCGGCGGCATCCTGGTCGGCATCGCCTGGGTCATGAACGCCTTTGCCGACTCGCTCGTACTCCTCTACACCGCCGCCGCGATCGGCGGGATCGGCGCCGGCGCGGTCTACGGCACCTGCATCGGCAACGCGCTGAAATGGTTTCCCGACCGGCGCGGCCTCTGCGCTGGGCTGACCGCCGCCGGATTTGGCGCCGGCTCCGCCCTGACGATCATCCCGATCCAGCAGGTGATCGGCGATTTCGGCTACGAGAGCGCCTTCCTGTGGTTCGGCATCGGGCAGGGCATCGTCGTCGTCTTGGTATCGATGCTCCTGCGCGCGCCGGTGCCGGGCGAAACGCCAGCGCCGCAAGCCCGGCTGCAGCAGACCACGCGCGATTACACGCCCGTCGAAATGGTCCGCTCGCCGATCTTCTGGGTCATGTACGGCATGTTTGTGCTGGTCGGCGCCGGCGGCCTGATGGCGACCGCGCAGCTCGCGCCGATCGCCAAGGACTTCAAGATCGACGCCGTGCCGGTCAGCCTGATCGGCCTCACCTTGCCGGCGCTCACCTTCGCGCTCTCGATCGATCGCATCCTGAACGGCCTTACGCGTCCGTTCTTCGGCTGGGTGTCGGACAATATCGGGCGCGAGAACACGATGCTGATCGCCTTCGGTCTGGAAGCGATCGGGATCTATGCGCTGAGCATGCTCGGTCAGGACCCGGTGATGTTCGTGATCCTGAGCGGTCTCGTGTTCTTTGCCTGGGGCGAGATCTACAGCCTCTTCCCGTCGACCTGCACCGACGTCTACGGCGTCAAATACGCGACGACCAACGCCGGCCTGCTCTACACCGCGAAGGGCACGGCCTCGCTGCTCGTGCCGCTCGGCAATGTGCTCGCAAGCGCGACCGGCAGCTGGCAATCGGTGTTTCTCGTCGCCGCGGCGATGAACCTGGTGGCGGCGCTCGCCGCGCCGTTTGTGCTGCGGCCCTTGCGCCAGCGGCACGCCGCCTCGCTCGCCGCAAACACCGCCGCAGCGGGCCGGATCCCGCGCCTGACGAACCCGATCTAGTCGCCCGTGGCCGCGGCCGGCGCGAGCGCCGGCCGAGCCGCGGCGCGGCTCTGCCAGCGGCACCGCTTCTCGATCAGGTGCCATGATAAAAAGGCGATCGCGGCCGTGAGGGGCGCCGCGATGGCGAACACGACCCACCAGGGGGCCGTCGCGCCGGTCGCGTAGACGACGCATTGCTCGACCGGCCAGCCATAGATATAGAGCCCGTAGGACAAATCGCCGAAGCGCGCGGCGCGCACGACCGGCAGTCGGCGGTTCAGCGCCAGATAAAGGACGAGATAGCTGCCGAACAGCGCGAAGGCGGCGATAAACTGTCCTGCCGGAATGCTGAGCGCCAGACCGAGCGCTGCCAGCACGGCCCAGTGCCACGCAAACAGCCGCGGCCCGAAACGGCGCAGGCGGTAGAGGCACATGCCGGCCGCGAAAAAGCCGAGCAGCCACAACGCACTGCCAAAGCTGTTGTCAACCAGGTCGATCTGCAGGCAGAGGATCCCGGTCGCGAGCAATATCAGCGAGACCGGCAGGCTCAGCAGCCGGCACACCCCGAGACCGAACAGCATCAAATAGAGCAATGCCTCGCAGGGCAGGCTCCAGAGCGGGCCGTTGACGATGCCGCCGATATTGCCCGGCCAGAACACGACCCCGGGCAGCCGGTTGTAATGGATGTCGAGCACCGCATTGTGCAGCAGGAACAGCCAGGTCTCGGGTTTCGCCAGGTATTCGCTCATCGGCAAATTCGTCACGAGCGGCCCGATCGCGAGCACGCAAACGATGAGGCACCCGAACAGCCCGGGGAAAATCCGCAGGGCGCGCTTCGCGAGGAAGACAAAGGGCGACGGCGTTGTGTCGAAGCTCTGCGAGATCAGGTAGCCGCTGATCGTGAAAAACACGAAGACGCCGGCGAGACCGAGAATCGCCTGCCCGCCCGTCAGGATCATCAACGGGTCGTGGTCCTGCGAATTCTCGGCCAGCAGAAAGGCATGCGAGAAGATGACCGAGAGGGCCGCCAGCAGGCGGAGCAGGTCGAAATTGTTGTGCCGCTCCAAGCGCCGCTCTCCGTGATGACCCTGGAGACAACGGGTGAAACCGGCCTCGCATTCGCCGCCGCTTGGCCCTCGCTCAACCGGCATGCGTTGCGGCGCTTGCGGTGTGTTGCCGAATCGGACAATACAGAGCGATCCTGCGATGGGGGGCGGGTGCGATGCGGCTGCGGGTGCTTGCTCTGCTCTGCGTGCTAGTGCTGATCGGGTGCCGCGGCACGACGCGTTATGAGGGGTTCGCGGCCACCGGCCCTGCAGCCTTCCTGTACAGCGCGCACACGAACACGGTGATGACCGAAAACGACGACGGCGAGGCGGAGCGCTTGCGCCGGGACTGGATCGTCGACGCGCTGAAATTCCACGGGATGTGCCCGGACGGCTATGTCATCGACACTCGGCGATTCGTCCCCGATGCCGTCGGGCCGTTCGGCAATGGCGGCGATATCCTCTACGCCGGGCACTGCCTGACCGAGCTACCGCCCCCGCCTGTCGTTGTGAAAAAGCAGGAAGAGGAAATTTTCGAAAAATAGACGGTGCGGGGCGCGGCGGTTAGCGAGTACCCCGCCAACACTCCAGCAGCGGCCCAGCGCCGCCGGTGACCGGATCCGCCGCGGGCAATGGCACGCGGGCGATCCGGCCAACCGCACCGTCATGGACGCCGGGCTCGGCGCGGCAATGGTCGGGGCTTTGGCCGCGTGGATAGGAGCCGATGACCAGCAGATCGGGGCTCGCGCTCTCGCACTTATGCGCGACCCCGGCGGGGATCACGACGACATCGCCGACCTGCAGTTCGACAGTTTGCCCGCCCTCCCCGCCGAGCCGCACCCGCGCCGATCCAGCCGCAATGCCGAGCACCTCATGCGCCGTGCTGTGATAATGGTGATGCCCGTAGATGCCGTTGCGCCAGGCGCCGGGCCAGCCGTTCCGCTCGAACATCCGCTCGCAAGCGGCGGCGCGGTCGCCGTCAGCCTTCAGCGCGCCGCGGTATAGGACGAGCGGCAGCGCATTGTTCGGCACAGTGCCGTCATCGGCCAAACGATAGGTCTCGACCTTCGGCCCGTCTGTCGCGTCGCCCATTCCCGTCCTCCCGCTCGCAACCGCTTGCGACAACACTTAATGCCGGGCATCACCCGCCACCAGCCATCCCGCGACGGCTTGCGCGGACCTCGCCGCCAACCGATGTTTCCGATGATGGCGCAAGCAAAGGCCCGCACCGCAACCCTCCCGCGCACGGCCGGGAGAGCGTCTCCGGCAAAGCCGCGAACGGGTGGCGACTCTGAATCCCGGCGTTCTCGACCAATCCGGCCGGATCAGCTGACCGAGCGGATCCTTTATCGCGATGGGCTGATGCTGGTCATCGACAAGCCGGCCGGTATCGCGGTCCATCCCGGGCCGGGCGGCGGACCCCACCTCGAACATTGGTTTCCACTGCTCCGCTTCGGCCTGCCGCGCCCGCCCGCCCTCGCCCACCGCCTCGACCGCGACACTTCGGGGTGCCTTGTGCTCGGCCGCCACCCAAAGGCGCTGCGCCGCCTCGGGCGCCTCTTCGCCGCGGGTAAGGTCGAGAAGGTCTACTGGGCGGTCGTCGCCGGCATCCCCGACCCGCCGCAGGGCCGCATCGAGACCGGGCTGCGCAAGGAGACCCGCGGGACCGGCTGGCACATGGTCGTCGACCCGGAAGGCCAGCACGCGGTGACCGAGTATCGGGTGCTCGGCACCCATGACGGACGCGCCTGGCTCGAATTGCGGCCGCGCACCGGCCGCACCCATCAGGTCCGCGTCCACTGCGCGACATTGAGCAGCCCCATCGTCGGCGATATCGCCTATGGCGGCCCGGGCGAAGTCCCGCTGCACCTGCATGCCCGGGCGATCGCGCTACCGCTCTACCCGGCGAAGCCGCCGGTCGCGGTCACGGCGCCGGTGCCGCAACACATGCTCGCCGCGCTGACCCGCCTCGGCTACGATCCGGCCGCCGAGACAGGAGAGCCACTGCCGTGAGCGCCGCGCCAATCAACCTGCGTCGGCTCGGTGCGGAAGACGCCTCTGCGTATCGGGAAATCCGCCTGGAGGCGCTGGCCGACAGCCCGCATGCGTTCAGCAGCACGCTGGAGAGCGAACAGGGTCAGCCGCTCGAGCGGTTCGCAGCGCGGCTGGCCGACGACTTCGTGCTGGGCGCCTTCAGCGGGCCGCATCTGGTCGGCGTTGCCGGGTTTTACGTCCAGCCCAAACCGAAGCATCGTCACAAAGGCATGCTGTGGGGCATGTACGTCCGCCCGGATCACCGCGCGGCGGGAATCGGCCGGAAATTGGTCGAGGCGATCATCGCGCATGCCCGCCAGCACGTCGAGCTGCTGCAATTGTTTGTCATCGCCGACAACCTGCCGGCGCGGCGGCTCTACGCAAGCCTCGGCTTTGTCGAATACGGCATCGAGCGCCATGCCACAAAGTATCATGGCGAGTACCATGACGACGTGCTGATGGCGCTGTCCTTCATGGTAGATTCCGCCGCGGCGGCGTCTTGCGCCCCGAACAGGGAAATCTCGGCCGAGGAAGTTTCGGCATGATCCCACGCTATAGCCGGCCGCAGATGGCGGCGATCTGGGAGCCGGAGAACTATTTCCGCATTCAGCTCGACATCGAGGCCTATGCCTGCGAGGCGCAGGAAAAGCTCGGAATCATCCCGGCCGGCACCGCGAAGGCATTGCGCGAGCGCGGCAAATTCGAGGTCGAGCGCATCCGCGAGATCGAGCGCGAGGTGCATCACGAAACGATCGCCTTCCTGACCAACCTCGCCGAGCATGTCGGCCCGGAAGCCCGGTTCGTGCACCAGGGCATGACATCGAGCGATGTGCTCGACACCTGCCTTGCCGTACAGCTAACGCAGGCGGCCGACATCCTGCTTGCCGATCTCGACGCAGTGCTCGCCGCGCTGAAGCGCCGCGCGATCGAGCACAAATACACGCCGATGGTGGCGCGCAGCCATGGCGTGCATGCCGAGCCGACGACCTTTGGCTTAAAGCTCGCGGGGCACTACGCCGAATTCGCCCGCAACCGCGAGCGCCTCGTCGCAGCACGCAAGGAGATCGCGACCTGTCAGATCTCGGGCGCGGTCGGCACCTTTGCGAATATCGATCCGAAGGTCGAAGCCTATGTCGCGAAGAAGCTCGGCCTCGCGCCGGAGCCGGTTTCGACGCAGATCATCCCGCGCGACCGCCACGCCGCGTTCTTCATGGCATTGGCATTGATCGCCGCCGCGATCGAGCGGTTCGCGACCGAGCTCCGCCACCTGCAGCGCACCGAGCTCCGCGAAGCCTCGGAATTTTTCGCTGCGGGCCAGAAGGGCTCGTCGGCGATGCCGCACAAGCGCAACCCGGTGTTGTCGGAGAATCTCACCGGTCTGTCGCGCGTCATTCGCTCCGCGGTGATCCCGGCCTTGGAAAACGTCGTGACCTGGCACGAGCGCGACATCTCGCATTCCTCGGTCGAACGCTTTATCGCCCCTGACGCGACCGTGACCCTCGATTTCGCGCTCCACCGCCTCGCCGGGATCATCGACCGGATGATCGTCGATCCCGAGCGCATGAAGGCAAACCTCGACGCGCTCGGCGGCCTTGTCGACTCGCAGCGCTTTCTGTTGGCGTTGACCCAGGCCGGGATGAGCCGCGAGGACGCCTACCGGCTGGTGCAGAAGCATGCGATGGCCGCCTGGTATGACCAGGGGCGCGGCGAGGTCCGGTTCGCCGATCTGCTCAAAGCCGATCCCGAGATCGGCCGCTACCTGGCCGCCGAACAGATCGACGCCTCTTTCGACACTACCTATCATCTGAAGCACGTCGACACGATTTTCGCCCGAGTATTCGGCGGGTGATCGAAAAAATTTCGATGCAAGTTTCTTTTAACGATATTGATGAAGCATACCAGGATGCTCATCAGACCGCTCGTCACCGCCGCGACCGCTATAACAGTCTCTGTTCTCCTTCTTTGCGGTAGCGCTGATGCCTTGGTTTATATGCCGGTCGCTGACGACATCATCAAATCTTGTGGTGAGTCGGTAGACGATAAACGATGTATTTTTGTACTGAACGATCCGATCAATTCGATGAAAGAAGGAAGGATATACTTCGATTTTCGGTCATGTATTCCTTCTGGTATTACATACTCCCAACTCAGGACGGTGATCGTTGATTATTTAATATCATATCCAGAGAAAGGAAAAATAAGTTACCAGGTTGTAATTGGGGCGGCAATTTCGGAGGCTTATCCATGTCCTCCAAATCCGCATTATAAATTAGTCTTACGCGATCTAGATAACACGATTCTTGAAAGGCAAAATTTTACGGCAGATACCGACAACGCAGCGATTTCTTCTGCGGCGCGGGCCTGCGACAACGTCCCAAAATGCGCGACAAGCGAACTCTATCAGCGAGGGGACCTTTTGAGCTCCCTGGGCGGAGGCCCAGCCATGATGGCGATGTTCAAGGAAGCGAGGACCTATAAGATCGTTTTACGTGATAGCAGTAATGCCGCTTTACAAACCGTGGAGTATGAAGATCTGAATCCAGGTATAATCGTAATGATGGGCAGATTATGCTATCGCCTTGCGCAGTGTGAGAAGGCCGAGGTGTATCAAAAAGATAAATTGGTATTTTCCAAGTCACGAAGTGAGATGGCAACGTATATGCCATATGACGAGACGCAGGTTATACCGCCCTGATGAACGTCTTCACGGGCACACGCTCGCGGGTGACCGGCGCGGTTCTGAGCATGAGGGAGGTTGTTGATGCCATCCCGCAAAAGCTGTCATCTTGATGGGAAGGCCGCGTAACTGCCGTCCGAAGGACACGCCGCGCTGATTGAAGGTGGGAGAGGATAAATGCAGAGTTCGCTGCGCAGCTTTAGCGGCCCCCGGATCAAGTACACACCCGAGGATTCGCCCTATGAGGCGATCGCCGTCGACAAATTGACGCCGATCATCGGCGGCGAGATCGGCGGCGTCGACCTGCGCGAGACCAGCAACCGCCAGATGGACGAGATCCACCGCGCGCTGGCCGAGAACCTCGTCATCTTCTTCCGCGACCAGCACCTCTCGCAGGAGCAGCACCTCGATTTTGGCCGTAAATTCGGCGAATTGCACATCCACCCGGCGGCGCCGTCAGAGCCGGGCCATCCGGAATTGATGATCATCCACGCCGACAAGGATTCCTTCCGCGCCAATGGCGAGGGCTGGCATTCGGACGTCTCCTGCGACACCGAGCCGCCGATGGGCTCGATCCTCTACATCAGGAAATGCCCGCCGCGCGGCGGCGACACGCTGTTCGCGAACATGTACGCGGCCTACGAGGCGCTTAGCGACCGCTTGAAGGAATATCTCGAAGGTCTCACCGCTCGGCATGACGGCGAGCACTATCGCGGGCAGTACAAGAATTTCGGCATCCAGGATAAGGAGAGCTATCCCTCCGCCGACCACCCCGTCGTGCGCACCCATCCGGTGACCGGCCGGAAGGCGCTCTACGTCAACAAGGGCTTTACGCGCTACATCAACGGCCTGCCGCGCGACGAGAGCGACGGCATGCTGCGCTATCTGTACGAGCACATGGCGAACCCGCTCTTCCAGTGCCGCTTTCGCTGGCAGGAGAACTCGATCGCATTCTGGGACAATCGCTGCGTCCAGCATCACGCGATGTGGGATTACTGGCCGCACACCCGCTCGGGCAACCGCGTCACGGTCAAGGGCACCCGCCCGGTTTAGCTTTTACGGCGCATCGCTCGTCCTCGCGCCCTACTCCTGCATGATCTGCTGCTTGGCCTGCTCGCCGAGGTGGTCGAGCTCGAATTTGACTTGCGCGGGCGTGCAGTTCTGGCCTTTGCCGTTGAGGTCGGCGCAGACCTTGTCGACGACGTGGCGATCGCCGCCGTCGAACTCCGCCTCGACGACGCTCTTGGCGTAATTGTCGACGGCATCGCCCGTGAGCCCCATGCGGCCGGCGGCCCACAGCCCGAGCAATTTGTTGCGGCGCGCCTTGACCTTGAACTGCAATTCCTGGTCGCGCTTGTAGCGCGCCTCGAAATCCTTTTCGCGATCATCGAAGATGGCCATTGTGTCCCGGTCCCGTGTCGGTGGCGCCTTCCGCGTGCCTCATAATATCGTGGGCCGATACCCGGCCGGAAAGTCCCCCTTTGGAGCGCCGCTGACAGCCGCATGTGCACCCTTGTCATCCTGCGCCGGCCCGAGCACGAATGGCCGGTCATCATCGGCGCCAACCGCGACGAGATGATCGACCGCGCGGCGAAGCCGCCGGGTCGGCACTGGCCGGACCGCACCGAGGTTGTCGCCGGTCTGGATCTTCTCGCCGGCGGCTCGTGGCTCGGGATCAACGATTGGGGTGTCGCGGCCGCAATCCTGAACCGACATGGCTCGCTTGGCCCGGCGACCGGGTTGCGCTCGCGCGGCGAGCTTGTGCTAGAGGCGCTCGATCATGCCGATGCGGCGCGCGCCGCGGCGGCGTTGTCGCATCTCAATACCGCTGCGTATCGCAGCTTCAACATGATCGTCGCCGACAACCGCGACGGCTTCTGGCTGCGCCACGCCGACACCGGACGCATCGAAATGCGGCCGCTGAAAGATGGCCTCTCGATCATCGCCGCCGGCGAGATCGATGATCTGCGCACGCGCCGACTCGAACTCGCGCTGCCCGCGTTCCGCGCTTGGCCGGCGCCCGATCCCGACAAGGGCGATTGGGATGCTTGGCAAAATCTGCTCGGCAGCACGGCTGCGCCGGCGGGCGAGCCGGCGAATGCGGCGATGCGCTTTCGCACCGATGGCTACGGCACGGTGTCGAGCGCGCTGATCGCGCTTCCCGCGATCGCGACAGCCGAACGGCGGCCAATATTTCGCTACGCCGAATGGCTACCTCACGAGATGCCTTGGCAACAAGTCAGTCCAAAACCATAAGTTGAACAGACAGGGCCGCTTTGCCCGTTAATCGTGCCTTCCCCCACCCGCCGGAAGATTGTTCCATCCCCTCCGGCTTGCTACATAAATGGGGTCGGTCCCCGGCAAGCCGGTTTAATGAGGGGATGATGTCGCGCCGTCGGCAGATCTACGAAGGTAAGGCCAAGGTGCTGTTCGAGGGCCCCGAACCCGGCACTTTGGTTCAGTATTTCAAGGATGACGCCTCCGCCTTCAACAACCAGAAGCGGGGCACGATCACCGGCAAGGGGGTGCTCAACAACCGGATCAGCGAATACCTGATGAGCCGGCTCGCCGAAATCGGCATCCCGACCCATTTCGTGCGCCGGCTCAACATGCGCGAGCAACTTGTGCGCGAGGTCGAGATCATCCCGATCGGGGTCGTCGTGCGCAATATCGCGGCGGGATCGCTCTCCGAGCGGCTTGGCATCGCTGAGGGGACGGCGCTGCCGCGCTCGATCATCGAATATTATTTGAAGAAGGACGAGCTGGGCGATCCGCTGGTCTCGGAGGAGCACATCACCGCCTTTGGCTGGGCCAGCACCCACGATCTCGACGAGATCGTGCAGATTGCGCTCCGGGTCAACGACTTCCTGACCGGCCTCTTCCTCGGGATCAGCATCCGCCTCATCGACTTCAAGCTGGAGTTCGGCCGCCTCTATACCGATGACGAGGTGCGCATCGTCATCGCCGACGAGATCAGCCCCGACAATTGCCGGCTATGGGACGCGCGCACCAACGAGAAGATGGACAAGGACCGCTTCCGCCAGGATCTCGGCCGGGTCGAGGAGGGCTACCGGGAGGTGGCCCGCCGTCTCGGCATCCTGCCCGAAGGCGGGCCGGTCGATTTCAAGGCGCCAAGGCTGGTGCAGTAGCGGCGCGCGTGGCGAAGCGATGAAGGCGCGCGTTCATATCAGCCTCAAGCCGGGCGTCCTCGATCCGCAGGGCAAGGCGATCGGCAATGCCTAGAAGGGGCTCGGCTTTTCCGATGTCGGCGAAGTCCGGCAAGGCAAGCTGATCGAATTGGAGGTCGCCGAGACAGACCCCGCCGCTGCCCGCACCCGG
>Ga0209155_1000700_pt1 | contig 16186 bp, 11 predicted proteins | sample GraSoiAngelo_122_FD_185879 | JGI IMG/M metagenome (GOLD analysis project Ga0209155, IMG submission 185879) | Grasslands soil microbial communities from the Angelo Coastal Reserve, California, USA - 14_0927_02_20cm (SPAdes) (version 2) | ecosystem: Environmental > Terrestrial > Soil > Grasslands ... | reverse complement strand
AGGACGCTTATCTCGGTTTTCGAAAATTGGCGGCGAAATGGTGCCGCACGAAGCCATCGAGCAGAAGATTGTCGATCTTCTCGGCCCTTCCGGAAAAGACGAACGCACGATTGCCATTGTGGGCGTGCAAGACGAAACGAAGGGCGAAGCGCTCCTCCTGCTGACTGCGGTAGATGTCGATCTTGCGCAGTTGCGCGCCAAACTTCACGAAGCGGGCATCTCGAACTTGTGGATTCCGAAACGGGTGCAACGTGTCGAATCCATTCCCGTCCTCGGCTCCGGCAAACTCGATCTCAAAAAATGTAGAGAACTCGTTAAAGCGAAAGAGTAGATCAAGACCTAGCTTGCGACTCAAGGAGCAACCATCTGTTACTTATCAGCGCGCGCCGCGATAGCTGAGCTCAGGCTGAGATGGGGCCGCTTGGTCTTGGGCAATTCCAAGGAATTGGAGACTTGGCCTGAGAGCGCTGAAGGCGGCAGCAGCCAAAGCTTTGTGGCCTTCGACTGACGGATGCCACGCGTCTTCGGCGTTGATCAACTCCAGGCGGCTAAAATCCACTTTTGTTAAGGCATCGGAGTACTGCACGCGAACATTGCCATAGTCTTTCAGCTCGCGATTCAGATCGGCGACCATGGATCGCATTTCGCCGTCCAAGATTAAACTAAGCCGGACCATGTTTTTCTGATAAGGCAGTTGGAGAGACTGGAAACTGCGATTCCCGCTTTCAAAATAAGGATAGAGCGCCGGGTTTCTCGCGTGAAGCGCCTCCGCCTTTCGCCGCGCTTTAAAAAATGCATCGAGATTCGCCAATCCGAAGACGACAATCGCCACGTTGTGATTCTCGGTTTTTGCGCGATCGATCAGAGATTGCAGCGGTTCGGTATAGTTCACTCGAAACTTCGTGGCCATTTCTTGCAAGTGCTTTTCGGGATGTTCGCGTTCGTTCGGAGAAAGTCCTTCCGCCCAGTCGAGATTGTTGTGTCCAATCCAAATCATGATCAAATCCGGAAATCTTTTCTTGCGCAAAATTTGATGCGCTTGCCCGAAGAGGTTGCGCGTTCGAACGATCTTTCTGCGGAAGCCATCGCCCGCTCGGCTGGACGCGACCAGGGCCCCGGCGCCGTTGTATTCTGTAGCAACAAGCGGTGTAAAAGCTTCCAATCGTTCGTACACACTATGAATGCTTGCCGGATCAGGATCGGTATCGAGAAACCAGTTCTTCCGCCGCTGGGTTCTGGCTCGCCAAAACAAGCTGGCAGGCGACGATATATAAAAATGTTGCGTCAGACTGTCACCCATCATCGCCACGTGCGGCAATCGGCGGACCAGTTCTGCTCGGCTGATTCTGCCTCTCCGATACTCCAGGTATTCCTTATAGAATGGAGAGGAAGGCCTTGAAATCGATTCGAGGTAATCAGGGGTCGTTGCCGTCGGTGGATCGCTCGCCACCCGGTCGAACAAAAAGATCAAATCGACGAGGTTGGCCGCGATTTGTTCCCCGGCCTTGACTGGCAACGGCGTTGGCGGATTTGCGAATTCTTCCGTGCCGACTGCAGAAAACGGATCCAAAAAGACGAAGAACCCTGCGAGAAAAAGAAATCGCGCACGGGTGAGCATTTCACACCAGACTCGCAGGATTACAAACGAACGCCAATTTCACGACTACCGTCTGAATTTGCGTCGATCGTTTGTCTCCAGCAAACTCGATCTGATGCGCACATTGTTTCACTCATTCGCAAATTGCGCGGCGCGAATTTCAATGAAGCTGCTGTTTGGGTGTGTCGCGCGCGTTCGTGTGATCGGTCGTCAAAATGCAAATCGCCCCGGTGGATTTCTTTTGGCGGCAAATCATATCAGCCATTTTGATCCTTTTATCATTTCATCTGTCGTGCGGCGCAAAATCGATTGGATGGCAATGGCGGAGTTTTTCCTACTCCCGGTGCTCGGATTTTTTTTGCGAGCCGTCGATGCGTTCCCGGCGGATCGATATCGCGCGGATCGGAAGACCATCCGCACCGCGATCCAGCGGCTGAAACAGGGCCGGATTATCGGCCTTTTTCCCGAGGGCGGCATTCGTGACGGACCGCGCTCACTGCTCGAAGGCGCGCCGCTGCGACCTGGGGCGTCGACGCTGGCGCACATCTCTGGAGTTCCGATTCTGCCCTGCGTGATAGTCGGTAGCGATCGCCTCTACTCAAAGAAAAGCTGGCTGCCGCTGCGACGCACCCCGATCTGGATCGCATTTGGCAATCCGATTCCGCATTTTCCGAATCTGGAAAAGTCTGCCGCGCGGGCCTGTATCGACCGCGAACTGGCCGCAGCATTCAAAATCCTATTCGCTGAGTTGCGCGAAGAGTTTTCGCTCACGTCCGACGATCTGCCACATCCGCCGCGTGAACGAATAGCTTCCGACGCGCCCAAAAGTCTCCGTCCTTTCGGTCGTCCGCTGCGGCATGTTGCTGCGATATCGGTCGATTCGCTCATGTGCGCGTCGATGAATTTGGTGCAGTCACGGCACCGCTTGCATGCGCGCAGCCGCGATGAAATGGAGCGCTATGTGACGGAATGCGAGAAACTCACGGCACACGATTTTTACGCTGTTCCTCGCAATGGCGGAGCCGCGACCGAGATCGGCGACGGCGAGATGGTCACCTGGCCCAGTCCGATCATTACCAAATTTCCAGCAAACAACATCGCTCGCGCAGATTTTTTCAGATGTAAGCGCGGTTGGAGCGCACCGACGGTGCTGATGCTGCACGCGCTCATGTCGGCAACTCACATCGGATATCGTCGCTGGGCTGCCCACTTTAACGGCCTCGGATGGAACGCGTGTTTCGTCCATCTGCCGTATCATTATTCTCGGGTGCCTCGTGGCTACTGGAACGGCGAACTGGCGATCACGGCTGATCTCATTCGCAACGCGGAAGGGCTGCGTCAAGGTGTGATCGAGGTGCGGCAATTGATAGCGGCGTTACGCGACCGAGGTTGCCACGAGTTCGGCGTTCTCGGGACCAGCTACGGTGGCTGGATCGGCGCGCTTCTCGCGATGGTCGAGCAAGATTTTCGCTTCGTTGCATTGATGGCGCCGATCGTAAACGTCGAGCATGCAATCTGGGAAAGCCCGGGCACACATTTCATGCGACGCGAACTTCGCCGTGCGAACATTGACCCGTCGCTCGTGGCGCGTCATTTTCATCTGAGCTCGCCGATGCATAATCAACCGCTGTGCACCGGTGACCGCGTCTTATTTGTCGCGGGCGAATTCGATTCAATTGCCCGGCCAGCAGACCTTGAGACGATTCAACAGAAATGGAGCGGATCGGAGCTGCTCCGCGTCCGGCAAGGACACTTCGGTTACCGAATGTTTCGTGAAACAATCACCCGACTGAAAGAGCGTGGCTTCTAATCGAGCCAATCCAGCGCAGTCAGAATACGGCGGAACTCAGCATCATCGGTAGATAGAGCAGGCAACCATTCGCCGATTGGTTCGCGTTTCCACCAAGTTCGATCGCCAATCGGTGCGAATCGATAGCGGTAAAGTCGCGCCCGGATGTAATGGGGCGGCTCGTTGGGAAACGGGTTGTCGGCAAGGAGCGAGAGCGTGCCACGATCGTTGTGCAGAAGTTTCCAGACGAAGTGCAGCGTCCAGGGATATTCGGCGGGCGACGCCATGGCGGCGAACCAGATTTGCCAATCGATCCGGCATTGGTACGGAGCGATGATCGCGGGACGCCGGTGGGGATCGCCCGGTTTGGCTTTGAATTCGTACTCTTTCCACTGCGTGTTGCCGGTAATCAGCGCGTCATCGGTTCCCTCAAAAATAATTTCGGGCCGCTCACGGCCGACGGTGCCAAATGCGCCGTACGTATTTACGAGGTCAAGCGGATCATACGAGTAATTCATCAGTTGCCGCCCGGAAACCAGATTCAAGACAGGAGCGATGCTCAGATAGACAACCAGGATCGACAACGCCATGGCGATCGTATTGTTAATGCGCGATGGTTCCGATTGCTGAGCCGCTTGTTCGGCGCGCCTGACGAGTCGCGCCGGTAGAACGTGGCGCAGAAACGTATCATCGAAGCAGGCAAGAAACGGAATGATCGTGACATAATTTAGGAATGAAAGATTGCCGCTAATGATGAGAACGATTTGAAAACTGACGAGCAATATGCCTGCGATGTGCCGCGCGCTACGTGGACCGAATGAAAACCACGGCACGATCAGTTCGATGAAATGGTTCCAAGCCGTCTCGAATTGATGAAACCAATGCGGCGCGAAATGCAGGTAACGACTGAGAGGGTTCGGGATCGGCTGCGTCTCGTAGTGATAATAAAGGCAGGTGAGATCACGCCAGCATGGATCGCCCCGCAGTTTGATGAGACCGGCGCCGATCATGATGCGAAAACCGAGCCAGCGAAACAGCCAGATGACAAGCAACGGCGGCCGACATTTCGGAAATGGGCGGCCGTCAATGAGCGGACAAAGAAAGATCGATAGAAACCCGGTTTCGAGCAGCTGAATTTCCCAACCGTAGCCGTACCAAATTTGGCCAACGTGCACGATCGACATGTACATCGCCCAGAGAATCGCGAGGAGGATGGCGTTGGCGTAGCCAGCGAGAACAATAAGCGACAAAGCAAAACCGAACCATGCAAAGATCGACAACGCGTGGTCGGAGATTCCGAACCAAAAAAGCGTCGGAACTCGCAGCATACTGGCCAAGTCCGAACCAAGCTGCGTATGGATTGAAGCGAGAAAGCGATTTGCCGGTGTGAGACCATGTTCACCGATCAACGGAAGGAGCTGTTGCGCAGCTATGAGAAATGCGACCGCGTAAACGAACCCGATCAGACGAAGAATGACAAAGCGTGTCAGCCAATAGGAATTTCCGCGCGCGAAAAGTTTTCCAAGAAAATTTTCCGGATTCATCGCAAAGACGCAGCGCAACGTCCAACGTCCGGCGTCCAACGTCGAACAAAATCCGGACAAATGGCACCTTCCGATTGGGAAACACCGCGAGCCAACTGCAACCGGAAATCCCCCCGAAAGGCAAAATCTAAAAGGATCCTGCCAGGAGGGAGAATTGGACCACCCCCGAATGCTTTCGGGGCTCCTCTAACGTTGTAAATGGTAGATTGCGAGCTTGAGATTCTTCTTTCGCTTTAATGAGCGCTCAATTTCTTGAGCTTCTGCAAGAGTTGGAACTTCCTTCTTGGCGACGATTTCGAGCGAATCGCCGAGTCGCTTAGTGGTCCCGGTGTGACTGCGCAAATGCTGTGCAAATCGCGAATTAGGATCAACAGCTGAACCAATGCCAGGGGGGAGAATTGAACTCCCGACCAAGGGCTTATGAGTCCCCTGCTCTACCGCTGAGCTACCCTGGCGCGCTGTTTATTTCGCAAAGTTTATCGCAAGACCTCTATCCCACCAACCCCGAATGCGTTCGGGGCTGCTCTACCGCTGAGCTACCCTGGCGTTGCGGCCAAAAGGTTTCGACGGCGCGTCCTGACATGTCAACGCGCGACGCTTCTACTGCTTCGCCGTCGCAAGATATGGCGTCAGATCTTTTTCGGGACCCCGGAGCGCAGCCATGAAGCAGACCCCGTTACGTTCTGTGACCGCTCCAACCCAACCCTCTTGATGGACATATCGCCACCCAGAAAACTGCAACGCGGCGCCGGTCTTGGCATCTCTCTCAGCTGGGAAAAGAAAGAATTGCATGCGTTTCTCGGCTACCCAAATCTGGGCGATGCGCTGGGATTCATCGTCTTCAAAAACACGGCAGCCAATGGTTTGAAAATCGGCGAATTCCGCCGGCACGTCGTAGTGTTCCAGTCCGTGTTTTAGAAAAAACAAGTCGCTCAGCGTTCCCGCATCGCCAGTCACCGGATCGAGGAGGACCGATCGTGTTGAGCCCGCGATAGTTAACAATTTCCGTGCCGTTCCCGATCCTGGAAAATCATTCAGCCGGCCGACGAAATTGAAGACAAACACGCCTGCGATTACTATGAGTGCAATCCCGATCGCGAGAACAGCTGGATTACGCGCTGTTTTCTTCCACGTCCATTTTGACGGAGAGGTCAGGTCCTTATCAGAAAACCACTCGACCGCCTCCGCCGGAATGGGGATAGCACGAACCAACGCCGCCACCGCGCGATCGAAGCCCTGTTGATTTGTAAATTCATCGGAGCCGCGAGCGCGGGATACCGCTGCCCGCATAGAACGGTCGCGTATCCGCTCCTCACTCACGGGCGCGCAATTCGCAAGTGCGCGTTGTCGGCGCGATAGTCGGCGCGTTTTCATACGGGTGGCCTCTCCGGGAACGTCGCACCCAGCCAGGCTTGAAACTGTCGCCGCCCCACCGCTAGCAATCGAGAAAGCTCGCTCAGTTTCAACTCCGCTAAATCGGCAATCTCGCGATGATCGAATTCATCGAGATAAAAGAACGCCAGCGCCGTCCTCTGCGGCTCGGGCGCAGCTGAAATCCAAATCGCTAACTGTATTGGCTCAAGCCGCTCAATCTGTGACGCGGTTCCTGCAGTTATCTCCTGCTCCTCGATTTCGAGTGGTTCCGCTTGCAAGTCGGTCTCGCTTGCTTCCAAACAACGCCAGCGTGCATCGCGAAAAAGCCAAAACCGCTCATTTGGCAATCCCTCACGGGCTGCTCGCCGCGCCGCCTCATGCAAAGTCCTTTGAAAGACCTCCTGCGCTTTGCCTGAGTCACCTAACATCAGGAAACAGAAACGATAAAGCTGCGCCAGATTTTGTTTCGGAGCGGACACACTGATTTTGAATCCCCAAACGTTACGCGCCTCGATTTCATCGACAAGAGTGTTTCCAAGTCCTTTGGTTGCTTCTTTGCCTACCACGTCGTGGCGTTGAGGACGCTAGTGCGAAGCGCGAGGCTATATGCTAGTCTTAGCTGCAGCGCTGCGAAGCTTAGCGAAGACCTTCCAAACGCCGCGCCACTTCTTCAGCATTGTCCCGGCTATTGAAAGCAGAGATTCGAAAATAGCCTTCGCCTTGCGCACCGAAACCGCTACCGGGCGTGACGACCACGTTTATATCACGGAGCATACGATCGAACATTTTCCAACTCGTTAGGCCATCCGACGTTTTTACCCAAAGGTAAGGCGCGTTCACGCCGCCAAATATTTCCATACCAGCCTTGGCCACAGCTTCACGCAAGATTTTCGCGTTGCCCATATAATGATTAATTAGTGCGCGCACTTGTTTGCGGCCTTCGGGTGAATACAACGCTTCCGCGCCGCGTTGCACGGGATAGCTCACGCTGTTCGCCTTTGTGCTCCAGCGCCGATGCCAAAGTTGATGGAGAGCGAATCGCTGTCCGCGCTCCGTCCGCCCGAGAAGCGACCTTGGCATGACCGTAAACCCGCAGCGCACTCCAGTGAAGCCGCCGTTCTTGGAAAAACTACGTAGTTCAATCGCGCACTCACGCGCACCCGGGATTTCGAAAATCGAACGTGGAATTTCCGGCTCCGAAATGTATGCCGCGTAAGCAGCGTCAAAGAGCAAAAGCGCCTCGTGCGCACGCGCATACTCAACCCAGCGCGACAGCTCTTCCCGAGATGCACCTGCGCCCGTGGGATTGTTCGGAAAACAAAGATAAACAAGATCGGCATGTTCCTTGGGCGGCTCAGGAACGAAATTATTTTCCGCAGTGCATGGCAGATAAACGATCTCTTCGTAACCGCCGTCCTTGCGCGCTGGTCCGGTGTGACCGGCCATCACGTTGGTATCCACATAGACCGGATAGACCGGATCCGGGACCGCTACTTTGTTTTGGTCGCCGAGAATGTCGAGAATGTATCCGCAATCGCATTTTGATCCGTCGGAGACAAAAATCTCGTCATCGGCGATGTCGATGTTACGGCTCCGATAATCATGCTGCGCGATTGTTGATCTCAGAAATTCATAGCCTTGTTCCGGTCCGTAGCCCCGAAATGTTTCGCGTTTCCCGAGTTCGTCGATCGCGCGCTTCATCGCCTCGATAGCTGCGGGCGGGAGCGGCTCGGTTACGTCCCCAATTCCGCAACGAATCAATCGTTTGGCTGGTTCCGGATTGGCTTCACAAAACTCGCGGACGTGTCGCGCGATCTCAGGAAACAAATATCCCGCCTGAAGCTTGAGATAATTTTCGTTTAGATAAGCCATGTTTTGGTTAGCGCACGCGTCTCGCGTGCTGGCGAAAGCGTCTCGCTTTCGCGAACTCCCTCACATTCGGCAGCGATGGGCGTTCGCAAGCATAAGTTAAGTGCGTTTTGGCGGGACGCCAAAACCAACACGCGAGACGCGTGCGCTACCCGGCAGCGGAATTCGCTGACGCAGATCAGTAATTTTTAGCGACCGCGTCCCAGTTTACGACATTCCACCACGCTTTAATGTAATCGGGCCGGCGGTTTTGATAATTCAAGTAATAGGCGTGTTCCCAAACGTCGAGCCCGAGAAGCGGTGTATTTCCGTCCATGAGCGGACTGTCCTGGTTCGGGGTGGATATGATCTCAAGTTTTCCACTTTTGTTTTTAATCAACCACGCCCAACCGCTGCCGAAACGACCCACCCCAGCTGCAGCGAACTTCTCCTTAAATGCATCGAAACTTCCGAACGCTGACTTGATATCATCGGTGAGTTTGCCTTTAGGTTCGCCGCCGGCATTCGGGCCCATGATTTTCCAGAAGAAGGAATGATTGGCGTGGCCGCCGCCATTATTTCGCACCACTGTGCGAATATCTTCCGGGACAGCGCTCAGGTCGCTAATCAAATCTTCGACTGATTTCTTTTCCAGATCGGCTTTGCCTTTGATCGCGTTATTGAGGTTGGTAATGTAAGTCTGGTGATGCTTGGTGTGATGGATCTCCATCGTGCGCGCATCGATGTGCGGCTCCAAAGCATCGTAAGCGTAGGGTAGTTTTGGTAATTCGTAAGCCATAATGACCACGTTAGGCCACGAACAATTTAGGTCAATCGTCAGACCACAAAGAACGGGTGCGATGTTGCGATTGTCGATTCCTCCGGTAACGACGCCTGCGCTGCGGCGTCCACGACCTACTAGCGCGCCAACCCTATACGATGCTGCGATAAAAGCTGGGCTGATGGCCCAGACCGCGGCGATAATTCACATATGTCGCCAGAGCGAGCAGCGGAAAATTCTGTCGATACATGTCGTATTTCAAATAGAACACACCGGGAAATCCAGTACCGGTGGTTTGCGGCTCCTTCCATGATCCGTCGGATTGTTGCGAGCTCAGCAAGTAACGCAGGCCGCGCTGAATGCTTGGCCGATCGAGGTCGCCGCACGCGCAAATCCCCATTAGCGCCCACGCTGTTTGCGAGGCTGTACTCTCCCCAATGCCTTTAGTCGCGGGATTTTCGTACGTCGCGCAGGTTTCTCCCCAGCCACCGTCATCGTTCTGGCAGCTCTCCAACCAATCGCGACCACGCAATATCCAGTCCTGCGTCATGTCCTGGCCGATCGCGCGCAGACCGCGCAGAACCTGCCATGTGCCATAGGTGTAATTGACGCCCCAACGACCGTACCACGAACCGTCATCTTCCTGCGTCTCGATCAGATATTTGAGAGCGTGTCGCACCGACGGATGATTCGGGTCGAAATCGATGTAGCCAAAAAGCTCGAGCGTGCGCGCGGTCAGATCACTGCAAGTTGGATCGAGAATCGCATTGTGATCGGCGAAAGGCACGTCTTCGAGCCACTGGGTCGTCACGTTTTTGTCAAACGCGGCCCAGCCACCATCCTTACATTGGAAACTGAGTTGCCATCCAATTGCGCGGCGAAACAGTTCGTCGAGCGAATGTCGATCTTGCGGACGCACCAGGCGCAGCGCCATCAACACCATCGCGGTGTCGTCGGTATCCGGATAGTAAACGTTATCGTATTCGAACGCCCAGCCGCTCGCTTCGGGATGCGGATTGTTCACCGTCCAATCGCCACGCATCCGCACTTCCTTGTTGACCAGCCATTCGGCCGCCTTTTGCAGCGCGGGATGCTCCGGGGATGCGCCGGATTCCGCCAGGGCGATAATGTTGATCGCGGTGTCCCAGACCGGCGAGAAACAAGGTTGAATGCGAAAATCCTCCGAATCATCAACAAATAGCCCGGCGAAATCTTTTTCCGCCTTCACGTAGACCGGATTTTTTTTCGAATACCCGAGGGCGCGCAATGCGATCAGACAGTTCAGCATCGCCGGAAAAACGGTCGCGAGGCCATCACTCCCTTCGCCGATGCGCTCGAGCATCCACCGTTCCGCTTCTTCAAGCGCACGTCTGCGCATAGGTCGAAGCCGCAGCGGATGCAGGAATTTTAGAGTATCATCGACCCGGAGAAAGAAATTGCGCCAAGTCCAGAAAGGTTCGCTCCGTGGTAGCCGCAAATCGGTTTGCTCGGTGCCAAGCGGGTAGAGCTCGTGCAATTGCTTTTCACCAGGCAAAACCCGCGTTGGTTTGAAGTGGCTGATGATGGACAGGGGCATCAGCATAGCGCGACTCCAGGATGACATCTTATAGATGTGAAACGGCGCCCAGCTTGGCAACAGCACCATCTCGACCGGGATGGTTGGCAAATATTTCCATGGAAATTGGCCGAGAAGCGCAAGATAAAGCTTACTGAATGTGTTCATCTGCGGGATGCCGCCTAACCGCATGATGTTGGCACGGGCGTCCTGCATAAACGGCGCGTCCGCGGAACAACCCGCGAGTTTGAGGGCGAAATACGCTTTCACCGACGCGTTAACTTCGCTCGGACCACCGTAATAAATGTTCCAACCCCCGTCGGGCAGTTGCCGTCTCACAATATGACGCACGCAACGCTGTTGCAGCTGTGGATCGACGTCGCCACACCAATGCATGAACAGCACGTAATCGGAGCAAAGCGTGCTATCCACCATCAGCTCGCCGCACCAGTGACCGTCCGGTCGTTGTTGCCGCAAGAGATTTTCCTGTGCCCGACTGATCGCTTGTGCAATCCCGGAGTCGCTTGCGGAATATGACTGCGCAAGATCCGGTCGTGCGCTCGGCAAAGCGATTACGTCAGAGGAGCGCTTCATAATGTCGATCTTGTCGATTCAATTAAGGTCGATCTTATGATGCCTGCGCTGAAACCTCGGCACGTTTGCCCGTGAGATGTCCGTTACCAGAAGTCACCCCGTTAAAAGCGAGAACTTCGTTGCCAAGCCCGGTTGGCTTCGGCTTCGGACCGAAATTGAATTTAACGGTTTTCCACGTATCGCCGCGCTGTGCCTGCAGACCCAAACTTGCGGTAGGTTCATAGCCGCAGTGCACCATGCAATTTTCGCACCGGCTATCACGCGCCACTCCGTTTACGACGCCGTACCGCTCCCATTGTGTTTTCTCCAGCAATTCTGCATAGCTCGAGTAATGCGCGTCGGTCATGAGGTAGCATGGACCTTTCCAACCCCGAATGTTCCGTGTCGGGATGGCCCAGGCTGAACAGGTCAAATCGCGTTTGCCGGCCAGAAATTCAAAATAAACCGGCGTTCCGAAAAGATTGTAGCGCTGCATCCATTCCTCTATCTTCTGGAACTTTTCGATTGTCATCTTCCGGGTAAGAAAGAAATTTTCCGGTTGCAAATTCAACCGCTTGACCATGTCCTTTTTCGCCGCGTCATATTCGTAACCAGGCGAAATCGTGTGGCCGTCCACGCCGAGATCGGAAAGATAATCGAACATCTGCTCGACCTCTTGCATGTCGGTTTCTTTGTAGATGGTCGTGTTGGTTGCGACCTGATAGCCGAGAATCTTCGCCATCTTGATCGCGAGAATACATTCTTTGAACACACCTTCGCGCTCGACGATGAGATCGTGAATTCTCTCGAGACCGTCGAGGTGGACATTCCAGTACATCCAGGTACTGGGCCCGATGGTTGGCTTGGCGGGATCCTTGGGCCCTTTGCGAATTTCCGTCGCATCTTTCTCGCTAATAAGGCCTGCTTGAACCAAAGCAGTAATTTTCGATTCAACGAACTCTTTCTGCGTTGATACTCGCGATGCCAGCCATTCGCGCATTTTCTTGCGCATGAACATCGCGTTGGTGCAGATGTAAACGATCCGCTTCTGTTCAAGTAGGCCTTTCACAAGCGCTTCGATATGCGGGTAAATCAGTGGTTCGCCCCCGCAGATCGAGATCATCGGCGCGTTGCACTCTTCCGCCGCTCCAAGGCAGTCCTCGAGGCTCATCATGTCCTTGAGCGACGTGGAGTATTCTCGAATTCGGCCGCAGCCAGTGCAGGTGAGGTTGCAGGTGTGCAACGGCTCAAGTTGAAGCACAGTGGCAAACTTCTTCGTGCCACGAAGCTTCTGGGCGATCATGTAGCCCGCGATCTTGGTCGTTAATGGGAGAGGAAATCTCATAACGGCGACGATAGTAATGACGTTCGCTAACGTGTCAACGGACGTGTCGAACGAGACGCCGAGGCTTTTTCTTCGAAACCAATGAAATCTTGTGCAAGACCGTGACAAACGCAACGGGTTTAATAGCTGGTAACCAAGGTTGCTTACAAAACAAAACGTAAGTTGCACAATATGAAACAATTATTGGTGCCGCTAGCCTCATTAGCTGTGCGGAACAACGCAGATATTAGCCGACAGTGTGCCACCCACGCCGAATGAGGCTGATGGCGATCGCGGCCAGAAGAAGTGCGATTATTTTCGACACGCCGCGTAATCCCTGTTTGCCCATCCAGCGGGTAAACTGGTCCGCGTTGCAAAACGCAATCGCCACCAGTCCCAGATTCACCAGAAGCGAGATTAGGGTAAAGACGAGACCGACTGTATCGACCAAAATCAGGAGCGCGGTCAGCAGCGCCGGCCCAGCAATAAGCGGCATGCCGAGTGGAACCACGCCGAATTCATCGCTGCCGCCGCGATCGTGCGGGCCAAGGCTGAGCAATTCGCGTCCGGCTAAGCCGAGCAAAATCAGGCCACCGGCGACTTGAAAGTCCGCCACTGTAATCCCGAGCGCCGCGAAGATAATTTTTCCGAGAAAAATAAAGCCGACCGCGATGCAAAGGGCGGTGAAGATTCCGAGAAGGGCCTGTCGTTTCCGGCGTTCGCGCGAAGCGCTTGTGCCGAGGCCCATGAAGATCGCCACGAGCCCAATCGGATCGATTGCAACAAAGACAGGAATAAAGGCGAGGAAGAACTTTTCAATCATCGGCGGATTGTCTGCGTTTTCGCTTTACCGGACAAATCTTCTACACAATGTTCGCTGTCTTCATTCAATCAAACCTTTCCGCATGAAAAACTTGTGTTTGTCGATCTTATCTCCTGCTTTTGCGCTCGCTCTTGCTGTGGCTCTTGATCTTTCCGCTGCCGAAACAAAATCGGTCGACGACTTTCGGGCCGCTGCCGCGAAAGCAAATGCCGTCTTAACAATTCCAGAATGGGAACAGACGCCGGAAGCGGTCGAAGCTTCCATGAAAGATGCGATCGCCAAAGCGAACACAGCATTGGATCAAATCGGCGCGCAAGATCCAGCCAAAGTGACGTTTAAGAGCACAGTCGTTGCGCTCGACGATCTGACCTACCAAGCCGGACTTGCGGCGAATAAAGCAACGATCATTAAAGAAACAAACACGAGTCCTGCCATGCGCGCAGCTGCCGAAGAAGCAGTAAAGGCATTCCAGGAATGGGCGGTGGGTATTGATTACCGCGAGGATGTTTACAAGGCGATCAAAGCTTTCGCAGACACGCATCCAAAGTTCTCCGGGGAAGACGAAAAGCTGTTGAACGAAACGTTGCGCGATTATCGGCGCGCCGGTTTGGACTTGCCTCCAGATCAGCGCAAAGAAGTCGAGCAGCTCCGCAAGGAGCTGTCCAAACTGGGAACCGATTTCGACACGAATATCGTTAACGCAGCCGCTCCGGTCATTTTCACAAAGGCCGATCTGGATGGTCTGCCGGACAGCTTCTTCGCCTCGCCCGGTATCAAGACTGGAGACGACGCCTATACCGTGATGGCAAACGTGACCTGGCAATTCAACACCGTGGAGGAAAACGCGAAGAGCGAGGCCACACGGAAGCAGCTTTACGTCATTCGTGAAACGCTCGCGAAGGACACAAACGTTCCCGTTCTTAACCAGATGTTGGCGCTCCGTAATAAGATCGCACTGCGGCTCGGGTATAAATCGTGGGACGACTTCCAAACCGAAATCAAAATGGCCAAGACTGGCGCGAATGCGGAAAAATATATCAACGATTTGACCATTGGAATTCAGCCGAAGTTCGCGAGCGAGGTGGCGGAATTGCAAAAAATGAAGGCAGCTGACACCAACGATCCCTCCGCGAAGATCGAAGTGTGGGACTGGCGCTACTACAGCAACCAACGGAACAAACAGAAATACGCCGTCGATAAGGAAGCCCTGCGCGCGTATTTCCCGTTCCAAAAGGTGCTCGACGGCATGTTCGATATCTACCAGAGCATTTTCGGCCTGAAGTTCGAAAAGATCACCGCGCCCTACAAATGGATTGATGATCTTCAGCTTTATCTCGTGACCGATTCCGCCACGGGCGAGCCGCTTGGCATGTTTTATCTCGACATGTTTCCCCGCGAAGGAAAATTCAACCACTTCGCCCAATTCGACATTATCAGCGGCAAACTGTTACCGGATGGAAAATACCAGCGGCCAACGGTCGCATTGCTGTGCAACTTTCCGCCCGCAACGGCGGACAAGCCGTCCCTGATGACACACAGCGACGTGGAAACGTTGTTCCACGAATTTGGTCACGCCCTGCATTCGATCGTCACCAGCGCGAAGTATGGCCGCTTTGCCGGAACTCACGTGCCGGGCGATTTCGTCGAGGCGCCGTCGCAGATGCTGCAAAACTGGGTCTGGGATAAAAAGGTGCTCGACACTTTTGCCGCGGACTACCGTGATCCGTCGAAAAAGATTCCGGCGGAGACCATTAAAAAAATGAATGATGCCAAACTGGCTAACGCCGGCGCTTTCTATCGACGCCAGTTTGCCTTCGCATCACTCGATCTCGCGCTGCACAATCAGCACCCGGAAAATGACACCTACGACTGCGTGGCGATTTCGAATCCGATTCTGGAAAAAGTTTTCCTGCCAATTGATCCTAGCACGACGTTCGTTTCCTACTTTGGTCACTTGAATGGCTACGATGCCGGGTATTACGGATATGCCTGGGCCGACGCGATAGCCGCCGATATGGCCACCGTCTTTGAGAAAGCGAAGGATGGTTACCTCGATAAGCAAGCCGGGTTGCGACTGCGTCGCGAAATTTACGAACCTGGGGATTCGCGCGACGTCAACACCTCCATCGAGAAATTCCTTGGTCGGAAACAATCGATCCAACCGTTCCTGAAAAAGATCGGCATCGGACCGCAAGAGAAAAAGAAAGCGCCCGCCGGGCCGTCGCAGGAAGGGAGATGATGTCGGGAAGCGCACGCGCTTCGCGTGCTGTTTGCTGCGCCCTTGCAGTAAACGTCGTTGTTTTTCTTGCGTCATGCCATCGCGCTGAGACCGATGTCGAAATAGGCAACCGGCTCCAGATTCTGCACAAGGGCAACGGCCAGGAAGTGCAGGACCTCGATCCACAGATCGTAAACAGCGTCAGTTCGCTCAATATCATTTCCGCGCTGCTGGAGGGCCTCGTTGCCGAGGATCCCCATGATCTGCATCCCGTCCCCGGCGTGGCAGAGAGTTGGGAAGTTTCGGCGGACGAAAAGGTTTACACGTTTCATCTGAGGCATAACGCAAAGTGGTCCAATGGCGAGCCGGTCGTTGCGCAAAACTTCGTCGATTCGTATCGCCGCATTCTCTCGCCAGCGCTCGCTTCGCCAGTTGCTTACATGCTTTATCCCGTCGCGAACGCGGAGGCATTCAACAAAGGCAAGATCGATAACTTCGACCAAGTCGGTTTTCGCATTCTCGATAATTGGACGCTGCAGATCACACTTACCAATCCAACGCCTTACTTTCTCTCTCTCCTTAATCATTACTCCTGGTTTCCCGTGCCTATTTCCACAATCCAAAAGTACGGTCCGGTTTTGGAACGCGGTAGTCGCTGGACCAAACCGGGACGCTACGTTGGCAACGGGCCGTTCACACTCCAAGAATGGCGACTGAATGATCGTGTGCGCGTTAAAAGGAGTGCGACTTATTGGGACGC
>Ga0209155_1000699_pt1 | contig 16189 bp, 10 predicted proteins | sample GraSoiAngelo_122_FD_185879 | JGI IMG/M metagenome (GOLD analysis project Ga0209155, IMG submission 185879) | Grasslands soil microbial communities from the Angelo Coastal Reserve, California, USA - 14_0927_02_20cm (SPAdes) (version 2) | ecosystem: Environmental > Terrestrial > Soil > Grasslands ... | reverse complement strand
GGGATGCTAGTGATGGGAGATAGAAAACTAGATCCCAAAACGGATTACAACGGAGTATTTTCCGATCCTGCTGCCTTTACAAAGAAAGTACATCTTCTTTGGGTTGGTGTAGGTACTAAAGAGCCTGAGAGAATGCGTGCAGGACTCTTACGGCTGCATTCGTCTTTAGACGAAGCAAACATTCCGCACATCTTTTACGAATCATCAGGCACGGATCATGAATGGCAGACATGGCGTCGCGATCTGAAGGATTTCGCCCCACGGCTCTTTCACGAGAAGGCGTCCACTAAACAGGAAGTAGCTCAACGCTAATCTCGAGTCTGTCTTGAAAACATGATCCGCAGATACAGTCTCATCATTCGAATCAGAGTATGTCTCCTCTTGGCCCTGAGCTCCTGCCCAAGCCTGTTCGGCGCCGATTTTGCCATGAAGGTGACCGACAAGAATTACCTCGACACGCAAGGTTTTAGCCTATTTCTCTACGACAGTATGTACCATCCGGTGTTCGTTGACCAAAAGAACACAGCCATGGAGATGATTCTCCACGGCCAGCGCATCGCCACCAACGGCGACGTGCGGCTGATACCAACGCCCGAGCAGTGGGACCTGGTGGCAACCGTTCTCCGAAGACGTAACGAAATTGGAGTCAACGTCAGACTGTCGCTGCCATCGTTTATTGAAGCGACATCCCCCGCAGATAGCAATTCTTATCCTTGGCGGGTGTTGTTTCAACTTCCCTAGCGCTCCACTCTTCTCAGCTCGACGAGAACGGTCGAAGGGGGGTGGGAAGGCCCTCTCGAAGGATCCGAGCCGTCCGGCGCAGGTCCAATCTCAGGGGCATCGGAAGCCTTCTCGGGTGGCTTTGTTGTGCTGGAGCCCGGACTGCCTGAGCGCTGTAGCTCAATGCGGTCTCCTTTGATGTTCCCGGCAAAGCTGCTGTTTCCCACTCTAAAGCTAATCGCGCTTCCATCGATCTTCCCGGCTTCGATAGGAGCGGGGATGTCACCACCGCCGAAGAAACTTGCTCCTGTGCCTTCCACTGTCCCGGTCAGGCTGCTGCCTTCCTGTTTAAAGGAGTAGATGGAATCTCCGATTGCGGGAGGCGCAGACGACTCCGGTCCTCCGTCGGCAGGCGCCGGCCTCCACAAGCCTGTGATGCCTTCCCCTTGTGGAATCTTGCGTTCCCACCGCGGCACTTGCGGTCGCAGCGTTGCGGCTTTCACTAGAAGCGTAACTGTCGCGGGTGCGAGTCCGGGTGAGGCGGCCTCGACTGTGATGTTTCCGCCCTGCTTTGTTGATTGCACTACTGCCATGCAATATCCGCAGAAGGCTTTTCGCGAAGGTGCTTTGTCCGAGCCTTGATCGGTTGGATCGCCATTGCCAACGCCAATCAGCTTTCCTGCGCCCGATACCTTGAAGGTCACTTCGTTCTCGGTGATCGGCACAACACGGTTCTGCGCATCGCGAACTTCGACGGCGAACATTGCGACATCCTCGCCGTCGCCCGAGAGTTCCTGGCGATCGGCAGACATCGCGATCTTTGCTGCCGGACCGGTGGTTTCGCGTTTTGCTGTCAGCACGACCTTCTCGCCTTTGTAACCGCGCGCTTCGATGGTTCCGGGCGCGTACTTCACCACCCAGGCAACGTGCGAGTCTTTCTTCATCTCTTTCGTGCCCAGGCTTTGGCCGTTGTGCAGCAATTCCACCTTGTCAAGGTTCGAATAAGCCCACACTGCGATTCGCTTTCCTTCCATACCCGGCCAATTCCAATGTGGGAACAGATGAAGAACCGGCTCGCTCGTCCACCATGCCTTGTAGTAGTAGAACGAGTCTTTTGGAAAGCCGCAGATGTCGATGATTCCGTACTGGGAGCTGATGTTGGGCCAGCCGTTGGGCGAGGGTTCGCCGCGATAGTCGAATCCGGTCCACACGAATCCGCCGGAGAGCCATGGCCGCGCATTGCAGAAGCGCCACCAGCCTTCCGCGGAGGCGCGTCCAGTGGTTGTGTATGGGTCGTAGGCCGCTACGTATCCTTTGGAGTAATCGGTGATGTAGATTCCGCGAGTGCCGACGGCGCTCACCGTCTCGGTACCCATCACCGGCTTTTTGGGATTCTCGTTGTGGTACTGCTCGGCCTGCGGATCCTGGTAGTTGTAGCCGATCACGTCGCACACGGCCAACCCACCGACCCCAATCGCGCGAATGGGAGCGATCGACACCGGTCGCGAGACGTCGAGTCGGTTGGCCATGGCTTTCATCGCCGTAAGGATCAACAATCCTTTGTCTGTATTTGCCGTACCTTCCTCGTTGCCCATGGACCACATGAAGACGCTGGGGCGATTGCGATCGCGGCGGACAAGATTGACGAACTGGCTCATGCCTTCAGGGTTTGACGACATCATGCGCGTTTCGTCGAAAACCAGCATGCCGAGTTCATCGCACGCATCGAGCAGCTCAGCAGTGGGCGGATTGTGCGAGGTGCGCAGTGAATTGCAGCCCATCTCCTGCAGCTTGCGCACACGGTAGTACTGCACTGCGTCCGGCACAGCAGCGCCGACCCCAGCATGGTCCTGGTGATTGCACGTTCCCTTCAGCTTTACGACCTTGCCATTGAGAAGAAATCCTTTTTCGGCGTCGAAGGCCACGGTACGAATACCGAAACGGGTCTCGTAGAGATCGACCAGGCCTGTTTCAGTCTGAACTTCTGTCACCAGCTTGTACAGATTCCGCGTTTCAAGTGACCAGAGGAGCGGCTTCTTGACATTGATCTTCTGCTCGTATGTTTGCTTCTCCTGGTTCGGAATCATTTGCGGAGAACTGGTCGCACTTCCAACGGTCTCTCCCGTCGGGCTCAGAACCGTCGAGATCACGCGCACGGTCTTCGCGGTAGCGCTCTCATTGTTAACCTCCGTAAGGATCGACAAATTTGCTCCGTCGGGCTTCACGTCGGCTTTCACGAACGTGCCCCATTGCGGCACATGAACTGCGTTGGTCTTCACCAACCATACGTGGCGGTAAATTCCTGCGCCTTCGTAGAACCATCCATCACTCGATGTGGCATCGACTCGCGCCAGCAACACGTTGCGGCCGCCTGGCGTGGCGAAGTCTGTAAGATCAAAAGTGAATGGATCGTAGCCTCCGCTATGACGACCAATGTAGAAGTTGTTGAATATCAGCATTGCTTCGCGATATGCGCCGTCGAACTCCACGGTGATGCGCTTGCCTTTGTCTTCAGCCGGCAGCTCGAAGACGCGCCGATACCAACCGACACTGGTGGCTGGATATTTCTTTCCGAGTGGATAGAAACCCTTGGACCTCAACGCGGGATCGTTTTGAAACGGCAGCTCGACAGCCCAGTCGTGTGGTAGGTCGAGGTCGCGCCATTGGCTGTCGTCGAAGGCCAGTGCGCCGGGAGGCACGAAATTGCCCGTTTTCTGGAAGTTGCCAGTGAATCCGAAATCTTTCGCAGGTTCGTCGGCGTGCCCAAAGTGGAAGCGCCAACCAACATCTAACAGCAGCCGCTCTCTCCGGGCGCGCTTCATCGCTTCATCGTTCGTATCGCGCAGGGGAGGTGCAAAAAATGGCTCCGCTGCATCGGGTGCAATCTCTATTGCTGCCGCAATAGGTGCTACGCCATGCACGGTTGCTGCTGCGGAAGCAAGCACGCTGGTCTTCAGAATGTCTCGGCGTGAAAACTTTTTCATGAGTCCTCCACACAGCCAAAATGACTTACCTGATGTAAATCGGAAAAGCTTGACCTATCGGAGCTAGGCAATCCAGGAAAGCAAGTCTTTCAACTCAGTCGCGTTGTTTGATTCCGTTCCTCGCGGCATCGAAGGACCGATGGCGACGGCTTGGGTGTGCCCTTCGAACCAAACCAGAAAAGAGGATTGTTCTGTTCCAGGGAGTCGCTGCTGATTAAGCCAGTTGTAGTACGCGCCCATATCTCCGTCGATGAGTGAGCCGATCACATCTGGTTCAGCTCGTTCCCGGCTCGCGGATAACAACTCATTCATCGGCCTTTGTCGTTGCCGCGGGGCGAAGCGCACGAGCAAGGTCAGCGGTTGGGAACGTCGCAATGCCTCGCGAGCGGCCCATTGCGCGAATGTTGTGCTGAAGATCTGAGTTCCGGAACCTTCTGTCAGCAGTTTTAGCTGAAAGCGATCGAGGATCGCGTTTCCAGAGTTACCCAGTCCGATGTCAGCCGGTCGCATGCGGGCAAGAATGGTCCGAAGCGCTTCGGGTCCCATTCCGGGACGATCTATTTCAGACCGCATCTTTCGCAACAGAGCATTCCGTGCCGGCTCCAATGATTCATAAGAGACACAGGTCAGCGCACTGTCGTGGTCATCCGCTTTGCCACCGTCGATATACCAGTGCGCGAAAGCAACGCGATGGGCTTTCGCCCTTGCCGCAACTGCATCGAGGAGTGTCCTCAGGCCATTCTCCGGATTGACACGATTGAAGTAAGCGCCTTGGCCTCGGAGTTTTCGAAATAACGGCGCATCATAGGAAGACATTCCCTTTCCAATAATAGTGATTCCGAGCCGTGGAATTGGCGGAGGCTGCGGAGGAGCTGCCGCGCGGAGACGATCCGCATATGCCATGGCCGCGCTTCGAAAGCTGTCGAGCTGATGTGTCGTCCAAAGGTGTGCCGAGAGTTGTTCGACAAATTGGGAGGGCGCATTCACCCAGTCCGAACGCTCTAGTTCGCCTGAAACGCGAATCTGAGCAAATCCACTCAACCATGAACCCAATTGCTCTGGCGATAATGAACTCAAGACTTCGAGTTCGTTTTCCAAAGCATGTCGGGATCCTAAGCTTCGGAATGAATAAGTGCCGAATGCGCTCTTGTGCTAAGAACTAGTCTTTTGTTTCTTGGAATAATTGTTCTTTCGATGGAATCTGCCTCGCCATTTCATCGCGGATTTTTTCCGCTTGCTTAGCGAGCTTCTTCTTATCGAGGCCGGGTCTGTAATTGAATACAATTCCTACGGCACCGATTCTCTTGCCAGCCTCATCAAGCAGCGGAAGTTCATCTTCGAAGTGATTTCCAGTTTTGTTTACTTCCAGATTGCTCACGCCGGTATCGATCACTCGCATATCGTCTTCGTCGGCTTTCTTGCCGATCCGGCCAATATTCGAGGCGATGATTACATTTTTCGATTGATTGGGTGGCGTGACATGGAAGGCCATGATCACAACTTCCTTGTGCTTGGCTAAGGTGTCGTTCACGAGTCTCTGGGCGTAGATTTTCGGTGGCTGAGAATCGGGTTTTGTTTGGTCCTGGGCCAGCACCTCAAAGGACAGAACCAAGAGTGACGCCCAAACAATTGCTCTTGCTAATGTCATAAATTTCCTCAGTTCAATTTGGATAATCGGAACAACCTCCCGCCCCAGCATTTGCGCCTTGGGGTGGTTACCTATCCCGCAATTCCACTCCTACACAAACGAGACTCCCAGAGCCGCTGCTTCATGCCTGTGCATCGCTTCAAAATAGCCGCTCACCAGCTGATCTTCAGCGCAACCTGAATCTGGCGCGAGGCGGTCTGAGTTGAAGTGACCAAACCTGCACCAGTGATCGGTGTTGTTCCTCCGGTCACAGGGAATAATGTCTTTCCCGAACTGGGCGGAGCAAAATTCGTGAAATTTAGGATGTTGAAGAACTCCGCTCTGAATTGGACGTTGAACGCCTCTGAAATTGCGGGAATCTTGTTGTTCTTGAAAATCGACAAATCAAGGTTCTTCAGCCCTGGACCGGTGAGCGAATTGCGCGTAACGTTCCCAAGTCTTGTGAGTGGGTTAGGGGAGGCGAAGCAGCTCAAGTTGATGTATTGGACCTGACCTTGAGCCGGAATGTTGTATTGCAGCCGCGTTGGCGAACCGCATCCTGGGACTCGGTCGGGAACGTCGTATGGGGCAGTGTTCTTGAGCCCAAGTGGGTCGCCGCCTACCAACGGTGTAAACGGAAGTCCGTCGCTAGCCTGAAAAATTCCACCGAGCTCCCAACCATTGGCAGCCCAGGCAAGTGGACCGTGCAACGACTGTACCGCAGGGGCAATCCAGATCAGATTCTGAACAAAGTTCTTTCCGATGTTGAAATCTGCAGGACCGCGTCGCGATCGTTCGTCGAAGAAGAAGAGCCCAGAAATGGAATTTGCGAATGGGTCTCCCGCAAGACTTGCAGAACCGTCATCGATGGCCTTGCTGTAGGTGAACGAACTTTGACTCTGGAGTCCATGACTCATTCTCTTTACAACCTGCAACTGAAGTCCATCGTAGTAGGAATGTCCAGTCCACGCGAGTGCTGCGATCTGTCCCACATTAGGATTTAGTTTCGTTCCGCTATTTCGCGGCGTTGGCCAGAGTAGTCCCTGCGGTGTAGCGGTTGGCAGCACCGTGTTCACATCGTCTGAGCGAAACGGCTGATGAATTCCGCGCGTGCCGACGTACCCAGCTGTTACGGTGAGGTTTTTCACTATCTGCCTCTCGAGGAAGAGATTCCATTGCATAACGTAATTGCGGCTGGGATTCGGCTGGATATAGGTCTGCCGCAAGGCACTAGGCGACGCGGAAATGAGTGAAAACGATCCGTTGGGAAAAGCCCCAGGAGGGAGCGGGACTGCGCTACCCAACTCCAGGAAGGGCGCCGCCAAGGATGAGAGTAGCTCAAATTGATAGGGAAGGGGCAAGCTGTCGAAGAAACCAAAGGCTCCGCGCATTGAGGTTGTTCCAGTATGGAAAGGATCCCAAGCAAAGCCAATCTTAGGCTCGAAGTTTTTCGTCGTCGGATTGGAGAAATAGGGATCGCCCAAGTGCGATTGTGCGTCGGTCAGACTTCGGAGAGTCGAGAGTTTGCCGTTCACCTCAGTGGGAACCGTAGCCATCTCGTAGCGCAACCCCAGATTAAAGGTTAGATATGGCCGGAGGTGAATGTCGTCCTGCAGATAACCAGCAAAGAGATTCTGCCGTATATTGCGAGGGGACGTTGTGCCGGGAACGCTCGCGTCGAATTCGTTGGCCTGCCCTGCCATGAAGGTGGCAACGGAGTTGAAGCGGAACAGCCCGCTAGGATTGGACAGCGCGAAAATATTGTTTCGCATGCGCTCGAACGCAAAACCGAACTTTAGGAAGTGCTTGCCTTTGGTGAGAAAGGCGTCGTCATAAGCCTGAATCGATGTCCATCCGTAATGGTAAGCCGATGGCCCGTTCACGCCGCCACCGAAGGTGATGATGCCAGCAGTGATGAGACTGGGCGCGTTCTGTCCAGGCACCACTCCCAGTTTGGGATCGTTTCCTGCCGCCACGGGTCCTGGGGCTGAACCGTTTATATCTGCGGCCACGCGACTTATTCCGAAGCGAACGGTGTTGATTAGAGTTGGGCTGAAAGTATGCGTTGTTTCACCTGAACCAGATTGCCGCCGAGTATGTGAGCGCAGGAAGATGTCGTTGAGCGAATCCGGCTGAGTAAACGTACCGTTGTCGAACATGTACGAACCATGCAGTGCGTCTTTGTCGCTGATCCGGTGGTCCCCACGAACAGTAAAATAGTCTTCAGGTGTGATCTGTTGTCCGACAAGTGAGTACTGTCCAGTCAAGCTACCTGCAGGCGTGGGTCCATTCGGCAGTGGATAGAAAATTAGATAAGGCTGAGTTGCCGGGCTGGCAGTCGCTCGCGCAGCTGGAGAAGGCACTTGTCCGATGGAAGTAAATCCGAGCGATTGGCGGAGTCCTTCATAGTCTCCAAAGATGAAAGTCCGATCTTTAGTAATCGGACCTCCCGCTGAGGCACCAAATTGATTCCGCTTGAAGGGAGGAATCTGCGCGCGGTCGAAAAAGTTGCGAGCATCCAGGGCGCTATTGCGGAAGAACTCGTAGACACTGCCGTGAAACTGGTTAGTGCCAGCCCGGGAAATTGCGTTGATCACGCCACCCGAAGTTCTTCCATACTCCGCCGAATAATTGCTCGTGACTACCGAGAATTCCTGGATTGCATCGACTCCCAAATTGAGACCTACGACGCTACCAGGTGCACCATTGGAATAATCGTTGATGCTGATTCCGTCGAGGCGATAGTTATTCTGCTGCGGTCGAGCGCCAGCGATCGTGATCTGCACGCCATAGCCGCGATTGCCGCGATCGGCTCCGACGGCTACGGCTTTCTCTGTTCTGACTGCCGCTACTCCGGGTTGCAAGATTGCGAGCTGGGTCCAATCGCGTCCGTTGAGTGGAAGCTCGCGGACTGTCTGCGCGTCGACCACCTCGCTGATTTGAGAGGATGCCAGCTCAACATCAGCGGGTGAGTCCTTTACTTCGACACTTTGTGTCACGTTGCCGGGTTGCAGGCTGACGTTCAGTAAAGGTTGAGCGCCGACCTCCAACTTGACGCGCGACTGCGTCGTCGCAAATCCGCTCGCTGCGATTCGTATTTCATAGTCGCCCGGCTGAAGATTCGGTGCGACATAAAACCCTTGTGAGCTTGATGTGACTGTGGTCACGCTTCCCGTTTCAGTGTTGCGAATCGTGACTTGCGCGTTCGGAATCACTGAACCGGACGAATCTGCAACCGTACCCGATACTGTTGCGCCAACGGTCTGCGCTCGCAGTGAGGATGCCAGTAAGCTTACGAAAACTGCGACTGCGAAGTAGAAACACGCACGCGTTTGAATTCGAGTGAACATCGCTGCCTCTCCATTGCCGGTTTTCGATGAGCCGGCGACTCTTCAGCAAACCTTCTTCTCAGGAGAGGAGTAGCGTTCAGTTCAACTGTGGACTTCAGCGCTCCAGATGCAGATATTCTCTTGCCGCGCTTTCCTCGGTCGATTGAGCTCTACCATTAGCCCGGGGCATCTCGATACGAACCCGGGTGCCCTCTCCTTCACTACTGAAAATCGATAACTCCCCACCCTGTGCCGAGCAGATCGACTGCACGATCGAAAGTCCGAGGCCCGCACCTCCCGAGTCTCGCGATCTGGCTTTGTCTGCTCGATAAAACCGCTCACAAATGTGCGGCAACGCGCTGCCTGGGATCCCAATCCCGGTGTCGCGCACTTCGAGCACTGCCTTGGATCCTTGGATCTCAACTAGGAGTTCTACTGAGCCGCCCGAAGGTGTGTACTTTATGGCGTTGTCAAGAAGATTGACCACGACTTGCTTCAACAGCGATGGGTTACCCACTACCATCACTCCGCAAGAAACTAGATATTCCAGTCGAATCGACTTTTCGTCGGCGAGCAATCGCATTTGCTCTGCCGTGGAAGTTGCAAGTTCACCGAGATTCACAGTCGTAACTTCTCTGGTCGCATCACCGGCCTCAAGCCTGGAAATCTCCAATAACTGGCTCACGATCTTGCTCAGCCGCGCAATCTCCTCGAGTGCGCTGCCGACGATTTCCAGGGCTGTGGGTGATAAGTGCTCATATTGCGTAAGTGATTCAAGCTCGCCTCGAAGGATCGTGAGTGGTGTACGCAATTCATGTGATACATCCGCCGAGAACCGGCTGATGTGACGGAAGGAGTCTTCTAGGCGCGCCATCATGCGATTGAGTGATGTGGTGAGGCGCTCTATTTCGTCCCCGGTTCGAACTACGGGCAGCCTCTCGCCGAAATTGCGAGACGTTATTGTTTCGGTCGTGTGCGTGATCTCGTCAAGCGGACGCAGAGCACGCTTCATGATCACGATGCCACCCAGGATGGCTGCCGCGATAATGACAGGCATCCCAAACAGTAGGGTGAGGATCAGCCCGTGCAGGACTGACTGAATATCGCGGGAGGACGCTCCAACCTCTATCAAAAAGGAAGTGCCGTTGGGTATGACAAAGGGAACGGCTTCAATCAGCACGGGATGGCTGCCGGCTCCCGACTCCACAAGCGAAAACGGACGAGAGCCCCAGCTTCGCAAAATGGGAATTCTTGATGGAAGGAACTTTTGATTAATGGGAGCCGGGGATTGGTACAGTGTGCTTCCGTCGCGCCGTGTAATGCGGATGAATCGTCCACTGATTTCCGGCGCCATTTCGTTGATTTCGCCTGTGACGAATGATTCGCCCTTCCGTTTCACATCGACCAGCAACTTCTCGCCGATTGATTGAGCATCACTCCGAAGCGAGTTTCTTAGATTGGAATCGAGATAGCGTGCCAGCCCCAGATAAACCGCCGCACCGAAGATCACGAGGCAAACGGCAAGCACGCCGGCGTACAATGCTGCCATTCGTAAACGGAGGGAATTGAAGTTCATCCTTCCGCTCCTTCCCGAATTGTGTAACCCACTCCGCGCACCGTGCGCAGAAGTTTGGAATCATGGCCGGTATCTACTTTGTTTCGGAGATGCCGGATGTAAACGTCGACGATGTTGGTTATTCCGTCGAAGCTCTCATCCCACACGTGCTCGATAATCATATTGCGCGAGAGGACTCGTCCGGCATTGCTCATAAGATACTCAAGGAGCGCGTATTCTTTGGAAGTAAGATCGATGCGCTGTCCGGCGCGCTTGACTTGCTGCGAGAGCCGGTCCAACTCAAGATCGCTCACTCGAATAGTGCTCGCGCGATTCACTGGACCTCGTCTCATCAGCGCCTTGATGCGAACCGACAGCTCGGCAAACGCAAAGGGCTTCGTGAGGTAATCGTCGGCGCCGGTCTCCATATTCGCAACCTTGTCCTGTACGGTGTCGCGGGCAGAAAGAATCAGCACTGGCACGGAAGAGTTCTCCCTCCGGATTCGGCGCAGCACTTCACTGCCATCCATGCCGGGCAACATGAGGTCAAGAAGTACAAGGTCGTACTGGTACGCTTGCGCGAGCTCCAGTCCGCTTCGACCATCCTTGGCAACATCAACTGCATATCTTTCGGCGATCAAGCCTCGCTTGATGAAGCTTGCTAACTTCACTTCATCCTCGATCAACAAAATGCGCATTCTCGGCTCCATATTAGGCGCGGCTGCAATGAACCGCACATGAACTCAAAATGAAAGTTCGTTCATAAAAATGGTCATTTGGGCTAGCGCGACATTCTCCCTCGGTTCGAGCGTATTTCCTGAATGAAATTTCATCCTCACTTCAGGAACGGCTCATGCTCTCTAACTAAGCTTCAAAATGCGTGGGGGAAAGAACATGAGGAGAGCTTTGCTAACGTTGGCAGTTCTCTGCGTAACGTGTGCGGCAGCCAGTGATAGCACACCGCTAAGACTTGTAGCGAGCGTTGATTTGCCAAAGTACTCTGGCGACTTCGATCATTTTGCCGCTGATGTCAATGGCAATCGGCTGTTCCTGGCAGCCGAGGACCACGGCACGCTGGAGGTCTTCGATCTGAAGAGCACCAGGTGGCTCAGGACAATCCGAGGCTTCGAGGTGCCGCACAGCATCCTCTATCTTCCTGCCTCACAAAAGCTGCTTGTGACCGACGGCGGAGAGAGTATGTCGAAGGTCCTCAACGGCCCAGATTTTCAACTCCTGAAGAAAGTCCCACTTATCCCGGGCGCGGATTCGCTCGCTTACGATCCGGACAAGCACCAGGCTTATGTGGTTACCGGGGGCAAAGACGTACAAATGAAGGAGTCGGTGCTTTCGGTAATCGATACGAGGGACTTTAGCAAGAAGGCCGATCTCAAGTTTGACTCCGCGCACGTCGAAGGCATGGCGCTTGAGTCGCAGGGTAAGCGGATGTTCGTCAACGTCACGGACCATAATGAGATTGACGTCGTAGATCGTGACAGCATGAAGATCGTTGATCGCTGGCGGCTTGAGAGTGCTGGCGAGAATTCGCCGATGATCCTCGACGAACCCAACCATCGTCTTTTTATCGTCTGCCGCAAGCCGGCCAAGCTCGTCGTTTTAGATACGCAGAGTGGTAAGCAGGTCGGGGCATGGGAGACAGCTGGACATTCTGACGGCATGGCTTTCGACAGGGCGCGGAAGCGCATCTATGTGCCTGGAGCTGAGGGATATATCGCCGTGTATCAACAGAAGGATGCCGATCACTACGAGCTAATCGCCAAGGTACCCACTGCGCCCGGAGCGAAGACGTGTCTCCTCGTTCCCGAACTGAACCGCTTGTATATAGCAGTGTCCCCTGGCGAAGGAAAATATGGTGCCCGTGTCCTTGCTTTCGAGACTCTGCCATAGTCTTCCTCCGGGAGAACTCGCGATCAAGCCGCACGCTGCGTTTCATTCGCGGGCCGTTCGCCCGGTGATGCGCAGGTCGATTGATGGCGTAGACAGCGCCACGCGAGCAGGATCAACTCACAACAGCCGCACCACGGTAGGCGGAAATGCATGACAATTTCCAGCTGCTCGCAAGAGTAGTGAGGATTTGAACCTCCGACGCTTGCTCTGGAACCGAAATCAAAAATCCAAGTGCTTGCTTTGGTGTGCTTAGGAGCCCAACACACCGTTCGTTCTCTCTCTCTCTCTCGTTGTACCGAAGTTGTACCGATAATCCGTGTGTGTCCGCACTTCACATATCCGCGAATTGGTTGAGATCGACCGCGCGAAAGATTGCGGAACCCAGCTGATATTGGCCTCGAGTTTCCATGAACAAACATTAAGGAAAAGTTAATGGGCAACCTGTTGTATCGTCGCGTCCAATTTAGCGGTGTAGCAGCGAAAGCGAGGTTCGTATGCGTCGTCGTGATGCGTGCACATTCGTCGTTGCGTTGATTATCGCAAGTAGCGTCGTATCCTCCGTCTCTGCCCAAGTCGCCGGCGGAGTCATTGCCGGCACGGTTTCCGACACTTCTGGAGCTGCTCTGCCCAATGCGAAAGTGATCGTGCACAACGTCGCCACGAGCGTTGACACCGAGTTGAATTCGAATGAGAGCGGGTTCTACCGTGCAGCGAACCTTTTACCTGGAACATATGACGTGACTGCCTCCGCGCGGGGATTCTCGAACCTTGTGCGAAGGAGTGTTGTTCTTACAGTAGGAGCTGAACTGACTATTGATTTGATCCTACGGGTCGGCGCCGCTCAGGACAAAATTGAGGTTACAGCGGAAACACCCATTGTGGATACGTCGACGTCGACGCTGAGCTCAGTCGTGAATGCTTCCACGCTTCGCGAGCTTCCGTTGAACGGGCGTGATTGGACGAGCCTGGCAACGCTGCAACCGGGTGTCACCAGCGTTCGCACGCAGTCGACAGTCGGTGCGACATCCTCACGCGGCAACCGTGGCTTTGGCGACGAGCTCACCGTCGCCGGTCACCGCCCACAGGAGAACAATTATCGGATTGACGGCGTGAGCATTAATGACTATTCGAATGGCGCACCTGGCGGCGCCGGCGGTGCCAATCTGGGCGTCGATGCAATCAGCGAGTTCTCCGTTTTGACCAGCAACTATTCTTCGGAATACGGAAGAACTTCTGGCGGTGTAATCAATGCCATTACGCGTACCGGGTCCAACGCATTCCATGGCGCGGGATTTGGTTTCTTTCGCGACAGCTCGCTTGATGCACGCAACTACTTCGATGCCGCGACGAAGCCTCCGCTACGGCGTTACCAGTTCGGCGGGTCAGCGGGAGGACCGATCATCAAGGATAAGACATTCATTTTCGGTAACTACGAAGGCTTGCGCCTGAACCAGGGTGTCACATTCAGCGACACGGTTCCATCGCAGGCTGCGCGAAACGGGCAGCTCTCGACCGGCAACGTGACCGTGGACCCTGCCGTGAAACCCTATCTCGATTTCTGGGCGCTGCCGAATGCGGGGCTCCTTGGCGCCGGGGATACGGGCGTCTACAACGTCGCCACCGACCAAACATTGAAAGAGAACTTCTTTACCACGCGGATTGATCATCACTTCTCGAACACAGACAGCTTGTTCGGCACATATATGTTTGACGACGCCAGCTTTGACGTTCCTGATTCGTTGAACAACGAGTTCTTCGGGAATCTCACTCGCCGCCAACTGATCGCGATCGAGGAAACTCACGTCTTCACTCAGAACTTCATCAACACGGTCCGAGGGGGCTACAACCGGACCAAAGGGTTCGTGAACACTGCCGGAGCTGCGATCAATCCCAAGGCTGCCGATCTCAGCTTAGGTACTGCCCCTGGCCGGGCGGCTGCAATCATCACTGTTCCTGGACTTACGACCTTCAACGGAGGAGTTGGAGCGAACTCGTTTTTCGACCATATTGGAAACTCATACCAGTTTTACGACGACGCTTTCATTACACACGGCACGCATTCGTTCAAGGTCGGTTTCTCGTTTGAGCGATCGCAGTACAACCTGTTCGCGCTCCGCCGACCGAACGGCCTATTTGCCTTCGGGTCGCTGGCAAGATTCCTGACGAACCAACCGACAAGCCTGTTTGCCCTCGATCCAGCCCGGTCGAAAGAAGCCGGGCTCAGGCAGTCGATCATCGGCGGCTATTTCCACGACAACTGGCGGTTTACCCCGTCGCTGACTCTCAATTACGGCATACGCTATGAAATAAGCACCAACCCGATCGAAGCTCACGACGGACTTCAGACAGTTGTGAACTTGAACGGCGGAGCGCCAGTGCCGGTCCACACGTATTTCACAAATAATCCAACCCTCAAGAACTTCGAACCGCGGATCGGCTTCGCATGGGATCCGCAGAAGAACGCCAGGACGGTCGTGCGCGGTGGTTTCGGTGTTTACGATCACCTCCCGCTGCTTTACATTTACACGCCGAAGGCTGCTCAAGGTACGCCATTCGTAGTAAGCACGACGGTGCGGAATCTGCCGGCCGGCTCCTTCCCGAAGGGCGCATTCAGTCTGGCAAATTTCTCCTCATTGACGGGACTGGGTAGCACCTACATCCAGCCCGACCCACCTCGCAACTACATCATGAACTGGAATCTCACGATCCAGCGCCAGCTTATTTCCGACTTGACGCTGCAGGCCGCGTATGTTGGGTCTCGTGGAATTCACAATGCTTTTACGATGGACGATTCCAACATCGTTCTGCCTGTAGCGAAAACTGCGCAAGGCTATGTATGGCCGACGCCGCAAGGGAGCGGGACGCGGCAAGACCCGAACGCGGGGGTCTTAAGGTCCGACTGGTGGGATGGCGACTCGTACTATCACGGATTGCAGACCATGGTGCGCAAGCCGCTCAGCCATAGTTTCCAGATTCAGGGCTCATATACCTGGAGCAAGTGCCTGGACACCGGCTCGGCAGCATCGCGCGGCGATCAGTTCCTGAATGGAATTACCAGTCCTCTATTTTTTGATAAGGCGCACCGCAAGGGATTCTGCGATTTCAACATCTTTCACACGTTTACACTCAGCTCTCTATGGAATGTGCCTGCACCGAGCGGGAACGCGCTCGCGAGGGCCATACTAGGCAATTGGGAGCTCGGAACGATTCTGAACTCGACTTCGGGAACGCCATTTACAGCGATGATCTCTGGGGATCCGCTCGGCTTAAACAGCGACGATCCCATCGGATACCCTAACATCCTGAGCACCCCCGAATGTAAGCACCCAGTCAATTCCGGCAACGCACAGCACTACATCAAGACGCAATGCTTCACATTCCCGTCGCCCGCCACGCTACTCGGTAATTCGGGCCGCAATGGCGTCGTCGGACCAGGCCTGCTCGACCTTGACATGTCCGCATACAAGAATGTGCCTGTTTCGCGCATCTCCGAAGCATTTCGGATGCAGTTCCGGGCCGAGTTTTTCAACATTCTGAATCACACAAACTTCGCGGTGCCGCTGAGCACGAACGCAATCTTTAACCAGTCGGGCAACCTGCTCGCCAACGCGGGCCGGCTTACGGCGACGCAAACGACGTCACGCCAGATCCAACTCGGAGTCAAGGTGATCTGGTGAGCGGAAACCGATCCTTGTTCGTCTTTCGATTCCTACACACCTGAGGACTCAGAATTACTTCCGGAACAGGAATGGCAAGGTTGAACCGAGACAGCTATTCGTCAGTCGCAGCAAGGGCAATTCCTAACGGCGCTGGTGAGTTGCTCGTCCCGTTCAGTTCCGCATGAGTTCGTTAGGTGCTGGCCTCTTTGCGATGTGCCGCTGATTCCCTGATCCGCAAACTCACAATCGAGCGTTCATCCGGGTATTGCGAACTCTCGAAGATCGTGTATCTCCACGTCTCGAGTCTGAGTGGTGAAAGGTTGTTCCTATCGAAAGTTGCTGGTAAGGTCACAGGCGGCTCGCGATACGATTCAGTGCCGTGGACAAATCCCGGCCAGTGTTTGTATCGT
>Ga0209155_1000692_pt1 | contig 16249 bp, 17 predicted proteins | sample GraSoiAngelo_122_FD_185879 | JGI IMG/M metagenome (GOLD analysis project Ga0209155, IMG submission 185879) | Grasslands soil microbial communities from the Angelo Coastal Reserve, California, USA - 14_0927_02_20cm (SPAdes) (version 2) | ecosystem: Environmental > Terrestrial > Soil > Grasslands ... | reverse complement strand
CAACTCGCGCAGCACTACGTGCTCCCCGGCGGGGTGGCCATTTGCATGCTCGGGCCCTCCGAAGAGGCCCCGGTGAAAGTCGGCGATCTGACCCTCAAGCAGCAGCTGGGCTACACGCTGCCGTTCTCCAAGGCCCCGCGCCGGCTGGCGATCTACAGGCACCTGTAGCGCTCCACATGGTCGTTCCACGTGGAACAGCCTTCGGATCAACGGCCAAGCACGCTCCGAAGAGGTAACCGGCCTTTCAGGGATGGGCGCCGGGCTGCGTGGAGCGGTCGGTGCGAGCCCCGGAGTCCGCGCGTTCCAATTCGTCGACGATGGCGTCGGAGAACTGCTGCAGGTCATCCGGCTTGCGGCTGGTGATCCAGTTCCGATCCCTGACCACCGGTTCGTCCTTCACCGTGGCTCCGATCTGCCGCAGGTCGTCCTGGATCGTCTGCCAGGCAGTCAGGGTCCGGCCCTTGACCAGGTGCGCCGCGATCAGGAGTTGCGGGCCATGGCAGACCGCCGCGATCGGCTTCCCCGCCTGATCGAACTTCTTCACGAACTCGACCATCCGCCGGTCGGCGCGCAGGTGATCCGGCGACTGACCGCCGGGGATGAGCAGGGCGTCGTAGTCCTCCGCCTTCACCTGATCGATCGATTTCTCGACCTTCACCTTCTCCTTGCCCTTGTAGCCTTTCAGCTCCTCACCGGCCTTCACACCGATGACGTCGACCTGGTAGCCCTCCTCCTTCAGCCGGTCGTACGGAACGCGGAACTCCGAGTCCTCGAAACCCTGTCCCAAGACGCAAGCGATTCTCATTGGTGTCTCCACTCTCGATGGTTCTGCCGGGGCGTGAAGATGCGCGCGGCCGCGCGCGCGTGGAACCCCAGCCACGTGTCGGATCGTTTCACGTGGAACGGGCGCACGGCTTCTTGATCGATGTGGGACCCGCGTGGTACTCGCGCGTTACCACGGTGGGGGAGGGTGCATGGCGCTGGTGCTGGCGGTGGTGAACCAGAAGGGCGGGGTGGGGAAGACCACCACGGCGGTCAATCTGGCTGCCTCGCTCGCCGCCCGGGAGCGCGAGGTCCTGCTCGTCGACCTCGATCCGCAGGGCAACGCCACGAGCGGCATCGGAATCCCCCGGGATCGGAGCGAGCGGCCGACCATCTACCACGCGCTGCTCGGGGAGGCCGACGCGCGCTCGGCCGTCCTGCCCACGGAAATCCCGCACCTGTTCGTGCTCCCTTCCGGTGCCGACCTCGTCGGCGCCGAGCTGGAGCTGGTCTCGATCGACTCGCGCGAGTCGCGTCTGAGCGCCGCGCTCGAGCCGCTGCGCGGCGCGTACGAGTACGTCCTCATCGACTGCCCACCGTCGCTGGGGCTCTTGACCGTCAACGCGCTCGTCGCCGCCGACCGCGTCCTGGTGCCACTGCAATGCGAGTACTACGCCCTGGAAGGGCTCGGATCGCTCTTGCGCACCATCGACCTGGTCAAGGCGTCGCTCAAGCCCGAGCTGGAGATGGAAGGCATCGTGCTCACCATGTTCGACGCCCGCAACAACCTCGCCCGGCAGGTGATGAAGGACGTGCAATCCAACATGCCCGGGCAGGTCTACGACACGGTGATCCCGCGCAACGTCCGGCTCAGCGAGGCGCCCAGCCACGGCCGCCCCGCCATCCTCTACGACATCGAATCGAAGGGCGCGCAGAGCTACCTGCAGCTCGCCGAAGAGATGCTGCACCGCCACCGCGCGGTGGTCGCAGATCGCAAGCACGCGTAATCTCAGGAGAACCTGATGATGGAATCGAAGGCGCTGAAGCGGCCCGCGCTGGGGCGTGGACTCGGGGCCCTGATCCCCGGCGGCTCTCCCTCGGAGCGCAAGGGCGTGATGAACCTCGGCATCGAGGAGATCCGCCCGGACCGGTCGCAGCCGCGCCGCCACTTCGACGAGGCGCACATCGAGGAGCTCGCGGAGTCGATCCGCAGCAAAGGCGTGCTCCTCCCGCTCATCGTGAGGCGCGACAGCGAAGGATACGTGCTGGTCGCCGGCGAGCGGCGCTGGCGGGCCGCCCAGAAGGCCGGGCTCCGCGAGCTGCCGGTGATGGTCCGCGAGGTCACCGGGAAGGAGGCCTTCGAGATCGCGCTGATCGAGAACATCCAGCGCGAGGATCTGAACCCCATCGAGGAAGCCGGGGCGTACAGGCGGCTGATCGAGGAGCACGGGCTCACACAGGAAGAGCTGGCGGCGCGGGTCGGCAAGGACCGCTCCACCGTCGCCAATGCCCTGCGGTTGCTCCGCCTGCCCGAGCCCATCCAGCGAGCGGTGGTCTCCGGCGAGCTCAGCATGGGGCACGCGCGTGCGCTGCTCGCGATCCACGACGAAGGCGATCTGCGGAAGGCGGCCGAAAAAGTGATCGCCGAGGCGCTATCCGTTCGCGCGGTCGAATCGCTGGTCCAACGGCTGAAATCGAAGCGCCAACCGCAGCGCAGGCGCGACGGGGACGGAGGGGCGCAGCTCCGGCACCTCGTCGAAAAGCTGCAACGCAAGCTGAGCGTGAAGGTCCAGCTGAAGGACAAGGGCGGAAGCGGTACGCTGGAGATCCGCTACGGCAGCCTGGCCGAGCTGGACCGCGTGCTCGCCGCAATCCTTGGGGAATGACCACGTCCGAAGGCAGAGCCGGAGCGACGGACGCCCCAGCGCCGGAAGCCCGGATCGCTCATGGCGCCGTGAGCGGCCGCCGCCGCGACGAGCCCGGCGCCTCCGTCGGGCAGAAGCCCAGGCTCGAGAGGATTCGGGGCGCTTCCCTCGAGCGCGCTGCAGGCGCCTCTGATCGCGCTCGTCATCGGCGTCGTGCTCACGCTGCTCGAATGATCGGCGGGATCGTTCAGCATGTGTGGCACAAGGTGAGTCCGAAGACCGAAGACGTCTACAACATCCCACTCGCCTCCGGCTTCATCACTGGCGAAGCGCTGGTGCTGCTCGTGCTGGCGGCGGCGGCCTTCAAATAAACCTGGCCTCGCGCGTGTTCGGATCTGCTAGAAGGCAACCCTCCTGCAACCGAGGACCGAAACGAAAATGGCACAGAATACTGCTCCCGCTCAGACCACGGCCCTCGTTCCCTCGAACGTGGCGCCTCTTCCCACTCCCGCCTCGCGCACTCCCGAGCTCAACGCGCTGCTCGGCAAGGGCAGCCAGTTCGAAGGCAAGCTGATCTTCGAGGGCACCGTCCGGATCGACGGCAAGTTCTCGGGCGAGATCATCTCCACCGACCAGCTGATCATCGGCGAAGGCGCCGAGGTGAAGGCCAACGTCAAGGTCGGCACGCTCACCTGCCTCGGCGATTACCAGGGCGAGGCGACCGCCTCGAAGGCAATCGAGCTGAAGGCTCCGGCCAAGGTGCGCGGGAACCTGACGACCGCGTCGATCGTCATCGACCGCGGCGTGTTCTTTGACGGAACCTGCAAGATGGACACGGGCGGCAGCAGCAGCGTCCCGGCCAAGAAGTAACCAGGAACCAAGCCGCAGAACGCACCGAGCGCGCAGGGGAAGAAACCAATTCCCTCTGCGCGCTCAGCGGTTGGTCCGACCGCTTACTGCTTCGAGACGGGCGCGGACTGCGTGTGCGGCGCGGCTGCGGCGACCTTGATCTGCCGCGGCTTGGTCTCCGCCTTCTTCGGGAGGAAGAGGCGAAGCACGCCGTCCTTCGACTCGGCGGTGATGTGCTCGACGTCGACGGTGCTCGGCAGCGTGAAGGTCCGGCTGAACGCTCCGTAGGTGCGCTCGACGCGGTGATAGCCGTCCCGCTTCTCCTCGTTCTCCAGCTTCCGCTCGCCCTTCAGGGTGAGCGTGTTGCCCTCGACCTGGATGTCCACGTCCTTGACGTCGACCTCGGGCAGCTCCGCCTTCAGCGTGATGCCCTCGCCGTCCTCGAAGATGTCGACGAGCGGCGACCAGGTCGCCACCATCGACTGTTCGTCCTCGCGGCCGCTGCCGCGGTAGGCGGAATCGAAGGTCCGGAACAGATGGTCCTGCAGCGCGAGCAAGTCGCGGAACGGATCGTTACGACGAATGATGGCCATACCTGTGCTCCTTTCGGCGAATGAAAATCCTGCGGGATCTCCGGGGGTTGCCCCTCATCCCGTCGGTGAGCGCAACGTAAAACAGGGTCGGGTCGCGTCAAGGGGCGCGTCGGGTCCTGCTTCGAATCAACGGCAGAGCGCGCGAAGCGCGCAGAGTTTCCTCTTTATTTGCGGCGGCGTTGCGGCCGGGAGGTCTGGCGCTCCACGCGTTGGAGCGCGCGCCCGTTCGGCAGGTCCTCGACCAGGCCACCCGGGACGCCTCCCTCGGCAACGACGGTGGCGAGCGGATGCTGCTTGTGGCGGCCCTTGGGACGGCGCATGCGGCTGAGTTCTTTCTTCGCCACGCGGACCAGGCGGTCGGCGGCGACGTCGAGGGCGCCGTAGACGTCGGTCGTCGTCTCCTCGATCTGGATGGTTCGCGTACCCGGCATGTGGAACGTCAGGTGGCACTGCTTCGACTCGCCGCGGTTGCGGTTGTCGATCCCCACCTCGACGCGCAGCTCGGCCGCTTCGTTGTCGTAGAAGCGGCGCAGCGGCATCACGAGGTGCTCTTCCGCATAGCGCCGCAGGCCGTCGCTGACCCGCATCTGCTTGCCCTGCACGATGAGCTTCATGCGGCAAAACTACGCACAACCCCTCGACGCCGCAGCGCATTGACCCTGCCTGTGCCACGTGTTAGGTAGCCGCGCCTTCACGGTTTTTACAGGGAGCAATCGACTTGATCGACTCCAGCGTCGCCCGACGTTACGCCCGCGCCCTGCTCTCGCTCGGCCTTGACGAGGGCCGCTTCGAGCAGTACGGCGAGGAGCTGGAATCGGTGGTCCAGGCGATGAAGCAGAGCCCGGAGCTCGGCTTCCTGCTCGTCAATCCGGGCTACACGCAGCAGCAGCGCCATGGCGCCGTCGACGCCGTCGCCAAGGTGCTCAAGCTCTCGCCGCTGACGGCGAACTTCCTGCGGCTCCTCGTCGACCGCCAGCGCGTGGGCGACATCGAGCAGATCGCGCGCGTGTACCGGGCGCTGGTCGACCAGCAGGCGGGCCGGATCCGCGCCACGGTGACGTCCGCCGGCCCGCTCAGCGATCAGGATCTGGATCGCCTGCGCGAGGCAATCGGGCGGATGACGGGCCGCTCGATCGTGCTGGAGTCGAAGACGGATTCGTCGCTCATCGGCGGTGTGGTCGCTCAGGTGGGACCGACGATGCTCGACGGCAGCCTGCGCACCCAGCTCGAGCGCATGCGCCAGGAGCTGAAGAGCGCGCCAGGGTAATCCCTTCGCAGTTCAGGAGCAGAGCAAATGGCGGAAATCCGGGCGGACGAGATCAGCCGCATCCTCCGCGAGCAGATCAAGGGCTACGGCAAGCAGGTCGAGGTGAGCGAGACCGGAACGGTCCTCTCCACCGGAGATGGCATTGCGCGCGTCTATGGGCTCGAGGGCGTGATGGCCGGAGAGCTCGTCGAGTTCCCGAAGGAGCTGATCGGCCTGGTGCTGAACCTCGAGGAGGATTCGGTCGGCGTGGCGCTGATGGGCGAGCAGCAGCACCTGCGCGAGGGCGACGTCGTCAAGCGCACCGGACGCATCGCCGACGTGCCCGTCGGCCCCGAGGTCGTCGGCCGGGTGCTCAACGCGCTCGGCGAGCCCATCGACGGCAAAGGACCGGTCGGGGGAAAGGAGCGCCGCAAGATCGAAGTGAAGGCCCCCGGCATCGTCGCCCGCGAGTCGGTGAAGGAGCCGATGCAGACCGGCATCAAGGCGATCGATTCGATGATTCCCATCGGCCGTGGTCAGCGCGAGCTGATCATCGGCGACCGCCAGACCGGCAAGACGGCGGTGGCGGTGGATGCGGTCATCAATCAGAAGGGCCAAAACATGTTCTGCATCTACGTCGCGATCGGCCAGAAGCAGTCGACGGTCGCCCGCGTCGTGGATCGGCTCAACCATCACGGCTCGATGGAGTACACCACCGTGGTCACGGCCAACGCCAGCGACCCGGCGCCGCTGCAGTTCCTCGCCCCCTACACCGGCGTGACGATGGGGGAGTACTTCCGCGACAACGGCCAGCACGCGCTGATCATCTACGACGATCTCTCCAAACAGGCCGTGGCGTACCGGCAGCTTTCGCTGCTGCTGCGCCGCCCGCCGGGTCGCGAGGCCTATCCGGGCGACGTCTTCTACCTGCACAGCCGCCTGCTCGAGCGCGCCGCGAAGCTCTCGAAGGACCGCGGCGGCGGCTCCTTGACCGCGCTCCCCATCATCGAGACCCAGGCAGGCGACGTCTCCGCGTACATTCCTACCAACGTCATCTCGATCACCGACGGGCAGATCTTCCTCGAGACCGACCTCTTCAACGCCGGCCAGCGGCCCGCAATCAACGCCGGCATCTCCGTCTCCCGGGTAGGCGGCAACGCGCAGATCAAGGGGATGAAGAAGATCGCCGGCAGCCTGCGTCTCGAACTGGCCCAGTACCGCGAACTCGCGGCGTTCTCGCAGTTCGGATCCGACCTGGACAAGGCGACGCAGGAGACGCTCGCCCGCGGCGCCCGCCTCACCGAGATCCTCAAGCAGGGTCAGTACGTGCCGATGGCCGTCGAGAAGCAGATCATCCAGATCTACGCCGGGACACAGAAGCACAAGAGCGGCGTGGTCTGGATCCGCAACATCGAGGTGACGGACGTCCAGCGCTACATGCAGGAACTAATCGAGTTCATGGAGACGCGCCATCCGCAGGCGTTGAAGCTCCTGCGTGAGAAGAAGGACCTCACCGACGACGTGCGCACCGCGCTGGATCAGGCGCTCGAGGAGTTCAAGAGCGTCTTCAAGCCAACGCCGGCGAAGGCATAAATGGCCTCCCTTCGCGCCATCCGCACCCGGATCAAGTCGGTGCGGAACACGCAGAAGATCACCAAGGCGCTGAAGCTCGTCTCCGCCGCCAAGCTGCGCCGCGCCCAGGACGCGGTGGTGCGCACCCGGCCCTACGCGCAGGGGCTCGACGAGCTGCTCGCTTCACTTGCCGGAGCACGCGCCGCGGCGGAGATGCCGCCGCACCCGCTGATGGAAGTGCGCGAGAACCCACGCCGCATCGAAGTGGTGCTGCTCACCAGCGACCGCGGGCTGTGCGGCGGGTTCAACTCGAACATCATCCGCCGCGCGCAGCGGTTCGTGGTGGAAGAGGGCGACAAGTACGAGGCGATCCAGTTCTCCACCATCGGGCGCCGCGGGCGCGACTTCGCCAAGAAGCGCGGGATCGAGACGCGCAAGGACTACGTCGGGTTCTTCGGCCGGCTGCGCTACGCGATGGCGAAGGAAGTCGCGGACGACCTGATCGTCGAGTTCAGAGAGCGCAAGCTCGACGCCGTGTACCTGCTCTACAACCAGTTCAAGAGCGCAATGTCCCAGGCCATCACCTTCACAAGGCTCTTGCCCATCGTAGCGACGGAGTCCGCCAAGGCCGAAAAGCAGGGCGGTTTCATCACTCCAGAGCACCTCTATGAGCCGTCTCGCCCGCGGCTGCTCGAGCACCTGATTCCGCGGCAGCTGGCGATGTCGATCTGGCGCGCACTGCTCGAGTCCGAGGCTTCCGAGCACGGCGCCCGGATGACCGCGATGGACTCCGCCACCAAGAACGCAAACGACATGATCGGGCGACTTTCGCTCGAGTACAACCGCGGGCGCCAGGCGTCGATCACCAAGGAGTTGATGGAGATCGTCTCCGGCGCCGAGGCGCTGAAATAAGGACCCCAGGATATGGCGGCAGTCGCGATGACCGAAATCGGCAAAGTGGGCAAAGTCACGCAGGTGATCGGGCCGGTGGTGGACGTAGAGTTCCCCGCCAACGCCCTGCCGGAGATCTTCACCGCCCTGACGTTGTCGAACCCCAGCATATCGGACAAGGCGGACAACCTGACCATCGAGGTGGCGCAGCACCTCGGCGAGAACACCGCACGGTGCATCGCCATGGACTCGACCGACGGCCTCGTGCGCGGGCAGCCGGTGAAGAATACCGGGGGACCCATCTCGGTGCCGGTGGGCAAGGCGGTCCTCGGGCGGATTCTCAACGTCATCGGCGAGCCGGTCGATGAGAAGGGTCCGATCCACGCCACGCGGCGCCTTCCCATCCACCGCCAGCCGCCGGAGTTCTCCGAGCAGGACGTGCGGATGATTCCGTTCGAGACCGGCATCAAGGTCATCGACCTGCTCGCGCCCTACCTGCGCGGGGGAAAGATCGGCCTCTTCGGCGGCGCTGGCGTGGGCAAGACCGTGCTGCTCCAGGAGCTGATCAACAACGTCGCCAAGGAGCGCGGCGGATTCTCCGTCTTCGGCGGCGTCGGCGAGCGCACCCGCGAAGGCAATGACCTGTACGCGGAGTTCATCGAGTCGAAGATCATCAACCTCGAGGACCTCGAGAAGAGCCAGTGCGTGCTGGTCTACGGGCAGATGAACGAGCCGCCCGGCGCCCGGGCCCGTGTCGGCCTCTCCGCGCTGACGATGGCGGAATACTTCCGCGACGAAGAGGGACGGGACGTGCTTCTCTTCATCGACAACATCTTCCGCTTCACGCAGGCGGGCTCCGAGGTCTCTGCGCTCCTCGGCCGCATCCCCAGCGCGGTCGGTTACCAGCCTACGCTCTCCACGGACATGGGCGAGCTCCAGGAAAGAATCACCTCCACCAAGAAGGGGGCTGTGACTTCAGTCCAGGCCATCTACGTTCCGGCCGACGACTTGACGGATCCCGCTCCCGCCACGACCTTCGCGCACCTGGATGCCACTACCGTGCTCTCCCGCGGGCTGACGGAGATCGGCATCTACCCCGCCGTGGATCCGCTCGACTCCACCAGCCGCATCCTCGACCCGCAGATCGTCGGCGAGCAGCACTACAAGGTCGCGCGCCGGGTGCAGTCGGTGCTCCAGCGCTACAAGGAGCTGCAGGACATCATCGCCATCCTCGGGATGGACGAGCTGTCCGACGACGACAAGCTCACGGTCGCCCGCGCCCGGAAGGTGCAGCGCTTCCTCAGCCAGCCTTTCTCGGTGGCAGAGCAGTTCACCGGCATGAAGGGCAAGTATGTGAAGTTGGAAGACACCATCCGCTCCTTCGAAGAGCTTTTGGACGGAAAGCACGACAACCTACCCGAGCAGGCCTTCTACATGGTCGGGAACATCGACGAGGCCGTGGAGAAGGCGAAGACGCTGGCGCGCTGACATGCCCCTCTCGATCGAGATCGTGACCCCCGAGCAGCGCGTGCTCACGACGGAATGCGACGAGGTGCGCCTGCCGGGCGTCGACGGCGGATTCGGAATCCGCCCTGGGCATACACCGCTGGTCGCTGCCCTCGCGCCCGGCGAGCTGGTGTACGTCATCGGCGGCACCGAGCACCGGTACGCCGTCGGCGAGGGATTCTCCGAGGTGAGCAATGATCGCGTCCGCGTGCTCGTCGAGGAAGCGGTCCGTGCCGATCAGATCGATCCCGGCCGCGCCGAGTCCGAGCTGAAGACCCTTCAGCAACGCCTTTCCTCCATGCGCCCCGACGACCCGGCATACGAGCCCAACCGCGCGCAGGTCGAGCGGGCCGCCGCCCGCGCCTTCGTCGCCGGCCGCCGCTGAACCCGTCTTAGCGTGCATGAAGAAAGACCTTTCGGATGCCCCGCGACAGACGAGCGACGTTGAAGTTGATCAGCAGGCCGGAACGGCAGCCGGAGAATTTCAGATGGGTAAGCAGCCGGGCGCGGTGCCAATCCGTGATCCGGTCGGCACTCAGGGTCTCGACGATCAGCTGGCCCGCAACCAGCAGCTCGATCTCGACGCCGGTGACCAGGACGAGACTCCGGTAGCGAATCGGAACCGTCTTGTTCTGCTCGAACGGGATGCGACGGTTCCGAAGCTCCTCGACGAGCGCGAGTCGGTAAACGGATTCGAGCAGGCCGGCCCCGAGGACGCGGTGCACCTCCGTGGCGGCCGCGATGACCGGCCGCGTCCAGCGGTCGCGATGCATTTGTCCCCCGTTCGGGTCCGATTTCGAGACACCGGACCGGTGGTGCGGGGGGCTTACGCAAGGTTCGCGCCGTCTGGCGCCCGGATCACTCCGCGGGAGCGACGGAGTCGTCGGAAAGCTCGTCGGTAGCGCCGAACGTCTCGCGGATCAGCGCGGCGACCTGCGCATCCGGGAGCTCTTCGCTTTGTGGCGCCCGGGGAAGCTCGATGCTGAGGGCAGCCCGGCAGGAGATCTCCTCCAGGAGGAACACGGCGCCGTTCCTCAGCTCGGCCTTGTCGCGCGCGAGATCGGCCTTCGCTGCGCAGGTGCACACCGGCTGATCGAGATCGAGCAGGACGCCCTCACCGAAGCGCGGCAGATCGATCTCGACGCGGCGGCCGCAGCTCGCGCACAGGCGCGCGACCGGCGCAATCGGCAGCAGCACGCGCCCGGGAACGTCGACGGCGTAAAGCGTGTAATCGCGAAAGCCTTCCGGATCCGGCTCCCCGCCCTCGGCGTAGGGATCCCGACGGCCCTCGTCGTCCGTCCAGACGACCTGTGTCACCAGGCTCGCCGTGCCCGCGCCTGCCAGCAGCGCGCCGGCGCTCGCTGCCGCCGGTAGCTCGAGGGCTTCTCCGTTGAACCGGACCAGGCGCACCTCGGATTCGCCGTCGAGGACGCGCAGCTCGATCAGTCCGCGCCAGAGCCGCGCGAGGACCTGCAGCGGCATCGGACGCTGCACGTCGTCGGGCACGATCCAGCGGCGGTGCACGAGGCCGAGCGCGTCATGATCGCGTTGCGGGTCGACGCGCTCGCGGGTGACCGGCATGGGGTGGGAAGACTAGCACGCGGTGGCGACAGGGGGGCCGCGCGGGCATACTACGCAACTGCGAGGAGAATGCCCCATGCCCGAGCCGAAACCGCGACGTAAAAAGGTCACCCGCAAGGCGCGGCAGCCGCAACCCCCTCGCGACGAAGCGCGGGCAGAAGCGCCGAAGCCCGGCAACGGCGGAGGCGACTGGACGGAGCTCGCCGACCGCGCGGCAAAGAAGGTACGCGAGTTCGCCGACAAGGCGCGGCCCGCCGCCGAGAAGATGGCCGTCGATCTCAACGAAGGCCTCGACGGTGCGTTTGCCAGGGTCTCAGAGCAGGCGCGGGATCTGATGTCGAAGGGCCAGCACACGCGGGTGCGAATCAAGTTCCGTGGAAAGCAGATTGCCGAGCTCCCCATCGCCGTAGTGGCCGCCGCCGAGGTGGCGAGCTTCTGGTGGTTCGGACCGCTTCGCGTCGTCCTCGGGCACGTCGTCGGCAAGGCGATTCTCGACGTGGAGTTCGTCTCCAACGCCGATCACTACGTCGCCGAAGGGCGCAAGCTGCTCGGCGACGGCGAGCTGGAGAAGGCAATCGCCGAGTTCGACAAGGCGCTCGCCATGGACCGCCGACACGCCGGGGCACTCCTCGGCAAGGGCATCGCGCTCAAGCTGAAGGGCAACAAGACCGCGGCACGGGAGTGCTTCGAGAAAGCCGAAGACGCCGATCCGCGCAGCGACGCCGGGCGCGAGGCCCGGCGCCACCTCGACAATCTGTAGCCACCTATTTGTTGTCCAACCACTCCGCCACGCCGCCGTGCCCGGAGCACGAGCCGGAATGGTGCGCCGAGTATGACGTCGTTCCGTCCTTGCACCGCGCCGTGGGCGTTTTGCTCTTCTCGTCCCGCGTGGAGCCGCGCGGGGTCGTGTTCGAGCTGCGGCCCTGGGCAGTGTCCGCCTTTTTTCGCCCGAAGAGGGTGTCGAGGATTCCGCCCGACTTCTTCTCGGTCTCCTTCTTCCCCTCGTCCAGCTCGGCACGCGTCTTGTTCTTGCTCGACTTCGCCGCCTTGTCTGCTGACTTCTCCGCCTTGTCGGCGGACTTGGCGGCCTTGTCGGCGGGTGCCTTGGCGACTGCGACGCCGCCGTGATGTGAGCATGCGCCACGGCCGGCCTTGGCGGTCGTGCCGTCGTTGCAAGTGACGTCGGTTTTCTTCGACGTTTTTGCCGTCGCCGGCAGGGCCAGCGCCGCCGCCGCGAGAAGCGAGATTCCGATGTTCCGCATGGTTGCCTCCGCACATCAAGCTGGGTAGCGATCCGCCAAAAGTCGCCCGGCGGGCGGGCGCTTTCCGGACGGTGGATCTGCCGGGAATCAGGCTGGTTTCTTGCCCGTCTTTCCGATGGCCGGAAGGCGCTGAAACGGGTACAACAACCCGTCCTTCCGCGAGGCAACCGCATGGCAGAAGCAACCGGTCCCCAGCTCGTTCCCGTCGCCATCGAAGACGAGATGCGTCAGGCGTATCTCGACTATTCGATGTCGGTGATCGTCGGGCGCGCCCTGCCCGACGTTCGCGACGGGCTCAAGCCTGTCCATCGCCGGATCCTCTACGCGATGTTCGACCAGGGGATGCTGCACAACAAGCGCTACAGCAAGTGCGCCGGAACCGTCGGCGAAGTGCTGAAGAAGTATCACCCGCACGGCGACGCCGCGGTCTACGACGCGCTGGTGCGGCTCGCGCAGGAATGGAACCTGCGCCATCCGCTGATCGACGGGCAGGGCAACTTCGGCAGCATCGACGGCGACTCTGCCGCGGCCTACCGGTACACCGAGTCGCGGCTCACCCGGCTCGCCGAGATGATGCTGGCCGACATCGACAAGGAGACCGTCGACTTCGGCCCGAACTTCGACGACTCCACCACCGAACCGCTGGTCCTGCCGACGCGCTTCCCCAATCTGCTCGTGAACGGAAGCGCCGGAATCGCGGTGGGCATGGCCACCAACGTCCCCCCGCACAACCTCGGCGAGGTGATCGAGAGCACGATCCATCTCATCGATCATCCCGAGGCGCCGCTCGGGCAGCTCCTCGATCCGAAGCTCGGCGGCACGCTGATGGGCGGCATCCAGGGGCCCGACTTTCCCACCGGTGGCATCCTGATGGGCGTCGCGCCCATTCGTGCGCTGTACGAGACCGGCCGCGGGATCCTGCGGATGCGCGCCAAGGTCGACGTGGAGACCGACAAGCGCACCGAGCGCGAGCGCATCGTCGTCACCGAGGTGCCGTACCAGGTCAACAAGGCCAAGGCGATCCAGGCCATCGGCGAGATGCACAACGACAAGAAGATCGAGGGCATCTCCGATCTGCGCGACGAATCGAGCCGCGAAGGGATCCGCGCCGTGGTCGAGATCAAGCGCGGCGCCATCACCGGCGTGGTGCTCAACAACCTGTACCAGCACAGCTCGCTGTTCCAGGACTCGTTCGGCGCCACCATGCTCTCGATCGATCGCGGCCAGCCGCGCACCCTCGGGCTCAAGCCGATCCTCGAGCGCTTCATCGCCCACCGGCGCGACGTGGTCACCCGCCGCACTCGCTACGAGCTGCGCAAGGCGAAGGAGCGCGAGCACGTCCTGCTCGGCTACAAGATCGCGCTCGACCACATCGACGAGATCATCGCGCTGATCAAGGCCAGCGCATCCCGCGACGAGGCATCGCAGAAGCTGCAGTCGTTCTACGCACTGAGCGAGATCCAGGCGAAGGCAATCTTGGAGATGCAGCTCCAGCGCCTCACCGGCCTGGAGAAGGAGAAGATCCTCTCCGAGCTGGCCGAAGTGCAGGTGCTCATCACCAGGCTTTCCGCGATCCTCAGCTCCGAGAAGCTGCTGCTCGACGTGATCAAGGACGAGTTGCGCGAGGTGAAGAACCTTTTCGCCGACCCGCGCCGCACTGACATCCAGGGCGAGGCCAGCGATCTCTCGGACGAGGATTTGATCGCCGAAGAGGACATGGTGGTGACCTTCAGCCACCAAGGCTACGTCAAGCGCAATCCGGTCTCGCTCTACCGCGCGCAGCGGCGCGGCGGACGCGGCAAGGCTGGGGCGGGCACGACCGACGAGGACTTCATCGAGCAGATCTTCGTCGCGTCCACCCACGCGTACGTCCTGATCTTCACCAGCAAGGGGCGGATCTTCTGGCTCAAGGTGCACGAGCTGCCGCAGGCGGGCCGCGCCGCGCGCGGAAAGGCGATCGTGAACCTCGTGGCCCTCGCGCAGGACGAGAAGATCGCCGCGCTCTTGCCTGTGAAGGAGCTACAGGGCGCGAAAGACGACGGCGCCGAGGCGCCGGAAGAGCCCGCGGCCGCGGCGGAGGAATCAGGCGCGGAGGACGAGGTCGAGGAGACGGAAGCGACGCGCGTCGCGGCCAAGGCGATGCAGGCCGCAGCCGGGCCGTACATCGTCTTCGTCACGCAGAACGGCCTGATCAAGCGGACGAAGCTCCAGGCGTTCGCGCGGCCGCGGCCGAGCGGCCTCAAGGCGCTCTCCATCGAAGAGAACGACGAGTTGGTGGCGGTGATGCACGCCAACGGTGACGAGGACGTGATCATCGGAACCGCCCAGGGGATGGCGATCCGCTTCGACCAGAAGGAGGTCCGCCACATGGGCCGGGCGGCCTTCGGCGTGAAGGGGATCACGTTGGAAGCGGGCGACAAGGTCGTCGGCGCCGAGCTGGCCAACCCCGGCGCCACGCTGTTCACGATGACCGAGAACGGCTACGGCAAGCGCACCGCCATCGAGGAGTACCGGCTGACCCACCGCGGCGGAAAGGGTGTCATCGACATCAAGACCGGCGAGCGCAACGGCAACGTCGTGGCCGTGCTCCAGGTCACCGACGCCGACCAGGTGATGATCATCACCAACAAGGGCACGCTGATCCGCAGCCGCGTCGCCGACGTCTCCATCATCGGCCGGAACACGCAGGGCGTCCGGGTGATGGCGCTCTCGCAGGAAGGCGAGAAGGTCGTCGGCGCGACGCGTGCTCCCGAGGAACGGGAAGCGGACGTCGCAGCCGCGGTCGTGACCGAGCAGGCAGGCAACGAAGACGACGACGGCTCGCCTCCCGACGGCGACCAGTAGGGGCCTTGCCCGGTCCACAGCGGCTGTCCACCTTCCGGCCCGGGGAGAGGCCGGATGGGACGTATAGCGCTGTTCGCTATCGTGCTTTGCGCGCTCGCCTGCGGCTCGGGCGGGGGCGGCTCACGAGACATCACGCCGCCGATCGACGGCGGAACCGACGGCGGCAACGTTCCTGATGCCGGACCCGACGCCGGCCCGGTGGACGCCGGTCCGCTCGGCGGCGGTGACTGGGGACAGTACCGGCACGATCCCCTTGGCAGGTCGGAGAATCCCGGCGTCTTCGAGGCCGCCGAGGTCGCGAACCTGACGCCCCTCTGGCAAGACCCGCCGAATCTCCATCGATACGTGTACACCCAGGCCGTCGTCGCGGAAGGGATCGTCGTGTACACCACCGCGTTCAGCGGCAATGTGGTCGCTGTCGACGAAAGAACGGGGAAACCGCTCTGGCCTAACGGCGGGAGAACGCTGAACTTGCCGATCATCAACAACTGCGAAGGCAAAAAGCAACCTGGCTTCTGGGCATCCGCAGCGATCGCGAACGGAGTCGTGTATGTCGCATCGCCAGACGGGAACGTCTACGCGCTCCGCGCCACCGATGGAAGCGATGTCTGGCAAGCGCGGGCGCACGTTGCCGAGCCGGGGGCTGCGGCGAATGGTGAATTCATCCAGTCCTCGCCTGCCGTGTCGACGCGGCTGGGCCGACTCTACGTCGGCGTTGCCTCGTCGTCGGGCCTGCAGTGCGAGGTCGGCGGCCGCATCGCCAGCATCGATCTGGCGACGGGCGCCGTCCAGCAGCAGGCGCTCGTCGAGCCGGGAAAGCAGGGCGCCGGGATCTGGAGCAGCATCACCATCATCGAAGACGAGAACCGGATCTATGCAACCACTGCCAACCGGCAGGGTCCGGCGAGCGCAACGCCCTATGCGCAGGCGTTCCTCGCCCTCGATCCGAAGACGCTCCAGGTCCTCGATCACTGGCAGAACCCGTCGCCGATCGAGGACATCGATTTCGGCAGCTCGCCGACGCCGTTTGACGCTGGCGGAATGAAGCTGATCGCTGCCACCAGCAAGGACGGGAACCTCTATGTCTTGCGGCGCGACGCGCTCAGCCAAGGGCCGGTCTGGACCCTTCCCATCGCGAAGATCGATCCGAACGACCCGAGAGTGGGAGTCGATCCGATTCTGGGCTGGGGGAGTATCTCCACGCCGGCGTACGCGCACGGCGTTCTCTACGCTGCCGGAGGGAAAACGATCGACGGCAACGCGCCTGGATCGGTCGTC
>Ga0209155_1000686_pt1 | contig 16286 bp, 12 predicted proteins | sample GraSoiAngelo_122_FD_185879 | JGI IMG/M metagenome (GOLD analysis project Ga0209155, IMG submission 185879) | Grasslands soil microbial communities from the Angelo Coastal Reserve, California, USA - 14_0927_02_20cm (SPAdes) (version 2) | ecosystem: Environmental > Terrestrial > Soil > Grasslands ... | reverse complement strand
AAGGCCGAGACGCTGGCCCTGGCGGCGCAGCGCGCCGGGACGCAGCTCCCGCACTAGCTTGCTGCCCCTCCTGCTCGCAGCCGCGGTGCTGGTGCCCGCGTCCCCGGACGCAGTGCTCTCCATCGAGGATGTGTCGGGGCTGCGCGCGCTGCTGGAGAAGGCCGGCACGCACGCGCCATCCCTCGGCCCGCACCCGATCGGCTCGACTTTGAGCGACCGCCTGGGGGTCGACCTGCTCTCCGAATCGGCGGAGTGGGGTCTCGCGGCGCGCGGAGCGCGACTGGTCGTCTTTTCGCGTGATGGAATGGGGCTGGCTGCGCCGGTCCACGACGCGGGTGCGGCGAAAAAAATGCTCGCGACATGGCTGGGCCAGAAGCCACGTCGTGCCGGCCGGATCGCGGGAGGGCGCCTCTTGACGGCGTCCGGCGCCAACCCGACGGCGGTGCTGGCGGCGATGTCGCGTTCTTCCCCGCTGCCTGCCGGTCTGGCTAGCCGCGCAAAGGGGCCCGTCTGGCTCTGGATGCGACTCGCCCCTCCGTTGCACGCGGTCCTGCTCTCGCTCGATGCCAGCGGTGCCGGCTTGATGGGGCGCGGACTGGTCACGGCCAATGGACCCATTCTCGCCGGGGCAGCGCCGTCCGGATGCGCGGAGGGCATCGCCTGCCTGCGCGCCGGTGTCACTCCCGCGGGACGCGACGCGATCGCGCTCGGTCTCGAGCGGCTCGGATTCCAGCGACAGCCGGACCTGGCGAGCGCGGCGAGAGTGGAGGAGCGTCTCGAGGCGGGCGACGCGCACGCTCTCTCCGACGGGCGCTCGCTCCCGCGCGCGACTCGCCTGCTGGGCGCGTTCGACACACCCCCGTCTGCGGGCCCTCTGCTCGAGATCACGGTCGTGCTTGCCGCCCTAGAGAGCGTCCTCGCTACGCTCTCGCCGCTCGACGCGCTGCGCGGCCCGCTCGCCGCCGGGGCATATGCCGCCCACCTCCTGTACGGGCCGCTGCTGCGCAATGCCGGCCCGCTGACGTTGACCGGAAACCCGCGCGGAGCTGGAGCGGAGCTCGAGCTGCGACTTCCCCTGCGCTGAAGAGCCCGTCAGTCGCCTTCGTAGATCCCGACTGCGCCGCGCCGGAACGCGACCAGGATCCGCCGCTTGGATGTCGCCGTCGCCGGCTGCACCTGGATGTCCCAGACGGCGCTGTTCGTCTGCGCTCCTAGTCCGCGGTAGTGCAGCACGGTCCCGTCGGGCTTGATGCGCGTCACGCCGAAACCGGCGTCCCGATAGCCGACCCAGACGCTGTCGTCGACCGGATCCTTCGCCAGCGCGCCCACGGCCTTCGTGGGCAGCACCAAGGTGGCGTCCGCCTTGTAGTGACCGTCGTGGTCGATCAACCGCAATCCGTTGGTGGAGGAACCGATCCACGCGTCGCCGTTGGTCATCACCGCGATCCCGGTGACGTTGTCGAATACCCAGTCGTCCGGATTGCGGAAGTCCGGGTCCGAGGCGAGCCAGTCGCCGTGCGCCGCGTCCCGCCGCTCGGTGACCGGATCCGGCCAGATGTCCATCCGGTTCCAGAACGCCGCCTGCGCCGCGGGATCGTCGGCGATGTTCGCCGCACTGTGCCCTTTGCTCACGTACAGCTCGGTCTGGAGCTCCGCGGCGTAATAGTCGCCGAGGTTCTCGCCGAAGCGGAAGCGCGTGGTCCGGGCGAATCCTCCGAACCAGACGTCAAAGAACGTATTGCCCGCCTTGTCGACGTGCGGCCAGGTGTCGATCGCGATCCCGTAATAGAGGTCGGTGATGAACCAGCCGTGCTTCTCGTTGAGCGCCGGATGCACGTGCTCGACGTTGCCGGAGCACCAGGGTTGTCCGTTGCACCCCGGATCGCCGGTGTAGTCGGCGTGACCCACGGCGAAGCCGTGGTTTCCGCCGAACCAGACGTAGTTGGTCCCCCGCTGCCAGACGACGCGGTAGATGAAGCAGAGCTTCTCCCGTCCCGCCAGCTCGTTCGACACCACTCCCGGTCCGCTGAAGATGTCGTAGTGGGCAACCTTGATGCCTTGGCCGTTCAACACGAGCTTGTCCGCGTCACCGCTCTTGTAGACGGACGGGTCCGCCTTGGCGTGGTTGTCGCCGTACCGATCCCACTCGCTCTCGCAGTCGCCCTTGCCGCCGTAGCCGACGAAGGCGCTCGAGCCGGGACCGCCGGAGATGCTGAGGACGGGTGTCTGATCCAGGCTCGGATTGGTTTCCGCCGGCCAACCTCCGGGCAGATATCCGTAGGGATGCAAGCCGTCGGCGAGCGTGAACTGCTGGAACCGTCCGCTTCCGCCGCGCTGGACGAACACGCCCGCGTTCCGGCCCGCGACCCAGATGTTTCCGTCCTCGTCGGCGGAAGCCCCCATCACGGTGCCGGAGGGCAGCCCGTCGGTCGCGAAGCGCCAGCCTGCGCTGTCGGAGATCGTCTTCACTTCGCCCGCGCTCCACGGGCCGGCGTCGGTTCCGCCGTCGATGCCGCCGTCCATTCCGGCGTCGTCGAACCCGCCGTCCACACCGCCGTCGTAGCCGGCGTCCTCGTGCGAGTCCTGCGGCGGGATCACTTCCTTTGATCCGCCATTTCCATGACCACATGCGACCGCCACCGCAATCGCGACTACCGCCCCCGCCACCACGCACCAGCGCATCGCTCAGTTCCCTTCGTAGACGGCGACCGCGCCGCTCTGGAATGCGAAGAACACCTTGCGCGGCGAAATCGGAGAGATCTGGATGTCGACGACCGGGCTCTTCTCCAGCTGTGGGCCGAGCACGTTCGCGTAGTGCTCGACCACGCCGCCTTTGTGGATGCGAGAGATGCCACCTTCGTACTTGTAGCCGACCCACAGGCTGCCGTCGGTGTCGAGGGCGATGGCACTCACGTTGTTCGCGAAGAGCGTCTTGTTCTCCGCCGTGAGGTCACCGACGAAGTTGCCGTCGTGGTCGAGATGCCGGATGCCGCGGCCGAACGAGGCGATGTAGACGCTGTTGTCCGCGGGGTCCGCAGCGATGCCCGAGACCAGATCCAGGCCAGCGCTCCATTGTGCCGGAGTCGGGAACGTCGGGTTGCCCGCTGCGTCGTATTCGCCGACGCCGTCCGACCAGACGTCGAGGCGGTTCTGGTACGCAGCCTTGAACGCCGCATTGGCGGGGGCATTGATGTTGTTCTTCGTCCACGCCTCTGTCCTTGCCTCGGCGTCAAAGTAACTTCCGCCGGTTTCGCCGAAGCGGAACCGCGTCGTGCGCGCCATTCCGCCGAACCAGACGTCGTGCAAGCCGCCCTGGGAAAGGGGATCGATGGCAATGCCCCAGTAGTCCTCGGTCACGAAATTCCCGGCCGAGTCGTTGAAGGCCGGATGCACGTGCTCCAGGACTCCGGCGCAACCGAGCTGGCCGTTGCACGTCGGATTGCCGGCGAAGTCCGCCTTGCCGAGCGCGAAGCCGTGATTGCCGCCGAACCACAGGTAGTTCGTGCCGTGCTGATAGACGATGCGCCAGATGCTGCAGAGCTTCTCGCGTCCCACGGGTTCGGCCGCGACGACGCCCGGTCCGCTGAAGATGTCGTAGTGCACGACGGAGAGCGCGTCCCCGGCCAGCGTGACCTTGTCGGCGTCACCGCTCTTGTACACCGCGGGGTCGCCCCAAGCGGAAGGCTGCGACCATTGATCCCCCGCCCAGGCGTCTTCGCAGCGGGGCTTTCCCTGATACCCGACGAAGACCGTCCCGCCCTTTCCACCGGCGACAGAGATGACCGGAGTCGCCGCGAGAGTCGGATTCGGATCCGAAGGACTGCCGTCGGGCACTCCCTTGAACTTGGCCATGTCGCCCATCAGGTAGCCATAGGGATGAAGTCCGTCGGCGATTCCGTATTGCCGGAAGGACCCGCGGCCACCGCGCTGCACGAACAATCCGGCGTCGCCGCCGGCGACGTAGACGTTGCCGTCTTCGTCCGCCGTGACGCCCATCACGTTGTTCGGCGGCATTCCGTCGGCAGTGCCGTAGAACGTCCAGCCGGGTCCCAGGATCGGAGGCACGATGATGACTCCGGCATCGGTGCCTCCGTCGGTCGGTCCTCCGTCTGGGCCCGCATCGGGAGCGCCCGCGTCGGCGGCGGAGCCGGAATCGACCGCGCCGCCGTCCCCGGAGCCGCCGTCCGGAGGGACGACGTTGGATTCGTTTCGATCGCTGCCCCCGCCGCCGCAAGCAACCCCGATGGCGATGGCCGCAGCCACCGCCGCCGGGCCGACCCACCGCCAGCCCGAACGCATGCCTTGTCTCCCCCCGCGGCCGCTTCGGAGCAGGGGCCGTGCCAGCGGGCGCGCGCCGACGGCGGAAAAGACTTGGGAAATTCCGTTCTCACCGGTGGGTACGAACCGGGCGGGCCGCGGTAGACTCGCACCCAGGATTGAGACGTTCGTAAGACATCGAGGTCCGCACGCGTCCAGACAGAGCGACGCGCCGCTGCTATTCACTCCGGCGATGGATGCCGAAGCCTGCTATCGCGCGGTCGAGGGGCGTGACGCCCGCTTCGCCGGCCGCTTCTTCCTCGGCGTGCGGACGACGAACATCTATTGCCGCCCCGGCTGCCCGGCGCGTGTGCCGCGGCGCGAGAACGTCATCTTCTTTCCTTCCGCGGCCGCCGCGCAGGCAGCAGGATTCCGCGCCTGCCTCCGCTGCAGGCCCGACGCCGCACCGGGATCGCCGGCGCAGGCCGGAACCGCCGCGACACTCTCGCGTGCGCTGCGCCTGCTCGAGGAATCGGGCGACGCGGCGGGCCTCGCCGATCGCCTCGGGGTCACCGACCGGCACCTGCGGCGGCTCTTCGCGCGCCATCTCGGAGCATCGCCGGCGGAGGTGCTCCGGACGCGCCGCCTGCACCTCGCGCGGCAACTCCTCGAGACCTCCTCGCTCCGGATCATCGACGTCGCGCACGCCGCGGGCTTCCAGAGCCTGCGCCGGTTCAACGAAGCGGTCCGCCGCGGCTTCGGCCGCACTCCCTCGCAACTTCGCACGCTGCCGGAAGCTCCCGGCGCCGCGCTGACCCTGCGCCTCCCGTTTCATCCGCCGCTCGACTTCGAGGCGCTGCTGGCGTTCTTCGCGGCGCGGGCGCTCCCCGGACTCGAGGAAGCGGGCGATGGTGCCTGGCGGCGAAGGCTCCCCGAGGGGTGGCTCGAGGTCGTCCGCGACGGCCCTGCCCACCTGCAGGCGAGGATGCCCGCGGCACTTGCGCCGCGGGCGCTCTCCTTCGCCGCGCGTATCCAGCGCGTCTTCGATCTGCGCGCCGACCCCGCGCCGATCGCCGAGCATCTCGGGCGTGACCCGATCCTCAAGCCGTACTTGCGCCCGGGCCTCCGCATTCCGGGTGCGTGGGATCCGTTCGAGATGGCGGTGCGCGCGGTGTTGGGCCAGCAGATCTCCGTGCAACGTGCGCGGGCGATGGCAGCGGCACTGATCGCGCGGTTCGCAGGGTTCCCGACGGCCGCGCAGCTCGCCGATGCGGAGCTCGACGGGATGCCGGCCGTCCGCGCGACCGCGATCGCCCAGCTCGCCCGGAGCGTCGTCGATGGGCGCGTCCGCCTCGACGGATCGCAGGATCTCGAGACGGTGACCGCGGCCCTCTGCGAGATTGCAGGGATCGGCGACTGGACGGCGCAGGTGATCGCCTTGCGGGCGCTCGGCGAGCCGGACGCGTTTCCAGCCGCGGACCTCGGCCTTTGTCAGGCCCTCGAGCTCGCGCCGCGCGCGCTGCGCGAGCGGGCGGAGCGCTGGCGTCCCTGGCGCGCGTACGCTGCCGCCGCCATCTGGTTGTCATGAAGGAGAAGACCATGCCGCGCATCGATACCGTCCACACTCCCATCGGCCCTCTCCATCTCGCCCTCTCGGGCGATGCGCTCTGCGGCGCCCGATTCGACGCGCCGTTCGCGGGCGTCCGCGCGAGCAACTCCGTCGGCGAGCGCCTGCGCGCATACTTCGCGGGCCACCTCGGCGCGCTCGACGACGTGCTGATCGAGATGAACGGCACGACGTTCCAGCGCCGGGTCTGGGAAGCGCTGCGGGCGATCCCCCCCGGGGAAACGCGGACGTATGGCGAGCTGGCGCGCGTTCTGGGGACGCACCCGCGAGCGGTTGGCGCCGCCAACGGCTCGAACCAGGTGGGCGTGGCCATTCCCTGTCATCGCGTGATCGCAGCGGACGGAAAGCTCTGCGGCTACGCCTGGGGAGAAGAGCGCAAGCGCTGGCTGCTCGCCCACGAGGGCTGCCGGATCGCGCTCGTCGCCTGATCCTGATGAACAGGCTCAACCGTAGTCGCTAAGCCGCCTTCGGCGGCCGCGACTATCCCGCGAGCGCGGCTTTCGGTAGGTTGCCGCGCGCATGAGCGATCAGAGCAAGAAGGTGCCGCAGGAGCCGGCCGGCGGTATGTCGTCGGCGCGGCGGCAGGAGCGCCTCTCCGGTCTGCCGGCGCGGGACAAGCTCGCCGCGCTGGACGCCCAGGCCGAGCTGGGCGGCGGTCAGGAACGGATCGACCGGCAGCACCAGGAGGGAAAGCTCACCGCGCGCGAGCGGATCGAGCTCCTGCTCGATCCCGGCAGCTTCATCGAGCTGGACAAGTTCAAGACGCACCGCGCGGACGACTTCGGAATGGCGGAGAAGACGATCCTCGGCGACGGCGTGGTCACCGGGTACGGCATGGTCGAGGGCAGGCAGGTGTTCGTCTTCGCCCAGGACTTCACCGTCTTCGGCGGCTCGCTCAGCGGCGCGTACGCGGAGAAGATCTGCAAGGTGATGGACCTGGCCGTGAGCACCGGCTGCCCGGTGGTCGGGCTCAACGACTCCGGAGGGGCGCGCATCCAGGAGGGAGTCGTCTCGCTCGCCGGCTACGCGGAGATCTTCTACCGGAACGTCTCCGCCAGCGGCGTCGTGCCGCAGCTCAGCGCCATCCTCGGCCCTTGCGCCGGCGGCGCCGTGTACTCCCCGGCCATGACCGACTTCATCGTCATGGCCAAGAGCTCCTCGTACATGTTCATCACCGGCCCCGACGTGATCAAGACGGTCACGCACGAGGAGGTCACCAAGGAAGATCTGGGCGGCGCGCAGACGCACAACGCGCGCAGCGGCGTCGCGCACTTCGCCGCCGAGGACGAGGCAGGCGCCATTCGCATCCTCCGCGAGCTGCTCTCCTACCTGCCTTCGAACAACCTCGAGGATCCGCCGGTGGCGCCCACCGAAGACCCCCTCGACCGGCGCGACGACATCCTCAAATCCATCGTGCCGGAAAACCCCAACAAGCCGTACGACATCAAGGAAGTGATCCGCGCGGTGGTCGACGATCGGCAGTTCTTCGAGGTGCACGAGCACTTCGCCCGCAACATCGTGGTCGGATTCGCCCGCCTCGGCGGCCGCAGCGTGGGCGTGGTGGCGAATCAGCCCTCGGTGCTCGCGGGAGTGCTCGACATCGACGCCTCGCGGAAGGGGGCGCGCTTCGTGCGCACCTGCGACGCCTTCAACATTCCGCTGGTCACCTTCGTCGACGTGCCCGGTTTCCTTCCCGGCACTTCGCAGGAGTGGGATGGCATCATCACCCACGGCGCGAAGTTGCTGTACGCGTTCTCCGAGGCGACGGTCCCCAAGCTGACCGTCATCACCCGCAAGGCGTACGGCGGGGCCTACGACGTGATGGCCTCCAAGCACATCCGCGCCGACGTCAACCTGGCGTGGCCCACCGCGGAGATCGCGGTGATGGGTCCCGAAGGAGCCGTCAGCATCGTCTTCCGCAACGAGCTGGCGAAGGCGAAGGATGGCGACACGGCGAAGCAGGAGCTCGTGCAGAAATACCGGGACACGTTTGCCAACCCATACAAGGCCGCCGAGCTCGGCTACGTCGACGAGGTGATCCTTCCGGAGGATACGCGGCCGCAGCTCTGCCGCGCGCTGCAGATGCTGCGGAACAAGCGACAGGACGTGCCGCGGCGCAAGCACGGGAACATTCCGCTCTGAAGCGCGATCTCACGTTGGTCGACGCGATCGGGATCGGCGTCAACGGCATCGTCGGCAGCGGCATCTATCTGCTGGTCGCGCCGCTCGCCCGGGTGGGCGGCGGCAGCAGCGTGGCCGGCGTGCTCGGCTGCGGCGCGCTCTGCGTCCTGATCGCGCTCTGCTTCGCGGAGCTGTCCTCCATGTACGATCGGAGCGGCGGACCGTACGTTTATGCAGCCGACGCCTTCGGACATTACGTCGGCTTCGCGGTCGGGTGGCTCGGCATGGCCACGGGCGTGCTCGGGCTTGCCGCGGTCAGCGTCGGATTCGCCGCCGCCCTCGGACGCTTCATTCCCGCGGCCGCCACCGCGCGTGCTCCCATCGCCGTCGCGGTCATCGTCGCGCTCGGCATCATCAACTGGCGGGGCGTGAAGCAGGGTGGACGGACTTCGACGGCGCTCTCGGTGGTGAAGATCGTCCCATTGGTGGTGGTCGCGCTGGCGGGTCTGCGTTTCGCGCCGCGGGCGCCTCTCGCGCTGGTTCCGTCGGACGCAATCAGCGCCGCGTTTCTCTCCATCTTCATGATGTCGGGATTCGAGTACGCCGCGGTCCCGGCTGGCGAAGTGCGCGATGCGCGCCGGACGGTGCCCTTGGCCGTCGTCGGCAGCATCTGCGGTGCCTCTCTGCTCTATGCCCTCCTCCAGCTCGCGGCGCTGGGAGCGCTTCCCGACGTCGCCTCCCGCGAGCAGCCGCTGCCGGACGTCGCTGCGCGCGCCCTCGGGAGCTGGGCCGGTCCGGTGATCGGCGTGACCGCGCTGTTTTCCATGTTGGGCTTCTGCGCCGGCGTAGCGCTCGTTGCGCCGCGGTACTTCACCGCGATGGCCGAGGACGGCCACCTTCCCCGCGCTCTCACCCGCCTCTCCCCGCGCGGGACGCCCGCGGCGGCGATCTGTGCCTCCACCGCGTTCGCCGCGGCGCTTGCCATCGTTCTCGGCTACGCCTCGCTCGTCGACGTCAGCAACGTGGTGATTCTCTCCGGCTACGCGCTCTCCTGCCTCGCGGCGCTGACCCTGCGTCTGCGGCGGCCGGACGCGCCGCGCCGGTACCGCCCGCCTTGGTTCGTTCCGGTCCTCGCCCTCGCGGCAGCCGTTGCCCTGCTCGTCTCGGCGCGCCCGAGGGCCGCCGAATGGACGTTTGCCGTTCTGCTTCTCGCATCGGGATTCTTCTGCCGGACGGCCACGGCACTGGCGCGGCGCTGGCTCGGACCTCGCCCTTGACTGAAAGGAAAGCTGACAGAAGCCGTAAGATCGGACGCGTGGAGCTGCGCGTTTCGGAGCGGGTGAACCGGTTCCGCTGGATCTTCGTGCCGGTGGGGCTGTGTGCGCTGACCGCGGTCGGCGCGCATGCCGCCGCCGACGTCGTCGGCGATCGGCTCCTCTGGATCGTCGACCGCGTGGACGCGCTGTTCGACGCCATCTGGTCGAGCTGGTCGGTCACGGCGCCGCTCGTGGAGCTGGTGGGGCTCACGCAGCGCACCTGGTTTGCCCGCGCGATCGCGCTCTGCTGGGAGCTCGCCGCCGACGCGCTCATCGCCATTCCGCTGCTCGGCTACGACCTGCGGGAACCGGCGAAGGAGTGGGAGCTGGGCCGCGATCTCTTGCGACGCACCCGCTCGCCTCTTCCCCTCGTCCGTCCCCTGGCGACGCTGCTGGTGGCGATCGCCGGCGCCTGCTCCGTCGCGCGGATGGTGCAAGGCTCCGTCCAGCTTGCCCTCCACGTCTCCTGGCTCGGCCACCTCGCCCGCGCCCTCGTCCTCGTCGCCGTGCTCGTCGTTCTCGTGCCGCGCGCCGCCTTCCGCTCGCTCGAGCACGAGCGCACCGCCCGCTACCGCATCGCCGCCGCCGTGATCCTGTTGCCGCTCCTGATCGCGGCGGTGGCCTCCTGGCGATGAAGGAGAGACTGCCGCTGCTCGAGCTGTTTCTCTCCGGCCTCTGCCTCTGGGCCGCCTGGTATCACACGCCCGCCGGCGCCCTGGTGCGCACCGCCGGCGCTTTCATCTTCGGCACGCGCAGCACCGCGCGCCCGCTGCTCGCGTACTTCGGCGCGGGCACGCTGGTGCCCCCGCGCCCGCCGCCGCCGCTCGCGGGTCCAGTCCCTCCCGCGCAGGCGCTCGCCTACGGAACAGCGGCGGTCCTCGAAGAATCCGCGGTGGAGCTGGCGCCCCGGCTGCGCATGCTGTCGCAGCGTCTCGGATCCGACGACGCTGCCCTGCTCGCGATCTTCTGCGGCGAGGATGCAGCTCGCTTCGCCGTGGACGAGGCGCGCTCGATGGCGTTGGACGACCTCGCCCGCGCGCTGCCTCCGCGCTCGGAAGCCTGCATCGCTCGGGCGGCGCAAGCGGCGATGCTCGGCGGCGCCTATGCGCTCGGCTGGCCCTTGCCGGAGACCGTGCTCATCACTTCGCCGTTCGGCGTCCGCGAGCACCCGCTCATCGGCGGCCGCCGCTTGCACGCCGGAATCGATCTCGGAGCATCGGCGGGGACGGCGGTCCGCGCCGTCGCAGCCGGAGTGGTGCGCCGCGCCAGCAGCGACGGCATCAACGGCCGGATCCTGGTCCTCGATCACGGCCGGGGCGTCGTCACCACCTATTGCCACAACGAAGCTCTCCTGGTGCGCGACGGCCAGCACGTCGAGCGCGGACAGGTGATCGCGCGATCCGGGAGCAGCGGCCTCACCACGGGTCCGCATTTGCACTACCAGATCGATCTCGCCGGCGAGCCGGTGGACCCGCTGCGTTTCCGCGCGCACGCTCCGAAGTTCGCCGCCGGTGCCACTGATTGACCGCTCTGGTAGTTTGACGCCGTGAGCATCCGAAAGATCCTGATCGCCAACCGCGGGGAGATCGCCGTCCGGGTGGCGCGCACCTGCAGGGAGATGGGCCTCCGCACCGTCGCCATCTACAGCGACGCGGACCGCGCGGCGCTGCACGTGCGCTCGTGCGACGAAGCCGTGCGCGTCGGTCCGCCCGCATCCCGCGAGAGCTATCTGGTGATCGAGAACGTCATCGCCGCCTGCAAGGCAACCGGCGCCGATGCCGTCCACCCCGGTTATGGCTTTCTCTCCGAGAACGCAAAATTCGCCCGCGCCTGCGCCGCCGCCGGAATCACGTTCATCGGCCCGCCACCCGAGGCGATGGACGAGATGGGCGAGAAGACCCGTGCCCGCCGCAAGGCCATCGAAGCGGGCGTACCCGTCGTCCCCGGCATGAAGGAGCCGATCCCGGAAGGCGGAGAGGCCGCCGCCAAGAAATACGCGGTCTCCATCGGGTACCCCATCATGCTCAAGGCTGCCGCCGGCGGGGGCGGCAAGGGCATGCGGCTGGTTGCCGACCCCAAGGACTTCGATTCGGCGCTGGCCACGGCTCAGCGGGAAGCGGCCAGCTCGTTCGGCGATGCCCGCGTCTACATCGAGAAAGCGGTAGCGCGCCCGCGCCACGTCGAGATCCAGGTCTTCGCCGACACCCAGGGCAACTGCATCTGGCTCGGCGAGCGCGAGTGCAGCGTGCAGCGGCGGCACCAGAAGGTGATCGAGGAGACGCCGAGCGCCGTCGTCACTCCCGAGCTGCGCTCGGAGATGGGCCGGGTGGCGGTGAACGCCGCGAAGGCGGTCAAGTACGTCGGCGCCGGCACCTGCGAGTTCCTGGTCGACGGCAACACGCGCAACTTCTACTTCCTGGAGATGAACACGCGGCTGCAGGTCGAACACCCCGTCACGGAGTGGTGCACCGGACTCGACCTGGTCCGCTGGCAGATCGAGGTCGCCGCGGGTGCGCGGCTGCCGTGGACGCAGGACGACGTGCTGCGGAACCTGCACGGGCACGCAATGGAAGCGCGCCTCTACGCGGAAGATCCGGCGAAGAACTTCCTGCCCAGCCCCGGCACCATCCTCGAACTGCGCCTCGCCGAAGGCCCCGGCGTGCGCAACGATTGCGGCGTGGAGAGCGGCAGCGAGGTGCCCCGCTACTACGATCCGATGATCGGGAAGCTCGCCGTGTGGGCGCGCACGCGCGAGGAAGCGATCGCCCGGCTGCGGCGGGCCCTGGGCGAGACGGTGGTGAAAGGAATCACCACCAACGTCGCCTACCTGAAAGCGGTCCTCGACCTGGAGGAATTCCGGAAGGGCGACTACGACACCGGTCTTCTCGCTCATGCGCAGGATCGGCTGCTTCGCCGGGAGAAGACGGGAGACGAGGAGATCGCGCTCGCGGCCGCCGCCATCTGGCAGTTCGAGCAGGACCAGCGCGCGGCGCTGCGGCAGCCCGCGGCGTCGGCGCCGGACGGCTCTGCGTGGGCTGTCGCCGGCCGGCTCGCGGCCCTGCGGAGGTCGCGATGAGATACATGGCGATCATCGGCGGCGAGGAACGCCTGATCGAGGTGATCCCGCGGGAAAACGGATACCGCGTGGTGATCGGCGAGCGGGAGCTGGATCTCGACGCCGTCCACCTGCAGGGATTCGCACTCAGCTTGATCGCCGGCACGGGCAGCTACCGCTGCGACATCGACCCAGGGAAGAATGGACAGATCCGCGTCCTCGTCGGCGAGACCGTCTATCCGCTCGAGATTCTCGACGAGCGCAGGCTGCGGATGCGGCGCGCGGGCGGAAAGTTCACGCTCGAAGGACCTCAGCGCATCGACGCTCCCATGCCGGGGAAGGTCACGCGCGTGCTGGTGAAGGCCGGTGATCAGGTGGAGGAGGGGCAGGGCCTCGTCGTCGTCGAGGCGATGAAGATGGAGAACGAGCTGAAGAGTCCGAAGGCCGGAAAAGTCACCGAGCTGCACGCCGTGGAAGGCGAAGCGGTGGAATCGGGAGCGAAGCTCGCCGTCGTATCGTAGCCGCCGCGCGCGGCGGTCGCGGTGGAATTGCGTTACAAGCGGGTCACAATGAGCGTCGAGCGCGCCTACCTGCACGGTACCTCTCCCTCCGAGCAGGGACGCCTGTCGCTCCTCAACCGGCTGATGAACGACGCCGCGATGCGCGAGATCGGCGTCCGCCCCGGCGACTCCATCGTCGACTTCGGCTGCGGCCTCGCCCAGTTGTCGCTGCAGATGGCGCAGGCCGCCGGCAGGCGGCTGGTCGGAGTCGAGCAGAGCGAGGAGCAACTCGCGCGCGCCGAGCGGCACGATCTGCTCGATCTTCGCCGCGGCGACGTGACCTCGCCGCCGCTCCACGACGGCGAATGGGGTTCGTTCGATCTCGCGCACGCGAGGTTCGTGCTCGAGCACGTGCGCGAGCCCCTCGCCGTCGTCCGGCTGATGGTGCGCGCCGTGCGCCCGCGCGGGCGGGTGGTACTCCAGGACGACGACCACGACGTCTTCCGCTGCTGGCCCGAGCCCGCCGGCTTCGGGACGCTGTGGCGCGCGTTCCAGCGCACCTACGACCGCCTCGGCTGCGATCCCTACATCGGACGCCGGCTGGTCTCGCTCCTGCACGAGGCCGGCGCGGCGCCGGTCCGGTCGACGTGGATCTATTTCGGGTCGTGCGCTGCCGAGGCGAACTGGCCCGGATTCGTCGAGAACATCCACAGCCAGCTCGCCGGAGCGCGGGAAGCGATGGTGCAGGGCGGCCTGCTGGGCGCGGCGGAAATCGATGCGGCGCTGGACGCTTTCCGCGAGTGGGCGCGGCGCCCCGAGGCAGCGATCTGGTACGCAGTCTGCCTGGCGGAAGGAGCCCGGAGATGACGGCGCTGGAGAAGTGGGCGCGCGAAGTGTACGGCAAGTCGGCGGCGAAGCCGGGCGCGCTGCGCAAAGCGCTCTTCCAGACGTCCAGCGGCATCGAGGTGAAGCCGCTCTACTCGCCGGACGAGGCGCCGCCCTCGATCGGATATCCCGGCCAGTACCCGTTCACGCGCGGCATCCAGCCGACGATGTACCGCGGACGCTTCTGGACCATGCGGCAGTATGCCGGCTTCGGCACCGCGGAGCAGACCAACGAGCGTTTCCACTACCTGCTCGACTCCGGTCAGACCGGCCTCTCCACCGCGTTCGATCTCCCCACCCAGATGGGTCACGACTCGGACAGCCCGCGTGCGCGAGGCGAGGTGGGCCGTGTCGGCGTGGCCATCGACTCCGTCGACGACATGGAGCGCCTCTTCCGCGGCATCGACCTGGGCAAGGTCTCCACCTCGATGACCATCAATGCCACCGCGGCGACGCTGCTCGCGCTCTACCAGGCGGTGGGCGAGGCGCACGGGACCCGCGCGGCGGATCTCTCGGGGACCATCCAGAACGACATCCTCAAGGAGTACATGGCGCGCGGGACGTACGTGTATCCGCCCGCGCCATCCATGCGACTCATCACCGACACGTTCGAGTACGCCTCGAAGGTGGTGCCAAAGTGGAACCCGATCTCCATCTCCGGCTACCACATCCGCGAAGCGGGCTCGACGGCCGCGCAGGAGATCGCGTTCACGCTCGGCGACGGGATTGCGTACGTCGACGCCGCCATGAAGCGCGGCCTGGACGTCGACTCCTTCGCCGGCCGCCTCAGCTTCTTCTTCAACGTCCACAACAACTTCCTCGAGGAGGTCGCCAAGTTCCGCGCCGCCCGGCGCCTCTGGGCCCGCACGATGAAGGAGCGCTTCAAGGCGAAGGACCCGCGCTCGTGCACGCTGCGGTTCCACGCGCAGACGGCGGGGTCCACGCTGACGGCGCAGCAGCCGGACAACAACGTGGTCCGGGTCGCCATCCAGGCGCTGGCCGCGGTGCTCGGCGGGTGCCAATCGCTGCATACGAACAGCCGCGACGAGGCGCTCAGCTTGCCCACGGAGGCGAGCGCCCGCATTGCCCTGCGGACGCAGCAGATCGTCGCGCACGAGAGCGGCGTCTGCGACTTCATCGACGGATTGGGAGGGTCCTGGGCGCTGGAGTCGCTCACCGACGAGCTGGAGGCGAAGGCGGTCGACTACCTCCGCAGGATCGACGAGATGGGCGGGATGGTCGAGGCGATCTCGCGTCAGTTCCCGCAGCGCGAGATCGAGGACGCGGCCTATGCGGCGCAGAAGGAGGTGGAGGAGAAGAAACAAACCGTGGTCGGCGTCAACGAGTTCGTCTCCTCCGCCGAGGCGCCGATGGACATGCTGCGCATCGACCCGAAGCTGGAAGAGCAGCAGATCGCCCGGGTGAAAGCCTTCCGCAGGCAGCGCGACAACTCTTCGACGACCCGCGCGCTGTCGGAGCTGAAGAAGGCGGCCGAAGGAAGCGAGAACGTGGTGCCGAAGATCGTCTCGGCGGTGAAAGCGCGCGCCACCCTGGGCGAGGTCGCCAACGCCATGCGCGAGGTCTTTGGCGAGCACACAAAATAGACACTCCATGCAGACCAGCGTCCTCCTGCCGGCGAGAGACGCATCGGCCACGCTGCCGGAAGCGTTGGCGGGCATGCTCGCGCAGCGGGACGCGCCGCCGTTCGAAGTCATCTGCGTGGACGACGCTTCCGTCGATGCGACGCCTGCGCTGCTCGCGGCGGCGCAGCGCTCCGATCACCGCGTACGCGTCGTCCGGGGAGAAGGACGCGGATTGGTCGCGGCGCTCAATCTCGGCCTGTCGCACTGCGCTGGCGGGCTGATCGCGCGGATGGACGCCGATGACGTCGTGCACCCCGACCGGCTTCGTCTGCAGGTGGAGATGCTGATGCGCGACCCGACGCTCGGAGCGGCCGGAAGCCTCGTCGAGTGCATTCCCCGGCCGCTTTCGCCGGGCCTCGCACGTCTCGAGCGCTGGCTCAACGAGACGGTGACCGCGGAGCAATGCAGGAATGGACGGTTCGTCGAGGCGCCGCTCGTCCACCCGAGCGCCACGTTCCGCCGCGAAGCGCTGGATGGCGGCTGGGAAGATCACGGCTGGGCGGAGGACTGGGACCTGCTGCTGCGCATGGTCGAGCGGGGATGGGAGCTGGCGAAAGTGCCGCGGGTCCTGTTGCAGTGGCGGGATTGGCCGGCGCGTCTCACTCGCACAGCCGCTGCATACGGCCGATCCGCGATGTTCCGACTGCGCGCGCACTACCTCGCCCGCGGTCCGCTGCGACAGAAGCCGTTCGACATCTGGGGCGCCGGCCCGACGGGGAAGCGGCTCGCGCGCGAGCTCGAAGCGCACGGTCTGCGGCCTCGAGCGTTCTACGACGTCGGCCCGCGCAAGCGGATCGCGCGCGGCACGCCGGTGCGCAGCGCCGCGGATCTGCCTCCACCCGGAGATGCGCTGATGCTCTGCGCGGTCGGCGCGGCAGGGGC
>Ga0209155_1000676_pt1 | contig 16405 bp, 15 predicted proteins | sample GraSoiAngelo_122_FD_185879 | JGI IMG/M metagenome (GOLD analysis project Ga0209155, IMG submission 185879) | Grasslands soil microbial communities from the Angelo Coastal Reserve, California, USA - 14_0927_02_20cm (SPAdes) (version 2) | ecosystem: Environmental > Terrestrial > Soil > Grasslands ... | reverse complement strand
GCCACGTCCCCGATGGCATAAATCCCGGGCGCGCTGCTCGCCTGGTAGGTGTCGGTGGCGATGAAACCCTGGATATCGAGCGCCACCCCGGCCTTGGGGAGCGCCAGGTCCTCCACCGCCGCCATCCGTCCGACCGCCCACAGCACGCAATCGAACGGGCCCAGACCCCGGCCGTCGCGCGCGGTGAGCTCGAGCGCGCCGCCGGCGCCGCGCGCCAGCGCCGCGGGCGAGGCGTGCGTGACGATCTGCACGCCCTCCTCGCGCAGCATGTCGAGCGTCGCCTCGCCGAGCATGTCGTCGAAGCTCTTCAGCGCCGTGTCGCCGCGCAGCACCAGCGTGGTGCCGGCCCCGAGGCCGGCGAAAATGCCGGCGAGCTCGACGGCGATGTAACTGCTGCCCACGACCGCGACGCGCCGCGGGCACTCGGGGAGCTCGAAGAAGCCGTCGGAGGTGATGCCGAGCTCGGCGCCGGGAATCAGGGGCCGGCGCGGCCGCCCACCGGTGGCGAGGATGAGGTGCGGGGCCTGCAGGCGGCGCCCGGCGGCCGTGACCGAGTGCTCATCGAGGAGGCTCGCCCGGGCGCGTACCAGCTCGATCTTGTGGCGCGCCAGGTTCGCGGCGTACGCCTCGTTCAGCTTGAGGATGTAGGCGTCGCGCCGTTGCTTGAGCAAGGCCCAGTCGTGCCCGGCGACCTGCAACCGGAAACCGTAGTCCGGGGCGTCGTGCAGCGCGCCGCCCAGATCGGCCGCGTTCCAGTTGATCTTCTTCGGCACGCAGCCGACGTTCACGCAGGTGCCGCCCAGGCGGCCGGATTCCACCAGCACCACCCGCGCGCCGTATTCGGCGGCGCGCTGCGCTGCGGCCAGCCCGCCGCTGCCGCCGCCGATCACCACCAGGTCGAATTTCTCGCTCATACACCCTCGAGCGCTTGGCCGACGCCATGTTATATGAGGATGCGCGGCTGCGGTTCCATCCCGCAGCGCCGGGCGCGCCCGGGGCCGCTACAATGGCGCCGACGTTCACGCCGCGAAACCGCATGGAAAACCCACTCCTCGGCGAGCAGCCGCTGCCGCAGTTCCTGCAGATCCGTCCCGAGCACGTCGAGCCGGCGGTGCGGGAAGTGCTGACGCAGAACCGCGCGCGCCTCGAGGCGCTCGCCTCACTGCCGCTACCCACCTTCGCGACGCTCATCGAGCCGCTCGAGGAGCTGCAGCACCGCATTGCGCGCACCTGGTCGCCCGTGAGTCACCTGAACGCGGTGCTCAATTCCGACGCCCTGCGCAGCGGCTACAACGCCTGCCTGCCGCTGCTGTCCGCCTACCAGACCGACCTCGCGCAGAGCGAGCCGCTGTTCCTCGCCTATCGCACGGTCGCCGACCAGGAGGGCGGCGCACTCGCCCCGGTGCAGCGCCAGGTGATCGAGCATGCCCTGCGTGACTTTCGCCTCGCCGGGGTGGGTCTGCCTGCCGCACGCAAGGAGCGCTTCAAGTCCGCGATGCTCGAGCTCAGCCAGCTGCAGGCGAAGTTCGAGGAGAACGTGCTGGATGCCAGCAACGCCTGGACCCGCCACGTCGAGGATCCGCAGCAGCTGCGCGGACTGAACGACATGCTCATCGAGCAGGCGCGGCGCCGGGCGCACGAGCGCGGCGTGGCCGGCTGGGTCCTCGCCCTCGACCAGCCGACCTACGTCGCGGTGCTCACCGACGCCGAGTCCGAGAGCCTGCGCCGCGCCTTCTACGAGGCGTGGATGACGCGCGCCTCGGATTGCGGCCCGAGCGCCGGCCGCTGGGACAACTCGAACGTGATGGAAGAGATCCTGCGGCGGCGCCACGAGGCCGCGCGGCTGCTGGATTTTCGCAATTACACCGAGTACGCGCTCGCGACCCGCATGGCGCACAGCGTCGATGAAGTGCTCGGGTTCCTGCACGAGCTGGCGCGCGCCGCGCGCCCCGCGGCGCTCGGCGAGTTCGCCGAGCTCGAGGCGTTCGCCGGCCACCGGCTCGCCGCCTGGGACGTCGGCTTCCATGCCGAGCGGCTGCAGCGTGAGCGGTTCTCGGTGTCGCAGGAGCAATTGCGGCCGTACTTCCCGCTGCCGCGGGTGCTCACCGGACTGTTCGAGGTCGCCGAGCGGCTGTTCGGCGTGGCGGTGCGCGAGCACGCCGGCGCCCCGGTGTGGCACCCGGACGTGCGCTTCTTCGAGATCGCAGACAGCGCCGGTGAGGCGGTCGGCAGCTTCTATCTGGACGCCTACGCGCGCCCCCACAAGCGTGCCGGCGCCTGGATGGACGAGTGCGTCGGCCGCAAGCGGCTCACCAGCGGCGCGGCGCTGCCGGTTGCCTACCTGGTGTGCAATTTCCTGCCGCCCGGGGCGGGGCGGCCGGCATTGCTGACGCACGACGACGTGCTCACCCTGTTCCACGAGTTCGGCCACGGTCTGCACCATCTGCTGACGCGGGTCGACTATCCGAGCCTCGCCGGCATCAACGGCGTGGCCTGGGACGCGGTGGAGCTGCCGAGCCAGTTCCTGGAGAACTACGCCTGGCACCCGGAGGTTCTGCAGCGCATCTCCGGGCACTTCGAGAGCGGTGCGCCGCTGCCCGCGCAGACACGGTCACGGCTGATCGCCACGCGCAGCTTCCACGCGGGGCTGCAGATGATGCGGCAGCTGGAATTCGCCCTGTTCGACTTGCGCCTCCACACCGAGTACTCGCCCGAGCGCGGCGCTCGCGTGCAGCAGCTGCTGCGCGAGGTCAGGGACGAGGCCGCCGTCGTGCCGGTGCCGGAGTGGAACCGCTTTGCGAACAGCTTCGGCCACATCTTCGCCGGCGGGTACGCCGCCGGCTACTACGGCTACAAGTGGGCGGAGGTGCTGGCGGCGGACGCCTTTGCCGCGTTCGAGGAAAGCGGAGTGTTCGACCGCGCGACCGCACAGCGCTTTCTGGAGGCGATCCTCAGCCGCGGCGGCAGTCGTGACGCCCTGGAGGCGTTCATCGAGTTTCGCGGCCGCCGGCCGGACGTGGCGGCGCTGCTGAAGCAGCACGGCATCGTCGCCACGGGCGAGCTCGCCGCGTGACCAGAAGGCTCAGCGCGCGAGTGCTGCCGGCGCCGTTGCTGCTGCTGTGCGCCGTGGCCTCGCCCGCGGCGCGCGCCGAGACGCTCTACGTCATCGAGCAACTGGTGGTCAGTGTCAACAGCGCGCCCGACAGCGGCGGCGAGCGTGTCGCCTCGGTCAGGAGCGGCGATGCGCTGGAGGTCCTGGAGCGCTCGGGCGATCAGGTCCACGTGCGCACCGCGGGCGGCAAGGAGGGCTGGATCAGGGCGAGCTACCTGTCGGCCGAGGAGCCGCTGCGGCCGCGGCTCGCGCAACGCACCGCGGAGGTGGCGCAGCTCAAGGAGGAGGTGAGCCGCCTGCAGGCACAGCTCGATGCGGCGCGCACCGCCTCGCCCGCGGCGAGCGGCGGGGGCGGGGCCGCCTCGCCCGCGGCGCCGGCGAGCGCGCCCGCCGCGGAGGACCCCGCCGCAGCGCCGCAGCAGGCGCTGTTCGCCGCCGCGGAGCAGGACAGTCCGCGGCGGGTGTGGCCGTGGGTGCTCGGTGCGGCGCTGCTCGCCCTGTGCGCCGGCTTTGCGCTCGGAGCCCTGGTGCTCGACCGGCACATCCGCCGCAAGTACGGGGGCCTGCGCATCTATTAGCGCGCGGCTGAGGCTCTCAAAGTGTGCGCCGCGTCGCGGTGCCGGGGCGCCGGAACTGCCTACACTGGAATTTAAGGCACCGGTCAGGCCAGTCAGGGGACGGCCGCCGCGTCGCCCTTTGTCCACCATGACCAGTACCCGGCGCAGCGATTTCGACGTTACCAACAGCGTGCAGGTGAGCTCGCCCGCCGCCGTGCTCGCCGCGGTCGAGGCACTCTACCGGCCGACGTGGCCGGGGCTGTCCATGGAGCCGCTGGGGCGCGCCTTCGAGCATTTCGAGCGCCTGTTCGCCGGCAAGGTGGCCGGTTACCACGGCGTCGACACCGTGTACCACGACCGCCAGCACACGCTCGACATCACGCTCGCGCTCGCGCGCCTGATCGTGGGCTACGAGCGGCAGCAGGAAGAGTCCACCCGCCTGGGAGGCGCGCGCGCCGTGGTCGGCCTGGTCACCGGGCTGTTTCACGACGTCGGCTACCTGCGCCGTACCGACGACAAGGACTCGCGCAACGGCGCGGAGTTCACCCGCACGCACGTATCGCGCGGCGCGCGCTTCCTGCAGGAGTACCTGCCGGTGCTGGGCTTCCGCTCCTGGGTGCCGGTGGCCTCGGAGATCATTCACTACACCGGTTACGAAGTGCCGTTCGAGCGCATCGAGGAGACGGTTTCCGATCCGCGCGACATCACGGTCGGCCACCTGCTCGGCACGGCGGACATGATCGCCCAGATGGCCGACCGCTGTTACCTGGAGAAATGCCGTGACCGGCTGTACGCCGAGTTCGTGCTCGGCGGCGTCGCCCTGCCCTTCAGCGAGGGCAACCCCCGGGTGAAGTACGCCTCGGGGCTGGATCTGCTGCGCCAGACCCCGGAGTTCGTGGCGGAGGTGCGCGCTAAGCGGCTCGATGGGGATTTCCGTGCAGCCTACCGCTACCTGGAAGTCCTCTTCGGGGGCGGGAATCCCTACATGGAAGCGATCGAGCGCAATGTCGAGTACCTGCGCCAGGTCCTGCGCAGCGAGAGCTGGCAGCTGCTGCGGCGCCGGCCGCCCATCTTCGCGGCCAGCAACGACGCGGCCAGCAACGACCCCATGGCCACGATGCGCGGGCTGATGCTCGGGCATATAAAAAGAGTCTGGTCCGGCAACTAAAGGCGCCTGGCCCCTAAAGGCGCCTAGCCTTGAGTCCCAGGCGGCGGTTAATATGAATCCCCAAAATACAGGGGATCCACCGCCTCAGGCCCTGTGCAGCCCCCGGCGGGCGTAGACGTATGTGACCGCCGCCACCTTCAAGTTCAAGTACTCCGGCGCCGCCTTCCTGGTGGTGGTGCTCGCTGCGGCTGCGGTGGCGACCGTGCTGCTCGTGCGCCACCAGGCCGACACGCGCACCCTCAGCGCGCTCGCCGAGCGCGCCGCGCGCGAGCGGGTCGATCCGGAGCTGCAGGCCCGGGCGCAGAGCATCGCGGCGCACGCGGCGGATGCGATCGCCGGAGCGGTGCGCGCCGGGGATGGGGGCGGCGTGCTGCGCAGGCTCCAGCCCTTCATCGAGGATCACACGGTCGCCGCCGTCAGCGTGTCGACGCGCTCGGGAAAGCGGATCTTCAACTGGCGGCGCAGCGGCGGCGCGACCCCGGGCGCGCTCACCGTGCAGGTGGTCGCTCCGGTACGCACCTTCGTCGAGAGGATCCCCGGCGCCGTGACCCCCGAGACCCTCGCCACCCTCACCGTGGTGCTCGAGCAGGCGGCGCCGGTGTCCGAGGTGAGCTTGGGCGGACGGCTGGAAGCGGCCGGCGCCGCACGCTGGCGGCTCGCATGGCTGCTGGGCTTCGCGCTCACGGCGGCCGGCGGGCTCGCCGCCGCGGCCCTCGCCTGGCGCCTCACGCGGCAGCTGCAGCGGCCGGTCGACTCGCTCATCAGGAGCGCCGAGCGCATCGGCCAGGGCGATTACACCCGACCGGTCGAGGTGCGCAGGAACGACGCGCTCGCGGACCTGCAGCAGGCGCTCGAGCGCATGCGCGCGCGGTTGCGTCAGTCGACCATCAACAAGAACTACCTGCACAGCGTGCTCAACAGCATGACCGATGCGGTGTTCGTCACCTCCCCGGACGGGGTCATCAAGATGGCCAACTCGGCGGCCTGCAAGCTGCTGAGTTTCGGCGAGGAGGAGCTGCTCGGCCGCGGCATCCTGACGGTGCTCGAGGAGCGTGAGCGCGCCGGCTTCGATCTGCTGCAGGCGGCGCAGGAGACGCGCGAGACGGTGGTGCGCACGCGCAGCGGTCAGACCATCCCGGTGTCGTTCACCGGCTCGCGCATCGACAGCGACGACCCGCAGTTCCAGGGCAACATCTTCGTGGCGCGCAACATCACCGACCGCAAGCGCGCCGAACGCCGCATACGCTATCTGGCGCGCTACGACGCGCTCACCAAGATCCCGAACCGCATGCAGTTCCACCACCTGCTGCAGCAGACCATCGCGCGCGCGCTGCGCGCGGGGCAGGTGGTGGCGGTGCTGTACCTGGACATGGACCGCTTCAAGGAAGTCAACGACACCTTCGGCCACGGCGCCGGCGATCGCACGCTGGAGGTGCTGGCCGAGCGGCTGGCGCGCTCGCTGCCCAAGGAGACGGTGGTGGGCCGGCTCGCCGGGGATGAGTTCGCGCTGTTCGTGGAGGGCCTGCCGGCGGATGCCGACAACCGCGGACCGATTGCGCAGCTGGCACGCTCGCTCCTCACCGACGTGTGCCGCCCGTTCCAGCTGAACCAGCACGAGGTGTTCCTCACCGCGAGCGTCGGTATCGCCTTCTGCCCGCGCGACGCCGAGAACGTCATCGACCTGGTCCGCAACGCCGATGCGGCGATGTACTACTCGAAGCAGAACGGCGGCAACACCTTCGCCTTCTACTCCCCGGAAATGAACGCCGCCGCGGTCGAGCGGCTGATGTTGAAGAGCAAGCTGCGGCGCGCGCTGGAGCGCGACGAGCTCGAGATCCGCTACCAGCCCAAGGTCGACCTGCGCAACGGCCGTATCATCGGCGCCGAGGCGCTGTTGCGCTGGCGCCTGCCGGGGCACGGCGACATTCCGCCCTCGCATTTCATCCCGCTGGCCGAGGAAACCAACCTCATTCTGGATATCGGCGAGTGGGTGCTGAACCGCGTGTGCATGGATTACCGCCAGCTGCAGAGCAAGGGCGGGGATCCGGGACGCATCTCGCTCAACCTGTCGCTCAAGCAGCTGCGCCAGGCGAGTTTCATCCTGCGCTGCCGCTCGGTATTCCGCCGCCACCAGGTGTCCCCGACCGCCTTCGAGCTGGAGATCACCGAGACCACGCTGATGGCCGATCCGCAGCGCACCGTGCGCCTCCTCGATGAGCTGTACGCGATGGGCCTGCACCTGTCGATCGATGACTTCGGCACCGGCTACTCCTCGCTCTCGGCGCTGCAGCAGTTCCCGATCGGCACGCTCAAGATCGACCAGTCCTTCGTACGCGACGCGACCGACGATGCCGGCGATGCCACCATCGTGCGCACCATCATCGAGATGGGGCGCAGTCTCGGCATGGAAGTGATCGCCGAGGGCGTCGAGTCGCAGCGGCAGCTGGAGTTCCTGCGCAGCAACGCCTGCCACTACGGCCAGGGGCGGCTGTTCGGCGAGCCGTGCACCGCGGAGGATCTGCTGGGGCTGCTCGCACGCCAGGCCGCCGGCAGCGCACCCTTTGCGCACCTGCTGCAGCGCGCCGACGCGGTGGCCTCCCGCACGGCCTGAAGCCGGTTCGGCCACGCCCGGCCTGCCAGGGCGCGCACTACTGGCTGTGGCGGCTGATGGGGGGCGCGGGCCGGTCCTCGTTCTGAGCCGCGCGCTCCGCGGCGGCGCGCACCGCCTGCTGCGCCTGCTGCGACAGCGACCCGAGAGCGGCGCCGGTGGCCTGCTCGAAAGCGGAGACCACCTCGCTCAGGCGGTTGGCGCTGGCCAGCGCGGCGCCGGAAGCGACGAACGTCGCCAGCACGTCGCGCCCTTCGCGGCGGCCGAGGATGCAGTCGAGCGTCACGTGCACCTCGGGAACCGTGCCCCCGGCGGTGTAGTCGGCCTCGAAGCGCCGCACCGCGACCTGCAGCAGGTAGTCGGACGGGAACGGGCTGGTGGAGTCCTCCACCGACCGCCACGCGTCCGAGGCGCGCAGCGTTTCGACGGCGAGCGCTTCGATCAGGTCCGCAACCGGTCCCGGCCAGCGGCTGCCGGCGTAGAAGTTCATGCGATGATCGGCCTGCACCAGCATGATGTGCGAGGAGTCGAGCCCGGGGTCGGCCTGCGGATGACCGACCCGGAGCGACGCCGCCAGCGCCGGGGGCGAGCCCGGGGCGCCGCGGGCTGCGGTCGGGGGGAGGGTGGCGGCCGCGGCGGGGGGTGCGCGCAGGTAGTAGGTCTGCTCGGGACGCGCGCTGCTGTGGAAGAGTCCCGAGCAGCCGCCGCTCAGGATGCACAGCAGGGGCACGGCGCGCCGCACCGGTGGCGCAATTCTCACCGTGGGATCTCCACACCGCGCTCCTGCGGCTGATAGATGAGCTGGGCGGGATTCTCCCGCAGGCTGGTCGAGAGTGCACGGATGTCCTCGGCCGCCTCGCGCCCCTCACGCGCAAAGCGCTCGAGCTCCGGCAGCCCGTCGCGCGTGAACGAGCGCACGTCCTCGCGGTTCTCCGCGATCAGCCGGTCGAGCTGCTCGCTGGCGCTCGCCAGATGGTCGGCAATGAGGTGTAAGCGGCGCGCGGCGCCCTCCACGTCCGGCCCGGCCGTATCGATCAGCGCGTGGGCGCTGTGCGCGGATGCGGCCAGCTCGGCGCTCGCGCCGCGCAGCTCGGCGACCAGGGCTTTGAGGTCGCGCATGGTCTGCGGCAGCTCGCTGCTCGAGCGCTCCAGGCTCGCCAGCGTGCTGGCAACCGCGTGCAGGTTGGCGTCACTCAGCAGCAGGCCGGCCCGCTGCACCACGCTGCCGGCCGCCGCCACCACTTCCGGCAGACTCGCCAGAAACACATCGAAACCCGACGGCGCCGAACGGATCACCGGGAATTTCAGTCCCGCCACCGTCTGCGGCGGGCGCTTGTCGCTGCGATCCTCGCGCAGGTCGATGTACAGCAGCCCCGTGACTCCCTGCAGCTGCAGCTCCGCGACGGTATGCCCCGATATCGGCGTGGTCGCGTCGATGTCGACGATCACCTCGACGCGGCTGGAATCGCGCGGGTCGATGCGCATCTCGACCACGCGCCCCACGCCGACACCGAGGTAACGCACCGCAGCTCCGCGGTCGAGGCCGCTGACGCTGCCGGTGAAGTAGATCTCGTAGCGGTTGTAGTCGCGATGCTCGCGGGTGTCGGAATACCAGTAGACGAACAGCACTCCCAGCAGTGCCGCCAGCAGCACGAACGCCCCGACCGCGGCGTAGCTCGCCTCACGCTCCATGCGCAGCTCCCCGGCGTGCGCGCGCACGCTCGCCGTGGAAATAGGCCCTGATCCACGGGTGCGGGTGGTCGACGATGCGTTGCAGCGTGTCCGATTCCATGCGCCCGTCCACGATCACCCCGACACGATTGCAGGTACGGAAGATGCTGTCCAGATCATGGGTGATCATGACGATGGTGAGCCGCAGCTGTTTCTGCAGGTACAGCACCAACTCATCGAACGCGGCCGCACTCACCGGATCGAGGCCCGAGGTGGGCTCATCGAGAAACAACAGGCGCGGATCGAGCGCCAGGGCGCGGGCCAGAGCTGCGCGCTTCACCATGCCCCCGGAGAGCTCGGCCGGGTACTTGCGGGCCGCCTCGGCGGGCAGCCCGACGAGGCGGATCCGCAGCAGCGCCAGCTCCTGCAGCGCCGAGCGCTCGAGCTCGAGGTGCTCGATCATGGGCAGCTGCACGTTCTGCAGCACCGTCAGTCCGGTGTACAGGGCGCCGGCCTGGAAGGTGACGCCGTAGTGCGCCTTGACGGAGCGCAGCTGCGCCCCGCTCATGCGCGTGATGTCGCCGCCGTCGATGCGCACCACCCCGGCGATCGGGCGCTGCAGTCCGAGGATGGTCCGCAGCAGCACCGACTTGCCGGCGCCGGAGCCGCCGACGATGCCGAACACCTCGTCGGCGCGCACTTCCATGTCGAGCCCGTCGTGCACCACCTGGGTCCCGAAGCGGTTCACCAGCCCCTGCACCTGCAGCACCGGGTACAGCCTCAAACGTCCATCTCCATGAACAGCACCGCGAACAGCGCATCCGCGAGTATCACGCAGAAGATCGCCTGCACGACCGCGACGGTGACCAGGCGGCCGAGCTCGCGCGCCGACTCGCGCACCTGCAGGCCGCGATAACAGCCGGCGAGCGCGATGAGCACCGCGAACACCGGGGCCTTGACCAGGCCGACCCAGAAGGTGGTGGACGCGATCGCCTCGGTGACGCGGCTCGCGTACTGGGTGAGCGGCATGTCGAGCAGATAGCGGCACAGCAGCGCCCCGCCGGTGAGTCCGGTCAGATCGGCGATGATGGTGAGCAGCGGCAGCGCGATGGTGAGTCCCAGCACCCGCGGCAGCACCAGCACCTCGAACGGATCGACGCCGGTGGCGATGAGCGCATCCACCTCCTCGTTGAGCCTCATGGAGCCGAGCTCGGCGGCAAACGCGCTCCCCGAGCGGCCGGCGACGATGATCGAGGTCAGCAGCACTCCCAGCTCGCGCAGCACCCCGATGGCGACCAGGTCGACCACGTAGATGTCCGCGCCGAGCCCGCGCAGCTGCTTGGCGCTCATGTAGGCGATGATCACACTGATGAGGAACGCGATGAGCGCCACGATGGGCACGGCGGTAAGACCCGTGTCATACACGTGGCGGGCGATCGAAATCGGCCGCAGGCGCCGCGGACGCGCCAGGCCGCGCAGCAACGTGGTGCTCGCGCGGCCGACGAACGCCAGTCCCTGCAGCAGGTCGCGACCGGCGAGCACCGCGTTGCGTCCGATCGCGGTGAGCGGCTGCCGGGCGGGCGGGCCGGAGGCGGCCGACGCGCCCGCGGGGCTCGTGTCGGCGAGAATCTCCTCCAGCAGGCGCAGCTGATCCGGCGGTGGCCCCCGGAAGCTCACCGCGACGCCGGCGGCGCGCGCGCGGCTCAGGAGCTGGCGCAGCGCCCAGGCGCCCGAGAGATCCAGCGCGCTGAGGCGCTGCGTCGCAATCGACACTTGCCGCGCCGCGGCCAGATCGACCGCGGCCAACCCGCTCTCGATGGCCGGGACCCGCTGTGCCACCCACTCGCCCGTCAGCTCGAGCTCCAGGCCCTCGTCGGTGCGCCGAACCTCGAGGCTCATGCTTGGCCGGGGGCGGGCCGGATCAGCGCTTGGCGTGCAGATGCGCCTCGAGGAACCAGAGATACTTGTCGTTGTCGCGCGAGATACCGGTGAACAGGTCGGCCGTGTCGGCATCCCCAAGCCTGGCGGCGGCGTCGATCCCGGCGCGCACCTTGGCGCCGTAGTCGGCCAGCGCCGCGGACAGCGCATCCACGTGGGCGAGACCCTCGCTGATGTCCTCCGGGTAGGGCCGCAGACTGGTGCTGCGCGCCACCGCGGCGAGCGTACCGCGCGCGGTGCCCCCCAGCGCCGTGACGCGCTCGGCGAGCGTGTCGATGTGCTCCTCGATGTTCTCGGCCACTTTGTCGAACAGCTCGTGCAGGGCGATGAAGCTCGGGCCCTTGACGTTCCAGTGCGCGTGTTTGCTCTGCGTGCCCAGATCGATGGCATCCGCAAGGCGCGCGTTCAAGAGCTCGATCACCTTGGTCCGGGTGTTGGCCGGCAGGTCGTTCCTGGTGTCAAACATACTCAGTCTCCTTTGCATGGCCGCATTGGAACATCGCGGCGCACGGGAAGGCCAATCGCCTGTCCGGATCGCGATGATAAGCGCGATCTATCGCCGCAGTCTTGCCCTGACCGCGCGCCCTCAGGTGTCGTCGCGGTAACGGCGCAGGCGGATCGCGCCGAACACCATTGCCGCGGCGACCGCCAGTCCGATCCACAGGTTGCGGTCGGTGAGGGCGGCCCCGAGGTTCAGTCGATCGAGCGCCGCGCCCAATGCGAACGCGCGCCCGCGGCCGACCTGCATGTGCCCGAACAGCGTCGGCCAGATGCCGTAGGTGCGGTAGACGAGCAGGTCACGCAGGTAGTGGGTGTCGAAAGTGAAGTGCTCGACGATCTGCGCCACCACCGGGGGCAGGGTTGCCCACAGAAACGGCGTGCGCCGCGCCCAGGCGGACACCAGCAGCAGGTACGCGGCGTAGGGCGCGTACCACAGCACACCCACGATGAGGCAAGCGAGCAGCGCGATCTCGGCCTTGAGCCACCCGAGCATGTCCCACCCCGGGATGGGCGGCACGCGGCCGAAGGCGGCGTTCACCTCCCAGATGCCGGTGAACAGCAGCGACAGCAGCAGCCCGAGCGCAAACACGCCCAGCGGCACCACCAGCAGCGCGACCAGCAGCTTCGACAGGACGGTCTTGTCGTCCGATACCGGCAGGGACTTCCAGAACAGGATGCTGCGGTCCTTGCGCTCCGCGTACAGGCAGTCGAGCAGGTAGAAAGCCAGCACGATCAGAGACACCACCGACAGGGGCGTGGAAGCCGCGCCCTGCATGACGGCAAACATCGCCATGCCCCCGGGCCGATCCTCGCCCGACATGTCGCCGTGCGTCAGGTGGTATTTGAGGCCCGCGACGACGGCGCCGCACACCATCAGCGCGGCGACCACCAGCGGCGCGATCCACAGCGCCCGGTGCTCCCAGAGCTCGCGGCGTACCAGCATGAGGAGCGTGCTGGCGGTCCCGATGCGGGCGGCGGGCGCTGCTTCCCGCGGGCCTTCCCCGGCGGCAGCGTCGGCGAGCTTGCTGTTCATGTGCTTGGTGTCCCCTGCATCTTGGCGACGAACAGGTCGGCGATCGAGGGCGTGCGCAGCTCACCGAAGCCGCGCAGCTCCGCGGCCGAACGGCCCTCGAACAGCATCGCCACGCGTCCGAACACCTCGCGCTCGTAGAACGGCTGCAGCGCGCGCGCCGTGGGCGCGGCTTCCGCGCTCACGTTCAGCTGCTGATAGCGGCCGCCGAGCGCCTCGACCGAGGAGCTCAAGGCCACGCGGCCGTGGTTGATGAAAATCACGTCGGTGAACAGGTTCTCCACTTCCTCCACCTGGTGGGTGGTGAGGAGGATGGTGCGCTCCTTGTCGAAATAGTCGTTGAGCAGCGTGTCGTAGAACTTGCGGCGGTACAGCAGATCGAGCCCGAGCGTCGGCTCATCGAGCACCAGCAGGCGCGCATCGATCGCCAGGATCAGCGCCAGGTGCAGCTGCGTCACCATGCCCTTGGAGAGCTCGCGCACGCGGCTCTGCATGCGGATGTCGGTCTTGCTCAGGAATTCCGTGGCGCGCGCGCGATCGAAGCGCGGATGCACCCCGCCCACCACCTCCAGCGCCTGGCTGACGCGCAGCCAGCGCGGCAGCACCGCGACGTCCGCCATGAAGCACACCTCGCGCATCAGCTCATCGCGCTGCGTGCGCGGATCGAGGCCGAGCACCTGCAGCTCGCCTCTGAAGGGGGTGAGTCCCAGGATCGCCTTGAGGGCGGTGGTCTTGCCGGCGCCGTTCGGACCGATGAGGCCGACGATGCGGCCGGCTTCGACGCTGAAGCTCACGCCATCGAGTGCGCGGGTCGCGCCGTAGGCCTTGGCGAGGCCGCGCGCCTCAATTACTGCTGTCATCTTTTTCACCTGGTGCCGCTGGCCCGGCCTTGGGCGCCGGCCAGGCCGCAGGCGCTGCGGCGCCCACGCGCTGCAGTTCTTCCTGGGTCAGCCCGAGGCGCTGGATGGTGGCATACACTTTCGGCCATTCCTCCTCGAGGAAGCGCTGGCGCTCGTCCTTCATCAGCGCCTTGCGTGCACCCGGGCTCACGAACATGCCCAGGCCGCGGCGCTTTTCCACCAGCTGCTCGTCGACGAGCTGCTGGTAGCCCTTGAGCACCGTGAGCGGGTTCACGCGGAAGTCCGCGGCGACGCTGCGGACCGAGGGGAGCGGATCCCCTTCCTTGAGCACGCCTTCGAGGATCATCGCTACCACCCGGTCCCGCAGTTGCCGATAGATCGGCAGGCTGTCGTCCCACTGCGGGTCCATGAGCGTTTGCACGGCGCCTGTAACGGGAGGGTAGCTGACTAATCTACCAAAACGGCCGGCTCAGGCTGGCCGAACCAGCCGTGCGTCAACTGCATGGCCTGTGCGCCATGGCGCGTGCCCGGCGCCTCGGAGGTCGCCTGTACGAAGGCGCCGCTCAGGGCCAGCGTGATCAGGACGGCGCCGGCGCCGCAGCTGACATCACGATAGAGCTCGGAAACGAACGTATTCATGATCGGCTCCTTGACGGTCTGGGGGTTGGGCGCTTCCCCTTCAGGCGCTGTGCGCCTGGACGGCGGGGGCGACATGAAAGGGGGCGGCGGAGGTGGACTGCACAAAGCTCAGGCTCAGCACCAGGGTGATCAGGGCGGCCCCGGCGGCGCAGGTCAGGTCACGGTAGAGGGTCGAAGCGAAGCTGTTCATGGTCGTCTCCTTGGCTGTGGGTCTTGGTCTGTCTCGGGGGCTGCTGAAAAGGCCGCCTCCCTTAGTGATATACATTAGTAGAACACTACTTAAGTGTCAAGCTATTTCACCAAATCAGTCGCCGGGTCATCCACGGCCTTGGAGAGCGAGCCCGCCCGCAGGGTTTGAAGGACCTGAAGCGGCGCTCAGACGCTAGAATTCCTGGCCCCTTTCCCAAGGCCTCAATCCCTGAGCACGAAGCGCCCGCCATGACATCCGCCGTGAACGTTGCCATCACCGGCGCCGCCGGACAGATCGGCTATGCCCTCGCCTTCCGTGTCGCCGCGGGTGCGCTGCTCGGGCCGGGCACGCGTGTGAACCTGCATCTGCTCGAGATCACCCCGGCGCTCGGCGCGCTGCAGGGCATGGTGATGGAGCTGCACGACTGCGCGTTTCCAACACTCGGGAAGGTGGTGCCGACCGACGACGCGCGCCTCGCGTTCCGCGACTGTCAGGTGGCGCTGCTGGTCGGCGCGCGCCCGCGCGGCCCGGGCATGGAGCGCAAGGACCTGCTGCTCGCCAACGCGCAGATCTTTTCCGTGCAGGGCCGCTCGCTCAACGAAGTCGCCGACCGCGACGTGAAGGTGCTGGTGGTCGGCAATCCCGCCAATACCAACGCGCTCATCGCCGCAAGCAACGCCCGCGATCTCGATCCGCGCAACTTCACGGCCATGACGCGCCTGGATCACAACCGCGCGCTGTCGCAGCTGGCGCACAAGACCGAGACGCACGTGAGCGAGGTGCGCCGCATGATCATCTGGGGAAATCACTCCGCCACCCAGTACCCCGATCTGCGCCACGCCGAGGTCGCAGGCAAGCCGGCCAAGTCCCTCGTGAGCCAGCAGTGGATCGAGGAGACGTTCATTCCGCTGGTACAGCAGCGCGGCGCGGCGGTCATCAAGGCGCGCGGCGCCTCTTCGGCCGCCTCGGCCGCCTCGGCCGCGATCGACCACGTGCACACCTGGCTCCATGGCACGGGCGCGGGCGACTGGGTCAGCATGGCCGTGCCGTCCGATGGCAGCTACGGCATCGCCGCGGGGGTCATCTACTCCTATCCGGTCACCGTCAGCAACGGCGAGTACCGCATCGTGCCGGGCCTCGCCGTGGATGACTTCAGCCGCAAGCGCATGGAGGCGACGCACGCCGAGCTGCGCGAGGAGCGCGACGGGGTGAGGAGCCTGCTCGCCTGAAGTTTCGCGCAGCCGCGCCCCGGCAAGCTATAGTCGGGCGACGCCGCGCGACGCGGAGGAATTCATGCTGGGCGCTATCGTCTCCCTGACGCTCGTGGTGGCGGCCGCCTACGCGGTCACCCAGGTGGGCGGAATCATCACCCTGCTGTTCATCGCCGCGGTGCTGTTCCTCGCCTACCGACGCCTGTCGCTGCTCACCTTTACCGTGACGTTCACGGTGCTGCTGTTCGCCTACACGCTGCTGGGCGCCCCGGCGGGGATCTGGAAGGGGTTCCTCGCGCTGCTGCTCGCGGGGCTGTGGCTGCTCAACGTGCGCACCCTGCGCAAGGCGCTGCTCACACGCCCGTTCCTGAAGACCTACCTGAAGCTCCTGCCGTCCATGTCACAGACCGAGCGGGAGGCGCTGGAGGCGGGCACGGTGTGGTGGGACGGGGAGCTGTTCACCGGCGCGCCGCACTGGCCGAAGCTGCTGGCTGCAAAGCCTCCGCGGCTCTCGGGCCCCGAGCAGGCTTTCCTCGACGGCCCGTGCGAGGAGCTGTGCCGCATGCTCGATGACTGGAACATCACGCACGAGCGCGCCGACCTGTCGCCGCAGGTGTGGGAATACCTGAAGACCCGCGGCTTCTTCGCGATGATCATTCCGAAGAAGTACGGCGGCCTGGAGTTCTCCGCCTACGCGCACTCGTGCGTGCTGGCCAAGATCTCCAGCCGCAGCGCCACCGTTTCCTCCACGGTTGCGGTGCCCAACTCCCTCGGTCCCGCGGAGCTGCTGAACCACTACGGCACCGAGGAACAGAAGAACCACTACCTGCCGCGCCTCGCCCGCGGGGAGGAAGTGCCGTGCTTCGCGCTCACCGGCCCGCGCGCCGGCTCGGACGCCGGTTCCATTCCCGACACCGGGG
>Ga0209155_1000675_pt1 | contig 16428 bp, 14 predicted proteins | sample GraSoiAngelo_122_FD_185879 | JGI IMG/M metagenome (GOLD analysis project Ga0209155, IMG submission 185879) | Grasslands soil microbial communities from the Angelo Coastal Reserve, California, USA - 14_0927_02_20cm (SPAdes) (version 2) | ecosystem: Environmental > Terrestrial > Soil > Grasslands ... | reverse complement strand
TCGTTCGACGTCGCCATTTCGAGCAGCTGGCTTACGTGCTGTGTCTTGAGTTCGGATAAGTGCATAAAGAGCCCAAGCGGGATGAGCGACCTCAGACCGTTCGAACGGAAAACAGGGAACCGAAACGGGGAGGATTTGCGCCTGGATACAGCCCCTTGCAGGCGCCGGTGGGAGGGCGGCTAAACGTGCCGCCCGCCTTTTGCGTGAAGAATAGAGACTTTAGATGTTGCTGTCAAGAAATGCGGTGAGCTGCGACTTGGACAGCGACCCCACCTTCTGCGCCTCGACGTTGCCGTTCTTGAAAAGCATGAGTGTCGGTATGCCGCGGATTCCGTACTTCTTCGGGATTTCCTGGTTCTCGTCCACGTTGACCTTGGCGACCTTGAGCTTGCCCGAGTACTCCTTGGCGACCTCATCGAGCACCGGGGCGATCGCCTTGCAGGGACCGCACCATTCCGCCCAGTAGTCCACCAGCACGGGGACGTCGGATTTCAGGACTTCGGGCTCGAAAGTGGCATCGCTTACGTGGTGGATGAATTCGTTCATTGCTTCCTCTGCGAAACGGGAATTTGCAGCGGACGCTGCACCTTCGATAAGTATGGGCGCGAGCCGGTATGTTCAAGGCTATGCTAGCGGAATTTCACGGCGAGGAAAAGTGCGAGTCCGTATGGCGTAAGGGGCTATTTTTCCAGGACAAAACGGGAGAGCCCGGGACCGTACATGATAAGATACCCGCTGTCTTCGCGAAATGCGCGGGAATCGTTCGGACGGGCGGGCTCGTCGCCACCATGGCATACATCGTCACCGAGAGCTGCATCAAGTGCAAGTACACCGACTGCGTCGACGTGTGCCCGGTCGACTGCTTTCGCGAGGGACCCAACATGCTGGTGATCGATCCCGAGGAGTGCATCGACTGCACGCTGTGCGTTCCGGAGTGCCCCGTCGAGGCGATTTTTGCCGAGGATGACGTCCCGCCCGCGCAGCGCGACTGGATTCCCATCAACGCCGAGCTCTCCAAGGCCTGGAAGCCCATCGTCGAGCGCAAGCCCGCGCCGGCGGACGCCGATGAGTGGGCCAAGGTGAAGGAGAAGAAGCACCTTCTCGAGCGCTGAGCAAAGCGCGCTAAAGTAGGCGCCCATGAACGCGGGCGCTGAGCTGCCTTTCCTGAAGAAGAGCGCGCTCTTCGAGCGCCTCGCGCTGGGCGCCGCCGCCGGTGTCACCGTCGTCACCCCCAACAAGCGCCTGTCGCAGGCGCTGATGCTGGAGTTCGATGCTTTCCAGATCGGGAAAGCACTTTCGGTCTGGGAAGCGCCGGATATCCTGCCGTTCGGTGCTTTCGTGCAGCGGCTCTACGAGGGCGGCCTCTATGCGGACCTCTCGGCCGAGCTGCCGATGCTTCTGACGCCGGCGCAGGAGGAGGAGCTCTGGAAGCAAGTCGTCGGCGGGAGCGGCCTCCTTGCCGTCGAAGGCGCGGCTGCCAAGTGCCGCGACGCCTGGAACCTCGCCAACCTGTGGCGCATCCGCCCCGGCGCCGGGAACCGGGACACCGAGGCTTTCGCGCGGTGGCTCACTCACTATGAGAAGGAAACCGAGAACGACCTCGATACCCCGCGGCTGCCCGATGCGCTGCGGCGGTTCCTGCCCGAGCTTGAGCGGCCGAAGCTCGTTGTCGCCTATGCGTTCGACATCCTGCCGCCGCAGACGAAGGAGTTCCTCGGCGCGCTAGTGACGGAGATCGCTTTCTGCGGGCCGGATCCCCGGTCCGCCGCCGTTTCGCGAGCGGCTTTCGATTCCGCGAAGCACGAGATCGAGGCCGCCGCGCGGTGGGCGAGGGCGCGCCTGGAAGCGGGCGGCAAACGGATCGGGGTTGTCATTCCCTCCTTGCAGGAAGACAGAAAGGAAGTCGCGCGCGTCTTCTCGCGCGTGATGCGACCCGGCGGCGAGAAGGCGGGGATGCCGTTCAACATCTCGATCGGCATTCCGCTGGAGCGGTACCCGGTCGTTGCGCTGGCCTTGTCGGTCCTTCGGGTATCACAAGAGGAAATCCCGTTCGAAGAAGCGAGCCGACTCGTGCGCTCGCCGTTCATCGGCGGCGCCGAGACCGAGCTCGGCGCGCGCATGCGCCTCGAGACGCGGCTGCGTGAAAAACTCGGCGCGAGCGTCGTCCTGCCGAAGCTGATCGCCGCCGCCGGCCAGACGCCGCTGCTGCGCGCGCTCCTCGAGAAGCTCTATGCGCTGCGCGAGACAGGCCTCTTCTCGCAGAAGACGCCTGCCGAGTGGGCGCGGCATTTCTCCAGCGTGCTCGAGGCCGCCGGCTTTCCGGGCGAACGCGCTCTCGACTCGGACGAGTTCCAGACGCAGGCCAAATGGCACGAAGCGCTCGGCGAGCTGTCACGCCTCGATCGCATCTCGAAGGAGATGTCCTTCTCTCAGGCGTTTCAGACGCTGCGAAAGATCTGCGCCGGCACGCTCTTCCAGCCGGAAACGCCGGATACGCCGATCCAGGTACTGGGCTTGCTCGAGTCCGCAGGCGTCGAGTTCGACCATCTCTGGGTCAGCGGCCTGACCGACGAAGCCTGGCCGCTGAAGAGCTCGCCCAATCCTTTCCTGCCGCTCGCGCAGCAGCGCAAGGCCGGCATTCCCGAGGCGAGCGCCGAGACCTCGCTCGCGCTCGACCGGCGCATCACCGACGGCTGGAAGCAGGCCGCGGGCGAAGTGGTGTTCTCGCATTTCACCAAGGAGGAGGACCGCGACGTCCTGCCGAGCCCGCTCATCGCCGAGCTCCCCGAGAAGGCAGTCGAGATTCCTGCCTTCCCGAAGCTGCGCGACGTGATCTTCGCTTCCGGGAAAACCGAGACTCTTCAAGATCGCGTAGCGCCCGCCGTCAGGGAGAAACAGATCCGCGGCGGCACGCGCGTTCTCTCCGACCAGGCCGCGTGCCCGTTCCGCGCCTTCGCGCGCCACCGGCTGCACGCCGAGGAGCTCGAGGAGCCCGCCGAAGGCCTCGACGCCTCGAAGCGCGGCAAGCTGGTGCACCTCTTGATGCAGAACGTCTGGGACGAGCTGAAGGACTCCACCGCGCTGCAGGGCGACCTCTCGCCGGCGATCGAGCGCGCCGCCGCCGCGGCGGTGAAGGAGATGGCGGTCGAAGGCCGCTTCGCCGAGCTCGAGCGCAAGCGCCTCGCGCGCCTCGGGCACGAGTGGTTCGAGAAGGTCGAGAAGCAGCGGCCGCCGTTCTCGGTCGTCTCCACCGAGGAGAAGCGGCCGATCGTCTTCAGCGGGGTGACATTCGACGCGCGCATCGACCGTATGGACCGCCTCGAGAGCGGCGGCCACGCCATCGTCGACTACAAGACCGGTGGCGGCAACCTCACCGCCAAGCGCTGGCAGGGCGAGCGGCCCGACGAGCCGCAGCTCCCGCTCTACGCGGTGTCGGCGAAAGAAGAAATAACGGCGGTGGCGTTCGCCAGGTTCCGCCCGGGCGACATGCGCTTCGTGGGTCTCTCGCGCGACGACAAGGCGCTGCCGAAGGTGCCGAAGGCGAAGGAGGGTTGGCAGCCGCTGCTGCGCGACTGGAAGAAGGAAGCCGAGCGCCTCGGCCAGTCGTTCGCGGGCGGCGAGGCGGGCGTCGATCCGAAGAAGGACCTGATCACCTGCCGCTACTGCGGCCTGGAGACGCTCTGCCGCGTCTACGAAAAGATCAACGTGCTCGCCGAAGAGGAGATCGAGGAGTGGTGAAGGAGATGCGGGACGCCGCTCTGCGAGACCGCGCGCTCGATGTGCGCCGCTCTTTCACCGTCCAGGCGCCGGCGGGCTCCGGGAAAACGGACCTCCTCGTCCGGCGATTCCTGAAACTCCTGAAGTCGGTACAAAAACCTGAAGAAATTCTCGCGATCACCTTCACCAAGAAGGCCGCGGCCGAGATGCGTAAGCGCATCCTCAAGGAGCTTCCCAACTCCGGCGAGATCGCGCATCGCCTTCGCATCCAGACCATCGACGCCTTCTGCACCGCGCTCACGCGGCAGCTGCCGGTGCTGGCGCGCTTCGGCGCGCAGCCCGAGATCGTCGAGGACGCGCGCGAGCTCTATTTCGAAGCGGCTTCCCGCGTCTTCCAGCAATTCAATCCGGCGAGTGAAAAGCTCCTCGCGCACCTCGACAACGACATTCCCAAGGCGACCCGGCTCCTCGCCGACCGGCTGAAGGATCGCGACCGCTGGCTACGCAAGACCGGCGAGGCGCCGACCCGCGCCGAGCTGGAGGCGACGCTCGCTTCCGAGCGCAACCGCCTCCTCGCGCGCGCGAAGGCGCTCTACCCGCGCGCCACCGAAGCGCTCGCGCGCGGCTACCTGACCACAAAAGGCGAGTGGACCAAGCGCCCCGCCGCGCCGAAGGAGCTGGTGAGCATCCCGGGCCTGCGCGAGGCGCTCTTCGCCCTCTGCAACATGCCGCCGGCGGAATACGACGACCGGCAGTGGGAGGCGCTGGAAGCGATCCTCGCGCTGCTCAAGCCCGCCGTCGCGCACCTCAAGGTGCTGTTCGGGGAGCGCGGCCAGGCCGACTTCACCGAGTTCGCGCACGGCGCGCTCGCGGCGCTCGGCTCGGTCGACGACCCGAGCGACCTCTTGCTCTCGCTCGACCAGAAGATCTCGCACGTCCTAGTCGACGAGTTCCAGGACACCTCGCTCTCGCAATTCGAGCTCCTCACCCAGCTGACTTCCGGCTGGCAGCAGGGCGACGGCCGCACGCTGTTCCTCGTCGGCGACCCGATGCAGTCGATCTACCGCTTCCGCGAAGCCGAAGTATCGCTGTTCTTGCGGGCGAAGCACTCCGGGCTCGGGTCGGTGAAGCTCGAGCCGATCGAGCTCAGCACCAACCGCCGCTCGCAGGAAGGCCTCGTGAAGTGGTTCAACGAGTCGTTCCCGCGCGTGCTCCCCGCGCAGGAAGACCAGACCTCGGGCGCAGTGCCGTACCTTCCCGCTTCGCCGCACGAGAGCGCGCTTCCCGGCGCCGCCGTGACCTGGCACTGCGGCTACGACCGCGAGGAGGAAGCGAAGAAGGTCGTTGCTATCGTCCGGGAGGCTTCGGGCAGCAAGGCGATCCTCGTCCGCAACCGCGCGCACCTCGACGAGATCGTGCCGGCGCTCAAGGAAGCGGGCGTGCGCTTCCGCGCCCTCGACATCGAGCAGCTCGGCGAGAAGCAGGTCGTGCAGGATCTCTACGCGCTGACGCGCGCGCTCCTGCACCTCGGCGACCGCATCGCCTGGCTCGCGTGCCTGCGAGCGCCCTGGTGCGGCCTCACCCTCGCCGATCTTCTGCTTCTCTCATCCGGCCGGCGTGAGGAAGGCGGCAGCGAGTACACCAGCGGCGGCGCGCTCATCTTCGACAAGATGCGCGATGTCACCCACCTCTCGACCGACGGCCAGAAGCGCGTCGACCGCGTTCGCTCGGTCCTCGCGCCGCTGGCGAAGAACCGGCTGCGCGGTTCCCTGCGCGAGCGCGTCGAGGGCGCGTGGCTCGCACTCGGCGGCCCTGCGTGCGTCGAAAGCGAGACCGATCTCGAGGACGCCGAGATCTTCCTCGACGAGCTCGAGCGCCTTGAAGAGGCGGGCGAGGTCGACCTCGCGGCGCTCGAGGACAAGATCGACCGCCGCCTCTACGCCCAGCCCGACGTAAAGGCGGCGAAGGACGCGGTCGAGATCATGACCATCCACCGCGCCAAGGGCCTCGAGTTCGACACCGTCATCGTCCCCGGCCTCGACCGCCTGCCTCGCTCCGGCCCGAAGCCGCTCCTCGTCTGGAAGTCGCTCCTTCCCTCAGGCCTCCTCCTCGCACCGATCGACGAAACCGGCGCCGGCGAAGACCCGACATACAAGTATGTCCGCGAGCTCGACAAGGAGGCCGACGACATCGAATCCGGCCGCCTCTTCTACGTCGCCGCCACCCGCGCCAAGCAGCGCCTGCACCTCCTCGCCTGCGCGAAGGCCGACGAAGACTTGAGGCCCAAGGAACCCGCCAAGCGCTCCCTTCTCGCGAAGATCTGGTGGCAAGCGCGCGAGCACTTCGGCGAAGCGCCCGCCGATGCGATCTCCGAGCCCGAGCGCATGCCGATCCACGATGTACTGCATCGCCTTCCGGCCGGCTTCGCCTTGCCGAAGGCGCCACCTTCGGTGAAGTGGACGGCGCCGGACGAGGGACGGCGGGAAGAGGAGATCGAGTTCTCATGGGCCGGAGAAACGGCGCGTCATGTCGGAACGATCGTGCACCGCTGGCTGCAGCGCATCGCCGACGACGAGTTGCGCACGTGGGAGGCGACGCGCATCGACGCGCTCGCGAGCCGCTTTGCAAAGGAGCTCGAGCGGCGCGGCGTTCCGCCGCGTGACCTCAAGGCTTCCGCCGAGCAGGTCAGCGTTGCCCTGAAGAACGCGATCTCAGACGAGCGCGGTCGCTGGGTTCTCGGTCCGCATCCCGAAGCACGCAGCGAGCATCGCATCCGCGTGACAAGCGCTGCCGGGGCGAACACCTACATCGTGGATCGCATCTTCCGCACGGCGGAGGATGTGCGGTGGATCGTTGACTACAAGACCAGCCGCCACGAGGGCGCGGACCTGGAAGATTTTCTCGAGCGGGAAAAGGAACGCTATCGCGCGCAACTCGAGCGCTACGCTGTTGCCCTGGGGGCGGGTCCGACCATGCTGGGGCTATACTTCCCGCTGCTCGCGGGGTGGCGCGAATGGGAGAACGAGGGATAGCCTCGATTCCAGGACTTTCTCCCCGCCCGACCTGCCGCAAGGCCCGGGCTGGGGTTATGACGCTTGCCGATAGTAACGAGCAGCGTTAATATCCTGCGGTGATCAAGTCCTTCGCGGACAAGGATACCGCCCGCGTGTTCGCCCGCGAGTACGTGCGCCGGCTGGCGCCCGAGCTACACCTCGTGGCGTGGCGCAAGCTGGCGCAGCTTCATGCCGCGACGCGGCTCGATTCGCTGCGCGTGCCGCCCGGCAACCGGCTCGAGGCGCTGAAGCGCGACCGGGCGGGGCAGCATAGCATTCGCATCAACGACCAATGGCGCATCTGCTTCGTCTGGAAGGACGGCGACGCCTACGGCGTGGAGATCGTGGACTACCATTGAAGGAGAGCAACGTGGCCAAACGCAAATTCAATCCGGTGCACCCCGGCGTGGTGCTCGCCGAGGATTTTCTCAAGGAGATGGAGATCAGCCAGTACCGCCTCGCCAAGGGCATCGCCGTGCCGCCGCGACGCATCAACGAGATCGTCCAGGGCAAGCGGTCGATCACCGCGGATACGGCGCTGCGGCTCGGGAAGTTCTTCGGCATGGAGGCGCAGTTCTGGATGAACCTGCAGTCGCATTACGACTTGGAAGTTGCCAAGGATGCGATCGCCGGGAAGCTCGATCGAGAAGTCGAGGTGATGAAGGCGGCCTAAAGGGAAGGCTTCATGCGCTGGGTCGCTCCGACTGAAAAAGACACCGCCAACGACGGACTGCCGCGGGCTTACACGAAGGAGACCTATCAGGCGAAGTGCGGCGTGCTCTTTGAGCACGTGTACGAGTCGTATCTGGGCGAGGGCAAGAGCGCGTACACGGAAGCTGCGTAAGCGTGGATCCCGGCATCGCGCTCGCGCTCCTCTCCTCGGCTTTCCTCGGCACCGCGGTCGTGCTCGCGAACGTCGCGCTGCGCTACCTGCATCCCGCGCGCGGCGCGCTGGTGAGCATTCCGTCGACGACGCTCATGTTTTGGCTCCTCGCGCCGTTCCTGCTGCGGGGCGACGGCTGGAACGCGTCGGCCTTCGTGATTTTCGCCGCGGTGGGCGTGGTCTTTCCCGCTGTGGTGACGCTGCTGAATTTCGCCTCGAACCGCCTCACCGGTCCGACTATCGCGGGCACGGTATCGAGCACGACGCCGCTGTTCGCGGTGTTCGTCGCAATTCTTTTTCTGAGCGAACCCTTGACGGTTACCGCGGCAGCGGGGACGGCCGCGACCGTGCTCGGGGTGATCGCGTTTACCACCCGTGGCGAAGGCGTCTCGCGGCACTGGGCGGCGTGGGCAATCGTACTGCCGATTGTCGGCGCGGCGATCCGAGGCGGCGCTCAGGCCGCCGTGAAGGGCGGGCTTGCGCTCTGGCCCGAGCCCTTCGTTGCGGTGCTCGTCGGGTACACAGTGTCGTGCGCGACGATCTTCGCCGCGAGCCGGATGCTGGTTCCAAAAGGCGCGGCCCCGCTCAACCGGCGCGGCGTCCTGTGGTTCGTAGCGGTCGGCCTGTCCAACGGCACGGGGGTGCTCGCAATGTACGCGGCGCTCAACCGCGGACACGTGAGCGTGGTCTCGCCCCTGGTCGCGACCTATCCGCTTTTCACGCTCGTGCTCTCGGCGCTGTTCCTGCGCGAGGAAAGGTTCGGCCCGCGCGTGCTGCTCGGGGTCGCTCTCACCGTCGCGGGCGTGGTCGTGCTGGCGCGCGCCTGAGCGCGAATGTATTCTAGGAAGGTGCTGAAAGGATTCGGTATGCAGCGGTGTGTTGCGGCTGGCCTTCTATCCCTGTGTGCGTTCGTGCCTGTCTGGGCGGACCAGACGCTCGATCCCGCGGCCAATCGACAGGAATTATTGCGGCGAATGCAGGCGGCGCCGAAACGCGGGCTGCTTTATGAAGCATCGTTTGAAAAAAATCTTGTCTACGTATTCGGTACGCTTCACGTCGGCAAGGCGGAATTTTATCCGCTTAACGTGGCGACCATCCGTGCGTTGACCAGCTCGGCGTTTCTCGTCGTCGAAGCGGACATACAGGACCAGGCCGCCGTCGCCAAGCAGATAGCAGAACTTGCCACGTTGCCGCCATCGTCGAGTCTTGACCGGTACGTCACGCCAATATTGATGAACAAAGTGACGCGACTCTTGGAAAGATACCAATTCCCAAAAGAGCGCGCCATCCAGATGAAGCCGTGGATGCTCGCCTCAACCCTTGCCGCGCTGGAAGCAAAACATTCGGGTTACGATTCCGGTTGGGGTACGGAAGCCTTTTTGTTCGGCGTTGCCAAGGCGCAAAAAAAAACCGTTATTGAAATGGAAGGGCTGTCCTTCCAGTTCGAGATTTACAACGGGCTCTCTGCCGAAGAGCAACTGGCGATTCTGGAAGAAACGATAGTCGAGATCGAAAAGGGTTCTGTGGAGAGGCGCACAACGACCCTTGCCGACGCGTGGGCGCGCGCCAGCGCTGTCGACCTGGGAAAAGCGCGGCAAGACCTGCGGCAGTCTCAATCAACCTTTGGCAAGTTCTCCAGCACCAAGATGCTCGACGAGCGCAACGCGACCATGGCGGCACATATCGACGATTATCTTCGCTCCGGCAAGCGGCACTTCGTTGCCGTGGGCGTGCTTCATCTGGTCGGCGAAAAAAACATCATTGATCTGCTCAAAGGACGCGGCTATCTGGTTCGCGAATTGTAGGAAGCGGATACGCCGCGCCCAGGTTATTCGAGGTATTTCGCCACCGGGAAATCGCGCGAGTACTGCGGCCCGGCGATGAACGCCTTGGGGTCGTAGGTCCAGAACTGGCTCACGTTCGGGTAGGTGGCGACCGTCGTGTTCACCAGCTCGCCGTTCTTGCGCTCCACCTTGCGCACGTAGACGTTGAGGATGGGCTTGCCGTACTCGTCGAGGCGCAGCGGCCCCATAGGGCCGTGATCGAGCTTCACGCTGTGCAGCGCCCTGACGAACCCCGCCTTGTCCTCGAACTTGCCCTTCACCAGCTTCATGGCCCCTTCGATCCAGAGGCCCGAGGTGTACGTAGCCGCGGTGTAGAAGCCGGGCGTCACCTTGTATTCTTTCCGGATCGACTCGACGAAGCGCTTGTTGTCGGGCGTGTCGCGGTCGACCGTGTACCAGCTCGCGGTGTACACGCCGATCGCCTCGTCGCCCATGTTCTTAAGAACGCCTTCGTCGGTGAGCGTCGGGTTGCCCATCACGATCGGCTTCATCCCGTATTCGCGGTAGGCGCGCAGGAACCGCAGCGGGTTCGAGCCGGCGAAGCCGGCGTAGACGCCGTCGACGTTTCCCTTCAGCTGGCCGATGAACGAGCCGTAGTCGGGCGCGTTGAGCGGCGGCCAGAGCTTCTGCACGATGCGGCCGCCGCCGTCCTCGAAGGTCTTGTGGAAGCCGGCCGCGCCCTCGTGCCCGTAGGTGAAGTCGTCGGCGATCATGGCGACGCGCTTAAGCCTGAGCTTCTTGGTCGCGTAATCGCCCATCGCGTACATCGCCTGCGCCGCGGTGCCGTAGGTGTGGATCACGTAGTCGCTCTTCCTCTGCTGCGCGAGGTCGTTCTGCGCCGCGGACATCGGCGGCAGGAGCGGCACTTTCGCCTGCAGCACGTAGTCGTCGATCGCCAGCGCCTCGAACGTGGCGAGCGGCCCGACCAGGACGTGCACCTTGTCGCGCTCGACCAGCTCCTGCGCCTTGGTCTTCGCCTGCGCCGGCTGGCCGGCGGTGTCGGCGAAGATGATCTCGACCTTGCGCCCGGAGAGCGCGTGGTTGCGCTCCTTGAGGAAGAGGTTGATGCCTTCCTCCATCTGCTTGCCGCCTGCGGCGAGCGGCCCGGTGCGCACCGTGAGAAAGCCGATGCGCAGAGGCTCGCTCTGCGCGGACGCCGCGCCCGGCAGGATGGCGAGGACCGCGAGTGCAAGCAGGAACCTGATCGAAAAACTCATGACTTCTCCGGTTGACGAGAATCGTTGTGTGGGCGGTATCCTACCAGCACTCGCGCAGGAGGCTTACAATGAGCCCATGCGCATTGCGGCATCTCGGCGTGACACACCTCGACATCCCGATCACGCCCGAGAAGGTTTGGACGATCCTGAAGAACAAGGGCGTCGCGGAGTAGCGCCCGACGGCGGAGCCCCCGCCGCTTCCCGTTTCGTCGGCGCGGAATTCCGCGCCTACTCTGAGCCATTCGGCTCATGGAGCCGACTTCTGATGTAATAATTTGTCAGCCGTATGCTTGTCGCGGCCAGATGTCAAAGTGGGGAGCCCATGTTCGAAGCGCGGTTCGTCGGCGGGGACGAACTCGCGGAGTTCCCCCTATTGCTCCTCCAGGAACCTCGGTGAAGGCGGGACTGCCCTTCACCTTCCCATGGAAGTGGCTTGCGCAGCTCGCCGGGTTCGCTGGCTTGTATTTCGCGCTTGCACGCTTTGGGAACATCGCGGCGGTAGCCGCAGGGAACGTCGCGGCGATGTGGCCCGCCGCCGGTCTGGCTGTCGCCGGCCTTTGGTGGGGCGGCTATCGGCTCGCGCCGGCGATTGCCTTGGGCGCGTTCGTCTTTGCCTGGCAGAACGGCGTTCCCGCCCCGGTCGGCGCCGCCGCCGCCGCCTTCACCAGCATGCTCGGGCCGATCGTGGCGTTGTTTCTGATGCGCCGCTATATCGACGCGCCGCGGCTCTTCGATCGCGTCGGCGACGTTTTTCTTTTTTTCCTCTGCGCGGCCGTGGCGCCTGCGCTCGTCGACGCGCTCGGCGTGGCGAGCTTGTGCTTTAGCGGCGTGGGCAAATGGGACGATTTCCGCGGGCTTTGGCTGCTCTCCTGGGCGGGCGACCTGATGGGGACGCTGATCGCTGCGCCAGCCCTGCTGGTCTGGACATGGCCCGAGAGGCTGCCCTGGACGGCACGCGTGCGGGTCGAGGCGGCGGGAGGATTCGCGCTGCTGACGATCTGCTCGGCGCTGATCTTCACGGGCAAGCTGGCGTCAATCGGAGTCGGGTTCCCGTTCCTGGTGCTGCCTATCGTCGTGTGGATCGCCCTTCGTTCGGGCCAGCGAGCGGCGGTCTCGGCCACGCTGCTGGTCTGCGCTTTCGCGGATTGGGGAACGCTCCATGGGATGGGGCCGTTTGCGGAATTGGACATGCCCTTGCCGGTGTTGGCGCTCTTCATGGGAGTGATGGCAATGACCGGGCTGGTGCTCGCAGCGAGTGTTACCGAGCGCAAGCGGGCCGATGAGGCTCTGCGCAAGAGCGAGACGCGCTTCCGTACGCTGGCGGAGAGCGCGAAGGGATACGCGATCTACATGCTGGACGCCGAAGGCCGCATCGCCACCTGGAGTGCGGAGGCCGAGCGCATCAAGGGTTATCGTTCCGAGGAGATCGTCGGAAAACCTTTTCGCATCTTTTTCACCCCCGAGGACGTCGAACGCGGCGTGCCCGAGCAGGTGTTGAGAACGGCGAGGGAGAAAGGCCGGGCGCGCTACGAGGGTTGGCGCGTGCGCAAGGACGGGGCCCGCTTTTGCGTCGAGGGAGCCATCACGGCCATACGGGACGAAAGCGGTGCCCTCACCGGTTTTTCGAAGGTGGCGCACGACGTCACCGACCGCAAGCGGGCCGACGAGGCGCTGCGCGAGAGCGAGGCGCGCTTCCGCACGCTGGCGGAAGGCTTGCCGCAGCTGGTATGGACGTGCTTGCCCGACGGGCGCTGCGATTACGTGAGCCCGCAGTGGGTGCGCTATACCGGCATTCCCGAGGAGCGGCAGCTCGGCTTCGGCTGGCTCGAACAGATCGATCCGGCTGATCGAGAGCGGACGGCGACCGCGTGGAAGCGCGCAGTCGAGACGCAGACGACGCTCGACCTCGAATATCGTCTGCGCGGCGCCGATGGCGCGCATCGCTGGTTCAAGGCGCGGGGCGTGCCGCTGCGCGACGCCGAAGGCCGCGTCGTGAAATGGTTGGGCACCAACACGGATATCGACGACCAAAAACGCGTCAGCGAAATGCTCGAGGCAAAGGTTCGGGAGCGCACGACACAGTTGCAGGCGAGCCTCTCCTCCGTGGAAGAGCTGCTCTACACCATCGCTCACGACCTCCGCGCCCCCAACCGGCACATGCAGAGCTTCGCGCAATTGCTCCAGCTCGAGCACGCGGACCGGCTCGACGACAAGGCGCGCGACTACTTGAGCCGCATCAGCGCGGCCGCAGCCCGCAACGACGAATTGATCCGCGACCTGCTCGAGTACGGACGGCTGTCGCACGAAGCGGTTTCTCTCGCGCCGGTGGATCTGCGGCGGACCGTCCAGGCGGTGCTGCAGGCGGTGGCGGGGGAAATCCAGAACCGCCACGCGCGCGTCCAGTTCGGCCAGGAGTGGCCGCGCGTGGTGGCGAACGAGCGCTTGCTCGAGCAAATCCTGACCAATTTCGTGACCAACGCCCTCACCTACGTGCCGCCCGGCCGAGAGCCCGAAATGCTCATTTCCGCTGAATCGGAAGGCGGCAAGGCGGTGTTGCGCGTGCAGGACAACGGCATCGGGATTCCACCGGAGCAGATCGACCGGGTGTTCGAGCCGTTCATCCGCCTTCCGAATGAGACCCATGCCCCGGGCACGGGCATGGGCTTGGCCATCGTCAAGAAAGCGGCCGAGCGCTTGAACGGCGCGGTAGGCGCCGATTCCACGCTGGGAAAGGGGAGTTGCTTCTGGTTGGAGCTGCAAGCCGCGTGAGATCGGTGCGAGAGCCGATCGACAACGATGAAAACGCTGCTGTTCATTGATGACGATCCCAATGATCGCCTCCTCGTGGAGATAGGCTGCGGGAGGGCGCAGGTTTCCTTCCAGTTGAAGACCGTCGAGAGCGGGGTCGAGGCGATTCGCTATCTGAGCAGCGAGGGCAGGTTTGCCGATCGCGCCGAGCACCCGCTCCCGGACCTGATCTTTCTCGACTTGAAAATGCCGGAAATGGACGGGTTTCAAGTGCTGCGTTGGATCCGCAGTCACCCCGCAACGCGCATGACTCCGGTGGCGGTGTACTCCGCTTCGTTCATTCCGGAAGACATCGCGAAAGGCTACGCCGACGGAGCCAACTATTTCATCACCAAGCCGTCGGACCTTACGGTGCTCATCGATATCTTCCGCGCGGCGGACAAATGCTTGGCGGCTGACCCGGGGAACGACGATGCGCTGGCGCAGTTCTCCGCGCTGGCGGTAGAGCAAACGAGATAGGAGACGCTGTTCACGAAATATCCTTTGGTGAAGCGCACGCGTTCCCTTTACCGGAGATAGATCTTATGAATCAGCACGGTGCACCCGCGTCCCGAGCGGCGATTTGGCCCGGCGTAGGCGCCCGGGAGGCGGGCAGATATGAATTCCCGTGCTTCTTCTAGTCCGAACAGCATATCGGATCGATGACGTTCGTAAACATAATATAGGTAAATAGGTTGAGGGGGATTGTGCCCTTTCCCCCTGTGTGTCAAATCGTCTGGGGGGGTGAACCGTTGGGCATCGAGACACGCGAGACCGAGACACGCGCTGGCAGCGAGACGCCACGCGCAGCCGCCTTTGACCCGCTGAGTGCAAGCGAGGCGCAGTTTCGCGCTGCCCCGCTGATTGCAAGTGCGGCGCAGGTTCGCGTGCGACTCGAGCTCGCGAGTCGGCTCGGCGCGCTCGCCGCCGGCGCTCGCGATCTCGGGGAGCTGTTCCGCGCGCTCCATGAAGAGACCGAGCGCGTCATGGATGCGACGGTCTTTCTCTTCGCCCTCTACGACGCGGCGAGCGAGACGGTGCAGGTCGTCCGACAGATGGACCGCGGCGTCGAACACTCCGGCGGTTCGTTTCCTCTGGGCAAGGGTTTCACGAGCGAGGTGATTCGATCGGGTGCGCCTCGGCTCGTGCGCCGATGGTCCGCCGAGGGACCGCCCGTCCGCCTCCTCTACGGCACCGAGTCGGGGGACTTGGTCACGCCCCAGTCAGGCGTCGTGGTCCCGATCCTGTCCGGCGATCGGGTGCTCGGCGTGCTCTCTGCGCAGAGCTATCGACCCGAAGCCTACGACGATGCGGATCTGCTCAGCCTGAGCGCCATCGCCGCGCAGGCGGGCATCACCATCCAACGCCTGCGCGTGACCGAGCAGATGGCCCTGGAGCACGAACGGCACGCCTCGGAGCTGGAGGCCGTCCTCGCGACCATGAACGACGCTCTGCTCATCGTCGACGCACGCGGCGCCATCGTGCGCTTGAACCGGGCGGCCCGGGATCTCCTCTGCCTCGACAGCGCGAGCCTCGTGTTCGGCCAGCCGCTCGAGCAGCAGCGGCTCGAGCGCTGGCCGGTGACGGCGCGAGAAATCGCCGGGGCCCTCGTCCCGGTCATCGATGCCCTGCGTTCGGGCGCGAGCCACGCCGGAGTGGAGATCGAGCTGCGCTCGGGCCAGCTGCGCGTCCTGAGCCTGGGCGCATCCGTGCTGCGTTCGCCGAAAGGCGTCCTGCAAGGCGGCGTCATCGTGTTCCGCGACATCACGGGGCAGCGCGAGCTCGAGCGGCTGCGGGAAGACATCTTCGCGATGGCCTGGCACGACATGAAGACGCCTATTACGGTGATCAGGGGCCATGCGGAGCTTCTCCTCCGGCGACTCTCTTGCGGCGAGCGCGATCACAAGATCCTCGAGGGAGATGCCGCACTCATCGTCGAGCACACGGACAATCTCTCGAAGCTCCTCACGAGGCTCTTCGACGTCTCCTCTCTCGAAGCGGGCCTCCTCTCGATCTCGCCGCGGCCCACGGATCTCTGCGCCCTTGCCCGCGACGTGACGCAGGGCATGCGCTTGAGCGCCCGCCGCCACATCAAGGTGCTCGCCGACGGCAGCGTCGTGGGCAGGTGGGACGAACAGAGGGTCCGGCAGGTGCTCACGAATCTTCTCTCCAACGCCCTGAAGTACTCGCCCGAGGGCTCGACCGTGACGGTGTCCCTGGCCGCTGACGAGCGCAGGGTGACGGTACGCGTGAGCGACGAGGGAATCGGCCTCGACGACGGCGAGCTCGCGCAGCTGTTCCACCGCGGGTATCGGTCGGAACGGGCGCGAAAGGTGGACGGAGGCGGGCTCGGCCTCTACTTCAGCAACGGCATCGTCACGGCGCACGGCGGCCGCATGTGGGCGGAATCACGCGGCCACGGCCAAGGCAGCACGTTCTGCTTCACCCTGCCGTTGCGCGAGGACTACGGCACCGCTCGCCCTGTGGAGGATCGCGCATGAGGCGGTTGCTCGGCATCGGCTGCGCGCTCGCGCTTGCGTTAGGGGCCGGCCTGTCCCCGGCGCGCGCGCAATTGTTCGGGCTGCCTCCGGTGATCGTCCCCGCGCCGCCTCCGGTGATCGTCCCCGCGCCGCCTCCGGTGATCGTGCCCGCGCCGCCTCCGGTGATCGTGCCCGCGCCGCTTCCGGTGATCGCGCCCGCGCCGCCTCCGGCGGTCGTGCCATCGCTCATCGAGGACAAGGTCGACCCCGCACTGCGCACCCGGATGCAGGCGGATCCGCTGGCGCTGCTGCCTGTCATCGTGGAGATGCAGCAACCGGTCGCGCCCTTCATCGGCGCGCCGAACGTCGATCGCGCCCTGGAGGCCCTCGAACTCCTGCGCTTCAATGGCGTTCCGGGCGTTGCGCTCTCCCTCATCGATGCAGCCG
>Ga0209155_1000661_pt1 | contig 16608 bp, 18 predicted proteins | sample GraSoiAngelo_122_FD_185879 | JGI IMG/M metagenome (GOLD analysis project Ga0209155, IMG submission 185879) | Grasslands soil microbial communities from the Angelo Coastal Reserve, California, USA - 14_0927_02_20cm (SPAdes) (version 2) | ecosystem: Environmental > Terrestrial > Soil > Grasslands ... | reverse complement strand
GGCGCGGGCCGCGATGAGCCGCAAACTTACAGTTTCGCGTTGCCGGAAAATCAGGTGAGGGCGCGGTGCACCGGGAGCTGCGTCTAGCCGCCGGGCTGCGGCTCCGGTTCGAGACCGCTCGGCCGGCCGGAGGGCGGCACCGAGCTGCGCCGGCCCGGCCGCGACTCCTCGGAGGGCGCCGGGGTCGACACATCGCGGACAATGCGCTCGCCCTTGATCACCCGGCGGATCTCGTCCGCTGAAAGGGTCTCGTATTCGAGGAGACCCTTCGCCAGCGCGTGCAATTCGTCGAGATGTCCGGTCAGGATCTCGCGGGCGGTGCGCTCGCCCTCGTCGACAATACGCCGGATCTCCTCGTCGATGACCCTGGCGGTCGCATCGGAGACGTTCTTGCGCTGCGTCACCGAATGGCCGAGGAACACTTCTTCCTCATTATCCGCGTAGCGCAACGGCCCAAGCTTTTCGCTAAAGCCGAACTCGGTGACCATGCGGCGGGCGATGCCCGTGGCGCGACGGATATCGTCGGACGCGCCGGTCGTCACCTTGTCGGGCCCGAAGATCAGCTCCTCGGCGACGCGGCCCCCGAAGAGGCTCGCCATCATCGCTTTAATCTCGACCTTCGACTGGCTGTACTTGTCGCGCTCGGGCAGGAACATCGTCACACCGAGAGCGCGGCCGCGCGGAATGATCGTCACCTTGTGCAGCGGCTCATGCGCTTCGGCGTAAAGCATGCACAGCGCGTGACCCGCCTCGTGATAGGCGGTCAGCCGCTTTTCGTCCTCGGTCATGACCATCGAGCGCCGCTCGGCGCCCATCATGACCTTGTCCTTGGCGTGCTCGAACTCGCCCATCGCGACCGAGCGCTTGCCGCGGCGCGCCGCCATCAATGCCGCCTCGTTGACCAGATTGGCAAGATCGGCGCCCGAAAAGCCCGGCGTGCCGCGGGCGATGATCTTCGGATCGACATCCGAAGCGAGCGGCACCTTGCGCATGTGCACTTTCAGGATCTTCTCTCGGCCGGCAACGTCCGGGTTCGGCACGACGACTTGGCGATCGAAGCGGCCCGGGCGCAACAGCGCGGGGTCGAGCACGTCCGGCCGGTTGGTCGCGGCGATCAGGATGACGCCTTCATTGGCCTCGAACCCGTCCATCTCGACGAGCAGCTGGTTCAGGGTTTGCTCACGCTCGTCATTGCCGCCGCCCAGCCCCGCGCCGCGATGGCGGCCGACGGCGTCGATCTCGTCGATAAAGATGATGCAGGGCGCGTTCTTCTTGCCCTGTTCGAACATGTCGCGCACGCGGCTGGCGCCGACGCCGACAAACATCTCGACAAAGTCCGAGCCGGAAATCGTGAAGAACGGCACGTTCGCTTCGCCCGCGATCGCGCGCGCGAGCAGCGTCTTGCCGGTGCCGGGCGGGCCAACCAGCAACACGCCTTTCGGGATCTTGCCGCCGAGCCGCTGGAATTTCTGCGGGTCCTTCAGGTACTCGACGATCTCTTCGAGCTCCTGCTTGGCCTCGTCGATGCCGGCGACATCCTCGAACGTGATGCGCCCGACCTTTTCGGTCAAAAGCCGCGCCCGGCTCTTGCCAAAGCCCATCGCGCGACCGCCGCCGCCCTGCATCTGGCGCATGAAGAAGATCCAGACGCCGATCAAGAGCAGCATCGGGAACCACGACACCAGGATGCCAAACAACGAGGGCACATTCTCGTCGAGCGGCGCGGCGGTGATGCGGACGCCCTTCTCGATCAAGCGGCCGACCAGCCCCGGGTCCTTTGGGGAATAGGTCGTAAAGGCGCGGCCATCGGTGAAATGGCCGTTGATGTTGTCGCCTTGGATCGTGACGTCGGTGACCTGGCCGCGATTGACGTCCGCCACAAAATCGGAGAAGGCGAGCGTCGATTGCGGGCCGCGGCTCGATGAGGTCTGAAACAGATTAAAAAGTGCGACGAGAAGCAGGCCGATGACGATCCAGAGGGCGAGATTTTTACCGAAATTATTCACCGCCAGGGCCTTTCCCTACCGCCTCGGGGCACGCGCCCCGATCACCCGCCTCGCCGGGCTCTGCGCCAGCAAAACATAGGATGCGCCGGCAATTAAACAACTGTAAAGCCCGCATGCGACAGCCGATTTACCGGATGGAACGCGATCCGCGGCAGGTCGGTTGCCCCGGCCCGGAAATGGCCGAGATGCGGCACCGCGATCAGGCCGGTTTCGTCCCATAGGGCGGGCAGCACGGGATGCGCAAGGCGCGGCAGCCCGCCATCATCTCGGTCGACAACCCGGCGCATTCCGGACTGGCCGAGATAGCCGAGCATCGGTTTCGAGGCTCCGTGTGGCGGCGCTGTCACACCGAAGCGGCGATCCCAGAAGAGCTCGGTCCCGGGGATCAGGCGGACGGGCGACGCGGCGCGCGATAATTCGCGAATAACGAGGAGCCGCCCGCGCCATGGAATGAAACGGCAGCCGCCAAGGGTGCGGGCGCGCTCCGCGCATTCCAGGAGCGCGGCGCGCAGGTACGAGACGCGCTCCCGCCGCAGCGGATAAGCGGCGCCGCCGATGCAGAGGGCGACGCGGCCGAGCAGCCGGTCGCCAAGCTCCGCCTCGGCATGCTCGAGAGCCAAGGAATCGATGATGGCAAAGCCGGCCGGATGCAGAGTTACTGCGCTGCCCAGCAACCGGTCCAGTTGCCGCTCGCGCGCGATGCGCTGCCGGCCATAGTCCCGCAGTTCCGCGCTCAGCCGCTCGACATCCCCCACGGCGGTGTCGCGCCGGAGCCGGGCGCGCTCGAAGACCGGGTTGCGGTTGCTTGGGTCGGACAGGAAGGGCTGGCGCTCGGTCTCGAGCAGCGCGGTGAGGCGGGCCTTCGGCACCGCGAGCAAGGGCCGCACCAGGCGCACGCCTGCCAGTTCGCGGAGCGCGGACATGCCGGCCAGTCCGTCGATGCCGCTGCCGGCCCGCTTGCGGATCAGGTAGGTCTCGGCCTGGTCCTCGCGGTGATGCGCCGTCAGAAGATGGAGGCAGCCCTGGGCGCGGCACCACTCCGCGAGCAAACCGTAGCGCGCCGCGCGCGCTGCTTCCTGGATGCCGGTCGCGGGCTTCGGGCCGGACCACGCCAGCACATGATGTTCGATGCCGCGCGCGGCCATCCAGCCGGCCACCGCCTGCGCCTCTCCCGCGCTTTCGGGCCGCAGGCCGTGATCGACGGTCAGAGCCGCCAATCGGCCGCCGCGCTCGCGCATCCAGCGATCGGCCAGGATCGTCAGTGCGAGGCTGTCGGGACCGCCCGACACCGCGACGGCGACCAACGGGCGCGCCTCGAAGCCGCCGATTGCGTCGAACGCCGCGGCCAGCTCCGCCAAGCTCAGGGGCGCCGCCGATCTCGAGATGGGGTCGAGCCGGGTCAGCAGCCGAGACGCTTCTTCTCTGTCGAGGCGCGTTCCTTGATTGCAGCGCCCGGCGCCGGGAAATCATGGTCGAGCTGGGTCAGCGCGATGCAGGCATTCTGCTTCTGATTGGCTCGGGCCAACGCCATGCCGAGCTTCAACAATTCGTCGGCCGCCTTGGAGCTTTTCGGATAGCGCTTATAGCCCTCGGCGAAGGCGCTCGCCGCTTCGGCATAGCGCCCGCGCGTGTAATAGGTCTCACCGAGCCAGTATTGCGCATTCCCGGCCATCGGGTCGTTCGGGTGCTGCTCGACAAAGGACTTCAGGGCCGTTTCCGCGGCGGGGTAATCGGCCTGCTTCAGGAGGCCGAAGGCATGATTGTACTGCTCGCTGGTCGAGCCGCTCGGCATGGGACGGGCGGTTGATGGCGGAGCCGCCGCGGCAAGCTCCGGTCCGGCGCCAGGGACGCCCGGCGGGGTCAGCGTGCCGGCGACCTGGCTCGGTCCGCCGCGCGGCGGGGTCAGCGCCATCGGCGGGGCGAGCGGTCCCGCATCGGGCGGCCCCGGCGGCATCAACGGGCCGCCAGCGAGGGCGGCGGGATCCGGCAATTCGCGGCCGGGACCTGTGGAGCCGCGCGGTCGTGGCAGCGGGGGAGGCGGCCCCCCGGTGGCGTAACCGCCCGATCCCGGCGGCATTTGACCCGACCGCGTCTCCGGGTCGCCATTGACCTGCTCGAGACGCTGACGCAGGCGATCGAGCTGATTCATGAACTCCTCGACCCGGCCGGTCAGCTCGCGCATCTGCGTTTCGATGCGGTCTATGCGGAGTTCGGCATTCATCGCAATGCCGGGGTCGCCGCCGCCCGACACGGGCGCCGGCCCGCCGCGATAGACCTGCCGCTGCAACATGTTGAGGTCGCGCTCCAGCCGGTCGAGGCGATCGTAGGTCGAGCGATCCTGGCTATGCGCCGGTATCGGCAGGGCGGCGGCGATGCCGAGCGCCACACCGAAACACGCACACGGCAATAGCGAATGCCGGAACATCAACAGAAGCCTCGTCAACGAGCGGGTAAGCCGGCGGGCAGCAATCGTCTAGCATTCGCGCGGCAGCCCGCAGCCGCGCGGCCAGCTAGTAGGATCGGTTTTGGGCAAAAAGAGGGCGCCCATGCCCCACCGCCAGTCGAAACTGGGTTAACGCGCCCCGCAAACCCAGGCTCAATTGACCGTCGTGACGCCACGCCGGTTCTGGGCATAGGACGAGTCGTCGGAGTGCGGGATCTCAGGCCGCTCCTTGCCGTAGCTGATCGTCTGAATGCGGCCGGCCGGGATGCCGAGCGCGACCAGCACGTTCTTCACGGCCTGGGCGCGGCGCTCGCCGAGCGCGAGGTTGTACTCGCGCGTGCCGCGCTCGTCGCAATGCCCCTCGATCGTCACGGCGATGTTCGGATAACGGCGCAGCCATTCGGCCTGCTTCTGCAAGGTCTGCTGACCTTCGGGCTTGATGTCGGTCTGGTCGTAATCGAAGAACACGCGATCGCCGGCGGTGGCCGCGAGATCCTGCTGGGAACCCGGTCCGAACCGCGAGCTGCCGATCCCGCCCGGGCCCATCGGCCCGCCCGGCCCGGGCGGCGGTTCGGGTGCGTGACTGCAGGCGCCGAGCAGCGCGAGCGCGCCGGCGACAGCGACAGCGACAAAACGTGCAAGCATCGATGAACCCCCCTCTCGATGGATGGTCTCGCTCAGATGGAATTCTGCGGATCTGCGGCGGCCCTAGCGGAGCAAGGGCGACCAGGCCGGGTCCGAAGCATCGCCCGGCGTATTGACCTCGCGTTGGTTGCCGCCCGTCAGGTCGATCGTGAAGAGCCGCGACGAGGCGGCCCGTCCGCCGCCGGAACGGCCACCGCGGAAATACATCAGGACGCGCCCGTTCGGCGCCCAGGTCGGCCCCTCGACGAGAAAATCCTCGGTCAGGAGCCGCTCGCCGGAGCCGTCCGGCCGCATGACGCCGATATAGAACGAGCCGCCGTCGATCTTGGTGAAAGCGATCAAATCGCCGCGGGGCGACCAGACCGGTGTGCCGTATTTGCCCGCCCCGAAGCTGATGCGCTTGGCCTCGCCGCCGCTCGCATTCATGACATAGAGCTGCTGCGAGCCGCCGCGGTCGGAGTTGAAGACGATCCTGCTGCCATCGGGCGAGTAAGAAGGCGTCGTGTCGATCGCGTTGCCATCGGTCAGGCGCAGGGGCTGCCGCGTCCGCAGGTCAAGCGCGTAGATGTTGCTGGCGCCGTTCTGGGTGCGGCTGAAGACGATGCGGTTGCCTTCGGGCGAGAAGCGCGGTGCGAAGGTCATGCCGGGGAAGTCGCCGAGCGCTTCCTGCTGGCCGCTGTCGATGTTGCGCAGATAGACGCGCGGCGTGCCGCCGGCGTAGGAGAGATAGGTGATTTCCTGCGCTGAGGGCGAGAAGCGCGGCGTCAGGACGAGGGCGCGCCCGTCGGTCAGATATTGGTGGTTGGCGCCGTCCTGATCCATCAGCGCGAGGCGCTTTTCGCGCCGCTCGGCCGGGCCGGATTCGGCGATGTAGACGATGCGGGTATCGAAATAGCCGTCCTCGCCGGTGATCCGCTTATAGATCTCGTCGGCGATGATGTGCGCGATGCGCCGCCAATTCTGTCGCGTGGTCGTGTAGGCAAAGCCGGCAAGCTGCTGCTCGGCGCCAACGTCCCACAACCGGAACTCGACGCGGTAGCGGCCGTCGCCCTGTCCCTGCATCGAGCCCGTGACCAAAGCCTGGGCATTGATCTGGCGCCAGTCGGCGAAGCGCGGTCCTTCGCCCGCAGAGACGTTCTGGATAAAGCTCTGCGGATCGAGCGGACGGAACAGACCGGAGCGCTCGAGATCGGCCGACACGACCTGCGCGATATCGCGCCCCGCTTTCGACTCGTCGGCGCCGCCGCCGGCAAAAGGCGGGATCGCGATCGGCATCGGCTCGACCTTGCCGCGCGTAACGTCGAGGCGGAGCTGGGCAAACGCCGGCGAGGCCGCGAGCAGCAGGGCGAGGGTGACCATCGCCATGCGAGCGGCGCCGACCATACGAGAGCTTCGCGTCATAAAAGATCCTTCGGGCTGAAACTGACGACGAGATCCTTCCAGAGCTCGTATTTCCCGGCCGGGACGCGAAGGGGGGTGCATTCCGGGGCGAAGAAGGCGCGGCGCGCGCTTTCGGCGGCGGCACGGAAGATCGGATCAGGCCGCCCGTCGTCCACAATCTTCGCCTGATGCGCGACGCCGTCCGGCCCGACTGCGACGCGGATCTCGATGACAAGATCCTTGGCGTCGCGCGCGCCGATCGGCACGTTCCAGCAGTGGTAGAGCTGCTCGCGCAAGAGGTCCATCTCGTTCGCCGTGAGCTGGGCGCCGAGCGGCGCCTTGGGCTGCGAAGAGGGCGGTGCGGCGGCGGTCATCCGGTGCGGCTTCGGCGGAGCGTCATCGGCTTCGGCGACCTGCTCGCGCGTCAAATTCTTCAGCAATGAATCGAAGGCAGCGGGCGACGGCTGCTTGCTGTCCGGTGTCTCTGGTTTCCTTGCCTGGACCATCTCTGGCTTCTGCGCTTGCAGGTTCTTCAGCATCTTTTCGAAGGCTGCGGGGTCGCTCTTCTTGGGTTCGGCGCGCGGCATGTGATGCACGACCCGCTGCGGCTCGGCCTTCGGCTTTGGCTCGGGCGGCGGTGGCGTCGGAACCTGGGCCTCGACCGGCTTTGGCGGCGGCGGGGGCGGTGTCGGCTTGGCCTCCGGCTTCGGCTGCGGAGGCGTCGGGGGCGGCGGCGGCGCTGCGGCCGAGGGCGGCGGCGCGGGGACGGGCGGCTCGGGTTTCGGCTCCGGCTTTGGCGCTGGTGGCGCGATCGCAGCCTCGGGCTTGGCGTCTGGCTTCGGCCGGAACGGGTTGAGCTGGGTGGCGCGGGTCTCCGGCGCGATCGTCACGAGATCGACGGCGATCGGCATGTCCTCGGGCGGCTTGTGCCGGAACAGGTTCGGCAGGCCCAGCAGGATCAGCGCGAAGAGACCGATATGCAGGCCTGCCGACAGCGCGATGCTGCTCCGCGGCATCCGCTCCGAGGCCGACGATGTCTCAGGCTTTGCCGCAGGCGGCGGCACGCTGTGCTCGGCCGTGATCGCGCTCATCCCCGCCATCCGCCCCGATTCAGCGCCGGGTAGAGCTGCCCGGCCGGGTAGACGCCGCCGCAGGCCGCCCCTTCGGCGCCTCGGCGACGAGGGAGACCTTGCGGAATCCGGCCGAGCTGACGAGGCTCATCACCTCGAGCACGCGGCCGTAATTGATGTCCTTGTCGCCGCGCACATAGATGACCGCGTCGGGATTGGCCCCGGTGATCGCTTGGAGTTTCGGCACCAGCGCGTCGGTCTCGATCGTGGTCTCCTGCACGTAGATGACGCCCTCGCGGTTGAGGGTGATGACGAGCGGCTCCTTCGGCTCGTTGATCGCTGGCGCCTGTGTCTGCGGCAGATCGACCGGCACGCCCACCGTCAGCAGCGGCGCCGTCACCATGAAAATGACCAGCAGCACCAGCATGACGTCGACGAGCGGCGTCACGTTGATATCCGACATCGGGCGGTGGCGGCTGCGGCCGCTCCGGCCGCTGGTCCGGACGGCGCCGCTGTAGACGGGGGAGGCCATTCTTAGGGCCTCTCGTCGAGCTGACGCGACAGGATCGCGCTGAATTCCGAGGCGAAAGCCTCGAGACGGCCGGAATAACGGCCGAAATCGCTCGACAATTTGTTGTAGGCGACGACCGCCGGGATCGCCGCGACGAGGCCGAGCGCGGTCGCGAACAGCGACTCGGCGATGCCGGGCGCGACGACGGCGAGACTGGTGTTTTTCGCGGCGGCGATCGATTGGAAGCTGTCCATAATGCCCCAGACCGTGCCGAACAGGCCGACAAAGGGGGCGGTCGCGCCCACCGTCGCGAGGAACGGCATAAAGCGCTCGACCCGCTCCATCTCGCGCCCGAGCGTCACATTCATGACGCGTTCGATACGCTGCTGCAGGCTGGCGCGCATCGTCGCCGTGCCGAGAAGACCCTTGGCGGCACTGCGCCGCCATTCGCGCATCGCGGCGGCGAAGACCGAGCTCATCGGGTCGTGCGGGCGCTGGCCGACGCGATCGAACAGATCGTCGAGCGAGCCGCCCGACCAGAACGTCTCCTCGAAGCTCGTCGCGGCGTGCTGCAGCCGGCGTATCCGCAGGCTCTTGTCGAAAATGATCGCCCATGACCAGAACGAGGCGGCAAGCAGGAGCAGCAGGACGAGCTTGACGATGCTGTCGGACTGCAGGAACAGCTCGAAGACGGAGAGGTGCTGGGTCACGGTCCCGGGAAGTGCGGTGGCATCTAAGGGTTGCATTGATGGCGGCCTTTTATGGCGTCATTTGGACAATCGAAGGCTTTATGAGGGCAGCTTGATGAGCGCGGCGCGCAATCCGGCGGGCACGCGCCGCGGCCGGCCCTCGCGCCCGACGCAGGCGACCAGCATGTCGATCTGGACGAGGATGTCCTCGTCGCGCCGGATCTGCTGATCGAGCAGCAGCGTTGCTCCCCCGATCTCCACGACCCGTGTATCCACGGTCAGGGCATCGTCGAGCCGCGCCGGCGCTCGGTAATCGATGGAGCAGCGCCGGACCGTGAACAGCGTCCCGATTTCCTTGGCGATTTCGCTATGGGCGAAACCGAGCTCGCGCATCATCTCGGTGCGGCCGCGCTCGGCGAATTTGAGGTAGTTAGCGTAGTAGACGATGCCGGCGGCGTCGGTGTCCTCGTAATAGACGCGCAACGGCATGCTGTGCACCGCGCCCGAGGCCGAGCTAGGCCGGGTCACGGGACGTCCTGAGGGTTATCGCCGCGCATCATTCCGCGTCCGGCTCCAACCGGAGCAGGTCGAGCTGGCCGGGGAGGCCCGCCGGCACCGCCAGATCGAGATGGCGGTAGGCGATCTCGGTCAGCATGCGGCCGCGCGGGGTGCGCTGCAGGAAGCCCTGCTGCAACAGATAGGGCTCGATGACCTCTTCGAGGACGTCGCGTTGATCGCCGAGCGCCGCCGCCATCGTCTCGACGCCGACCGGGCCGCCGCCGTAATGCTCGGCGATCGCGCGCAGATAGCGGCGGTCCATCGCATCGAGGCCGCGATGATCGACTTCGAGGCGTAACAGCGCCTTGTCGGCGGTCGCAGCATCCACACTCGCCCAGCCGCCGACCGCCGCAAAATCGCGGATGCGGCGCAATAGACGCATCGCGACGCGCGGGGTGCCGCGGGCACGGCGGGCGATCTCGGCGGCGCCGTCCGGGGTCAGGTCGAGCGCGAGGAGGCGGGCGCCGCGCGTCAGGATCTTGGCTAATTCGCCTGGCTCGTAGAACAACAGGCGCAGCGGGATACCGAAGCGCTCGCGCAAGGGCCGGGTGATCAGTCCCGAGCGGGTCGTCGCGCCGACCAGCGTAAAGGGCGGCAGGTCGATGCGGATCGAACGCGCGCCGGGGCCCTCGCCGATGATCAGGTCGAGCTGAAAATCCTCCATCGCTGGGTAGAGGATTTCCTCGACCGCAGGCGCCAAACGGTGGATCTCGTCGATAAACAGGATGTCGCGCGGCTGGAGGTTGGTCAGCACCGCGGCGAGATCTCCGGCGCGCTGAATGACCGGGCCGGAGGTCGCGCGGAAGCCGACCGCCAATTCGCGGGCGACGATCTGCGCCAAGGTGGTCTTGCCGAGCCCGGGCGGACCGAAGAACAGCACGTGATCGAGCGCCTCGCGGCGGCTGCGCGCGGCGTCGATGAAGACGCGCAGATTGTCGCGCAGCTGGCGCTGACCGACGAACTCCTCGAGCGTCGCCGGCCGGATCGAGGCTTCCGGCGCATCCTGCTCGGCACGCTCGGCGGCGATGATTCGAGCTGCCGCGTCGCTCATCGCGCGGCCCCTTGCGTCGCGGGCTGCCCGAGTTCTTGCAGCCCGGCGCGGATCAGCGCGTCGAGCGCCGCTTTATCGCCGAGCTTGCGGGCCGCCGTCGCGACCGCGCCGAACGCCTCGGCGCGGCGATAACCGAGATTGACGAGAGCAGAGACCGCATCGGCCGTGGCGCCTGTCCCGCTGCCGTTCCCGGACGCCGGGATCGCGGCGACCGGCATCGGCGCGGCGGTCGCGAGCCCGCCGATCTTGTCGCGCAGCTCGTTGGCGATCCGGGCGGCGAGGCGCGGTCCGACGCCGTCGGCGCGCGCCAGAGTCGCCTTGTCCTGCGACAAGATCGCCAATGCCAGCTGATCGGGCGATACCGCCGACAGCAGTGCCAAGGCCAGCCGCGCGCCGACGCCTTGGACCGTTGTCAGCAGGCGAAACCAGTCGCGCTCGACGGCATCGATAAAGCCGTAAAGATGGATGTGGTCTTCGCGGACATGCGTCTCGATCAGGAGCCGCGCCGGGCCGCCGGGCGGCGGCAACTGCGTGGTCGTGCGGGTCGAGCAGAAAACGAGATAGCCGACGCCGCCGACATCGACGACGGCGCCGTCCGATGTGACCTGGTCGAGCAGGCCGGCGAGCTTCGCGATCATCGGCCAGTTGCCTCCTGAGCTGGGGACACCCGAACCGGCTGCCAAATCCGCGCGGTGCCGGCGTGATGTGCGTGACAGATCGCGACGGCGAGTGCATCGGCTGCATCAGGCGTCGCGATCGCGCAACCTGGCAACAGGCGGCGCACCATCAACTGGACCTGCGCCTTCTCGGCATGGCCGGCGCCGACTACCGACTTCTTGACGAGGTTCGCGGAATATTCGGCGACCGGCAGGCCGCGCTCGGCCGGTGCGAGCAGCACGACACCGCGCGCGACTCCGAGCTTCAGCGTCGAGGCGGCATTCTTGTTGACGAAGGTCTCCTCGACCGCCGCCTCGTCCGGGCGGAAGCGCTCGATGATGTTGATCAACTGGCGGAACAGCGCCACGAGCCGATCGGCCAATGGCAGATCGGTCGGGGCATGCACCACCCCGTCGGCGACATAGGAAAGCCGATTGCCGGCCACGTCGATGACCCCCCACCCCGTATGGCGCAGCCCGGGATCCAGCCCCAGGACCCGCATCTCGCTCCCCCCACGTTCGGCGTCATTCCCGCACCAGCGAGAACCGAGGGCTCACATCCCCACTGCAAACCCTGGCCCCGCGCTTCCGCGGGGGTGACGAACTCGATACGCCCCGATCAGGCGCTCAGCCGCTCCAGCACATCCTCGCCGGCCTCAAAATTCGCGTAGACGTTCTGGACATCGTCGCTGTCTTCGAGCGTCTCAAGCAGCTTGAGAAGCCCTTGCGTCGTCTCCTCGTCGACCGGAGTCGCCGTCTTCGGGCGCCACCCGAGTCGCGCCGACAGCGCCGGCCCGAACTGCTTTTCGAGCGCGTCGCGCACCGCGTTGAAATCGTCTGGCGCCGAGATCACGACATGGCCGTCCGAGTCGCTCTCGACATCGCTGGCGCCGGCCTCGATCGCCGCTTCGAGCATCTCATCGGCGCTGCCGACGCCCGCCGGGTAGGCGATCTCGCCGACATGATCGAACAGAAAACCGACGCTGTTGGTCTCGCCAAGGGCGCCGCCGGCCTTTGTAAAGGCAGCGCGCACCTCGCTGGCGGTGCGGTTGCGGTTATCGGTCAAGGCTTCGACGATGACCGCGACGCCGCCCGGCCCGTAACCCTCGTACCGCACCTCTTCATAAGCCTCGCCGCCCTCGCCGCCGGCGCCGCGCTTGATAGCCCGCTCGACCGTGTCCTTTGGCATGTTGGCCTGCCGCGCCGCGAGCACCGCTGCGCGCAGCCGCGGATTGGCGTTCGGATCGGGCAGCCCGGTGCGCGCCGCCGTCGTCAGTTCCCGGATGATCTTGGTGAAGACCTTGGCGCGCTTTTTGTCCTGCGCGCCCTTCCGGTACATGATGTTTTTGAATTGCGAATGGCCGGCCATTTCCGCCGCTCTCCTTCAGGCGCGGGCTAACAAGGCAATATGGCAGGATTGCGGCGAATCGGGCGCAAACGCGGCATCCTCCGGCTCATCGCCCGATCCATCGCCTCTCCGTTCATGGAAGCGGCACCTGCTCGGCGAGCCGGCCGCCGACCCGCACCGGCTCGATGCGGCGGGCCAGCCCTGTCCTGTCATCGATTACCACAAAGACGCCGCACAGGGTTGCTTCGCCTTCGGCAGGCTTTGGTTTCTCGGTCGGCATCTTGGTCACAAAGCGCCGCACCGAGGGCCCCTTTTCCATGCCGATGACCGAATCGTAGTCGCCGCACATCCCGGCATCGCTAAGGAAGGCGGTGCCGCCGGGCAGGATCTGATGATCGGCGGTCGGCACATGCGTATGCGTGCACAGCACGGCCGAGACCCGGCCATCGGCGAAATGGCCGAACGCCATTTTCTCGCTCGTCGCCTCGCCATGGAAATCGACGACGATCGCGGTGGCGCTCTCGCCAAGCTTGTATTGCGCGAGGATCGCTTCGAGCCGCGCAAACGGGTCGTCGAGCGCGTCCATAAACAGCCGGCCCATCAGATTGACGACGAGCAGGGTATGCCCGCCCTCGACCGGATGCAGCCGCCAGCCGGCACCGGGCGTCCCCGCCGGGAAATTGGCCGGGCGCAGGATGCGGTCATCGCGCGCGATGTACTGGATCAGCTCGCGCTGGTCCCAGACATGGTTGCCGGTCGACAGGATGTCGGCGCCGGCATCGTAAAGCTCGCCCGCGAGCCGCTCGGTCAACCCATAGCCATGCGCGGCGTTCTCGGCGTTGACGATCGCCACATCGATCGCGAGGTCGCGCTTCAATCCGGGCAGGTGGCGGCTCACCGCCTCCCGCCCGGAGCGCCCGACGACATCGCCGCAAAACAGGATATTCACGAAAGCGAACTCCAAAAATCACGCAATATCACGCAATACATAGAACGTCATTCCGGGGCGCGGCGATGCCGCGAGCCCGGAATCCATATTCCAGAGGCCTGTGTTCATGGATTCCGGGCTCCCTCGCTTAGCTCGGGCCCCGGAATGACAAACGTGCAACAGCGGGGAATTAGTTGGGTGGAGCCGCCTCGGCCGTTGGCGTTGCAAACCCACCGTGGCCCTGCACTGCAGGTGGGCGCCATATATCGAAGCCACGACTCCGACAGGGACAGCTCCCAAACGGTAGATATCGGCCCCGGGGTATAAGCGGCCTGACGCGCCGCGCAGCCCCACCCACCCTTTAGCTAGGCGGATTCGAGCGCCGCCGCAATGCCCTCGATCCGTTCGGCGATGCCATTTATCTCGCTTGCTGCGGCAGCAGCCTCGGCAAGTTCCGGCGCGGAGGGGCGGTTGCGCTCCTGCTGCAGAGCTTCGCCCGCATCCGACAATTCGTCGGCGATGACGAGCGCCGCGAGCAGCAGCAGGCGCAGTTCGCCGGCCTGGCCGAGTCCTTTAGCGAACTCCGTGATCTTGCTGTCGACATATTGCGCCAGCCGCCGCGTGCGGGTTTCCTGTCCGTCGGCGCAGGAGAGCGGAAAGTCGCGGCCGTTGACCTTGACGACGACCTCGGCCATCTCAGCCGGCCTCCTTTTCCAAGAGCCGGTCGAGCTTTGCGATCGCCGCCTCGACGCGGCCGGCGATCGCGGCCGCAGCGGCCGCCACCTCGTCGTCGCGGCCGTTCACGGGGTGCCGGGCCGCTGCGGCGGCTTCGAGCCGCGCCACGGCGCGTCCGAGCCGCGCCAGCGCGTCGGAAAGCCCGCTCAACGCCTTGGCCTCAATCCGGCGGCCTCAATGCACCTTCTCGTATTTCTGCAAGGAGCGGATATGGGCGGGGCGAGGCGTGTCGAAGAATTGCGGCCATTGCGTCCACGACACCTCGCCGACATAGAGGTCGCCGCGCGAGTCGACGGTGAGGCCGTGCGGTCCGAGAAATGCGGTCGGCGCGGTGCCGGCATGCGGGTCGCCAAAGCGTGACAACAGCTTGCCCTGGTGGTCGACGATGCTGACGCGCGGCCCGAGATTGGGGCTGTTGCGGTTGACCCCCATGACCGGCCCCAATTCACCGATATAGCAAACCGGGTTGCGCGTGTTGTGCATGTAGAGGCCGCACGGCCGGTGCAGGTTGTTCCACTGCGCCTCGTATTTGCCGTTGCCGTCGAACACCTGCACGCGGTGGTTCTCGCGGTCGGCGACATAAACCCAGCCATCCGCGTCGGTGCAGATGTTGTGGACGATGTTGAACTGGCCGGGATCGGTGCCGGGCTCGCCCCATGACATCAGGAGCTTGCCGCCCGGCGAGTATTTGTGGACGCGCGCATTGCCGTAGCCGTCCGAGACATAGATCTCGCCCTTCGGCGACAGCGCCGTGTGGGTGCAGCGGTGGAACGGCTCGCCGCTCATATACTCCGCCGGCTTGCCGGGGACGCCGAGCTCCAGCAAGACCTTGCCGTCGTCGAGCCGGCATTTGCGCACGAAATGCCCGCCATCGTCCGTCAGATAGATCGACTCGTCCGGGCCGATATGGACGCCATGCGCGCGCGGGTATTGCCCCTCGCCCCAGGAGCGCAGGAAATTGCCTTCGCGATCGAAGATCATCATGGGATGGTCGCCGCGATTGAAGACGTAGACGTTATCCTTGGCGTCGACCCCGACGGCGCCGACTTCCTTGAACGACCACCCCGGCGGCAATTTCGCCCAGTCCTCGACGATGCGGTATTTGAAATCGCCGCTCCCGACGATGATCGACATCCCATGTCTCCCGGATTTTTTGCTTTAGGCCGGAGAGACGTTATCGGACGCCTCGACCGGAGGCAATCGCGGCCCAAAAATGTTTCAGCTGGCCGAGATCGGCCGCTCGAAACAGGTCATAATCCCCGCGCGGCTGGGGAAGGGAGGACGAGATGCCGTTCATCGCGTCGAATGGCCTGACGGAGGCGGGCACGAGCAAGACTGTCCAGGCCGGCGGCATCAACGTGCACTACCACGACATCGGCGAGGGGGAGCCGGTATTGTTCCTGCATTCCTACGGTCCCGGCACGACCGCGTGGATCACCTTTCACAAGATTGTCGGCCGGCTGTCAGAGCACTTCCGCTGCATCCTGATGGACCTGCCGAATTTCAGCCGAACGGGCCCGGTCGTCTATCGCGAAGGAGTGCACGCGCTTCAGGCGCGCACCGCGGTCGCGCTGCTCGACGCGCTCGGCATCGTCGAGGCGTATTGGGTCGGCAATTCGCAAGGCGGGCAGTCGGCGATGGTAGCGGCGATCAGCTACCCCGAGCGCGTGCGCAAATTTGTCATGGGCGGCTCGCATATCGGTACCGGCGGCGATCGCTACCTCATGGCCAATCGCCCCTCGGAGGGCAGCCGCGCCACCCAGCAGACGATCGCGGATCCGAGCCGCGACAACATCCGGCACTATCTGCGCGTGCATATCGACGATGAGAGCCTCGTGACCGACGGGCTCGTCGACTACATCCACCGGGCGCACACCTGGTCGCCGGAATTTATCGAGGCGCGCCGGCAATCGGCGAGCCTGCCGCACGACTACACCCCCGACCTCGCCGGCATCAAGGCCCCCGTCCTGCTGATCCACGGGCGCTACGACCGGATGGTGCCGTTCGAGGTGTCGATCGCGATCTTGAACCACATCGCGGATTCGCGCCTCGTGCTCTTGAACAATTGCGGCCACTGGCCGCCCTTTGAGAAACCCGCGGAATGGACCGCTCAGGTTCTCGCCTTCCTCAAAGGCTACGAAGGGGAGAATTAGGACACCTACCGCCTGAAGCCTGCCAGTAACTCGCGCGTCTCCCTGACAATATCGTCTATGTAGCGAGTGCTCGGATTGTGCTGATCGGGGTGCCGCCCGTTCATCCAGAGCTCCTGAACGATCTCCAGAATGTTACGAAGGCCTTGAAGGATTTCCTCGATGTCGGTGATAAGGGTCCGGGAAAACAGGGCCGCTACATCCGCCTTATCGATGGTGATTGTATGGGCGAAAACTTGGTCTCGAATGTCATCGTAATTGCTCCTCCATTTCTGCCGGTACGGACGAAGCATGCGTGCTAGATCGCGAAGATGTTCGGCGGTGGGTACCCATATGTTTGCGACATAGTTGTCGAGCCAGTTTGGGCGTACCCCGTCCGGCACGTCTTTCATGCGTCGCCGATCGAAGGCCTCGCGGGTAAAGAATTCTGGGTGGGCC
>Ga0209155_1000660_pt1 | contig 16620 bp, 9 predicted proteins | sample GraSoiAngelo_122_FD_185879 | JGI IMG/M metagenome (GOLD analysis project Ga0209155, IMG submission 185879) | Grasslands soil microbial communities from the Angelo Coastal Reserve, California, USA - 14_0927_02_20cm (SPAdes) (version 2) | ecosystem: Environmental > Terrestrial > Soil > Grasslands ... | reverse complement strand
CGCGAGAGCAGCATGCCGTTGCCGAACACGTCGCCCGACATGTCGCCGATCCCGGCCACCGAGAAGTCGCTCGCCTGCGTATTCACGCCGAGCTCGCGGAAGTGGCGCTTCACCGATTCCCAGGCGCCGCGCGCCGTGATCGCCATCTTCTTGTGGTCGTAGCCCGCCGAGCCGCCCGAGGCGAAGGCGTCGCCCAGCCAGAAGCCGTATTCCGCGGCGACGGCGTTGGCGATGTCGGAGAAGGTCGCGGTGCCCTTGTCGGCGGCGACCACCAGGTAGGGATCGTCGCCGTCGTGGCGCACAACGTCGCGCGGCGGCACTACGCTTCCGTCGACGCGGTTGTCGGTGACGTCGAGCATGCCGCGCAGGAAGGTCTGGTAGCAGGCGACGCCTTCCTTCATCAGCGCCTCGCGGTCGCCGGCGGGCGGCTGCTTGAGCACGAAGCCGCCTTTCGCGCCGACCGGCACGATGACCACGTTTTTCACCATCTGCGCCTTCATCAGGCCCAGAACCTCGGTGCGGAAGTCCTCCATGCGGTCCGACCAGCGGATGCCGCCGCGCGCCACCGGGCCGCCGCGCAGGTGCACGGCCTCGACGCGCGGCGAGTACACCCAGATCTCGAACATCGGCCGCGGCTCGGGTAGCCCTGGCACGCCCTTGGGGTCGAGCTTGAAAGACAAATAGGACTTGTTCAAAAAATAGTTCGTGCGAGTGGTCGCCTGGATCACGGCGAGGAAGCTGCGCAGGATGCGGTCCTCGTCGAGGTTTTGTACTGCGTCGAGCGCCGCGGAGATCTCGGCTGACAGCTTTTCTTCTGTTTGTCCTTCATTTTTGGAAAATCTTGTGAAAAAGAGGCGGACGAGCAATGCGGCGATGCTCGGGTTGGCGACGAGCGCCTGCTCGACGTAGGCGAGGCTGAAGGTCGAGGTCCCCTGCCTGAGATAGCGCGCATAGGCGCGCAGCACGCGGATCTCGCGCGCGTCGAGGCCGGCCGTGAGCACCAGGCGGTTGAGGCTGTCGGCTTCGACCGTCCCCAGGAACATGCCGAGGAACGCCTCGTGGAAATGCTCGCGCACCTGTTCGAGCGGCAGCGCGCCGCTCGGCAGCGCCACCCCGAAGTCGACCACCCGCACCGGAGACCGGTCGGCGGGCTCGACCTTGTGGGGGTGCTCGAAGAACACTCGCACGCCGAGGCGCTCGAGCATCGGCAGGCTGTCCGAGAGCGGCACGCGGCTGCCGCGGCGATAGATCTTGAAGTGCAGGATGCCGGGCTCGGCCTGCGGCGCGTACAGGTTCATGCCGAGGTCGGGCTGCGGCGCGAGCGATTCGATCATCTCGATGTCGGTGACTGCGCTCTCCACCGGGTACTCGTCGCGGTAGCCCGCGGGGAAGGCGTGCCCGTAGACGCGGAACAGGCTCGCCGCGCGCTCCTCGCCGTGGCGCCCGACGAGCGCGGCGTGGAGATCGTCCTCCCAGCGGCGCATCGCCTCGACCAGGCGCTGCTCGAGCGCTTTCAAGTCCGGCTGCGCCGTCATCTCGCCGGGCCTGGTGCGGATGCGCATCAGGATGCGCCCGAGCGTCGCGGCCGACAGGTCGACGTCGAACTCCGAGGAGACGCCGTTGAACGCCTCGGTCAGGATGCGCTGGAAGCGCTGGCGCAGCTCGGTGTTGTAGCGCTCGCGCGGCACGAAGATCAGGCAGGACACGAAGCGCGCGTACGGGTCCGGGCGCACCAGCAGGCGCAGGCGCTGGCGATCGCCGAGCTGCAGGATCGCTCGCGCGTGGCGATAGAGGTCCTCGGCTCCGATCTGCAGCAGCTCGTCGCGCGGATAGGACTCGAGGATCGAGGCGAGCGCCTTGCCGCTGTAGCCCGCGGGCAGCAGCCCGGCGCGCTCGATCACCTCGCCGAGCTTTCTGCGCAGCAGCGGCACCTGCATCGGGTTCTCGCTGTATGCCGTGTGCGTGTACAGGCCGAGGAAGCGCGTCTCGCCGATCACTTCGCCTTTGTCGTTGAAGCGCTTGATGCCGACGTAGTCGAGCTGCCCGGGCCGATGCACGGTGGAGCGCGCGTTCGCCTTGGTGAGCACCAGCAGCTCCTTCACCCGTGCGCGCCTGCGCGCCTCGGGCGGCAGCGTGGCGAAGCTCGCGGAAACGGTCGCGCCGCGCTCGCGCAGGATCCCCAGGCCGCTGCCGGGAACGATGCGCAGCACGTCTTCGCCATCGACGGTAGCGAGGTCATAGCCGCGGCAGCCCAGGAACGTGAAGTGGTCCTCCAGGAGCCAGGCGAGGAAGGCGCGCTCCTCGTCGTACCTGTCCGCAGACAGCCGCTCGACGATCTCGGCCATGCGCGCCTGCATCGGCTTCCAGTCCTCGACCGCCGCGCGCACGTCGGCGAGAACCCTGGCGATGCCCGCCTCCAGCTCGGCGAGCCTCGCCGGATCGGTCTGGCGGTCGACCTCGAGGTGCATGAAGGATTCGAGCCGACCTTCGGAAGATTCACTGGGCTGAGAAATCGACAAGAGCTCGCCATTGGCGTCGCGCAGGGCGCGCAGCACTGGGTGGATGAGGAGGTGCAGCGTGAGCCCCTGGCGGTTCACTTCCATCGTCACCGAATCGACGAGGAACGGCATGTCGTCGCTGACGATCTCGATTGCGGTGTGGGTGCTCTGCCAGCCGTGCTGCCCGGATACCGGGTTGTAAGCGCGAATCCTGGCCTCGCCCGCAGAGAACTTCCTGCCAAAGGCCAGGTGGGCCGCCGCCGCGCCCTTGAGGTCGAGCGGCGCGCGCGCCGCGAGCTCCTCGGGATCGACCTCGGCGTAGTAAAGGCGCGCGAATTCCTCGATCAGGACCGAGTCCTGCTTGTGGTTCTGCGCTCCCATGGAGTCAATTCTACGTGCGCGTGAGCAGCTCGGTGACCCCGCCCACCGCCGCGGTGTTCACGGTGAGAGTCCTCTCGGTCGCGAACCGGGGCAGGTAATGCGGCCCGCCGGCCTTCGGGCCGGTGCCGGAGAGGCCTTCGCCGCCGAAGGGCTGCACTCCAACTACCGCGCCGATCATGCTGCGGTTGACGTAGATGTTGCCGACGCGCGCGGCGCGCACCACCTCGTCGACGAAGCTGTCGATGCGGCTGTGGATGCCGAGCGTGAGGCCGTAGCCGGTGTCGCGGATCCATTGCAGCACTTCCTCCAGATTGCTTCTCCGGTAAAGACACACATGCAGGATCGGGCCGAAGACTTCGGTTCTCGGCAGCTGATCGAGCTCGAGCTCAAAGGCGATTGGAGCCACATACTCTCCTGCGGGGGGTGGTTGAGATTCGCCAATGAGCTTCGCACTGCCGCGGAGCTTCTCGATGTGGCGCAGCAGCGCGTCGCGCGACGGTGGGTCGATGATCGGGCCGACGTCGGTGTCGGGCTCGGCCGGGTCGCCGACTTTCAGCTCGGCGAGCGCGCCAGCGAGGAGCTGCAGCACGCGCGGCGCGCAGCCGGCGTCGACGAAGAGGATGCGCTGCGCCGAGCAGCGCTGGCCGGCGCTCTGGAAGGCGGAGATCACGACGTCGTCGACGACTTGCTCGGGGAGCGCCGAGGAGTCGACGATCATCGCGTTGTCGCCGCCGGTTTCGGCGATGAGCGGCACGATCGGCCCCGCGCGCTGCGCCAGCGCGAGATTGATGCGCTTCGCGGTCTCGACCGAGCCGGTGAAGGCGACGCCGGCGATGCGCGGATCGGCCACCAGGGATGCGCCTACCTCGCCGTCGCCGGCCACGCATTGAACGGCGAATTCCGCAACACCTGCTTGTCTAAATATATTTACTGATTCAAAACCGATCCGTGGTGTCTGCTCCGCGGGCTTGGCGATCACCGTGTTGCCCGCGGCAAGCGCGGCGGCGACCTGGCCGGTGAAGATGGAGAGCGGAAAGTTCCACGGGCTGATGCAGGCGAAGACGCCGCGGCCGTGGAGCTGCAATTCGTTACGCTCGCCGGCGGGACCCGGGAGCAAGTGGGATTGGCCAAAATGTTTTCGGGACTGAAGGGCGTAATACCTGCAAAAGTCGGCTGCTTCGCGGACTTCCGACACCGCGTCGGCATAGGTGCGGCCGCCCTCGCGCACGATGAGCGCGACCAGGTCGAGCATGCGTTCCTCCAGCAGGTCGGCGGCGCGCTCCAGAACCGCGGCGCGCTCTGCGGCGGGCACGCGCGACCAGGACTCGAAGCTTTGCACGGCGCGTCCGATGGCGCTATCGAGAGTGATGGATGGAGGGGCCGGCGAAAGTTTCTCGACCGCAATTCTCCGGTGAAGCGAGTCAAGCACGTCGCGGCGCGCAAGATCCAGGCCGAGCGAGTTCTTGCGGTCCGTGTAGAGCTCGCGCGGCAGCGGGATGCGCGGGTCGGGAACATAGGGCTCGGGCAGCTGCTCGACTGGATCGGCGACCAGATCCTCGAGCGGCACATCGGGGTCGGCGATCTGGTGCACGAACGAGGTGTTGGCGCCGTTCTCCAGCAGCCTGCGCACCAGGTAGGGCAGGAGGTCGGTGAAGCTGCCGACCGGCGCGTAGACGCGTACCGCGATGTCCGGATGCTCGGCGAGCAGCGCTTCGTAAAGGGCATCCCCCATGCCTAGAAGTTTCTGGAATTCAAAACCCCCCTTTCCCCCCTTGTCAGGGGGGCGAAGCTCCAGAATCGTCGCCACCGTGCGGCAATTGTGAGTTGCAAACGCCGGATAGATCGCATCGGGCGCCGCGAGCAGCTTCGTCGCGCATGCGACGTAGGAGATGTCGGTGACGGCCTTGCGGGTGAACACCGGGTAGTCCGGCATGCCGAGCTGCTGCGCGCGCTTGATCTCGCCGTCCCAGTAGGCGCCTTTGACAAGCCGCATCGGGATGCGCCGCTTTCTCGAGCGGCCGAGCGCGATCAGCCAGTCGCACACCGCGGCTGCGCGCTTCTGGTAAGCCTGAACCGCCAGCCCGGCGTCGAATTGACCTGTCAAGGCTTCAAAGATGTCCAGCGTCAGCTCGAGCCGTTCGGACTCCTCGGCGTCGAGGGTGATGCCGACCCCGCGGGCAGCGGCAATGCCTGCCAGATCCTTCAGTTTGGGTAGAAGCTCAGAAAGGACTTGGCCGCGCTTCATCTCCTCGAAGCGCGGGTGCAGCGCCGAGAGCTTGACCGAGAGGCTGTCGGGCGGGGCGACGGCGCGGATCGCGTTCGAATAGGCGGCGAAGTAGCGCGCCGCGTCCTCGGCGGTGCGCGCCGCTTCGCCGAGCATGTCGAACGAGAAGCCGTAAGGCCGGCGTTCGCCGGCGCGGCTCACGGCCTCCTCGATGGTTTCGGCGAGCACGAACTGCTCGGCGAGGATGCGCATCGCCTGGCGGATGGCGGCGCGGGCGACGGGCTCGCCCAGCCGGGCGACCAGTTGCTTCAGGCTGGATGAAAGATCCTCCTGCGGCGCTTCGCGCCAGCGCGCCAGCGTCCCGGTGAGCATCAGGGCCCAGTCGGCTGCGCTCGAGACGAAGGAAGCGTCGTCCTTCGTCGAGCCCCAGCTGCCCGAGGAAAGCTTGTCTCGCAGCAAGGCGTCGGCGGTCTGCGCATCGGGGATGCGCAGCAGCGCCTCCGCCACGCACATCAGCGCCACGCCTTCGCGCGTCGAAAGCCCGTAGTGACGCAGGAAGGACTCGGCGCTGAGGGGCCCCGGGGGCGTTGCGCGCACGCGCTGCGCGAGGCGCAGGGCCAGCGAAGCGATCCGCCTGGAGGCGTCCCTGCCGGGCTGGAAGGCGAGCAGGCGCCTGACGGCTTGCGCCTCCGGCATGCGGTGATCGCGCCTCTGCTCGGGACCCATCTGAATATAATCCGCAGGAAATGCTACGCCGTGTATGGCCATCCCTCCTATTCTCTGGCAGCCGTCCGAACGCGCGATCGAGGAAGCGCAGATTACGCAATTCGCGCGCCAGATCGTGCGCAAGCGGCGCCTGGAGCTGAACAGCTACCCCGAGTTCTACCGCTGGACGGTCGACAACCCGGAGGAGTTCTGGTCCGACGTCTGGGACTTCTGCGGCGTCATCGCCTCGCGCCGGGGCTCGAGCGTGCTGGTGGACGGCGACAAGATGCCGGGGGCGCACTGGTTTCCCGAGGCGCGGCTCAATTTCGCCGAGAACCTGATGCGCCGCGGCGATCGCGGCGACGCCTTCGTGCTGTGGGACGAAAGGGGCTTCCGGCGCCGCGTCTCGTTCGCCGACCTCTATAGCGACGTATCGCGCGCGGTGCAGGCGCTGCAGGTGCTGGGACTGCGGGCGGGCGACCGCGCTGCGGCCTTCATCCCGAACATCCCGGAAGCCGGCATGCTGGCCCTCGCCGCCCTGTCGCAGGGCATCGTCTGGTCGTCGTGCTCGCCCGATTTCGGCGTCGACGGCGTCGTCGAGCGCTTTGGCCAGATCGAGCCGAAGGTGCTGTTCTGCGCCGACGGCTACCGCTACAACGGCCAGGAGCACGACACGCTCGAGCGGGTGCGCGAAATCGTCGAGCGCCTGCCGACGCTGAGAAAGGCGGTGGTGGTCCCCAGCGTGGACGAGCACGTCGACGTGTCGGACGTGCCGAAGGCGGTGAGGCTGGACGAATGGCTGCGGCGCTACACCGCCGGCGACATAGCGTTCGCGCAGCTGCCGTTCGACCACCCGGTGTACATCCTGTTCACCTCCGGCACCACCGGCAAGCCGAAGTGCATCGTGCACGGCGCTGGCGGCGCGCTGCTGCAGAACCTCAAGATGCACAAGCTGCAGTTCGACCTCCGGCCGGGCGACCGCTTCTTCTATTTCTGCACCACCAACTGGGTGGTGTGGAACCTGCTGTTCGCCGGGCTTTGCGCGGAGGCGAGCGTGATGCTCTACGACGGCTCGCCCTTCGCGCGCGACGGGAGGATTCTTTTCGATTGCGCGGACAGGGAGCGCTTCACGCACTTCGGCACTTCGGCGAAGTACATCGACGCCATCGCGAAGCGCGGCCTGCGCCCGCGCGACACGCACGACCTCGCCGCGCTGCGCATGATCCTGTCCACCGGCTCGCCGCTCGCGCCTGAGAGCTTCGACTACGTGTACGACGCGGTGAAGAGCGACGTCTGCCTGTCTTCGATCTCGGGGGGCACCGACATCATGGCCGCCTTCGCCGACGCCAATCCCATCCTGCCGGTGTACCGCGGCGAGCTGCAGTGCCGGTCATTAGGAATCGCCGTCGAGGTCTTCAATGAACAGGGACAATCCGTTACCAATGAAAAAGGCGAGCTGGTCTGCACCAGGCCGTTCCCGTCGATGCCGCTGGGCTTCTGGAACGACCGCGGCGACGAGCGCTACCACGCCGCCTACTTCGCCAGGTATCCCAACGTCTGGTGCCACGGCGACTGGAGCGAGCTGACCGAGCGCGGCACGATGATCATCTACGGGCGCTCCGATGCCACCCTCAATCCGGGCGGCGTGCGCATCGGCACCGCCGAGATCTACCGCGTGGTGGAGCGCATCGCCGAGGTCGAGGAGGCGGTGGCGATCGGGCAGATCTGGCAGTCCGACACGCGGGTGGTGCTGTTCGTGAAATTGCGGGACGGCCAGACGCTGGATGCGCGGCTCGAGGAGCGCATCCGTTCAGAAATACGCCGTCACGCTTCGCCGAGGCATGTGCCGGGAAAGATCGTTCAGGTGGCCGACATCCCGCGCACCAAGAATGGCAAGGTCGTGGAGCTCGCCGTGAAGGCGGTGGTGCACGGCATGCCGGTGGCCAACACCGACGCGCTCGCCAATCCAGAGGCCCTGGAGTATTTCAGGGACCTGCCAGAGCTCTCCGAGTGAGAGCCGTTATGACTGGATGTAGGCGCGCAGCGCCTGTGCTTCCTGCGCGGTCTCCTCGAGGCTGATCTTGACCAGGTCGCCGATCGACACCAGCCCCAGCAGCTTGCCCTCCTCGATCACCGGCAGGTGCCGGAAGCGCCGCTCGGTCATCAGCCCAAGCGCCTCGTCGACCGACATCGCCAGCCGTCCGATGACGATGCTGCAGGTCATCCTCGATTCGACCGCGAGGCGCTCGAGGTCGCGCTCGCCGTCGGCAAGCAGCCTGACTACGTCGCGCTCGGTGAAAATGCCGACCGGACAAGCCTCGGCGTCGGGGACCAGCACCGCGCCCACTTTCTGGGCGTGCATGGTGCGGATCGCGTCGGCCACGCTCGACTTGGCGGACACCGTGACCACGCGGCTGCCCTTGGCCGCCAGCACATCTTTCAGCTTCATCCCAGGATCTCCCCGATGTGGTTGCGCGTATCGAGATCGGCGACGAACTGCTTCAGGTCCGGGCCGAGCGCGTCGCGCGCCGACACCATGCCGAGCGGCTGGCCGTTCTCGACCACCGGCACGTGCCGGAACTCGCCTTCGTACATCAAGTGCAGCGCGTGCCCGAACGGCCGGTCGGGCGAGATGGTGCGCGGATTCAACGTCATGACCTGGGAAAGGTGGGTCTTCGCCGGGTCGCGGCCCTCGGCGAGCACGCGGAACAGCGCGTCGCGCTCGGTGAAGATGCCGGCGAGCCGGCCGCTCTTCATGACCAGCAGCGCGCCGATGCGGTGGCGCTTCATCAGCTTCGCCGCCGCCGCGACGCTGGTTTCGGCGCGAGCGAAAATGGGCTTCTGCTCCCCGATGATGCTGCGGATCGGTCTTTCTTCCATGGCACGCCTCCACGCGCAAGCACTTTACTCTCGGTGAGGAGTATTGCACTGCAAATCTTTTTTTGCATCGCAAAAATATCGATTAAGATTTTCCCATGCGCCAGAAATATTTCTTTTCCCTGGGCGACGGAGGCTTCCACCGCATTGCCTACACCGAGTGGGGCGATCACGACAATCCGCACGTCGTGGTGTGCGTGCACGGTCTTGCGCGCAACAGCCGCGATTTCGACTTCCTAGCCGACGCGCTCGCCCCGGACTGCCGCGTGGTGTGCATGGATGTCGTCGGACGCGGCGACAGCGACTGGCTGGACAACAAGTCCGAGTACAGCTTTTCCACCTACCTGGCCGACGCGGCGGCGATGCTGGCGCGGGTGACGGCGCCCGCCGCCGGCACCTGGCTAGAACGGCTGCGCGGCGGCCCCCCGCCCCCCATGATCGACTGGGTCGGAACCTCCATGGGCGGACTGATCGGGATGTTTCTCGCCGCCAAGCGCAACGCGCCGATCCGGCGCCTGGTGCTGAACGACGTGGGCGCGTTCATACCCTGGGGCGCGCTCATTCGGATGAAGGGCTCGATCACGCGCGGCCTGCGCTTCTCCAATCTGGGGGAGGTCGAGGCGTACATCCGCAAGGTCTGCGCGTCGTTCGGAGCGCTCACCGACGAGCAGTGGAAGCAGCTCGCGGTCCACAGCGTGGCCCAGGAGGAGAAGGGGGATTACGTGCTGCGCTACGACCCGGCGATCGGCGAAGGCTACCACGGCAACATCGACAGCGAGATGCCGATCGGCCCCAACGTGCTGCGCGGCGTCGACCTCTGGAACATCTGGGGCAGGCTCAAGTGTCCCACGCTGGTGCTGCGCGGCGCCAAGTCCGAAGTGCTGCCCGCCAGCACCCTAAAGGAGATGCGCGAGCGCAGGCCAGATACGGTGTCGGTGGAGTTCGAGGGCGTCGGCCACGTGCCGGCGCTGATGAGCGAGGACCAGATCGCCCCGGTCAGGCAGTTCCTCCTCCAGCAATGAGCGCGGCGATCGCTTCAATGATGCGCGGCTGCTCGCCGATCGCCGGCTCGAGCGAGATCTCGACGCCGGGGTAGTCGCCGCGAACGGCCGCGACGAGCCGCGGCAGGTCTTCCTTCAGATGGCTGCCCTGCCCGAGGAATACGGGCACGACCCGAATCGCCTTGACGCTTTTGGCGAGCGCGGCCACGGCTTCCTCGAGCGACGGCCGCATGATCTCGAGATACGCAAGCCTGACCGCGCAATGCGGCGCAGCTCGGCCCACGATTTCGGCAATTCGTTGAAACGGCCGCGCCCATTCCGGGTCGCGCGAGCCGTGGGCGAAGAGAACGATGCCTTGCTTCAATGCAACGTCGCGCGGCGACCCTCGTAGATGCCCTGCAGGAGGCGCAGCGACCCGAGGCTGATCGCGCGGTGCGAAAGCGCATGGCCGAGGTCCTCGACGATGTCGAGCGTGACCGGAACATGGAGCCCGGCCAGGACCCGTGCCGCGCGCTCCGCGTACACGCGCGACACCACCGAGTCGAGCTCGCCGTGCACGAGGTGAATGCGCGACTGGATCGGCGTGCCGCGCGCGGGCAGGCGGGCGTAGCGCGCGGAGAACGCGACCACGGCGCCGGCGATTCCCGGGGCCTTCACCGCCTCGAGCGCCACTGTCCCGCCCTGCGAGAAGCCGATCAGCACGGTGCGGCTCGAGGGCACGCCGAAGTTGGTCTGCTCGTGGCGCACCAGGTCCTCGACGTCGGGCAGCACGGCGGCGACGCGCTCGCGATGGTTGTCGGCGTGCAGGCCGCGCGTCGGATACCAGTCCTGCGCCACCCCGCCGCGCGCCTCCGGGTTGAATCCGCTCGGCACCACCAGCGCCGCGCTCGGGAAGCGCGCCTGGAACTTGAACGCGATCGGGATCATCGACTGCGCGGTGGCGCCGCAGCCGTGGAGGAACACGAACAGGTGCTTGGCCGGGTGCTCTGGGGTGGGCGCGAAGCGGAAGACCCGGCCGGAGGACATTGGGAGAATTGTTACCTTGCCATGGCCGTTCTGTAAACTGATTCAGATCCCTTCTCAGGTGCCCCATGCAAACCAGCAGATTTCTAACGGCTTTCTGGGCGTTGGCCAAACCCTACTGGGTTTCCGAGCAGCGCGCCAAGGGGGTGACGCTGCTCGCCACGGTGATCGGCCTGTCGCTCGGCCTGGTCTGGATCAATGTGCAGATCAACCTGTGGAACAACGAGTTCTTCAACGCCATCCAGGACAAGCGGCTCGACGATTTCTACCGGCTGCTCGGCAAGTTCACGCTGCTCGCGTTCGCCGCCATCGGCCTGGCCGTGTACCGCCTCTACCTGCGCCAGATGCTGCAGATCGAATGGCGCAGCTGGCTGAACGAGCGCTATCTCGCCGATTGGCTGCGCGAGCGCGCCTACTACCGGCTGCAACTCCTCGATCACGGCACCGACAACCCGGACCAGCGCATCGCGGAAGACCTGAGGCTGTTCGTCGACTATACCCTGACCCTGGGGCTCGGCCTGCTCTCGGCCGTGGTAACACTGCTCTCGTTCATCGGCATCCTCTGGACGCTTTCCGGAACGCTGGAGCTGGCTGGCGTCTCGATCCCGGGCTACATGGTCTGGTTCGCGATCCTCTACGCCGGCGCGGGCAGCCTGCTCACCCACTGGATCGGCAAGCCGCTCATCGGCCTGCAATTCAACCAGCAGCGCTACGAGGCGGATTACCGCTTCTCGCTGGTGCGCCTGCGGGAGAACGCCGAAGGCGTCGCCCTCTATCGCGGCGAGAACGAGGAGCTGGGCAACTTCCGCAAGCGCTTCGCCAACGTGATCGCCAACTGGTGGGGAATCATGCGCAAGCAGAAGCAGCTGAACTTCTTCACCGTGTCGTACGCGCAGCTGGCGATCGTGTTCCCGTTCGTCGTCGCCGCGCCGCGCTATTTCTCGGGCGCGATCCAGCTAGGCGGGCTGATGCAGACTGCGTCGGCCTTCGGCCAGGTGCAGGAGTCGCTCTCCTGGTTCATCGACATCTACCCGAGCTTCGCCGAATGGAAGGCGACCGTCGACCGGCTGACCGGTTTTGCCGCGTCCCTGGAGAAGGCCCGCGAGAAGGCGCAGCGGATGCATGGCGAGCGCAACGAAGTGCCCGGTGAAGGATTGGCAATTGAAAATCTGGAGTTGGAGCTTCCCCAAGGCAGGCCGCTGCTCTCCTCGGCGACCATCGAGCTCAAGCCCGGCGAGCATGTCCTCGTGACCGGTCCCTCGGGAGCGGGGAAGTCGACCTTGTTCCGCGCGCTTGCCGGGATCTGGCCTTACTGGAAGGGCCGCATCAAGCTGCCGAAAGGCGCGCGGCTGCTGTTCCTGCCGCAGAAGCCCTACCTGCCGGTCGGCTCGCTGAAGCACGTGGTTTGCTACCCGGAGGACGCAAATCGCTTTTCAGACGAAGAAATTCGTGAATGCCTGAAAGCGGTCGGCCTGCAATCTCTCGCCTACGATCTCGAGCGCAGCGAGAACTGGGCGCAGGTCCTGTCGGGTGGCGAGCAGCAGCGGCTCGCCTTCGCGCGCGCTCTGCTCAACCGGCCCGACTGGCTGTTTCTCGACGAGGCGACGGCATCGCTGCCCGAGGAGGACCAGGCCGCGCTCTACCGGTTACTGCGCGAGCGCTTGCCCAACACGACGCTGGTTTCCATCGGCCACCGCGAGAGCCTGGCGCAGTATCACCAGAAGCACCTCGCCTGGCACGGCGACGCTCTACTTGCCGTTTAGCAACATATCAAGCCGCCGCGCGCCGCCGCGGCTCGCCCGGCTTGATGCCCAGCGCCTGGCGCAGGGACTGGCCGGTGTAGCTCGCCTTGTTCGCCGCGACCTGCTCCGGCGTCCCCTCGGCGACGAGGTGGCCGCCGCCGTCGCCGCCCTCGGGGCCTAGGTCGACGATCCAGTCGGCGGTCTTGATGACATCGACGTTGTGCTCGATCACCACCACCGAGTTGCCGGCGTCGCGCAGCCGATGTAGTACTTCGAGCAGCAGCTTGATGTCGTGGAAATGCAGGCCGGTGGTCGGCTCGTCGAGGATGTACAGCGTGCGCCCGGTGTCGCGCTTCGAGAGCTCGAGCGACAGCTTCACGCGCTGCGCCTCGCCGCCCGAGAGCGTGGTCGCCGACTGGCCCAGCCGCACATAGCCCAACCCGACGTCGATCAGCGTCTGCAGCTTTCTGGCAATCGCCGGGACCGCGGAGAAGAAGCCGGCGGCCTCGCTCACGGTCATCTCCAGGACTTCGTGGATGTTGCGGCCCTTGTAGCGCACCTCCAGCGTCTCGCGGTTGTAGCGCTTGCCGTGGCACACGTCGCAGGCGACGTAGATGTCGGGCAGGAAGTGCATCTCGACCTTGGTGACGCCATCGCCCTGGCAGGCCTCGCAGCGGCCGCCCTTGACGTTGAACGAGAAGCGCCCGGCGTCGTAGCCTCGCGAGCGTGCCTCAGGCACGCTCGCGAACAATTCGCGCATGGGCGTGAACAATCCCGTATAGGTTGCAGGGTTGGAGCGCGGCGTGCGGCCGATCGGGCTCTGGTCGACGCTGATCACCTTGTCGAGGTGCTCCAGGCCGGCGATCGAAGCGTGCGGCGCCGGCTCGGCGGCGCTGCCGTAGAGGCTGCGCGCGACCGCCGCATAGAGCGTGTCGTTGATGAGGGTGGATTTGCCCGAGCCCGAAACACCGGTCACGCACACCAGCAGCCCGAGCGGCAGCGCGAGATCGATGCCCTTCAGGTTGTTGCCGGTCGCGCCGCGCACCACCAGGCGATTGGAGTTCGGCCGGTTGCGCAGCCGCGGCACCTCGATGGTCAGCGCGCCGGCCAGATAGCGCCCGGTGAGCGACTGGGGATTTGAAATGATTTCCGCAGGCGGGCCCTCCGCGACGATGTGCCCGCCGGCCTCGCCCGCGCCCGGCCCCATGTCGACGACGTGGTCGGCGGCGCGGATCGCTTCGGCGTCGTGCTCGACCACGATCACCGAGTTGCCGAGGTCGCGCAGGCGCTTCAGCGTCTCGATCAGGCGCGCATTGTCGCGCTGGTGCAGGCCGATCGAGGGCTCGTCGAGCACGTACATGACCCCGGTGAGGCCGGAGCCGATCTGGCTCGCGAGCCGTATGCGCTGCCCCTCGCCTCCCGACAGCGTCTCGGCCGAGCGCTCGAGCGCCAGGTAATCGAGCCCGACGTTCACCAGGAACTCGAGGCGGTTGGCGATCTCGCGCACGATGCGCTCGGCGACCTGCCCGCGCGCGCCTTCGAGCTGCAGGTTCTTGTAAAAGTCGAGGGTTTTCCGCAGAGGCCAGCGCGACACCTCGAACAGAGTCTTGTCCAGAATCCTGACATGCCGGGCTTCGCGCCGCAGCCGCGTGCCGCCGCACTCGGGGCAGGCGCGCGTGTTGAGGTGCTTGGCCAGCTCCTCGCGCACGACGCTCGAGTCGGTTTCGCGGTAGCGGCGCTCGAGGCTGGGAATCACGCCTTCGAAGGCGTGCTCCCTGACGGTGCTGCGGCCGCGCTCGCTCAGATAGGTGAAGGCGATCTTCTCCCGCCCGGAGCCGGAGAGGATCAGCTCCTGCACTTTTTCGTCCAGCAGCTCCCAGGGCTGCTCGATGTCGAAGCGGTAGTGCCCGGCGAGCGACTGCAGCATCGAGTAATAGAAATGGTTCCTGCGGTCCCAGCCGCGGATCGCGCCGCTCGCCAGCGACAAGTTCGGATGCGCGACGACGCGCTTCGGGTCGAAGAACTCGATCGCGCCCAGGCCGTCGCAGCGCGGGCAGGCGCCCATCGGGTTGTTGAACGAGAACAGGCGCGGCTCGAGCTCGGGCAGCGCGTAATCGCACCGCGGGCACGAGAATTTGGCGGAGAACAGATGTTCCTTTCCGCTGTCGGTCTCGACGACGAGAGCGCGCCCGTCGGCGTGGCGCAGCGCGGTCTCGAAGGATTCGGCGAGGCGCTGCTTGGCGTCGGCGCGCACGCGAAGCCGATCGATCACCACGTCGACCGAGTGCTTCACGTTCTTCGACAGGCGCGGCGCGGCGTCGAGCTCGTGCACTTTTCCGTCGACGCGCACGCGCGTGAAGCCCTGCGCGCGCAGCTCGTCGAGCAGCTCGGCCTGCTCGCCCTTGCGCCGCGCGATCACCGGCGCGAGGATCATGAGCCTGGTGTCCTCGGGCAGCGCGAGCGCCTGGTCCACCATCTGCGCCACGGTCTGCGCCTGCAGCGCCAGGTTGTGCTCCGGGCAGTAAGGCGTGCCGACGCGCGCGTACAGCAGCCGCAGGTAGTCGTGGATCTCGGTCACGGTGCCGACGGTGGAGCGCGGGTTATGGCTCGCCGCCTTCTGCTCGATGGCGATGGCGGGCGACAGGCCCTCGATCAGGTCGACGTCGGGCTTTTCCATCAGCTGCAGGAACTGGCGCGCGTACGCCGACAGCGACTCGACATAGCGCCGCTGCCCTTCCGCGTAGAGCGTGTCGAAGGCGAGCGAGCTCTTGCCGGAGCCCGACAGGCCGGTGATGACCACGAGCCGGTTGCGCGGCAGCTCGAGGCTGAGATTCTTCAGATTGTGCGTGCGCGCTCCGCGGATGCGGATGCTGTCCATCGGGGGAGCCGGAAAGTAAACTTGCTACTATAACGCGTTTCGCATTCCCGCCGATACTTCCCCATGCTCCCCGAACGCATGAGCCGCGCAGAACTGCGCGCCGGCGCGAGCCTCGCCGGCGTCTACGGCCTGCGCATGCTCGGCTTGTTCTCCATCCTCCCGGTGTTTGCCGTGCACGCGGCGAAGCTGAAGGGCGCCGACCTTGCGCTGGTCGGCATCGCGCTCGGGGTGTATGGACTGTCGCAGGGAATTCTGCAGATTCCCTTCGGCCTGGCCTCGGATCGATGGGGAAGAAAGCCGGCCATCTACACCGGTCTGGTCATCTTTGCCGCGGGCAGCTTCCTGGGCGTTGCGGCGCACGACATCTGGACCGCCATCGCGGCGCGCACCCTGCAGGGCGCCGGTGCGATCAACTCGGTGGCCATGGCGCTTGCTGCAGACCTGACGCGCGAGCAGCACCGGACCAAGATCATGGCGATGATCGGCGCCACGATCGGATCGATGTTCGCTCTCTCGCTGGTCGGCGCGCCGCTGCTGTACCGCGCCGTCGGCATGGACGGCATCTTCGCGCTCACCGGGTTGCTGTCGCTTGCGGCGATCTGGGTCGTCAAGTTTCAGGTTCCAGACCCGCCCGCCATGCCGGGGAAAAAGCCGCATGAAGAAGGCGGCGGGCGGCTTTTCGACCCGGAGCTGCTGCGGTTGAACGCCGGCATCTTCGTTCTGCACGTCGTTCTCTACGCGATGTTCGTCGTGGTGCCGCCGCTCGTCGTGCATGCCGGGCTCGAGCTGCCGGAGCACTGGAAGCTTTACTTGCCGGTGCTGCTCGTTTCTTTCGCTCTCATGGTCCCGCCTGTCCTCTACGCCGACCGGCGCAACCGGCCGAAGCCGGTCCTGCTCGGCGGCGTCGCGCTGCTGCTCGCGGTCGAGGCGGCGCTCGCCGCGACGAAAGCGGGCAGCCTCGCGGCGCTCGCCGCGCTGATGCTCGCTTTTTTCGTCGCCTTCAACCTGCTCGAGGCAATGCTGCCCGCGCTCGTCTCGCGCCTCGCGCCTTCACGCGGCCGCGGCGTCGCGATCGGCGTGTACAACACGACCCAGACGCTGGGGGTCTTCTTCGGCGGATTGTTCGGCGGCTGGATCGGCAGGGATTACGGCGCGGCCGGGGTGTTCTGGGCCTGCGCGGCGCTGTGCGCCGTCTGGCTGGCGGTGGCGGCGGGGATGAAGCCGCTGCAACCCGCGGTCAACGAGCTTTCGAGTTTGACGTTGTCGATAGCGTCCGGTGTTAATGTGGAAG